>Ga0326728_10023097_pt1 | contig 11447 bp, 8 predicted proteins | sample MB3enrmetagenome_FD_207602 | JGI IMG/M metagenome (GOLD analysis project Ga0326728, IMG submission 207602) | Lab enriched peat soil microbial communities from McLean, Ithaca, NY, United States - MB31MN | ecosystem: Environmental > Terrestrial > Soil > Wetlands > Peat | place: USA: New York... | reverse complement strand
GGTCAGGACTATTCCACGCTGACCGCGATGCGCGCTCCGCGCCCGACCCTGCTGATGAATAATGCTGAGGATGGCTGCTGCTTCAGGGCGCCGTTAGTCAAGCCGTACATCTTCGATGCCATCAAGCCGTTCTTCGCCTTGTATGGAAAGGCGGATTCCCTGCAATTCCACGAGAACACCGATCCTTCCGACCACAACTACGAACTGGATAATCGCGAGCAGGCGTACCGCTTTTTCACACGTGCCTTTGGGCTTCCCGTCGCCGAGCACGAAATCCCGGTGGGCGATGAACTCAAGAGCTACGACGAACTTGCGGTCGATGTGCCGGAGGGCAATTTGACGATTCTGGGGTTGGCGCGAAAGCTGGCGGCGGGAATCGCTCGGCCGCCCATCCCGACCGGCGCCGCGGCCCGTGCCGATTGGGCGCGGGCGGAGCGGGAGAAGCTCAAAACCGTTGTCCGCTACGATCCCGTGGAAGTCCGCGAAGCATGGCTGGAAGGCAATACGAACAACAAGGGGATAGAATCCTTGTGGTATCGGTTCGAGCTGAGCGATGGATTGAGCGCGACAGGAATATGGATCAAAGCGATTGCTACCCCAGCAAATGCCCCCCTGACCGTGGTGTTGGACGATGAAGGCAAGAAGGCCGCGGGGAAGAAAGTTTGGGACCGCATGTCGTGGGTTGCCAACCTTGTGGACCGCGAACAGCAGGTGCTCGTGCTGGATCTGCTCTTTACCGGCGAAGCCGCACCTGACCAGGTGCTCTTTCCTTTCACCGAGGGCTTGGCGGCCACAGGGAAACGGCCACTCGGCATCGAGGCGGCCCAGTTGGCGACCCTGACGCGCTGGGCTGGGGAGCGATGGAAGCCGCGACAAATCCGCCTGGAAACGGCGGGTCTCCGGAACCAGGTCGCAGGGCTGGTCACGGCAGCGCTGTATCCGCACCTGTTTTCCAATGTGGTCACACACGCGGGCATGGAGAATTTGCGCTATTTGCTCGATGCGCCCGTGACCTATCATCCGCAAGCCCCGGACCTGTTCTGCCGGGACCTGTATAGGGACTTCGATCTCGATCGTTTGGTTGTCATCGCCGAACCGACCAGAGTTGATGCGTTCGAGAACCTTAAGTTGGCCCCGGGACCAAAGCCTAAGACCGAAGCTGGCAGGTGATGGCTCAATCAAGCTCCTTCGGCTCGCGGCTGCATTACTTTCCGGAAAGCTGTTGATGATGGTCCGGCGCACCTCTGTTTTTGACGGTCTCCGGCCTCGCTGCAGCCTGTTTCTTGAATAGAAGCGCCTGCTTACGGCATCGAATTATATTGAGAGTCAAATTTGAAATCTCGGAGGCACACTTGGCAAAAATCACTGTACTCAAGAACGGCCCGCTGCTTGTTGACGGGGATTTGACCTTAAACGACGCGGATGGCGCCACGTACGACTTGGCTGGACGCCCCTCGATCGCACTCTGTCGCTGCGGTCATTCGGAGAACAAACCCTTCTGCGACGGGAATCACCGGAAGGGCAATTTCCAATCCGAAGTGAAGGCTCACGCGCTGCCGCCCCCCAAAGCTTAGGCAGTTTGAGCAAGATATCTAGGGGGGCCTGCACCCCGGGGTACAGGGCGGGGCAAGCCCCGCCCCTACAAACCAGGTGGTCATTCCCGTGCAAGCGGGAATCTACTCCACAAGCCATTGGAAACACGCCGACGAACTGGAGCGGCAATGACTGCGCCTGAGGGTACCCGTATCGCGCAAAGGACATCGCTGCCGAGAGTTGTTTGGGCTTTTTTTCTTCAAAAAACCAGTTAAGATGAACCTGAGGGCGCCATGCACAAGCTGACTGTCTCTAACCTATCGTACTGCAGAGAGGGTTTCTGCTCCGAGGCACAGGGTGGAGGCATGCGCTTGTGAGGAGGACAGACATGCGGACGACAGATGTGGAATCGAGCACCGCGAATCATACCGGGAACGGTTCTGAACCGGGTCACTTAGCGGAACGGGCGCGGCGGGAAGACCCTTCCCTGCTGAGGACCCTGCTCGGACAGATGCTCCTGATTCGCCGGTTCGAGGAGAAGGCGGCTGAGCTTTACACTCTGGGGAAGATCGGCGGCTTCTGCCACCTGTATATCGGCCAGGAGGCGGTGGCCGTGGGAGCGCTTTCGACGCTCGGCCCTGACGACTACCTTCTGACCTCCTACCGCGAGCACGGGCACGCCCTGACGCGGGGCATCGACCCCGGCGAGGTGATGGCGGAGCTTTGCGGGAAGCAGAGCGGCGTTTCAAAGGGCAAGGGCGGATCGATGCACCTCTTTGACAAGCGCCGTGGATTCCTGGGCGGCCATGCAATCGTGGGAGCACAACTGCCTCTCGCCACCGGCGTGGCCTTTGCCTCCAAGTACCTTCACCAATCGCGCGTCACCCTCTGCTTCTTCGGCGAGGCGGCCGTCAACATCGGATCATTTCACGAGTCGATGAACCTGGCGGCGCTGTGGAAGCTGCCCGTGGTGTTCATCTGCGAAAACAACCGGTTCGGGATGGGCACGCCGATCGAGCGGGCGTCATCGCTTTACAATCTTTCGGCGAAGGCTTGCGCCTACAACATGGCGCGCACCTGGGTGGACGGGATGGACGTCCTCGCGGTCCGCGAGGTGATGAAAGAGGCCGTCGAGAGGGCGCGGACGGAGAGCGCTCCCACGCTCATCGAAGCCCGCACCTACCGCTTCATGGGCCATTCCATGTCCGATCCCTCGCACGGCCACTACCGCACGAAATCCGAGGTTGAGAAGCAGCGCCTCCGCGACCCGATCAAGACTATGACCGCGGCGATGGAAGCCATCGGAGTCCTCAACCCGGCGGCCCTTGAGGAGATGGAACAGAAGATTCGAGACACCATCGAGGAAGCCGTGGTTTTCGCTGAACGCAGCCCTGTGCCGGAACCGCAGCAACTCGGCGCGGACATCTACGCGGACTGAGCGGCTCCTGCGACTGCTCACGCGACTGAACTGGAGTTTCCAATGTCTTTGATGACTTACCGCGAGGCACTGAATCAGGCGATGCGGGAAGAGATGCGGCGTGACCCGGCCATCGTCCTGATGGGTGAAGAAGTCGGCTTCTACCAGGGGGCCTATAAAGTTAGCAAGGGAATGCTGGAGGAGTTCGGGCCGATGCGCGTGCTGGACACGCCCATCACTGAACTCGGCTTCACCGGGCTTGGCGTCGGAGCGGCCATGGCCGGGCTGCGGCCGATTGTGGAGATGATGACCTTCAACTTCGCGATCCTGGCCCTCGACCAGATTGTGAACAGCGCGGCCAAGATGCTCTACATGTCGGGAGGGCAATTCCCCGTCCCCATTGTGATTCGGGGGCCGGGCGGCTCGGCGCACCAGCTTGGGGCACAGCATTCGCAGGCGCTGGAGTCCTGGTTCTGCCACGTTCCGGGGCTGAAAGTCGTTATGCCTTCGACGCCCGCGGATGCCAAAGGACTGCTGAAGACGTGCATTCGCGACAACAATCCCGTGATCTTCATGGAGTCCGAGGTGCTCTATGGGACGCGAGGCGACGTTCCCGAAGGCGAGTGCCTGATTCCCCTGGGCGTAGCCGACGTAAAGCGGCGGGGCAAAGACGTCACCCTCATCGCTCATTCCAAGGAGGTCTTCGTGGCGCTCGAAGCCGCCGCCGACCTTGAGAAGGAGGGCATCGACGCCGAGGTGATTGATCCCCGGACGATTCGCCCGCTCGATACGGAGACTCTGGTGCAGTCGGTGAAGAAGACGAACCGCGCGGTGATTGTGGAAGAAGGCTGGCCATTCTGCGGTGTCGGCGCGCAGATCGTGGATATCCTTCAGCATCAGGCTTTCGATTATCTCGACGCGCCCATCCTGAGAGTCACGGGCGCCGATGTGCCGACCCCTTACGCGAAGAACCTGGAACACCTGGCCTTCCCCGATAAGGAGCAGGTGAAGAATGCAGTGAATAAGGTGCTCTACCGGCGCACCGCGAGCGCCGATTCGAATTGACGCGGCGCCACCCTTCGAGGCGGCAGTCTGGTTTTCACCGTTTGATGAAAGGACCACGATGGCAGTCAAGGTGCTGATGCCGAAAGGCAGCGATACGATGACGGAGGGCAAGGTCCTCAAATGGCTCAAGAAGGAAGGGGACCCGGTCTCCACCGCAGAGGCAGTCGTCGAAATCGAAACCGACAAGGTTGACATGGAAGTCGAAGCGATGGGCTCCGGCATCTTGCGCAAGATCCTCGTCGATGCCGGCCGGGTTGTTCCCGTAGGCGAGTTACTCGCCGTCATCGCCAAGGAATCCGAGGATATTTCCTCGCTGATTAAAGTTGAAAGTCCTCAGAGCGCTGCGGCCGGGGAACAGCCGGCGGCTGCGATTCCGGTCCCGGCCCGAGTGCCTGCGGCGGCCGCGCCCCAGCACTCGGCTCCCGCCGCCGTAGCGGTTGCGCCCGAAGCGCCGGCTCCTCCGCCGGCCGCTCCAGAGCCCGCTAATGGCGGACGGGTTCTGGCCTCGCCGCTGGCCCGGCGGATCGCACAGGAAATGGGTCTTGACGTAAGCCGCATCGCCGGTTCGGGTCCGGCGGGAAGAGTCGTGCGCCAGGATGTGGAGCGCGCCGCGGCGCTCGCGGCCGGAAGCAAGCAGGCGCCGGCAGCGGCAAGGCGCGTCGCTCCAACGCAGGAGGGTCCGGAGTTCTACGACGAACCGCTGAGTTCAATGCGGAAAGTCATTGCCTCCCGGCTCGTTCAGAGCAAGGCCCCCGTGCCTCATTTCTACCTGACCATCGAGGTGGACATGCGGCGCGCGAAAGAGTTGCGGGAATCCACGAGCGCGCTCGACCCGGAATTGAAGATTTCCTACAACGACATCATCGTCAAGGCCTGCGCGGCCGCGCTCGGACAACATCCCCAGGTGAATGCTTCCTTTCAGGGCGAGGTGATCCGTTACTACACGCGCGTTCACCTTGGCATCGCGGTGTCCGTGGAAGGAGGAGGATTGGTCACCCCGGTGATCCGCAATTGCGAAGAAAAGAGCCTCGTGGATATTTCACGCGAGGCGAAGGACCTCATCGCGCGGGGCCGAACCCGCAAGCTGACGCCGGAGGAGTACACCGGCGCTACGTTCTCCGTCTCCAACCTCGGCATGATGGGCGTCGAGGAGTTCTCGGCGGTGATCAACCCGCCCGAGGGCGCAATTCTGGCCGTCGGTGCGGTGGTGGAGAAACCGGTGGTCGCGCAAGGCAGAATCGAAGCGGGCCTACGCTGCCGCATGACGCTCTCCCTGGATCACCGCGTGGTGGATGGGGCCACCGGCGCAAGGTTCCTGCAAACCCTCAAACAGATACTCGAAAATCCGGTCTATCTGGCCTTCTGAGCATCACCAGATCTCGGCGCGCGAAAGGCGGTCCATGCGGCGGATCGGTGCATCAAAGATAGAAGTGGGGAGTATCGCGTGCGGGGGGGAAGGGGCTCCCAAGGATCAGTTAACATGGCGGAAAGATTTATGTTCTTTTGGGCCATCGCGTTGATTTTTGTCGCCAGCCAGCTTTTCTGGGTCCGGCGGCTTCGCAACTGGGCGGCATCGCTGATCCCGCAAGTCGCGTGGCGCCGCTGCGCCGGCATTGCGGCGGCGGTGTCTTATCTGCTCCTGTTTGCCTATAACTTCCTGGGCCACGGGGGAAGCACCGAACCCACGCATCTCACCTTGCGCGCCGCCCTGCTTGAAGCTCCCTTTCGCTGGTGGTTGATCTGCTCCCTGTCGAGCTTCGTTATCGCCTATGCCTTCGAGTTGGCGGACCGCATTGCCGGGGCCGTTCGTCGGGCGCGCCAAAGGATCGTGCAAGCCGGCCGCTCCTTGCCGCTGCCGAGCCCCGTATCATTGGCGCGGCGTCGTTTCCTGAAGAGGACGGCGGTGGCAATGACGACAGCGCCGTTCGTTGCGGGCGCGTACGGGATGTTCTATGAACGGCTCAACCTTGAAGTCATTCGCCGGCGCATCAAGATCCGGCGGCTCCCCGGCGCTTTCGAGGGTTTCCGCATCGCCCATCTATCCGACATTCACATCGGCCCATTCATGCCGGCCGAAGAGATTCGGCGCTATGTGAAGATTGCGAACGAACTCAAGCCGGACCTCGTTGCGCTCACCGGGGACTTTGTCACCTGGGACCCCTCGACTGAATCCGCCGTGGTGGATGCACTGGCGGGGTTGAGTCCGCCCTATGGCGTTTTCGGCTGTCTTGGAAACCATGAGATGTGGGGGGACGTGCAGGATTCCATCTCCCGTCTGTTCGCGCGCCGGGGCATTCGCATTCTGCGCGGCGAAAAGGCTTCCATAAAGGCGGGTGGCGATTTCCTCAACGTGATCGGAGTGGACTACCAGACGCGCTCCCCCATGGGACCACGCCGCCAGATGGTGGTGCGGGAGTACCTTGAAGGCGCGGACCATTTGGTCGAACCCGGCGCCGCGAACATTCTGCTCAGCCACAACCCCAACACGTTCGACCGCGCCGCCGAACTGGGCATTGACTTGAGCCTTGCCGGGCACACTCACGGCGGGCAGGTGACGCTCGAGTTCGTGCATCGAGGCCTTTCCCCCAGCCGCCTCATTTCCAAGTACGACCAGGGATGGTTCCAGAAACCCGGTGGCCAGCTCTATGTGAACCGGGGCATCGGAACCATTTTTGTGCCGATCCGAATCGGCGCGCCCCCCGAAATCACCCTCTACGAATTAGTCCGATCGTAACGAGAAAATCGCGCGACTCGAAGCAAATCCCAAACAGGATCACCTCGCCAGTTCTGCGGTGTGTTCACCCCCGGGCAGTTGAAAACTCGCGCGGCCCTGCCGCACGCTCACCTTCCCCGCCGGCTTGCCGTCGATTGCAAAATTCAATTCACCGCCATCGAACTCCCGCGTGACGACGGTGACCGGGCGCTCGGCTTTCAAGCTGAAGGTCAGCCCGGTTGCCGACGCCTGGTAACGCCTCACCACCACGCCGGCATCAGCTTCAAAGCGTTCCCGCCCATCGCGCACGAGCGCAGTTTTGCTGGGACCGATGGTGATGTCGTAGGTGTGATTCTCCCAGACCGCGCGGCGGAAATCTCCCTGCGCCGGCGGGTCGAGAGCGCCAAACCGCAAGCCTTCCCAGGGATTCACGTCGATGTACTGTTCGAGCGGCGCCAGGCACAGCAGCGCTCCCCAGGTGTAGTGCTTGTCGCCGCCGGCCGAGCCGCCCCAGGCGTAGTACTGCTCGTCGTCGTGCTGGTTGATCCGCCAATCGTCCATGAAGAGGTCGTAATTCTTCCCGGCGTATTCGAGCGCCACCTGATCGAACCGGTAGCGATTGAGGCCCTCGTAAACCATGTAATTGGTCGGACCCCAAATGTCCCCGCGCCAGTAAAACTGGTCGGGGAATGCCGGGTCGTTGCGCGCAATCGTCGGCGTCACGTATTTGCCCCAGAATTCCCTGGGGTTGAGCAGGTGTTCCTTGATCATGCGCTCCGCCTGCCCGGGCGTGGCGATGCCGGCGAACATCGGGTAGAAATTCGTGGGGGAGAGGCGGCTCGAAAAGCGCCCATCCCAAAAGCGGTTCTCGTAGATTCCGTCCTGATCATTCCAGAGTTTTTCGCGCACCAGTTGCTTCATGTGCCCATACTCGGCGGCGAATTTCCGGTGATCCTCTTCCATGCCCAGGATGGCGGCGATCTTTGCCAAGCACTCGGCGTCCAGAGTGTAGAGGGAATTCAATCCGACATCATCGAGATTCAGCGTGTAAGTGTGCGGATCGTAGGTCGCGTCGTCGAACTGGGGACTGTCGTCCATGCCGCTTTCCCATTTGGCGGCCTGGAGGTTCCCGCGCTCGCCTAGGGGGCCCGCTGCACCCCGGTCGCTGCCCCACTCGAGCAGGCCGTCACGGTTGCCGTCGCGCCAGGGTTGCCCGTCCCCGCGGTCGCTGAGCCACCACTCGTGCCACTTCTTCAGGCGCGGATAGGCCCACTCCAGCAAAGCGCGGTCCTGGCGCCGTTGGTACACCTTCCAAACCACGTACGAGCCCACGGGCGGCTGCGAGCGGTCAGGACTGATACCTTTCCCCGACGTCATATTGGGAACAACGCCGGTATCCGTCTGCGAAGACAAGATGGCGCGAATTCCGGCGCTCGTTTGCGCCTCATCCTCCAGGCTGGTCAGGAGCGCACCGAAAAAGCAGTCCCATTCGCCCACCACCCAATTGCCCGAGCCATGCGCCCAGGCGCGGCTGATGCTGGGGAAAATGAGATCATATTGGGGGGCGTAAAGCGTATTCCAGAACATGGAATTGCCGATAGCCTCGGGCGCGCCCTCAAACAATCCGCCCACGGCAGGGCGGCGCGCCGCGTAGGCCTGGGCTTTTTCTTTGAGAATTGCATCGATCTTTCCCGGAGCGAGCAACGCGGCCGCCTGATTCAGCAAGGGTTCCTTATCCCAGCCGATGACGGCCACAAAATGTGCGGGCGCGGAATCGGCAAACTCCAATCCTGCCGCTCCCTGAAGGAAATCGTGGGGAAGGGGCGCCGCCAGCCGCCCCGGGCCGTCCATTCCTGCCTGCAAATCACCCAGAGCGCGATAAGCGCCGCTGCCCGCGAGCGGCCGGTCTGTCATCACCACCAGGCGGGCCACAGAGTTAAAGACGTTGTCAAAATAACTTTCACCGAGAATGGCGCGCCGGGATTCATCCACCGAGTAAGCGCCCGTTGCCCCTCCCCCGAAGCTGGGGAAATAGGTCTCCAGCACCAATTGCAGGCCTTGCGTCGAGTTGAGGCGGCCCACCACCGTGGTTTCATCGATGCGCGACCACTCCAGCGTCACTCGAGCCTGGTGCTGGGGATGCCGCCAGCTCACGCGACAGTAGGACGCATCAGGAGCATGCGGCCCCACCTCGCTCACCGCGCTAAAGATTTTCGCTCCGTCCAGGAAATTGTCCCGGCGCGAGCCCACTCGCAGAGCGAAGGAGATTTGCTGCTGATATGCCTTGGCCATAAAAACCACGCCGTTCCAGGCATCCGGATCGAGAGACTCAATCACCACGCGGTCAAAACGCGGCTCGCCTTGGGCTCTTTCGCGCTCCTGGGCCGGCAGGCGGGGCGTTAAGAAGAGAATCACAAGTAATGCGAGGGTAGAAAACAATCTGTAATTCAGTAATTTGGCAAATCGGATGAATCCCATACGCACCCCTTCGAGACCGGTGTTAACCGGAATTCGTTTCTTGGCGCTCCGGCGCCTGAAAGTGTACACCCGGTTGTCTCGAGCGGAACCCTTTCGGCGCGTTTTCCCTCCCCGGGATGGTCCGGACGAATCTCTTCGATCCACTGCCCTGCTTGGGAATGTGGGGTAAGATAAGGCCATAAACGGAGGTGAAATCATGAAGGTTGTTGACCCCGTCTGCAAGATGACGATTGAAGCCGAGAAGGCGGCTGCCTCGAGCGAACACAAGGGACAGACGATCTACTTCTGCGCGAAGGCCTGCAAGACAAAATTCGATCAGAACCCGCAGAAGTATCTTGGGAAATAAGTATCCCCCGGCAGAGTGGGGAGATTTAGAGTTGCCGGCCGCTCAAAGGGGGCTGTCGGCATCGTTCGGAAGAAGGAACCCCTCACCCGTCCCGCGCCGGCTGGTGAAATCGCCGGCCGCGGTCCACCCCTCCCCAAGGAAGAGGGTAAAGATCAAGAAAAACCCGCCCTCTCCCTTGGGGAGAGGGCAGCGAGCGGAGCGAGCCAGATGAGGGGTCTCGTCTCTGCCCCCGGAGCGCGAAATAGAATGCACACTCCCGGAGCTGTCAAACTTCCGCTGCAGCTGTGCTAAACTTGCTGCCTCGATCCAACTCAGGAGAACACTTATGGCTGCAACTCTATTGGATGGCAGCAAGATCCGCGACCAGATCAAGGCGGAGCTTGCCGAGCAGATTCGTGACTTGAAAAGCGTTGGCGTTACGCCGGGACTGGCGGCGGTCCTTGTGGGTGAAGATCCGGCCTCGCAGAGCTACGTTCGCAGCAAGGTAAAGATGTGCGAGTCCTTGGGGCTTTATAGCCAGAAAATAGACCTGCCTCGGGATACAACCGAGCAGCAGCTTCTGGATGTCGTGGATTCTCTCAACCTCCGTGATGCAATTGATGGAATTCTGATTCAACTGCCGATCCCGTCCCACATCAACGCCAAGCGGGTGATCGAGGCCGTGGACCCGGCGAAGGATGTGGACGGAATTCATCCCCTTAATGTCGGGCGCCTGGTCAGCGCAACGCCGGGCCTGATTCCCTGCACGCCGGCCGGCATCATCGAAATTCTGGTCCGCAGCGAGATTCCCATCAAAGGGGCGCGCGCCGTGGTGATCGGACGGAGTGACATCGTCGGGAAACCCGTTGCCATGCTGCTGCTTCATCATCACGCCACCGTCACGATTTGCCATTCCAGGACGCGCAACCTCGCGGAGGTGGCCCGCGAAGCCGATATCCTCGTGGCCGCGATTGGCAGACCGGCGTTCGTGACGGCGGAATTCATCAAGCCCGGCGCAGTGGTGATCGATGTCGGCATCAACCGCCTGACGACGGCCGAGGAAATCAGGCGAATCTATCGCGATCCCTCCGTGCCACTCAAGACCCTCGAATCCAAGGGTTCCCTATTGATCGGGGACGTGCAGCCCGAAGACATGGCGGAAAAGTCCAGCGCCTACACGCCGGTACCCGGCGGTGTGGGGCTGCTGACCGTCGCCATGCTGATGGCGAATACCGTACAGGCCGCGCGCATTCGCCGGGGTATGCGTACTGCGACAAGAGTTTGAGATTGTCGCCATCCCGGGGGCGCACGCAGGCCCTCCGAGGGCGGTGATTTCCGGTTCTTTGTTTCCGGCAGGACATGGGCAGAATGTTCGGACTGACAGGCGGGATCGCATCCGGCAAGAGCACGGTGGCGCGTTTCCTGGAGGCGCAAGGCGCGAAGGTCATCGACGCGGACCGCATCGGCCACGAATTGCTCGACTCGTCCACTCCGGTCTACCCGAAAGTCGTCTCCCGCTTCGGGCGGGAGATTCTGGATGCTTCCGGTGAGATCGACCGCGTGCGGCTGGGACCCATCGTCTTCGCCGACGCGCAGAAGCTCCGCGACCTCGACTCAATCGTGCACCCCGCGCTGATCGCGCGAATCGAAGAACTCGCGGAGGAGACCCGTGCCCGGAGCCCACAAGCGGTCATCGTTGTGGACGCTCCGCTGATCTACGAGGCTGGCATGGCGGACCTCTTTGATCGGATCCTGGTGGCGTGGTGCACCGCCGAACAGCAAATCGAGCGGCTGGCCGCCAAATCAGGCCTTTCCCGCGAAGAAGCGCTCCGGCGGATCGCCGCCCAGATTCCAGCCGAAGAAAAGCGCCGCCGCGCCGATTACGTGATCGATTGCTCAGGAGACATCGAGGAAGC
>Ga0326728_10023096_pt1 | contig 11447 bp, 10 predicted proteins | sample MB3enrmetagenome_FD_207602 | JGI IMG/M metagenome (GOLD analysis project Ga0326728, IMG submission 207602) | Lab enriched peat soil microbial communities from McLean, Ithaca, NY, United States - MB31MN | ecosystem: Environmental > Terrestrial > Soil > Wetlands > Peat | place: USA: New York... | reverse complement strand
AGCTGGGCTGCATCGATCACCCTCCCGGTGCTGGTATTCGATTTCTCGCAAAATCTCTATACCATACATGCCGTGGAGGGTGTTCGTGTTTTCTGTGTTTTTCAGCCCATCAACCGCGATTTCTGGGCGCCAGCGTGCCTGATCGTCGGTAGAAGTGAATTCAGGAAGGGAATCAGCAGGATGATGCCCCGTCCTTGACCCGGGTAACGGGGAAGACGAGGCATCACCCTTGGAAGGTTCGTAACAGTGCTCTAAGACTTAACTCAACTATTTGCGGGCGCGTGACCGGAAGTATTGCCACACCAGGCCTGCTCCACCCAAGGCGATCAGCACCGCCGTGGGATCCTCCGGGGCGCTTAAAGTAATGGACGCTGTGTTCCTGAATGCCAGCCCCGGGACAGCGGAAGACATCAGGACAACGAGAGCGCCCAAAGCCCAACCTAGGATTGACCGTATCTTCATTTCTTCCTCCTGTTGTAAATTTACAGCTATTATACGGAAATTGCGGACGCCAGACCATAGGCGGCGCTGGACCAGTTATTCTCTCGCGTGCCCAGGATAGGGCCCCCATTTCCCCGAATGTTCGTCGGGTTCCGCCAGCCAAACCCGCCGGTTCGGGTAGTAATCGATCAACTCCTGATTGCGGACTGTGCCCATGTCCCAGGCCCATACCACCTTGGCGCGGTCGATATCGGAGGCATTATACACCCAATCGTACATTTTCTTGGCGCCCGGCCCGAATCTTACGAAGACGAGTTGTTGGTTGGGCAACGCTTGCAACTGGGCCAACATCCGCGCCCGGTCCGTCTTAACCTCTTGGGCGTTGTACCAGGTGGGGGGCCAGTCCGGGGTGAGGGGCAAGCGTAGGGGGCCCGCGCCCCAGCGCACGATCAAAAGAAAGATGCAACCCAGTGGCAGGACGCGGGTCAGAAACCGCCCCGCCGGCCGACCGTGCCACTGCCATGGGCGCAGGCGCTGCAAGGCCAGCAACAGCAGAGCTAGGATCACGCACGTAAGGGGCGCGGCGTAGTGGGGGAGAAAAAACACTTCGATGACAAGGCCGCCGAAAAATGTGCCGGCCACCGCCAGCAGGAATCGTGTTTCCGGGGAGATCGAGCGCCACGAAAAACCTATGGGCAGGGTGAAGATCACCACCACGAAGGGGAGCGTGAACAAAGCCCCAAGGTAGAACATCCTGAATTGAGTGAATTTGGTCGCGATGACGGCCAACTGGCCCAGGGGCGTGCGCGTTCTTTTGTAAAAATCCAGCTCCTCGTGCATATAGAGATCGCGCATCACTGGGTGGTGATAAACCGGCTCCGGCCGGGGGGATTGCCACATAAAGTAGGGCGCCGTAGCGTAAGTGGCGCGGTTTACCTGGTAGGGCATACGGAACGGGCTGCCGGTAACACGCCAAAAGTAGTAGCACGTAGCGAGCGCCGCCAGGATCAGCACGATGCCGATGGGCGCCACCACGCGTCCCGCCACCACGCGGAGCGGTGGGCACGGCCCGCGCGCTACCCACACCATCAGCGCCGCGGCCACTGGCAAGCAGAAGATCATCCCCTCGTAAGGACGGCTGTTGGCCAGAATGGCCGCCCCCAAACCCATTATTACGGCGTCGCCCACGCGTTGCGACCTTTTGATGCGCGGCAGCGCCCCCAGGACCATCGCGCCGCCGGTGGCTGCCACTGCCCCTGCACCCCAGTAGCTGTCCGCCCAATAGCTGAACACACCGAAATGTATCACGGACAGCAGCCCGCCCAGCAGCGCCCAGGAAGGAGGCAGCCATCCTTGCAGCATCCAGCAGAGGGCGGCGCACATGATGGCCACACTTAGCCAAACACCCACAAACGGATGGCCGGTGGTGACCTGCCCGAACGCCAGCACCAGACCCTGCGCCGGAGGGTACATCGAGGCATAAGTTGGATGTTGGATCACATGAAATGTTTCGAAGTGAATCCACATGGGGTGCGGAGGATTGGCCAGACGGCCATGCGCGAAAGTATCCGCAGCCAGAAGAAAACTGAACTCATCGTTGATATTGGGTTGCGGTTCAGGGAGGACCGGCAGCGCCGCCGCGCGGGCGGCCAGCGCCACGAGCGCCACAAAGATCACGGAAAGCCGTTGCCAGCTAGCCAGCGCCACAAAGCGGCGCTCACCGGACTCGAACCAGGAGGAACCCATGCCAGGGCACGTAAAGGCCATGATGACCAAAACCAGGGCCAAGCCGAGATCAATCCACATCAACATGATGAAAAGTTCCCCAACGTTGCGGGCGCGGCCTGCTTGAGTAGGAATATGGAGAAGCGGTTGTCCGTCCCCCCTCCCTCCAAACCGGACAAGCGGGTTTCCGCTTTTATTTCCCTCTCGCCCCACCACGCCGGCCGAATCGAGTTTCTTATGGTACCGACGGGCTGTGCACCTCCTGCTCTTGGAGCACGCGAGTCGGCAAGAGTAAGATTCAGAAAACCTATCTCTGACGGATTCCTGGCGCCAGAAGCTACCGTAATAACCTCCGGGCGTCAAGCAATAAGCGCTGCTGAATCGAAAACCGCGCCCGCCGCTCCTATTTAATTGACTTCCGGCAAATTCATGGCTAATATTATTAGGCTCTGTGACGCCCATTAAACCTCTGAGGAGTCCAATGCAATTTTCACAATTTCAGATTGGCGATAAAGTTGTCTATCCCAACCAAGGTGTCGGAATTGTTGAACAAATCTCCACTCGCAATCTTACCGGTGAGCCGGAAATGTTCTATTTGTTGAAGCTCAGCTCCACGAGTATGCGAGTGATGGTGCCCTTGAGCAGCGTAGCCAACGTGGGTCTGCGCCGGGTCACCAAGAACAGCCAAATCGGCGACATTCTCGAATACTTGCAGAAGGGCCGATGTAAGTCCGCGGGGGACTGGAAAGGGCGATTCAAGGAAAACTCCGAAAAGATGCGCAGCGGCTCACTGATGCAAGTGGCCGAGGTTCTGAAGACCCTGATCATCCTGAACCAGGCCAAGCCCCTCTCGTTCCGCGAGAAGAAAATGTTGGACCGCTCGTGGCAACTTCTGGTGGATGAGGTTGCCGTAGCGCGCGGGATGGCGAAAGAGACGGTGGAAGCGTCGCTGGTAAAGTCCCTGTCCAAGGTTAATCTGAAAGCACCCCTGCCCAGCTAGATTTCGCACCCACTCCTTGGACTTTTCGTCCTCCCCCCTGCTTTCCCGGCGGTAACTCTGCCGGGAGGGCCCTGAGGGGGAGGATTTGCTTCCGTCGGCTGCCGGCACCCCGTCTGGCCAGCAACCCAAAAGAGGGAAAGCAGTTAGGGGCGAAAACAGGGCGACGGGGGGAAATCCCTTCCGAGAAACCCCTATGATCTCCACAAGTTTTCCACAAGATTTTGATGCTCCCACCCCCCAAACCACTATATATTGTGTTTTTCCCCCTTGACAAAGCATCTGGCCCGATATAGATTCCACCAAGTCGTTGCGGAGCCGGATTCCGCCCGGAGGGGGGCATAACCGGCAGCGGGGCACATGAGCTAAAGGCTCATCCCTCTGTGACCAGGCCGCACCAGCGACAAATCAAACGAGGGCGTGAACCCACTTTCTTGGAGGACTGCTATGTCAGAGAGGGATGCTGTGTCGACTGAAACTAAAGCCTGGGCCCCCACGGCGGAAACAGCGAGCAAGCGTGGAATCACCGTAAAACGGCTTTTCACCAAAGCCGGTGTGCACCCCTTGGAAGAGATCGAGTGGGAAGTGCGCACCGCCTCGATTCAGAACGAAAAGGGCAAAGTTATTTTTGAGCAGCGCAACGTGGAAGTGCCCAAAGACTGGACGCAGACGGCTACCAATATTGTGGCGTCGAAATACTTTCACGGCAAGCTGGGGACGCCGGAGCGCGAGTCGAGCGTGCGGCAACTGATCAGCCGCGTGGCTGACACCATCGCGCAGTGGGGCGTGGAGGGCGGATACTTCCGCAGCGAGGAAGACGCCAAGAGTTTTCACGACGAATTGACGCACATCCTGGTGCGGCAAAAGGCGGTGTTCAATTCACCGGTTTGGTTTAATTGCGGCCTCTGGCACAAGTACCACCGCAGCTCCCAGGGGAGCGGGTGGTACTGGGATCCGGCCACGGGCGGCGTCAAGAAGGAGACCGAGGCCTACCGGCACCCGCAGTGCTCAGCCTGCTTCATTAATTCCGTCCAAGATAACCTCGAAAGCATCCTGAATCTGGCCAAAGTGGAAGGGATGCTCTTCAAGTGGGGTTCGGGAACCGGCACGAACCTCTCGCCTCTCCGATCTTCAGTGGAGGCGCTGTCGGGCGGCGGTGTGGCCTCCGGTCCCCTGTCATTCATGAAAGGCTACGACGCCTTTGCCGGCGTCATCAAATCCGGCGGCAAGACGCGTCGCGCCGCCAAGATGGTGATCCTGAATATCGACCACCCCGACATCGAAGAGTTCATTGAGTGCAAAGCCAAGGAGGAGCGCAAGGCCTGGGCTTTGGTGGATGCGGGTTACGATCCGGCCATCGACGGCGAGGCGTACAGCTCCATCTTCTTTCAGAATGCCAACAACAGCGTGCGCGTCACCGACGAGTTCATGAAGGCCGTGGTGGAGGATAAGGACTGGGACGTGCGCCACATCAGCACCGGCGAGGTTGCCAAAACCTATCGCGCCCGCGACCTGATGAAGACCATCGCCGAGGCCGCGTGGCAGTGCGGCGACCCCGGGATGCAGTTTGACACCACCGTCAACAAGTGGCACACCTGCAAGGCCACGGCGCCCATCAACGCCTCCAACCCTTGCAGCGAGTACATGTTCCTGGATGACTCGGCCTGCAACCTCGCCTCCCTGAACCTGATGAAGTTCCTCACCCCCGATGGGAAATTTGATGGCGAGTCCTTCAAGCACGCCGTGGACATCATGATTACGGCGCAGGAAATTCTGGTGGACAACGCCAGCTACCCGACGGATCGCATCGCCAAAAATTCCCACGACTTCCGCCCGCTGGGACTCGGTTACGCCAACCTGGGCGCGCTGCTGATGGCCAACGGTCTGCCCTACGATTCCGACGGCGGGCGTGACTATACCGCCGCCATCACGGCGCTCATGCACGGTGAGGCTTACCTCCAGTCGTCACGCATCGCGGCGGAACTGGAGCCCTTCCCGGGTTTCCCCGTGAATCGCGACTCCTTCCTGGGGGTCATTTCCATGCACCGCCAGTCGCTCCAGCACATCAACTCGCGTAATGTCCCGGAGAACCTGTGGGAGCTGACGAAAAAGACCTGGGATGAGTGCCTGGCCAGCGGCATGAAGTATGGGTACCGCAACGCGCAGGTCACGGTGCTGGCGCCCACCGGGACCATCGGCTTCATGATGGATTGCGACACCACGGGCATTGAGCCGGACCTGGCCCTGGTGAAGTACAAGAAGCTGGTGGGCGGCGGGCTTATCAAGATTGTCAACAACATGGTGCCCACGGCCCTCCTCAAGCTTGGCTACAACGACCAGGAAGCCTCCGAAATCGTCAATTACATCGATCAGCAGGGCACCATCGAGGGCGCGCCGCACCTGAAGGCGGAGCACCTGCCGGTGTTTGACTGCTCGCTGAAACCTGCCAACGGCAAGCGCTCCATCCATTACATGGGCCACGTGCGCATGATGGCGGCGGCCCAGCCCTTCCTTTCCGGCGCCATTTCCAAAACCGTGAATATGCCGGCAGAGGCAACAGCGGAGGAGATCGCCAGCGTCTATACTGAAGGCTGGCGGCTGGGATTGAAGGCCATCGCCATCTACCGCGACAATTCCAAGCGCTCGCAGCCGCTGAACACCTCCGACGCCAAACCCAAGCAGGAGTCGGACGCCCGGAAACCGATGGCAGAAAACAGCAAGGACGCCAAGGCGGAAGCCGCTCCCCAAGCCTACCGCCACAAGCTGCCGGACGAGCGCCAGGCGATCACCCATAAGTTCGCCGTGGGGCAGCATGAGGGCTACCTGACCGTGGGCCTCTACGAGAACGGCCAACCGGGCGAGATCTTTATCACCATGGCCAAGGAGGGCTCCACCGTCTCCGGCCTGATGGATTCCTTCGCCACCGCCGTCTCCCTGGCCTTGCAGTATGGTGTGCCCCTCAAAGTGCTGTGCGATAAGTTCAGCCATACACGCTTTGAGCCCAGCGGATGGACCCCCAACCCGGAAATCCGCTACGCCAAGTCCGTTATGGATTACATCTTCCGCTGGCTGGCGCTCAAGTTTCTCCCCCGCGACGCCCAGCCCCGCGAGGATGCCAGCGTGCAATCGCTGAATGGCACGGAGGCGGAAAAGGCCACGGAACTGGCCACGCAGTTCACTCGCGCCAGCACGGAGACCCCGCCCCAGAGCGGCTTCGCCTCCGCCATGAGCCAGGGAGGGCTGGTGGGCGTTAACCAAAGCGACGACGCGCCAAGCTGCGCGGATTGCGGCGCCATCATGGTCCGCAACGGCGCCTGCTATAAGTGCCTCAATTGCGGCTCGACTAGTGGGTGCTCGTAGAAGGACAGTAGGCAGGAGGCGGAAGGCGGTAGGCAGAAAGCGGTAGGCAGCTAAGCGCCGGGGGGTGGCCGTAAGGAAGAGTCGAGAGGGTCGCAAATCCCCGGCAAGAGGCAGCAGGAGCATGATCTGGCGTGTCATTTTTGAATTCCTGCTGGTGGCGGTTCTAGCCTGGCTGGCGCTTGTGGTTAGGGGCGCGGCCCACCGCTTGCTGCACAGTATGATGTGCCTGCGCAGTACCCTCGATGACCTGAAGCAGGCCGTGCAGGATCAGAATCGGGAACTGAAGGCAATTGGGGCTGCTTTGGAAGATGCCGGGCGCAGAGCAGACCGCGCTCTGGGGTCCACGGAGAGAGCCCTGCACGACATCAAAGACACCCTCGCGCGTTGAGGCGAGGGTAAGACTGCTCCCGGCGGATACGTCTGCCGAAACTGGAGGTAGGGCTATGGCGGGGAGGGTTGATCCGTACAAAGGCTTCCGCTTCCTCGTCGAGATCGACGGCATTCAACAGGCCGCCTTCACCGAGTGCAGCGGGCTGGGCTCGCAGATCGAAGTGGTCGAGTATCGGGATGGCACCGAGCCAAACCAGATGCGCAAGCTGCCGGGAAAGGTCATTTACCCGGACATCGTCCTGAAATGGGGCGTTACCGACTCGCGCGAGCTTTATGACTGGCACCTGGCGGTCATCAACGGCGACCTGCAACGCAAGAACGGCTCGATTGTTCTGCTCGATGACCAGGGCAATGAGAAGGTCCGCTGGAATTTCCAGGATGCTTGGCCCAGCAAGTGGGAGGGGCCCAGCCTCGACGCACGATCCAGCCGGGTGGCGATCGAATCTCTGACGCTGACGTGCGAAAAGCAGGTCATGGCGCAGCTTGCTTAATGGGTGGATCTCTTTCGCGAATGACCCCACGTTTGGACGGGCTTCTGCAATCAGATCGACATGCTTCGGAGGTGAGTTTGAGCGCAGTTAAAACACGCGAGCGGATCGTGCTGGATGTCCCGGACGCTTTGTACGCCATCTGCTCCACGGGCAAGGGGCGCTGCTGGTACTGTGATCGCCGGCTGCCACGCGCCGGGGAAGCCGTACGCACCGGCTGGGACGTGCAGCGCGTGGAGGGCGAACGCGTCGCCACCATCATCCTGATTTGCCCACGCTGCCAGCTCAAGCTCGCGGATCGGAAAGTCCCGGAGAATTCTCTCGCCGCGCGATTGTAAGCCCACGTTTATAGGCCATAAATAGCCAAAGGGAGAATTGGCCTGTCGATTCCCGATCCTGCATATCACTCGACAATTTGTCACGCACTTTCCCGATTTCCATAGATTCTCGTAACCGACTTGTTATCAGTACCCTGACGGCTTTGGCGCGCGAAAATCGCCTCTCTTTGCCCTTTGTTTTCAGTATGATGACGGCTTTGGGAGCATTCGCCCCGAAGGGACATGATGTCACCATGCAATTCTCGTAGTTTTCAGCGCAGGGAATCATCGGTGACCACGCTCTTTTGACCATGAACGCCCTCACCTACACACTGCAATGCCGTAGATTCTTTTTTCTTCGCAAACCTATTGTGCGATTCGTAGGGGCTGGGCTTGCCCTGCCCTGGTAGTTTGCCCGTGGCGTGGAACGGGGGCAGGGCAAGCCCAGCCCCTACGAATCAGGTCGTTTGCGGCGGGTGCCGCCCTACGCTGTTATCGCGGCAGCTTGGCAGGCCATCTCCGGGCTGGTTTTTCTTTTGATCAGACTCATGTTCTTTTCTCCTTTACGGGGGAGCCGAATGCCCACGCGCCCGCGCCGCGTCGCTCGCTTGCGAGCTGTCAGAATGAGAGGGGGAAGAGGATGGCCGGGTGGAGTCGGTGTAGCGTACGGCGATCATAACCCAACTACTCTAAACTGCTGGCCTAGCGAAAGTCAAGAGAATTCGTAATAGCTGGGCTATTAAAGTGACGATTTATTCTCACCCCTCGCAAATCTCTGGCCTAAAACAGACTTTGTGTCCGCCATCGGGCCGTTTTCTGTAGGCCCGCACGCTCGCCCCCGCATCTCCATCGGCAATTGAGGGATTGCGCCGAGCGCAGCTCTGCGGTCGTAGCTCCGCCCGGGCTCGCGGCCACCGATTCGCCCCGATGCATCGGGGCGCAATCCGAAGGGGGGCAATCCGAAGGGAGGCCAGTCCGGGGGGCAAACCCTAAGCCTCAAATCCCAAACCCGAAATCCTGTTGGGGCTGCGCCGTGGAGTCGCGGTTACCAATTCTGGAGTCACGGCTACCGATTCGCAGAGCGAAGCTCTGCGCAATCCGGCTCAAGGGTGCAGCCGCGCGTCTCGCCCATACCCCCCAGTTTCCCCGGACCGTCAATGGGCGCGGTAGATCAGATGATGCCATCCGGGAGAGCGGTAGATGTCACGCGATCTACCGGTCGGTATTACTGCCCCGATCAGGGCGCCGGCCAGACCGACTCCGGTCGCACCGATGGGCGCCCAGGCTCTCCGTACGCCAATCGAGTTCGAGATGATATGGTCAGCAGTCAACCCAGCCGCAAGACCCAGGCATGCTCCGATGGCCGCGCCAATCAAGATGTTTCGCCTGCGGTGGTTTTGCCCAATCAGCTGGGAAACGCGAGAGATGTCTTTGCGGGCCAGCGTCTGCTCACCCGTTGGCTGCCGAAGCGTTATTCCGCCGTCGCTGAACGACTCGAACTGACCCTGGTAGGATTGGTCGTTGTTCATTTCCACGCGAATTTCCTGACCCCGCGTCAGGGATTTGAGATTGTCCCAATTGCTCAATAGCCCCTTGGAATCTTTACCGCTCGCCGTCCCGGTGCTAAAGCAGGCTCCCAGAAGAGCCAGCACCAGAAAACCAGCAGCGGAAAGAGTACGAAAAAATTTCATGAGTGCCTCCTTGCCTTTCTTGCACGGATCAATTCTGAACTCACTAAGTCTACATATATAGGCATCAAGGTGTCAGGGTCTTTCTTCACCCCGGATGGCCCGGACGCGACGCCTTTTGCAACCGAATCCTTAACGTTTCTCACAGTGCCATCCGTCGCGGGCGGGAGAGGGAAGGTGGCAGACGCGAAGCACGCGGGGTCTGGGGCCCTTACCGATCAACCACCCGAATTTCAACTACGCAGCGTAACGAAATGCCGGATTGCGCCCCGATGCATCGGGGCGGTGGAGGCTTCGGGATGGAATTGCGGCCACCGGATCTTGGAGTGCGGCGGCTCGACGCCGCTTTCCCTCGCCGCGACTCGTCGCGGCGAATCACTCACCGCTGACGAGTCAGCGGTAGAAAGAGCGGGAGCGAGCTCCCGCACTCCAAAAGGGGGCAATCCGGATGGGGTGCAGTTCGGGGGGACAAATCCTAAACCCAAGATCCCAGAACCTAGAACCTAGAACCTAGAACCTAGAACCTAGAACCTAACTTCTCCTCACGCGGCGTCGGAGGTTTCCTGCTGATACTTCGGCGAGACGGAGACAGAGTCCGCGATGGCGGTTTTTTTCCAGAAACTGTTGAGCTTCATCATCAGCGGCGACGTGATTTCCTGACCTTTTGCGGCAATCAATACCCCATCCGTGGTTCGAACTTCCTGTTGCAGGACCATCCCCGTGTGGAGGTCGGCAATTCCCATGGTCCGGGTGCCTTCGCCGGCGACCTCGGGTTCCAATTCCATCAAGGCCTCGGTGATTTTGGGGTCCAAGCCTTCCAGTCTCCGGCTGATAAATAGCGCGGCATCCACGCGCGAGTGGCGTTTGCGCAGAAAACCGTCAAAGATGATGGCCGCGCGCAGGATTTGGGCGCCCAGGCGCATTTCGGCCATTTCCCGGTCGCCGGTATCCCACTCGCTGGGCAGGGGCTGGAATTGATGGGCCACCATCCAGGCGATGGATTCCATGCGCGGAATGTTTTTCAGCAGGTCCTGGGCGACCAGCGGATGGTTGGCGTATTGGGCTTCCTCTTCCGGCGAAAGGTCCTGGCCGGAATACACGTGTTCCAGGGTGGTGGGGTCCAGGGTGACACAACCCAACTGCGACACCATGGCGGCAACTTCAAACTTCCACGGGTTGCCCAGGGACAGTTTGGTGACCACATGCTGCACATACCGGCGCACGCGGGCCGCTCGGCTGAAAGCCGCCGGGCTCACCAGGCTGAGCACTTCGGTAAGGACGTAGATGGTGCCGCTCAGGGTCTTTTCCAGCAGCTCCTTTTCGGCGCAGACCAGGTGATATTGCTCCAGGGAGTCCGTGATCGTCTTCACCAGGATATCTTTATTGGCGGGCTTGCTGAGAAAACGAAAGATGTTTCCTTCGTTCACCGCTTGGATGGCGATGCCCAGGTCGGAACCGCCGGTGAGCATGATGCGAACCGTGTGGGGCGCGGCCTTTCGAACCCTCCGCAGGAACTCGATCCCGTCCATCCCCGGCATCCGCATGTCGGAGATCACCACGCCAAAAGGTCCCTCGTGCTTCATCAGCAACAGAGCCGCGGTGCCCCCCACGGCCGTGGAAATCTGGAACTCCTTGCGGAGCAGGCGCTGATAGCCCTGGAGTAAGATCGGTTCGTCATCGACGAAAAGAATCTTGTCGGACATGGCTTTTCACCTCTGCGGATTCATGGACAGGACAGTGCAAATCGTCCAAGCGTTCGAATCCCCACACGGCTCTCCCATCTCTTTAATCGACGGTTTGCAGGCATTTCATTAAGATTTCTGGACCCGCCCCATGGTGGCAAGTCTGTCCCGTAGCGTGGACCCCCGCATTTGGGGTCCGCGGTTCTTGCTTTGATTCGCGCTACCCATCATGTCGGATTGCGCATCTCTGAAACCTTGATGTGGTGTCAAGCGGATTTTTTGTTGAGCTTGATCCGCGATTGACACACCTCTCCTCGGGACTTCAGAATGGCGGCAGCCGGTGAAGCGGAGGCGGGCTC
>Ga0326728_10023095_pt1 | contig 11447 bp, 8 predicted proteins | sample MB3enrmetagenome_FD_207602 | JGI IMG/M metagenome (GOLD analysis project Ga0326728, IMG submission 207602) | Lab enriched peat soil microbial communities from McLean, Ithaca, NY, United States - MB31MN | ecosystem: Environmental > Terrestrial > Soil > Wetlands > Peat | place: USA: New York... | reverse complement strand
GAAAATCCTCCCCGAACCGGTTGGACTCGCGCCTCGAGCATGCTCATCACGTCGTCGTCACTGCGCGCTTCCCCGTCGAGACGCACGAACCGCTGCGCAAGCCGGCGATAGTTGCCAGTCCACAAGAGCAGCGACACGAGGAAGAAGTCGAGCCCCTCGAACACGATGGCGCCTTCGCGGGCGTAGCGCGCACGGTTGTCGAGAAGGTCCTGAGGCAGGAGCGTCCAGTGGAGATTCGCCTTAAGGTGATGGCCGATGTGATAGCCGTCATTGAACGCACGACGGTTGTAGTCGCTGTTGATGCACGTGATGGAATTCGACAGTCCACCGTTCGGTCTCTCGATGTTGAGAAAAGCATGCTGACCCCAATTGCCCACCATCATCATGAAGCGGACCGCCACGAAGGGAAACGCGAAGGCCACGAGGCCGAATCGAACGTGGACGAGCAGAGCGACGACGATGACCGCCAACTGGGCGAGCTCCCCAAGCGCGGCACGGCGCGCCAACGCCGTGCGTCGTTTGGCGAGCAGGTACCCGGTAAGCTCGAAGATGCCGGCCAGCAGGAACCTGCCAAAGTACACGAGGAAGTGCGCGAAACTGTCGCGCCGATAGCGCATCGTACTCGACAGATCGGAGGGCATGTTGTCTTCGACGTGGTGCATCCCGAGGTGATGTTGCGCGTAGCCGACGGGGATCCCGAAGAAGAAACTCATCGCGTAGACGTGCACCCGATTGAGGACCCGCGGACTGCGGATGAATGGGCGGTGCATCGTGCAATGCAGCATGAGAATGACCGGCGGAGCCAGCCATCCCCAAAGGGCGAGGTACGCCGCGGCGAGCGCCCAGTGGAAGTGGGCGAAGAGCACGGCCATCGCGACCGCCATCAAGGCGATGTCCCGAAGCGATAGACGTACGAAGACCTCGTCGCGGGAATCGTAGAGGGCGTGCCGGCACCATCGGGAAAGAGCCGAGTCGTCGTACGTGGGTGCTTCGGTCGGGTCTGTCAGGGAGAAGGGCGCCGAGTCGTTCGCCATTTGCAGGTCATTAGGGTCATCTGAAACCAATATGTAGGTGCGAACGCAGCGGAGAGAGATCGAGTCGCTGGAAGCGATCAATCGTCCACGGTCGCTGTCGCTGTCGCCGTCGCCGCCGCCCTCGCCGCCGCCGCCCACGAAGACGACAACGACAACGACAACGACTACGACAACGACAACGACAACGCTCGGATCTTCGCCACCGTACCGGTGGCCGCTTGGTCCGCTTTTCCGGACCGGCTCTACGTGTGGTCCGCGCCAAGCGTGACGACCGGCGTGCCAAGCGCGCGAGCCTCCCGCACAACCGTACTCGCGCCCTCGGCGTCGGAGGCATGCAGGAGCGCTTCGGCGGCTCCGATCCACGCGAGTGCTTCCGATCGGTCGACGACGCCGATGAAGTGCGCGTCGACCTGTCGCGAACGAGCCAGGCGCTCCAGATTCGCTCGCTCCGGTCCGTCGCCGACGATGACGAGCCCGTCGAACGCGCGCGAAGCCGCGACGTGTTCGATGGCACGCTCGATATGTTTGCTCGGTACGAGCCGTGCTGCGCACACGGCGACCTTTCGCAAGCCTAGGTGCTCTCGCAACCGGTCGATTCGATGCCCCACGTCGGGCATGTCGAGACGTGACGGTTGCACGGTTGCGATGCGACCGACGAGGGCTCGCGTGTCGGCGTCGACGGCGCGCAGCAGATCGGAGAGCAATCGCTCGGACACGAATCGCCAAGTACAGGCGCGCCGCCCGATGGCGCTTGCGATGCGACACCGAATACCGTGTGGCAGAGCAAGGAGCAGTCGCACGTCGCCACCGTGCGAAACGACATCGAGGGCGCCGAGAGTCGACATTCCGATAGGCCACGCGCTGGGAATCGCCCAGTGGGCGATCGTGCGGTGGACCGCGGGAAGGTGCTTGAGCCGGCGTCGAGCGGAGGCAACCCAAAGACCGGCCTCCACGGCCCGAATCGGGCTGTCGCGGAGTCTCGAGGAAACGCCCGGCCAGCCAAAGGCCCCGCCCGCCGGGGGCGCGATCACGATGACTTCGTGCCCAGCTCGCTCGAGCGCGCGCGCCTCGGCTTGCACGAAGTGCCCCGAGGGAGCATCCCTAGACTCTGGCCAACTGGTCGTCACGAGTGCAATGCGCATGTCCGTCCGAGGGCCTCGGGTGCTAGGTAGCAGTGATAATAGGGGCGATGCGTCCATGACGCACTCGACGCGGGGAGTCTCCTTCCCAGGACGCATCCTATTCCTAACCGAGTCCCCTGGTCTTCTGGTTGCCCAGCTTCGTGGTTCCGACCTTCCGCTCAGTCCGGAGCTTCGCCTTCTCGAAAGTGTGTCCACGGACGAGATCATCCCGGCGTGGGCGGCGATGAATGATGACGACCTGCTCGGACGCTATTGCTACTCCGGGCTCCGGAGCGGCTGCGTGGACGTTGACTCCGTGCGGCGCGGAGGATTCTCGGTGTCCGTCAGTGGCGCATCGAAGGGGTGCGGGTCCTCACGCGAAGCCGCGCCGTACAGCGAACTTGCCGCAGGAATCCGACTCGTCATCGCACCACGTTTCGAGAAGATATACAGACAGAACGCCGAGAACATCGGTCTCTTCACGAGCACGGATTTCGAACTCCTCTCGCGGATTCGCCGCGGCGAGCCCATCCCGATATCCGAGCTCACCTTGGGACTCGACGCCCTCAGCGCCTCGGTCGTCGAGCACGGGGGTCTGTCAGCATACAATCGGGCGCGCCGCCAGGGACTCGTGGGTGCCTCTTGCATCGCCGCGAATCGGAAGCCGAGGCCCATGACGACGATCGAGAAGATCCTGGCCGCGCACGCGGTAATCGACTCAGAGGGCGAGGGGGAGCTCGAGGGGGGACGCGAAGCGCCCCCCTCGTCGATTCCATCAGGCTTGGACGGCGATCGCGTGGGAGTCGTTGCCGTCCAGCCAGGTGACGCCTTCTTCGCGCGCACCGACTTTCGATTCTCTCACGAATACGTCACGGCGATGGCCGAGGGGCTGATGCGTCGCGGATTCGGCTCAAACGCTGCGGTGCGCGATCCCGCCTCGGTCGCGGCGTTTCAGGACCATCTCGTCCTGCTGGAATCCGTGTCGCCGAAGGCCGAGCGGCCGTTCGGGCTCGAGGGCCTGGCGCGGGGCCTGGCGACTCGGCAAGCCGACTTTGCCGGGCGAGCCGGTGTCACTCTCTACGGTCAGGTCGCTCGCGACGGCCGTCCCCCTGGCGCCGCGGGCATTTGTCACAACAAGGTCATTGAGGACATCGCACTTCCCGGGCAACTCGTCGTGGGGACCGATAGTCATACGTGTACAGCGGGGGCGCTCGGGTGCCTGGCCTTCGGAATCGGATCCACGGACATGGCGAATGCGTGGGTCACGAAAGATGTGCGAGTCACCGTTCCAGAAACCGTCCGCTGCCTGCTTCGCGGAAGGCTCTCTTTCGGAGTCTGTGCCAAGGACGTGGCCCTGCACTTGCTCGCGATGCCCTATTTCAAGGCAGGACATGGCGTGGGCAAGGTTCTCGAGTTCGCTGGGGACGCCATCGCGTCGCTGCCCGTCGACGAAAGGGCGACGCTGACCAACATGGCCGTCGAGGCAGGAGCCGTTACCGGCATCGTCGACGCGGACGCGGTCGTCGTCGAGTATCTCTCGGCGCGAGGCGTGGCCCCCGATGAAGCGAAGCGCATGATTGTGACCGCTGACCCGGGTGCGCTCTATGCCGCGACAATCGAGCTCGACCTGACGGAAATCGTCCCGATGGTCGCGACGCCGGGCGATCCTCGGAGCGGGATACCGGTGGCGAAGCTCGGACGGGCGATTCCAATCGATATCGCGTACGGGGGCTCGTGCACCGGAGGCAAGTGCAACGACATGGACATGTACGCGTTGGTCGTGCGCGCTGCTCTCGAGCGAGGACTCCGGGTCCATCCGAGGGTCCGATTCTACGTTCAGGGCGGGTCGCAGGCCGTCCGGCGCTACGCCGAAAAGCAAGGATACCTCGCGATGTTCGAGCAGGTCGGCGCGGAGTACCTGGAGCCCGCTTGCGGCGCTTGCATTCGGGCTGGGCCCGGCGCGAGCACGACGTCATCGGAGGTCACCGTCAGTGCCCAAAACAGGAACTTCCCGGGTCGAAGTGGTCCGGGCAAGGTGTACCTCGCGAGCCCTTGGGTCGTTGCAGCAAGCGCAATTGCGGGCCGAATCGTGCCGTTCGAGGGAGCTGCGGGCGCAAGCCAGAATTCTTAGCATCGGCCTCGACCGCGCCGCCTTCCCGCGCTAGCTATGGCTCCCTGTCTTGAGCGAGCTGGTAATTGAGCCCAACAATCACGTCACCGTGGAGTATGAGCTCCGCGACAACGCGGGTGTGTTTCTCGATGGCAGTGGCGTCGAAGGGGCGGAGCCCATCGAGTACATACATGGGTACGGCATGCTCGTTCCTGGGCTCGAGGCTGCTCTCGCGGGCCTGAGGGCGGGCGACGAGAGGGAAGTTCTGGTTCCCTCCGAGGCGGGATACGGCGATCGCGACGAAGGGCTCGTGCTCGAGGTCGAGCGGAGCCACTTTCCCGATCCGAACGCGGTCGCTCTGGGAGACGAATTCGTGGCGGAGTCGCCCGACGGCGACGAACTCGCCATGAGAGTGGTGGACATACGCGGGGACATGGTGGTCGTCGATGCGAACCATCCGCTCGCGGGGGTGACGCTTCTCTACCGCGTGAAGGTGCGCAGCGTGCGCCCGGCGACGCAGGAGGAGATCGAGACGGCAGCGGCGGAGTTCGATGAGGCCCACGAGCACGTCCACGGACCGGACTGTCAACATGAGCACGATATCTCTTCTGTCGGTCGCGGACCGCGCGGGGTCAACTGAGATCGTCGCACGAATTGGAGGACGGCAACGATGGCAAGCTCGAATATCAGGACAAACACTCCCGCTGACTTCGATGTGAGGGTGCGCGAGCGCAATCTCAAAAAAGGCATGATCGATGAGAAGGCTGTCGATGCCTACATCGCGCAGCTGCCGGACGTCGCGGACGCTGTCGAGTACATCTCCGTCCCCCAGCCGGCGCTCGGCGGGGGTAACGGCTGAGCACGAGCGAGAAAGGGGCACCCGTGGACGAGCCCAATCGGGAAGCGCAGACGTCCGGGGCGGATCTGCCGCGCGTGGACTTCTCGACGTTCGTGCTGTCGCTGAGTCATTCCGCCCTCATGCACCTCGGCGAGGCGCCGAACCCGGAGACGGGGCGAGTGGAAAAGAACTTGCCATTGGCGCGCCAGACGATCGACCTTATTGCGATGCTCGACGAAAAGACGAAGGGCAACTTGACCGGCGCCGAGGAACGCCTCCTCACTCAGCTCCTGTTCGATCTACGCATGCGCTACGTCGAAGCGTCCAAGGCGTCGTGATGCCAAGCGTTGGCCGGTGGGCGGCCTCCCTCGGGTTGCTTGGTCTCTGGATCGTCGCCTGCGCGCCTCGAACGCAGGCGAAAGCGGACGACCCTGATCGAGGCGCGACCGGTGGCGCGAAGCCGATCGCGCTCGACGCTTCGCCTCCTCGGGCGCCGGATCCGACGACACCCGCTGCGACGGGTGAGCCCTTGGTCCGATTCCAGCCCATGAGCTTCGCGCCGATCGTGCACGCAGCCGATCCGGGCGTGGTCACGATCACGGCGGTCACCGAGGAATTCGAGATATCTCCGTTTTCGCACAGGCGCCGGCCGAGTGAGGCGCGCAGTCTCGGGACCGGGTTCGTCGTCGACAAAGACGGTACGATTATCACCAACAATCACGTGGTGGCCGGCGCGGACGCGCTCGTCGTCAAGCTCTCCGACGAACGTGAATTCGCGGGCAAGGTTGTAGGGACCGACCCGCCGACGGACATCGCTGTCGTGCGTATCGCGGCAAGCGAGCTTCACCCCCTTCCGCTCGGCGACTCGGACGCCATCGAGATCGGGGATTGGGTCGTCGCGATTGGAAACCCCTTCAAACTTTCCCACACCGTCAGCGCCGGCATCGTGAGCGCGAAGAGCCGGACGCGTGACGACGTCCCGCTCGATCCAGCCGGTTACTACAGCTTCATTCAGACGGATGCATCGATCAATCCGGGCAACTCGGGCGGGCCGCTTCTCAATCTGAAGGGCGAAGTCGTCGCGATGAACTCGGCCATACGGGGAGGCGGCGCTCAAGGCATCGGGTTTGCCATCCCTATGAACATGATCAAGCAGCTCTTGCCGATGCTGCTGCGAGATGGACATGTCACGCGCAGCGCGCTCGGGATCGACATTGTCGACGTCCGGAAGCTGTCGGCTGAAGACCGTCGCGCTCTGAAGCTGGGCGACGGGACAAAGGTCCTGGGAGCGGTGATCGAGGACGTGCGGTCCTCCGGTCCCGCCGACCGGGCGGGGCTCCGGCCGGGGGACATCATCGTGGCGTTCGACGGGCAGACCATCAGCCGGTCCGAGGAGCTACAGTGGCTTGCGAGCACGTCAGGCGTGGGCAGGCAGGTCTCGCTGAGCGTGCTGCGCGCCGGGTCGCCCGTGGAGATCAGGGTTACCCTCGGACGCCTGGCGGACCAGGGTACCGGGCCGCGATAGGGGTCAGTGCGTTCGATGATCGCGACGTCTCTGCCGCCGGACACTCACGATGCTTTCCGGGTCGCGGGCGTGGGCGACGGCCCGATGGGTTGGGTCGAGGTCTTGCTGGCCGTGGCCATCGTTTGGCTCGTTGGCAATCGGATGGTTCACCGAGGCAAGCGAAGCGCGACCGCTTCGGTATCGACTGGCGCGGATGAGCAGGCTCTCGCCGTGTTGTTGGTCCTGTTTGCGGCGAGTGGGTGCGCGGCACTCATCTACGAGATCGTTTGGCTGCAGATGCTCGAGCTCGTGCTGGGCTCCTCGGCGGCCTCGGTCGGAGTGCTCCTCGGAACGTTCATGGGCGGGATGTGCCTAGGCAGTCTTGCGCTTGCGCGGGTCGTCAGTCGCCAGCGGCACCCCTTGCGAGTGTATGCGCTTCTCGAAGTCGCGATCGGCGTCAGCGGGGTCTTGATGCTCGGGGCGATGCCCCTCGTCCAGTGGGTCTACGCGGCGGCGGTCGGGCACGGCGTTCCCGGGCTACTTCTTCGCGCCTTGTTCGCCGCGATATGTCTTCTTCCGCCGACGGTGATGATGGGGGCGACACTGCCGGCGGTCTCGCGCTGGGTGGAGATGAGCCCTCGCGGAGTCTCGTGGCTTGGGACTCTGTACGGAGCGAACACGCTCGGCGCGGTGTTCGGATGTTTGTTTTCGGGCTTCTATCTCTTGCGCGTCTACGACATGCACACAGCGACGTTCGTCGCTGCTGCGCTCAATGCCCTGGTGGCAGCGGGCGCGTATGCCCTCGCTCGAGCGCGCCCACGCGGCGCCCTCCCGGATACGACGCCGAAGACGGCACCCGCTGCGATCGCCACGCCCTCGACCGCATGGTGGGTCGTCTACGTCGCAATCGGTCTTTCCGGAATGACCGCCCTTGGCGCGGAAGTCATCTGGACTCGTCTTTTCGCACTGCTCCTCAGCGGGACGACGTACACGTTCTCCATCATTCTCGCGGTCTTCCTGCTTGGGATAGGGCTCGGCAGCGGCGTGGGTTCGTTCGTTGTTCGCCGGACGGTCGACCCTCTTCGCGCGCTCGGGTTCGCCCAGCTCGGCCTCGTGTCTGCCATCGCGTGGACGTCCTGGAATATCGCGAGCTGTCTTCCCTACTGGCCCGTCAATCCCCGGCTCGCCGTCAGCCCGTGGTTCCAATTCCAGATCGATCTCGTCCGATGTCTCTGGGCGGTCCTGCCAGCCGCGTGCCTGTGGGGAGCCAGTTTCCCATTGGCGCTCGCGGCCGTCGCATCGAAGGGAACCGACGGGGGGGCGCAGGTGGGCCGCGTGTACGCAGCGAACACGGTCGGAGCCATCGTGGGAGCTCTCGGGACGAGTCTCGTGCTCATCGCAGCGGTCGGGACTCAGACCGGTGAAAGGACCCTCATTGGGCTGTCCGCTATCGCTGCCGCAATCCTGCTCGTTCCGGCGCTCGTTCCCGGTCGCCCATCGCCGCGGTTCACGGCATGGGATGCGGTTTGGACGCTGGGCATTCTCGAGCTGGCCTGCGTGCTCGGATCCAGCGTCGATGCAGTGCCGCCGCTGCTCATCGCCCACGGTCGTCTGTCGGCAGCCGAACAGAACGTGAAGGAGGAGTTTCTCTACGTTGGCGAAGGGATGAACTCGTCCCCGGCCGTCGCGCGCGACCTCAACGGAGTCGTCAACTACTACAACGCTGGGAAGATTCAGGCGTCCAGCCTCCCGCAGGACATGCGGCTCCAGCGCATGCTCGGGCACCTAACGACCCTGACCTCGGCGCATCCGAAAGACGTTCTCGTCATTGCCTGCGGTGCGGGAGTGACCGCCGGTGCGGTAAGCGTCGATCCACGCGTCATGAGCTTGGTCATCGCGGAGATCGAGCCCCTGGTCCCAAGTGTCGTCGCCAAGTACTTCGGCGATTACAATTGGCACGTCGTCGACAACCCCAAGGTGCACATCGAGGTCGACGACGCCCGGCACTACCTGACGACGACGAAGCGGTCCTTCGATGCCATCACGTCGGACCCGTTCGATCCGTGGGTCAAGGGCTCCGCCAATCTCTACACGCGCGAGTTCTGGGAACTCGCCAAGCGGCACCTCAATCCGGGCGGTGTGGTGACGGTGTTCGTGCAGCTCTACGAGAGCGGAACGGCTGCGGTCAAGAGCGAGGTGGCCACGTTCTTCGAGGCGTTCCCGAATGGAGTCGTCTGGGACAATACGGTCGGAGGCCAGGGATACGACATCGTTCTGATGGGACAGGTCGAGCCGATTCGAATCGACGTGGACGCGATGGACAGGCGTCTGCAAAGCCCGGAGTTTGCTCCGGTGGCGAAGTCCTTGGGAGAGATCGGAATCAGTTCCGCCTTCTCGCTCCTGTCGACCTACGGCGGTCAGGCCCGGGAGCTAGAGCCTTGGCTCAAGGATGCCGAGATCAACCGCGACGACAATCTGCGCCTCCAGTTCCTTGCCGGGCTCGGCATGAACGTGGATCAGCGCGCTCAGACTTACCGGGAAATGCTGCCCTTCCGGCAATTCCCGGAGAATCTGTTCGTGGGGTCGGCCGACAGTCTTCGCGACCTGCACGCGGCGATTATCATGAGCGCGCCATAGCCCACGCTCGGATTGCCCGGACGGGGGCCGAGGCTTCGATCGAACGGTCAGCGTATTTCCTGGCGGAGCGAGCCGATCTAGTCTCTCCGCGCTCGCATATCTTTGAAAGGACCCCGATCATGTCCGGCTCCGTTACTCTCGACGTGGCAACGCATCAACATGCGGACATCAAGTTCAAGGCCGTTGTCATCGTGACCGGTGCACCGCAGGGGGCCACAGTGACCGTGACACTCTCGGAGGCGCGCGGTCGCCCACCGCTTTGGGGACCGGTTGCGAAGTCGTCGGCCGTCGCGGTCGGCAGCGCAACGCTCACCTTCGATGTGGCTCTCAAGGGCCCGACCCTGGCCGTCCTTCTCGCCGAGGCCACGGACGACAAGAACACGGAATACGCGTCCGACGCCGAGCGCATCGAAGTCTTCTAGCGTTACTTTGGGGCGGCAAACGGGTCCGCCACCTCGTCGAATCCGTCGCCCGGCTTCGCGGTCACGCGACTCGAGGCTCGCGCAGTCGCTCGGGGGGCTGCGGCTATCTCCAACGTAACGCTCTGAACGCCGTCGCCGGATTCCACGCGCACATTCTTCGGCTTGTATCCGGTTCGGGTGACCACGAGGGTCGCCGACTCTCCTTCGGCAAGCGCGATCTCGACCGGTGATCCTCCCAGGTCCACGCCATCCCTCGAGATGTGCGCATCGCCGGGAACGACGTGAACTTCTACCGATTTCATGGCCGGTCCAGCCGATGCTGGCGCGACCGAATTGGGCGGATCGAGCAGGGCTACGGAAGACATCATGGGCGCGGTCGCTGGCGGCGAAGCGGCCGCAGCCCGGTGAAAATTCCAGGAGATGGCCATGACGCCGAGCAATCCCGCAAGGGTCGCGCTGATTCCGACGGCAGCGACGATGGGCCATCTTTGCGCGACCGGGAGTTCGCCGCCGGGCGCTGACGGAATGGGCGACGGAAAGTAGTCCACAGGCGAGCTGAACGCTTCGGGACGATGACCCATGTCGTCGACAGCCTGCGGCACGATCCCGTCCTCGAGCCGCTGCAAGTCGGCGACGAGGTCGTCCATCGTCGCGTAGCGCCCCTCCGGCCGCTTCGTCAGGCACTTGAGGACAATTGCGTCGAGGCCAGCCGGCAGGTTGCTCTCCGGGACGAGTGTCCGAATGGGAACCGGCGCTTTGTACAGATGCTGCGTCAGGATTCCCATCAAGTTCTCGGCGTCGAAGGGAACGCGACGGCTCGCCATCTCGTAAAGAATGACGCCAAGCGCATAGATGTCCGTTCGGTGATCGACACCGGTTCCGGCCGCTTGCTCTGGGCTCATGTAGTGCGGCGTTCCGAACACGCTGCCCGCACGCGTGATCTTTTCGGAGATGTCGCCCACCTTGGCCACGCCAAAGTCGACGATCTTCACGAAGTCCTTCTCGCTCCCGTGGTCGACGAGCATCACGTTCTCGGGCTTGAGATCTCGGTGAACGATGCCGGCACCGTGTGCGGCGGCGAGCCCCTCCGCGATTTGCTTGGCGATGTGGCAGATGCGAGGCACGCCGATCGGCCCGCGCGATTCGCGCAGCAGGGACCGCAGGCTCTGCCCGGCGAGATACTCCATGACGAAGTACGTCGATCCGTCCGGCAGGTCGCCGAAGTCGCTGATGTCGACGATGTGAGGATTGCCAACGACGCTGGCGGCCCGCGCCTCCCGGAGGAGCCTGCGGTTGGCGTCGTCGTCGGCCGCGATTTCGCGCCGAAGGACCTTGATCGCGACCGGTTTTCCGATGGTCTTGTGATGCCCGGCGTACACGACGCCCATGCCCCCTTCGCCGATGACACGCTCGACGACGTAGCGCCCGTCGATCGTCGTGCCGATGTAGCGGCTCGCCCAAGACTGCCGGCTGCCGACCGACGGAGAAGTGTCGGACGGACTCGGCTCGGTCCCAAACCCGATGGTTGGCGCATGGGGCGACACGCCGACGCCGGACCCAGGGGGGCGGATCGACACGGCTTTCGGGTCACGGGCTTGGGACATGGGTTGCTGCACGTTAACTATCCGAGTGCCCCGGCCATTCGCCATCCAGGCGGCGAAGTGGATGACGAACTCCGAGGTGGCCCTACATTCTAGCCGGGCTGGGCGGCGCCTGGTGGTCGACGGATGCTGCGCGGTGTCCGACAGTGACGTGGCCCCCCTCGCGCGGCTCAGAGGCGA
>Ga0326728_10023094_pt1 | contig 11448 bp, 13 predicted proteins | sample MB3enrmetagenome_FD_207602 | JGI IMG/M metagenome (GOLD analysis project Ga0326728, IMG submission 207602) | Lab enriched peat soil microbial communities from McLean, Ithaca, NY, United States - MB31MN | ecosystem: Environmental > Terrestrial > Soil > Wetlands > Peat | place: USA: New York... | reverse complement strand
CTTCCAGGCGAAAAGGTGGCCACCAGGATAAACCCTACTTGATATCGATTACGCCCGTTTTTCCAGATCTACCCTTTCTGCAGAAGGGTTTTTCTGTTCCGGAAAATTCAACAACCGGACAGCAGTGTTTTTTGACTTAGATCAATACGGACTGCGCCGATGAGCGAAAAGGCGGGACACCCAAGTCCTGCCCAGTCCTTGCCTAACGTATTTATTGATTCGAGATTTTTCACCGGCCGCAACACGAACGCTACCAAGGGGAGGCTCTCCATCTTTACTTTACGGCCGCTAGCTGCGGCCTGAAACCGCCCCAAAGCGTGTCCAAGGAGATTAGACCGGAACACTCCCCATCTTTACAGCTCACTATCCCAAATACCTTTAATAAAAGCAGTGGAAATCCGCTCCTTTTAACAAATTTGCAATTATATAAAACCATAAGCAATTCACTCCTTCACGCCTCCAGGAAAGGAAGAACCATTTTTAAAATTCAATCATTTTACACTCGCGGATAGGCCGATGTTCATCCACAATATCGTAGTCCCCCACGGGAAGGTACCCGAGGATCTGGGATGAAGGCAGTGTTTGATGGAGGAAGGCAATGGGCGCAATCACGGGCAAGGTCAAATGGTTCAACGAAACAAAGGGCTTCGGATTCCTGGAACGTCCGGGCGGAGCGGATGTCTTCGTCCACTTCTCGGCAATCCAAGCGAGCGGATTCAAGACGTTGCCGGAAGGCGCAGCGGTGACTTTCGACGTCGAGCAGGGTCAAAAAGGCCCCAATGCCACGAATGTTGAGCTGATTAAGTAATCAGAAATATAAAAAAAAAGGGAGGAAGCCGCGAGGCTTCCTCCCTTTTTTTTGGGAATTTCGTGACCCTTAAAGAGTTCAGTTTAGCCTTCGGGATTTCGTGGACACTCCTCCCGGAAAATTCTCCCCATGGGCGAATTCCTCGTACTGATCCCCTTGAGATCGCGAAGTTTCCACCCAACATCAAACCCCAGATTCGGTACGATACGCGAATTCCCCGCAAACAGCGGCAGCCACCACGAAGGCGCCGAAAACACGGGGCTACGAGGGAAGTCAGAAGCTGTCCCTGGGATGGGCCTTGCGGTAAGCGTCCGCGCTTTTGGCGCCGGACACTTTGGTGTAGATCTGCGTCGTGGCCAGGCTGGCGTGCCCCAGTAGCTCCTGGATGATCCGGATGTCCGCTCCGTGGTCCAACAGGTGCGTCGCGAAAGAATGACGCAGCTTGTGGGGGGTGTAATCCGGATCCAGGTTGGCTTTGATAAGGTACTTTTTCAAGTTCAGTTGGAGGATTCGGGGCACCAGTCTCCCTCCACGGTCGCCCAGGAATAGAGGGTCTTTGGGTTCGCCGGCGCCCCGTTTCTGGAGATACTCGGCCACGGCCAGCAACGACGCGCGGGACAGCGGCACCAGGCGGGTCTTGCGACCCTTGCCGAGAACCCGCAGCATCGGCCCATTTTCGTTTTTCAAATCCAAGCTGGCGAAATTAAGCCCGCAAAGTTCCGAGATGCGCAGGCCCGAACCATAGATCAGTTCCATGGCCGCGCGGTCCCGCAGGCCCTGGGGCGTGGCGGAATCCGGCGCATCGAGCAGGCGCCGCATCTCCGCCTCGGCCAATGGTCGAGGCAGTGTTTTGGGCAATTTCCCGACCCGGACCACAGCGATGGGGTCGGAGTCGATATGTTTATTCTCCACCAAAAAGCGGTAGAAGTGCTTGAGGGCGGCGATGCGCCGGGCGCGGATGGCGGCGGAATGTTTCTGGGAATCTTTGCTCCAAGCCAGATAGGCCCGGACGTGGTCCGGGGTCAAGTCCGCCGGCTCCAAGTCCAGGCCTTGTTGGGCCAGGTAGCTGAGAATTTGCAACAGATCGGATTGGTAATTGGTCTTGGTTCCATCGCTATAGTTTCGTTCTGCCGACAAGTACTGGCAGAACGTCTCCATACGTGTCTTGAACACCTTGAGCCCAGGCATGCCATCGATGGCGGCCATTTGCTCGACGCCCAGATTTTTGATGAACCAAGTATTCGCCATGGCCTAGCATATCAAAGGCGCTTCTAATTCGTCAAATCTTTATTTTACGAATAGAGAAAATGGCCGTCTCGCCTTCCGCCCCTAAATTTTTTGGAGGATACCACGCCTTATCCCTTCTCTGACCGATGGTGAAGCCTTCATCGCGGGATGCTTCAGGCGCCTTGCGGATGTGCTCCCCGCCCAAAGTGTGTTCCCCCAAACAAACTCTTCGGGGATTGCGTAGGTTCTTCAGGAGTATAAACCAGGAGGAACGAACATGGGCTGGCTGAGAAAGCTGTCCGGATTGGGGGTTGCCTTGATGCTGCAGGGTACCGGAAACCTGAATGCGACTTCCCTTAAAACCGCCACATTCGCGGGGGGATGTTTTTGGTGCATGCAACCCCCCTTCGAACAGTTGCCGGGCGTGGTGAAAGTGGTCGCCGGGTATACGGGAGGATCCGGCCCGGACCCGAACTATGAGGACTACGCCGAAAAAGGCTACACCGAAGCGGTGCAAGTGACCTACGATCCAAGCAAAGTCTCTTATTCCACATTGCTCGACGTTTTTTGGAAACAGATCAACCCGACGGATCCGGAGGGACAATTCGTGGACCGAGGGCCGCAGTACCGGGCCGCAATCTACGCCATGAACTCGGACCAACAGGCCGAAGCGGAACACAGCCGGAAAGCTTTGAACGCTTCGGGACGCTTTGACAAACCCGTGGTCATCAAGATACTCCCCTACGAAAACTTTTATCCGGCGGAAGACTACCACCAGGACTTTTATAAAAAGTCACCGGACCGCTACCACCGTTACCGGGCCGGGGCGGGACGGGACGATTTTCTGGATAGGATTTGGGGGAAAGAACGCGAAGCCAAAAAAGTCCCGGCGCCTAAGGCGACGAGTTCTCCGACACCCGGTCCGGGACGAGCCTACGCGATCCCCAGTTCGGCGGAAATCCGGAAAAAGCTGGACCCCATGGCCTGCCACGTGACCCAGGACGACGGTACGGAACCCCCGTTTGACAATGCCTATTGGGATAACCATGCTGAAGGGATTTACGTCGACGTGGTGTCGGGAGAGCCGCTCTTCAGCAGTCGCGACAAATACGACTCCGGAACCGGTTGGCCGAGCTTCACCCGACCGCTCGAAAAGGCCAACATCATCACGAAAATAGATACCAGCGCTGGAATGACGCGCACTGAGGTGCGGAGCGCCCACGCCAACAGCCATCTCGGGCACCTTTTTGGGGATGGCCCCGCCCCGACGGGCCAGAGGTACTGCATGAATTCGGCGGCTCTGCGTTTTATACCCAAAGCTTCCTTGGCCAAGGAAGGCTATGTCGAATACCTGAAACTTTTCCAGGATTCCGATCGACGCTAAACTCCAGGACCTGTCGCCCCAGCCAAGAGCTTCTTTTCCTCCAATGTCGGGGAGTACACCGACAGGTAGGGGGCAGGATGGACTCGGAGCCATCCGGGATCCATCGCCTGAAGATAACGGGTGTATTCATCCAGCTCTGCATGGGTGGTCTTCAGATCCATGGCCCATCCGATACGGCCCAAAACTTTCCAGGCTTCCAGGTAATCGCCTTTCGCCTGGGCACGGTCTACCTGCCAAGCCAGTGCCCGGCAAAAGTTGGGTTCCAGGATTACGGCCCTGGAGATGGCCTGTTCCGCCCCGGAATTTCCCTCGGCGTCCAGTGCCAATCCATACGTGAACCAGGAACGCGCGTCGAAGGGCCGCAGTTCCGTAGCGTGACGGGCCGCGTCGGTCCTTGCCCTGGAATCCGGAGAGTCCTCGGCCTGGGCCCACCACCAGCGGACGTCGTTGCGTCCGCACCAAGCGGTCCAAGGCCAATTCCAGCCTCCATCCCGTTGGAAGCGTTCCGCTGCTTCCGCATCCAAGGGATGGAATCCGACCGCAAGAAGCCCCATCCAGCTCGGATTCCTTCCGGAACGATGCGCATTCCGAAGGGATGCGGAAGCTTGGGCGCCGGCGAACAGAAACACCACCAAGCAGCCCAGGATGGCCAAGTTCCAATTTTTCTTTGGCGAAACGGCCGGACGGTAGGCACAGGGAGCCAACGCGGCAACAGTGAGGACCACTCCCGCCGCCAGGCCGGGAGTGCGCATGTTCATGTCCACCAGGGATAAGGCCAACGCAGACACCAATCCTGCCTCCAGACCCGCCGTGTCTCCGGGAGCTTTGAGCTTCCATCGCCGCCAAAACCAAAATCCGACGCATAAGGCGAGCCCGAATACAAAAGGCGCGCCCCCTTCCACGCCCCATTCCAACCACTCATTGTGCGCATGGTCCAGATTTAAGTCATACCGAGCCACCGGAGTGCGCGCATTAAGGGCCGTGGGCAAATCCAGTGCTCCTGCGGCAACGCCAAAAGTCCCAAGGCCCGTTCCCCGCAAGGGGTGTTGCTCCATCAATGCCAACGCTCCCCTCCAGAAGTCCGAACGGCGCATGTAATTGGAGTCCCATCCGCTGGCCGCCTGCGCCTTCAGGCGCCAGGCATAACGGGAAAAAGGCGCCTTCGCGATCCCCATACCGAGGACAAGCAACCAGACAAGGGACCACGCCACAGCCGCTCGGCGCCTGCCCTGCGCCCGGGCCACGCCCCATACGAGCCCTGCCCCGATCCCCAAAAAGGCGCCTCTGGAACCCGCCGCTACCAATGCGCCCGCCCCCAGCAACGCCGCGACCAGAGCCCAGCTTTTGCCCTCTGGACGCTCGGACCAGAGACGTCCCAAGGCGACCAACACCGAGGGGACGATGATCCCGCCCGCCAAGAGGTTCCAATTGACGTAAACGTGCCGAAAATCATTGATATAGGGTTCGCCCGCGGTAAGGTCCCAATAAATCTTCCAGGGAATGAACCACGCTGAAGCCAAAATACCCAAAGCCATGAGGGTTCCGGCCCAGCGGTCCCGATCCCACTCGGCACGCCGAAGCGACATCCCAAAGCCCAGGGCGAACGCCGCGGCCGCGGCCGCGTCCAGGGTGGCTTCCGGTTGCAAACTCCAGAGAACTCCCAGCACGGTCCAAACGACCAAGAACGCCAAAACTTTTTCCCCAAGCGTCCATTGCCCCCAGGCCGGAAGTCGACGCCCGCCCAGGGTCCACCCCAGCGTCGCCAAGGCCGCCGCCACAGAAATCTGCCACGCAAATAATCCGCCAGCCCAAATCAATACCGCCCACGCCCCGAACGCGCACAAGGACATCATGGCTTCCCTCCAGGGTGTGCCGTTCTTACGAACTGGCCTCGAACTTGAAATGCGCTTGGCCGCAAGTTCTTCGAAAAATAGAACGGGCCGGCCCGGAGACTCAAATAGCCTTCCGCCCGCGCACAAAAAAACCGTTGGCTAAGCCGAACGTTTTCCAAGGTAGTTCGAGCGCTTCGATACAAGGCGCCAAAACGCGAAGGCCGCGGTACACCAGCAATTTACTTCCGGGAATTTTCACGGGCGCCTCTTGGCGCATTTGTTTCGCCGGCGTTGCGGCAGGCGATTTTTCGGTCGCGCCCCGCCCCCGGCGCATTGCCGCCCACACCACCGCTTCATCCAACGCCAAGCTAAAGAAGCTGTGCAAGTAGCCGATGCTCAAATCACCCGCACCCATGGAGGCCAATTGGCGCCTGGTTTCGCCTGCATCCAGGAATTGCTCGTATTTATGGCCGGCTTCGTCGTCCCGACCAAGTCGGTTGCCGCTGATTTTCCGGAGAAACCAGTGCCAGGTCAGGAAATCGCCCTTGGAAATGGCATAAAACAGGAAACGCCCGCCCGGTTTAAGCACCCTCAACATTTCCTTCAGGACGGCTTCCTTGTCTTCGACATGCTCAAGCACGTCGAAACTGACCACCGCATCAAAAAATCCGGTCTTAAAGGGCAGCTGTTCCAAAGCCCCGACCCGATAATGGATGCCAGGATCCCCGCATTGGCGGGCCCTTTGCACGGCCAAGGGCGCAATATCCACGCCCCATCCGTCCACACCGTACCGGGCCTTCAATTGGTTCAGGAGCAAGCCGCCTCCGCTACCTGCATCGAGAACCTTTTCGCCCTTCTTCAACCCCAAACGGTCCAGTTCCCTAAGATTGCGTACAGACTTGAGGCTGCACCCCAGCATCCCGTGACTGCGCGCCGCGGCGATATGCTCGCTTAAGGAACGCCGATAAACCGCTTCATCCTGATAAAGAGGGACATATGCGGATTCTTTTCCGTCGTACAAGCGCCTTTGGCGAAAGGCCTCGCGGGGGATGGAACGGGACGATGGAGCCACTGCACTCCCGGAAAGGAACTAAGGATAGGTTTGAAAGCGGCCCAGGCCGACTCAACCATCATAACCGGATTCCCCGATTTCTCCAACTCGCGCCTTAGGGTTTTCCCGGGGGTGTTTTTACTCCCTTGGCCCGGCCATAGATCCAAACCGTCAACCCTTCGCCCTGGATGATCTCCGAAGGTGGCCCCAGTTTTGCGCTGACCACGGAAGGCTCCAAGCCGTTCAGGACCACAAATTCGACCCGGTCGACCTGCCCGAAAAGGTTGCGATCGACCGAAACCAGAAACGGTTCAAACCTCCCGGCTCCTGTTTCGACCGGCGCCAATACCATCCCGCTCCGGTTTAACATCCTTAAGGGGCGGGCATGCCAATAATCCGCCACGCCCAGCTTCAGCCCCGTGGGCCCAAGCCGGGCATCCAACCAACGCGCCTGTTTCTGGACGTCGGAAGCGGTCCCTGATTCGGCCAGGGACACGAATCCGACCAGCCCAAGCGCCGCCACCACCGCCAACGGCCATTTTCCGTGGACCCTTCGACTGAAGGCCGCAGGGAAACATGGCGCCCCAAGCCAAACCGAAGCCGTGAAATAGCGGCCCGGCGCGGTTCCCGTCAATACCGCAAGGGCGATTCCCGCCGCCACTAGGCCCATTAGCACCAAAACAAGCCGGAAACTTCCGGGATTGCGTTTACGTTCGAACGCCAATAGAAGGACCGCCACCGCCGCCACCCAATAAAGGACCCCTTCCGCGGAGCCTTGCTTGGAAACAACCGCGCCAAAGGCCCCGAACTGGTCCGAAATGTGCGCGAAAAAATAGGGCCATTGGAACCTTTCAATTCTCATTCCGAGATGCGTCCAATATCCCCGGATCAAAAGTTTCAACGCGTAGGCCGCAATCGCCACCCCCAGAAGGCGAAGCTTCCGTTCGCCTTCCCCACCCAAGGCGAACACCAACAGTGTTGGAAGCACCCAGACCGGCGCCAGAGCGTCTGAAGCCCAGGTAGCCCCGAACCAAAGGGCCATCCCAAGCGCCCAAGGCCAGGGAGACCGCTCCCGCATGGCGTTAGGGTTCAGGCACCCTGCGATCACCCCCAAAAGGCACAAAAAACTTCCTGCGTGATATCCCGGGACAAATACGGCTCCCAATCCATTCGACCAAGTGAGAAACGGGAGCAAAGGCATCAATCCGATCCCCGCGTAAATGCGGGAAAGATCCCCACTGATGTTCCATAAATGCCGAAACACTTTCGCCAACATCCACCAAATCGCCGCCCCCACGAGGAGTCCGAAAACGATCTGCCGCAGGACCCAATCCGACGTCAGCCGAGCGATCCATCCGTACACAATCGCGTCCGGGAAAAGATAGGGGTGCGGGCAAGTGTTCCAATCGCCCAAATGGCCGCCGCTTCGCCACCGCTCGCAGATATCGCCAACGACCAGCGCATCGGCATCCAAAGCTGTGTGGCCGGACAGCCAGATTCCCAACGCCGCCAGCCACATCAAACCGCACGCGATCCCCAAGGAGCGGATCGGCGTCGGGAAGTTTTCGAGCCACTGAATGCGGCGCATCGGCTGGCCTTTGGCCCAAAGGGACGGAACGTTCAAGACTCGGCTCCCTAAGCTGGAACCCGAAGTCCGAATCAAGGTACCACACCGTTTGCGGCACGCGCCAAGGAATTCAGGTCCACCCCACCCAAATGAACGCGGCCCGCCCTAGCCGCCCCGAAGGGCGGATGGGACGGGCCGCACGCATGCCGGGCCTAAATACCTATACCCTCAAAGTTCGAAGGAAGTCGTCGTCCCTTGGTCCCAATCGTCCCAAAGGAAATCCTCGGCCCGACCGTCGGCGATCAACCTCAAGGCATAACGGACCTGTTCCTCGTAAAAGACGCAGTAGGCGCCCGGTCGTTCGATGCCGCCGTTCATTTCCACCGCCTCGGCCGGACAGGGGGAGCCGCAAAAATGCTTGATGGCGCAGCGTCCGCAGGGGTCCATGGTGTCGATATCGCGGGTGACAACCTGTCGAAAGGGCGCCGATGCCAGAATTTCCGGAACCGAATCCGCGAACAGGTTCCCTCCCCGAAACCGAGGCAGCCCGATAAATTCGCTGCAGGGATACGCCCCCCCGTCCGGGGCGATCGCCAGAAACGCCCTGCCCGCGCCGCAGGGCGAAAGATCGCACATCAAGCGCCGCGCCGCAGGCGCCATAAGCGCCAGCAGTATATTGGCGAAATTAGCCACGATCAGCTTGCGGCCCGTGCGCTTTCTGAGCTCGTCCGCCCGTTCCAAGGCCGCCTCGAAATGACCAAAGAGTTCCTTTTCATCCGGCTTTAGCAGACGCGCTCCCGGGAGGGTGCAACGCACGACGTTCAATAGCGCGGCGTGGACTTCCCGTTCATGGAAAAAATCCACCAGCGCCGGCAATGCAGCCATGTTCCCGCTCGTGACGGTGCAAATCACCGCAAGTTCGTCGTAACCGCGGAAAAGTTCCATGGCCTTAAGGGTCTGGTCGTGGACGCCCGCGCCTCCCCAGGTCCGGCGGGTGCGGTCTGCGGTTTCAGCCTCCGGAGCGTCCAAGGAAAGCCCGACGCTCACCCCATACCCTCGCAGCGCCGCCGCGAAGTCCGCGTCCATGAGCGTCCCGTTGGTCTGGACGCCAAAGCGGAAATCGTCCTTGAAGCCCTCAAATGCCGCCAGCAGGCCGTCTTTGCAAAGGAGCGGCTCCGCCCCGTGGAAGATGATCTGGGCTTTGCGCCCCGTGGGAAGTTCCTTCTGGAAATACGTTTTGAGGATTCCCAGGGCATTCAGCAAGGACGGAACGTCCATCTGACTGCCGCCCTGGCGCAAGTCTCCTGGGATATAGCAATACGTGCAATTCAAATTGCAACGTTCGGTCGGATTCAGGTAGACGGCGCTGGGACTCAGGCCAAAACGCAAATTCCCGATCTCGGCGTCGAATGCAGCTGCTTTCTTGCGGTAGGCGTCGCCAAAAGCCGCTTCGGTCAGGGTATCGGCCAAACCCGTCTTGGCCACCAAGCTCCAAAATGCGGTCCGGGGTTCGACGACGGCGACCCAATCCTTATGTCCGATGTCCAGAACCCGGAAATCGGGGCCCGTACCGGTGGAAAATTGGCGGCCCGCCGCGTAGCCCGTCGGTTCGGTCACGCTCATCGCACGGCGCCCTTTTCTTTGGCGAAGAAATGGGAAAGCCCCGTGCCCAGAGCGGAACAGGATTTGCGGATCGCCCGAACGTTTTTGACGACCTTATCCTTGGAAACGCTGGGGCGGCCGTTCCGTTCGCTTTCATGTTGCTGCTTTTGCATCGCCATCTCCAATAAAAAAAGGGCCCTACGGGCGCACACGCCCATAGAACCCTTTGCCATCGGTTCCTATCATTCCATTTCGGCAGGTCTTCTGGCTCTCAGGTCTTCGGAGCAGCCCCGCCTTCCCGCCCTAAAAAAGGGCAGTGACGTGCAAGTCGCCTTGGGTGCTCCTCGCTGATGACAGCGGTGGGTCCGCCACGGATTCTAACCGTGTTCCGGGATGCCGATCGGTTACTTGGCTATTGCACCTTATCGCTGCGGGGACGTCAAGACTGCTCCAAAAAAGCTCCCCCATCCCCTATTGGGGGAGCTGCTGAACCACCCCCCCTTCGTTCAGCGACATCTCCAGGCCTGCAAATGCGGTCATCAAAGCCTTCCGGCCGGGACAGGCATCCTCCGAAACCGTGAAACCGTCCGTTAGTTCCTTCAATCGTCCGACGCCTTGGCGGGCCTCCTCAAGCCGATCCCTCTCAAGATCGGCGACGGTGGCAAGATAAACCTTCCTCACTTCCAGCCATCGGGGTTCTTCTTGTCCGTGCTTTCGGGCGACTTTATCGGTCAAAAACTCGAGCACCGGGAGGAAATCCAAGTTAGTATTCGGCATCGTGTCACCTCTTCGAAGGGTTTTGCAATGGCCTAATTTTCCCTGGCCTCCCCCCGAAGTTCTGCGACTTTTATCACACCTCAAAGGCTCTTGAAGGCCCCTTGAACCTTATCCCTTCAAGCGCATCCTGCAGCCAATAAAGCCAAAAGGCTTGCCGTAAAGGCGAGCATTTCCCGGCGGAATGTTGAGTCGAGATCCCGACTCAGGAGCGATCTCAAGCGCCAAATACGCGCCTGTACGGGCTTACCTGCGCGTAAATCCTCGCATACATCCACGATCATGTCCGCCTTGGCCCGTTCCAGGCGGGTTCGCTTGTCTTCCACTCCGCCTCCTCAAGAAGAATCCGTGCCGTTATTGGCGCTAAAACCGCCAAAGTTTATACGCTTTTTGCATCGATAAAGTTCCATATGGGTCCGTAGTCTAACAACACCAATCCTACACATTTTTGCAAAACTGTTTGCTTTTAATGTTTATATGAAGGTTTTCTCAAGCCACTTACGCGTACCTCCGAAACAAACTACACCGAGTTTCTGATGGATGGCGTATGCCCGCATCTTCGGCTCCAGAACCGTTCCCAAAGCAGCAAGCGCTTCGGGCGGACTACACCTTGGAATCGCTTTGGGCGGTTTCCGGACTCACGGCGGTGACCGCTCTGGCGCTCGTGCTGCACCGTCTCAAGACGACGGATCCCTTCCACGCTTTCGATGCCTTGGCCGTGACCGCGTTGATCGCGGTCCTGCTGAACCTTTTCGCGGGCAGCATGCTCGCCCGCAGAAGGCGCGACCACATCGAAATGTTAGCGGTCCTCCCTTCCTGTGTCGCGATCCTCGATGCCAATAACCGGGTCCGATCGGTGTCCGAAAGTCTTGAACGCAATTTCGGCTGGAAACCCGCTCACTTGCTGGGCCAGCCCTTCATCGCATACATCCACCCGGATGATTTATCCGTCGTCCAAAAAAGCCTGGAAGCATTCCGCTTACAACCGCTCTCCGCGTTGATCCGTTTGAATTTTCGGTTTCAACTGCCCGACAAAAGCTACGCTATCCTCAACTGCGCCGTACGCCACGCCCGGGAAACCGGACGCCTCGGCGAATTGTCCCTAGGAGCCCGTCGGCGTACCAGTTTCCAGGGCCTGGATAATTACGGTTTAGCGTGCTGGATTTCAGCCAGCGCCGAATTTTTGTGCCTTTCCGATTTCTT
>Ga0326728_10023093_pt1 | contig 11449 bp, 2 predicted proteins | sample MB3enrmetagenome_FD_207602 | JGI IMG/M metagenome (GOLD analysis project Ga0326728, IMG submission 207602) | Lab enriched peat soil microbial communities from McLean, Ithaca, NY, United States - MB31MN | ecosystem: Environmental > Terrestrial > Soil > Wetlands > Peat | place: USA: New York... | reverse complement strand
CAAAGCGGCGCGCATGACGGCCACGGGCGCCGGCAGGCCCGACCACAACTCCAGCGCGGCCGCGCCCTGGTAAAGCAACATGCCCAGGCCGTTGGCGGTCTGGCAGCCGGCGTTTCTGGCCGCGCGCAGAAAGGCGGTTTCGGCGGGGCGATAGATCATGTCATACACCCGCGGCGGGCGGCGCGATTTCAGCCAGTCTTCGTCCAAGGGCGGCGGATCGCTTGCTTTCAGGCCGAGGGAGGTCGCGTTGATGACCAGGTCCACCGGCTCTTGCGGCAAACGCAGGATTATTTTGATAGCCGGGAAACGGGCGGCGACTTCGGCGGCCAGTTGTTCGGCCTTGGCCGCGGTGCGATTGACCAGGAACAGGCTGGCGACGCCTTCTTCCGCCAGTTGCAGGGCGGCGGCGCGGGCCGCTCCGCCTGCGCCCAAAAGAAGAACGGAGGCGCCATGCAAGCTGGTGGCCAACCGCGCGACCGGGCTGTTCCCAGCGCCCAGGACAGGAAAAAACAGGCGGCGCAATTCCGTCCATTGGAAATCTTCCTGGAGGGAGCGCGCCAGTCCTTCCGCGTCGGTATTGTGGCCGTGGCTGCGCACCTCGGTGATGCAGCCGTCCGCGGCCTGGCCCAGCGGAATCCAATCGCCACGCGGGCCGGGCGTTTCAAACACAATGGTGTTGACGGCGCCGAGGAGGCCGGCCTTGGCCTGGATCACATCCACCAGGGCCAAGGCGGCGGTCTTGTGGGGAACGGTGAGGTTGAGGCCGATGAACCGCATCGCCCTGGCCCCGGCGATGGCGGCGCGCAAATCCTCGGGGCGGACCTCGGCGGCCAGATAGCGCCAGTTCAGATGGCGCTCGCTCAGGGCGGCGTTGTGCATGGCCGGCGAGGCGGAATGGCCAACGGGATGCCCCAGCACCGCGCAAAAGCGCGTGCTGGCATTGATGGACTCGATGGAACCGCCGGACACGCGCGGATGATAAGCCAGGCGGGCGCGAATCCGAAATGTTAAATGTTCTTAAATCGTCCGGTTAAATCGCCGCTTCTCCTTTCTCTTCCGTGCGGATGCGGATGGCGTTCTCGATGGTGGAAATGAAGACCTTGCCGTCGCCAATTTTTCCGGTTTTGGCGGCGCTGAGAATGGCCTTGAGCGCGTGCGCCAGCAGGTTGTCCCCCAGCACGATCTCGATTTTGATCTTGGGCAGGAAATCCACCGTATATTCGCTGCCGCGATAAATTTCCGTATGGCCTTTCTGGCGGCCAAAGCCCTTGACTTCGCTGACGGTCATGCCGTCAATGCCGATGTCGCTCAGGGCATCCTTGACCTCGTCCAGCTTGAACGGTTTGATAATGGCTTCAATTTTCTTCATAGTCGCGGCGGCGCAACCCGGAACCGCCGCGCGCGATTGTGAAGCACCGGCAATGCCATCGCGCGCAACTTTCGGCAAATATCGCGCGCCGGGCCGGGATTCCGTCCGCGCCGGGCCTCCGCGCGGCAAATCCGCCGCCATAGTTGACTGAGGAGGCCGTCCGGCGCGCCAGCCCCGTTGTTGCTTTTTGCCCAAGCCAGCGGTTTTTGACCAGCCGGGACACAGGCGGGAGTTTACTGGGACGTCGTTGGGATTGACCGGACACGACCAGAATGGGTGACATCTGGAGTGCGGCGGCTTGCCGCCGCTTTCGGAAAGCGGGAGCAAGCTCCCGCACTCCAAAACCAGCGGCTCACCGCGCCTTGCGCGCCCAGCGCAGTTTGGCGGGAATGGAACGGGGATTGGCCCGTCGCTCCTCCGGCCCGGGGCGCGTGACTTCGCCGGAGATTTCCGCATAAACACCCTCGCTCCGTCCCACCTCGAAGGACTGCTTGACCCGGCGGTCTTCGCCGGAGTGAAAGGTCAGCACGGCGGCGCGCCCGCCCGCCTTGAGGCAGGCCGGGAGATGGCGCAAAAGAGTTTCGAGCGCGGAAAACTCGTCGTTCACCGCAATGCGCAGCGCCTGGAAGACCCGGCGGATGGCCGGCTCGCAATCCTCCCCTGGAGAACGCGGCAGAGCGGCGGCCACCGCTTTGGCCAGCGCGGTGGTGGTGGGGAAATGCCTCCCAGCCAGGGCGGCGGCCAGATCGGCGGCGCGCGGTTCGTCCGCGTTCTCCCGCAGCAGCCTTTGCAGGGCTGCCGGCGCAATCCGTTCCAACAAAGCCGACGCCGGCTGCCCGCGCCGCGGATTCATGCGCAGGTCGAGCGGCCCTTCGTTCTTGACAGAAAAACCGCGGGCCGGATCATCCAGTTGCATGGAGGAGACGCCCAGGTCCGCGAGGATGATGTCCGCCCCGCTCAGGCCCGCCTCGAACAGCGCCTGCGGCAGACCGGCGAAATTGAAACGCCGCGCCGTGAAAACATTTTCGGCAAACCCCAGGGCGCGCAACCGGGCTTCGGCTTTGGGAAGCTCGACCGGATCGGCGTCCAGTCCCAGGAGCCGTCCGCCGGGCTGGATGCGGGCCAGCAATTCCTGAGCGTGCCCGCCGAAGCCCAGCGTGCAGTCCACCGCGATCTCCCCCGGCTGCGGCCCCAGCGCCTGGAGAATCTCCGCCACCATGACTGGGCGATGCATCCCCGCCGGTGTCTTGCCGGCGGCCAGGACTTTGGCCACCGTTTCCGCGTAGCGCGCGGGATGGTGTTCCTTGTATTTCTCCTCGAAACGGCGCGGGTATTTCCCGGAATAACGCGGGCGCCGTTGATGCGGCGGCGGTGGCGGCGGCGGGGAAAAGGTTTGGTCAGTCACAACCTCGGCAGGTTCGCGATTTGCCGCGCAAAACTCAAGACTGTGGTTTGCCGATTCCTCTCCGGTCACATCCAGTGTGGTGCCCGCCGGGCCGGTGTGGAAGCCTGTGGTCGCGCTGTCGAACGGGAGTCCGACGGCGCTACAGCCGCGGATTTATCGGCGGCGCGGTATCGGCCGCGCCGGCAAGAATCATACGGTCCCGGCGAATGCAGCCTTACGCTCCCGAGGCTGCGGGACCATCACGGATAATACAGGCGGAAGAATACGCTTCCGTTGGTGCTGATCGGGACGCTCTCGCTGTTGACAGTGGTGGAACCAGGGTAGGCAAACCAGAACTGGTTCGACGCCACGTTGACCGAGTTGGTTTGCAAGGTCCAACCGGTTTGATTCGCGGGCCAAGACAGGTTGACTTTGCCGCCGCTGACACTGAACACCATGTTGGTCGGTGTCTGATTGACGGTGGGGGGCTGCGGGCCGCCGGTGGTCAGGATAAGCGTGCCGTTGACGGCGAGCTGGCTGGTGTTCCACACATAGGTAATGCCGCTGACGGGCGCTTTTACCGGCAGTGTCACCGCCAGGTTGGCGGCGGTGAATATGGGATTGCCGGTGGCGATGTTGAAGATCTTGAAGGTATCGCCAGTCGCCAGATCGTTGGTGCCCTGGGTCACGATGAGGGTGGAGCCTGAATTGATGGCGAGGCTGTTGGCCGTCAAGGAACCGTTGGTCGCGCCGGTGTAGGCCGGGTGGTCGAGACTGACGAGGATGGGACCGCCCACGGTGACGCTGTTGGTCACCACGAGCGAGCCGCTGGCGCCGATGCCCAGCGAGAGCGTGCCGCCATTGGCAGCGGTGTTGACCGCGCCCTTAACGGTTCCGGCGCCGCCGAGAGTTCCGCCGACCGGCAGTGTCAGCGTGGGCGGGACGGCCTTGAGGCCGGAAAGATCCAGCACCGCGCCGGCATTGATGAAGATATTTGTGCTGTTGGTGATGGAGGAATCGGTGCCGGTCACATTGGTCAAACCCAGCGTGCCGTTGCTGATGGTGGTGGAGCCGGTGTAGGTGTTGGTGCCGCCCAGATACCACGCGCCGGTGCCCACTTTGGTGATGGACGTCGAATAACCCGCCAAAGGCCCGGTGTTCGTCGTCGGATCCAGGATGGACCCGGCAAAGAGGTTGGTGGTGTTCAACCAACCCACCGTATAGGTCGGATTTGCCGCGGTTTCATTTCCGGACCCAAGGATGGTGCCGGGGTCTCCGCGCAGGCCGCCAATATTGATCGTCCCGTTGGAGAGGAGGGCGTAGTCCATTACCGAAATGCCTTGAAGCCAGATGGTGGACTGGGCGTACCCGTTGGTGTTGTCAATCTCAAATGCATCCGCCAGGTTGTTGACCTGTCCCGTGTTGAGGTTGGTGACGATGATCAAGCCGGTAAATTGCGACCAATTGCCGCCCATCCAGCTCCGGACGAAATTGATCACCACCTTGAGCGTGCCGCCGCCCGTCAAACTGCTCTGCAGCCCGGGGTTGCTGGACGTGCGCGGGAACATGAGCAGAGTTCCGCTCTGGCCGGCTGGAACCACCAATGGATTATAGAAGTTGTTGAAGGTGGTGCTGTTGGTCTGGCCGTAGCCGTACAATTGCAGGGTGCTGCCGCCATAGAATGTGACCGGGCTGTTAGTCGGCCCAACTCCGCTCACGGCGCCAGAACTGTTGGCAACGTTGGATGCCAGCACATTGGTTCCCCCGTTGCTGATGACCGTGCCGCCGGCATAGGTGTTGGCGCTGGAGAGCGCGAGTGTGCCCGGGCCGGAAGATACCAATGGCCCTGTGCCTGAGAGCACGCCCGTTTCGGTCAGGGTAACGGCCGGATTGGTGACATTGACTGTCACTCCACCCACGTTGGTAATGCCGTAGGCCAGGGTGGGGCTGTTCGAGCCTGAATACTGGAGAATGGCGCCGTTGTAGAACAGCAGGTTGGTGGCGTTGGCGGCCGACCCGCCAAGGGGGCTGGCGCCGCTGGCGTTGATATTCGTAATCTCCAGAGTGCCGCCGCCGACCACCGTTTGTCCGGTATAGGCGTTGTTATTCAGGATGGTCAAAGTGCCGGTATTGGTCTTGACCAAACCGACGGAACCGGAAATGCCGCCCAGGCCGGAGAAGGTGTAATGGGCCGCGGCGTTGCTCACCACTACCGAGGTGGGATACAAGGGGAGGACCAGATTGACCGGCACACTCGCAATGCCTGTATCGGTGAAGAGCACACTGTCCCCGGACTCGAAAGCGAGCGGGCTGCCACCCGTGGACCAATTGAGGCTGGAGGAGTCCCAATTGTTGGCCGAGCTGTTCCCCACCCAAACCACATTGGTCGGCGCAGGCGCCGCCGTGATGATGACGGCAATGGATTTGGGCGTGGTGGTGGTGATATTGGCCAAGGTGGCAATGACAGGAATCGTCCCGCTGATGGCCACGCTAAAATTGGCGAGGGTGCCATTAAAGGCGCCGCCATAAGTGATTAACACGTTGGTGCCAAGAGGGATCGCTCCGCCGCCGAACTGACTGATGAGGATGTAGTTGAGGCCGGAAGCGTTCAGATTGCCACCCACGTTGATGATATTGGGGTTGGCGTTGTTCGTCAGCACAATTTGATTGTAAGCGCCGCCTGCTTCGGTCAATGCGCCGGTAATCGTCAGCGTCCCGGTCGAGGCACTGTAGCCCGGGCTGATGGTGCTGCCGGCCAGGGCGTTAATCGAGCCGACATTGGTGCCGTTGCCGCTGAGGGTTTGACCCGGCACAAGGGACAGCGTGCCCGGGATGCTGGTGAGGGCCGTCACATTCAGGGTGCCGTTGGAAGTTATGACAATACTGGAACTGTTGGAGATAGAGCCGTCCAGGGACGTTGCGGGATTGTGGCCCAGCGCCAGGATGCCGTTGCTGACGGTGGTCGCGCCGTGGTACGGGTTTTGACCGGTCAGCAGCATCCGGCCGGTGCCCGTCTTGATCAGGCCGATGGTGGAAGTGACTTCCCCGCCGGCGTCAGCCAAGGGCACTGCGACTGTCAGGTCCGGCGCCGTCGAACCCGTCGAGGCCACGTTGAACGTGGTATTGCCTGTGGTCACAGCCACGCTCATGTTGAGGCCGGCGTAGGCCCCGCCCGTGGTGTTGGTAATGAGCGAGGGGCTGGTGCCGCCGACGGTGACCGGGCTGGCCAGCTCAAACGCCATATACTCCAGACTGCCTCCCGCATTCGGCTCCAGGGTTCCGCCGTTGAGGGTGAGAGGGCCCAGGACGGAGTTCCCGGAAGAAATTGACATCACGCCGCCCTGGCCGATGACGATAGTCGTTTTGGGGCTGGAACTGCCGTTGCCCAGTTCATTGCCGCCCGAGGCATCAAAGGAAAGGACGCCGTTGTTCGTGATGATGATGGTATTGGTAGCCTGGGTATTGCCCATACCCGAAGACGTCGGGTTGGCCGTGTTGTTGGCGATCTGGTCCGACACAATCGTGTTGGAGATGATCATGTTGCCCGAGAAAGTGTTCAGAGCGTCCAGGATCAGGATGTCGCCGTTGTTGGTGCCTCCGCCGGCGACGTTGATCGCGCCCGTCCCGGAGATGACACCAGTCAAACTCATGTTCAACCCGGCGTTGTAGTTAAAGGTGCCGAAATTGGAGATGGTGCCCGTATATGGGGATGGCTGGGTGAGCATGCCTCCGGGCGCGATGGTCAGGGTGGCGCCATTGCTGATGTTGAGGTTGCCATAACTGGCGCTGAACAATACGTACAAGACAGCGTTCGACGCCACGTCCACCGTGCCGCCAATGACGGTGGTGTCGCCGGCAAAGAGGTTTTGCGCATACAGCGTATTGGTGCCGGGGCCAGATTTGATGAGTCCCCCGTTGTCAAAGATCTCGTTGGAAATGACGGTGTTATGCCCCCCGTCGGTTACGGTCAGGTTAAAGGCGGGGCTGGAGCCTGTGTCAATTATATTACCCTGGGCTCCCGGCAGAAAGACCAGATCATTGCTGGCCGCGTTAAACGTGATCGGCCCGGAAGCGGTGATGGGCAGGACGATCGTTTGCGCGTTGGTCGAGTTGTTGGTCACACCGCCCGTCAGGTACAAACCGGAGCTATTCGCGTTGCTCAGGGTAAAAGCGGCGGCGTTGGTGTAGAAAGTCACTGCGGCCAGGGGACTGTACGAGTTATCCATCAGCGGCGACGTATTCACGTTCCCGGCAAAGGTCACGCTGTCCCCGGTGCTCAGACCGGGGGCGACCAGCCCGAGCCAGTTGGCGGCATCGCTCCAATTTGGATTGGGCGTCCCGGCCCCGGTCCAGAGCTTTCCAGGGACGACATTGAGGGAAAAGGCCACCACGCCGATCTCGTTATTGCCGTCGGTGATCGTCGCCGTCAGAGTATAAGAGCCCACGAGGTTGTTATTGGGGATGGTAATCGTGTTCGTCCAAACATTCGTGGTGGAAGAAAGCTGCAAGTTGGCAGTCGTTAAGCCAAGCGTCCCCAAACCCAGCACCACGCTCTGGATGGTGCTGCTGCCGCCGGGGGTCACCGTCACGGTGACCGTCGCGGATTGCCCCGCATACAAGGTGGAGGGAGAGACGGAAGCGACGCCGGTGGGCGGCAGGAAGTTGTAAGAATGGAGCACAACTTGGCGCTGACTATTGGTCAGAACGACGAAGTTGGCCGCATTGGCCGGTTGCACAGTCCAAACCGGGGTGGTGATGGGACTGCCGGTGAGGGCGCCGCCCACGGAGAACAGCACGTAGTCGCCCCCGCTGGCGGCCAAATTCGCCGAGGTGGATGGAGCCGAGATATGGATGGCGTTGCCATTGAGCGTCAAGTTGCCGCTGACGAGGAACAGACCGTTGCTGGTGTTTCCAGTAGAGACAGTGCCCAGGGCAATATCGGCGCCCGCGCCCGAGGCCAGAGTCAGGTTGTTGGCGAACGTGTTGGTGCCGTAGGCATTGCTGCTCAAACCGGCATAAATCTGGCCGCCAGCGCTGACGGTCAGGTTGCCGGTGTTGGTCCCGTTGCCAAACAGGTTCTGCGGGCCTGAGCTGGCAATCGTGAAGGCCGGGGCCTGCGACACGTCAAAGATCGCTCCAGGTTCCACGATAATATTCGTGGACGCCAGGAGCGCAATCCCGTTGTTGGGGTTGATCGAGAGTGTGCCGTTGCTGACAATCGTGTTGCCGGCATAGGTGTTGGTCCCGCCCAGGAACAGTGTGCCGGGGCCGGTCTTGGTAATGCCGCCCACGCCGCCAATGCCGCCCAGCAAGGAAATGTTCCAGGGGTTGTTCGCGGGATCCGCCGCCTGGATGATGAAGTTGGTGGCAATGGGCAACTGGAAGCCGGTGCCAGCGCCGTTGGGAGCGAGTGTAGAGGACCAATTGGCCAACGCGCCCAACGTGCCGCGTTCCAGCCAGATCGTGGGCACATAAGTCGCGCTCCCGCTTGCCTTAACGATGCCGCCACTCCCCATATAGAGGATGGAATTCGTAATGATCAGGTCACCGATTCCTGCCTGAGTATCGGTCCCGGTGCCGAAGTGGATCGTTTGCACATAATTGCTGCCGCCCGAGAAAAGCACTTCCGAGTCATTCGCAGCGGCCGTGCTGTTGCCGAGGACAATGCCGTTGGCCGTGTCCGAATTGGTGAAGATGCCGCCGTTGATCTGGAATACGCTCCAGCGTCCGGTGCTCCCCTGATTCCCAACCAAGATCTCCCCGTTCACCGTCAAGGTGCCGGCATCCATGCGGGCGGAACTGGAAGAGTTGGCCCCGTGCGCGTCGGCAATTTCCAACTGGCCCAAAGTCACGTTGGCGGGTTGGGCCGTGTTGGTGGAATCAATATAAAGGCCGACGGTGGTCAGGGCCGCGGTGGGGGCCGTCGCGGTGGGCGCCGCGTAGTTATTATTGCGCCCCAGGTCAATATTCGGGCTGATGAAGGTGCCGCCATAAACGACCAACGAAAGACCGTCATCATTGGCGGTATCGGTAATTTCACCGACGTTGATCGTGCCGGCGGTTTCCACAATGGCATTGGCCGCATAGTTCAGAGAACTGGTGATGGTCGAGGCGTTGGTCAACAAGCCGCCGGTCACCATAAAGCCATTGCCTCCCAGCGCGCCGCAACTGAGCACAGCGCCCGTCGGAATGACGAGCGTGCCGCCGTTGACCGTGGTCGCGCCCGTGTAGGTGTTGTTGCCACTCATGGTCTGTGTGCCGGAACCGGCTTTGACCAGGGCGCCGCCCAGGCCCCCGTCCGTCAGGTTGCCGGAGTAGGTCGCATTCTGGCCGTTGTTGCCAATGGTCAGCGTCACATTCGTGCCTCCCGAATTGGCCAGAGTCAGGTTGCCTGTGCCGCTCAGACCGCCAAAGGTGGCTGCGATCATGCTGGCGTCGAAGACCAAAGCCCCCGCCCCGGCATTAACCGTCACCGTGCTGTCTTGCAGGGACAAGTTGGCATTGGTCGGCGTGCCGTTGGCATTGCCCAATAGACGGAGGACGCCAGCGGGGATGGTCGTCGTCCCGGTGAACGTTCCCGGTCCTTCCAAACTCACCGTGCCAGTGCTGCCGGGGTAACTGTTCACCAACAGATTGTTCTGCCCCGAGTTGCCGATGGCGTTGCCGATGGAACCGGGCACGGTCAAGGAGCCCGAGCCGGCTGCGTCAAGATAACCGTTGGTGGCGGCGGTCGCCCCAGGCGCCCCAAGAAGGATGTTGCGGGAGACATTCAAGCTCAGACCGCTGACGCTGGACTGCAAACCGCCGCCAATGAAGGAAAGCGCCGGGGTGGCCGGGCCAAGATTATTGTCCGCACTAATGCTGATTTCTCCGCCCTTGATGGTGGCGCCACCCGTGAAGGTGTTGACGCCGCCCAGGGTCAGGGTTCCACCGCTGATTTTCGCCAGCGCGCCGCTCCCACTAATGACGCCATTGAGCGTCAGGCTGTTCGCCTGGCTATCCACCGTGCTGACTGCGCCCGAGACAATGTCCATGTTATTGGCCAGGCTCAACGAGGCCCCTGCCTGGAGCGTGCTGCTGGACGCATTGCTGATATCACCCGCCCCCAGCGCGGTGGGGCTGGTCACTTGCAAGAGGCCGCCCGCGCCGAGGATCGTGCCGACGGAACCCGCGGCCGGACCGTAGGTATTGTTGCCCGACAACATCAGAACGCCCCCGCCGGACACCGTGATAGTCTCGGCGGAACTGGCGTTGGAGATGGTTCCGCTAATGGCCAAGGCTTGATTGGTGAGCAAAATGAACGACGCGGTGTCGCCCAGACTGAGCGGCGTTTGGATGGCGTTGGCCGCGCCGCCCTGGACGTTGACCTTGACCCCGACGCCTTTATTGTTAAGCGTCAACGCGCTGCTGCCGGCAATCACGTAGGAGTTGCTGTTGGTGAAGCTCAGGAATCCCACCGATTCGGGGCCGGTCAAAGTCACCGTGGTCAACGAGGAGCCGGTCCCAAGGACGGCCGCGCTTCCCGACAGTTGCGGATAATTCGGGTTGCTGCTCCAATCTGCCGGAGTGTTCCAGTTGCCGCTGGGGCCGGTCCAGATGCCGAAGACCACGGCGGGGTTGATGGCGATGGTCAAAGTCAAATATCCGCCGCTGGCGCCGAAGGAATACAACGATCCGGGTTGCGCGTTGGCGACATGGGGATTGTTGGCGTTCACGGTCGTCCAAGTGCTGTCCAAACCATTGAGGGTGCCGCTGTATTGGACCAGGTTGTAGGTCCCGGGCGTGTAGAACGTGAAGAGGGTCCCGGCCTGGTAGAGGTTGAAGGCCCCGGTGGGAGTGAGGGTCAGGCCGCCCGAGTTGGTGACCACGATCAGGTCATTGGTCGCGCTGGTGAAATCAACATTGATGGCGGCGCCCGGGGAGATCGTCAGCGAGCCTACCATAAATTTTCCCATGCCGGAGCTGGAGAGGGCCAGAGTGCCCCCGCTGTTGAACGACAGCGCGCCGCCCACGGAGCCGGGGCCGCTCAAAGTGCCCCCGCTCTGCACGGTGACCGGTCCAGGGCCTGTGGCCGAACCGGTGGTGTTGTTAACAATCAGGGTTGCGCCGGAGCCAATGATCGTGCCGCCCGTGTAGGTGTTGGCCGCCGACAAAGTCAGCGTCCCGTTGGTCACGGTCAACGCGCCGCTGCCGGAGTTTCCAATCGGGTTGGCCAGGGTCACGCTGTTGCCGTTCAAGTCCAGCCGGCCGCCGGCAGAGCCGACAGTGACCGTCTGCGCCGAAATATCATACGAGGTTCCAGCCGCCCATTGCAGCGTGCCGCCGTTGAAAGCGATGCCGCCGGTGCCCAGGCTGTTGCTGTTGAAGTTCAGCGCGCCGCTGTAAAGCACCGTGCCATTGGTGTAAGCGTTGGTGCCGCTCAGGATCACCGTGCCGACGGCGTTGGTGAAGGCCGGATTGGCGGTGCCGGGGCCTTCGCCGGGAGGAAGCCCCAGCGTGTTATTGTTGGCGCTGGTGGCCGGGATGCCGATCCACAAAGGCCCGGTCACTGCCGCGCTGCTGACAAGACCGTCCACGGTCATGGCGGTGTTGCTCAAGGCGGCAAAACCGCCGCCAGCCAGTCCAAGAACAAACGGGCGCTTGAGGCCGCCCCCGTTATCCATCGTACAGGAGGCCCCGGCCAGGACGGTGCCGCC
>Ga0326728_10023092_pt1 | contig 11449 bp, 10 predicted proteins | sample MB3enrmetagenome_FD_207602 | JGI IMG/M metagenome (GOLD analysis project Ga0326728, IMG submission 207602) | Lab enriched peat soil microbial communities from McLean, Ithaca, NY, United States - MB31MN | ecosystem: Environmental > Terrestrial > Soil > Wetlands > Peat | place: USA: New York... | reverse complement strand
CCTGCTTCAACGAGGACGTCTCGGGATCCGGCGTTTTCAGCGCCTCCGAAGACATCAATGGCAATGGCCGGCTCGATCCGGGCGATGTGGCGTCGGTGTCGGTGAGCCCGGGCGGCGGTGGCAGCGGTGTCACGGACAATACAGGCTCCGTTTCCCTGGCCGTGCTGTATCCGCAGGATCACTCCGCATGGGTACACGTGCAGCTCACGGCATCCTCGACGGTCTCCGGGACACAGGCGACGACCAATTCGGTGTTCTGGCTGCCCGTGCTGGCGGCGGACATCAACACGACGACCAACGGCTCACCCCCGGGTTCAATCAGTCCTTATGGCTACGCTGCGGTCTGCACCAACCCCAACTGATCCGGCGGTGCATCGGTGAGAGATGCGCATACTGGTGGTCGAAGACGATGCGTTGGTGGCCGATGCCATCGTGCGCGGGCTGACGCGTGCCGGCTTCACCGTTGATCATGCCGCCGACGCGGAAGCCGCGCGCACCGCGCTGGATGGGGAGCATTTCGATCTGGCCGTCGTCGATGTCGGGTTGCCGGTCATGGACGGGCTCACGCTGCTGCAGGGGCTGCGCCGCCGCGGTCAACCGATCCCCGTCCTGATTCTGACCGCACGGGATACGCTGGCCGACAAGATCCGCGCCTTCGACCAGGGTGCCGACGACTTCCTCATGAAGCCGTTCGAACAGGCCGAACTGGCCGCACGGTGTCGGGCCCTGATCCGCCGCTCCAACCTCGCGCCCAGCGGCCTCGTGCAGCTCGGATCGCTGAGGATCGATCTCAACGGTTGCCAGGTCAGGATCGATGAACGGCCGGTGGAGCTCACACGACGCGAATGGCTGCTGCTCGAGAGCCTGGCGCTCAACATCGGCCGGATCGTCAGCAAGGAGCGCCTCATGCAGGCGCTCTCGGGCTGGGAGCAGGATCTGACTTCCAATGCCCTCGAGACGCACATTTCACGACTGCGCGGCAAGCTCGGTGACGCGGTACGCATCCGCGCCGTGCGCGGCCTCGGCTACCGGCTCGATGAGACCGGCACCTCTCCGGCATGAGGACCATACGCCGACGCCTGCTGCTGATGCTGCTGCCCACGCTTGCGCTGCTCATGATGATCGGCGGCGTCATCGATTACCGCGTGGCGGTGGTCACGACGCGCGATGCCTACGATCGCGCGCTGGCGGGCACCGCCAAGGCACTGGCGGCCTATCTGCGCACCGATGGCGATGAAGTGCAGTTCAACCGTGCCGGCGCCGGAGCCGCGCTGCAGGACGACACGCTGTATGCCGTCTGGACCCCGGAGGCAGGGGTCATTGCCGGCGTGACGCTGCTGGCCGACGCTCTGCGGCAGCCATCCACGCCGCAGGGATCGAGTCATACGGTCTATCGCGATGCGCAGCTTGCGGGCAAATCCTGGCGAGTCGCGGAACTGACCTCCCTGACCGGAGTCGGCCCGGTCCATATCGCAGTGGCCGAGTCGCAGGCGCATCGCGCCCATACCCAGCAGGTCATGCTGCTCGGAAAACTGCTGGTCGATTTCGCCGAGCTCGATCTGACGCTGCTGCTCGTGTGGGCTGCCGTCTATTACGGCATGCGTCCGCTGGACCGCCTCAATGCGCAGGTCGAGGCGCAGACCACGCGCCTGAAGCCTTTCAACGAGGCGCAGGTGCCCGGGGAGCTGCGACTGCTGGTCGCAAACTTCAACCGCGTGCTCGAGCTGCTGCAATCGGCGGCCGAATCGCAGCAGCGTTTCGTGGCCGACGCGGCTCATCAGATGCGTACGCCCGTCGCCGGACTGCTGGCGCAGCTCGAACTGCTCGAGAAGGAGCCCGCCGCCGCGCCGGTGGCGGAACAGCTTCAGGCCCTGCAGCGCGGCATCGCGCAGCTTGCGCGCGCGGCCAATCAGCTGCTCGCCCTCGCGCGCGCCGAGCCCGTGGCGGCGATGCACGAGTCGTTCAGGGCGGTCCCGCTCAAGCCGCTCGTCGAGCAGCTCGTCGAGCGCTGCCTCGATCGCGCGGATCGCACGGGAATCGACCTGGGCGCAGAGGCCGGATCCGCCACCGTCCGGGGTGATCCGGGACTGCTCCAGGACCTGCTGGAGAATCTTCTCGACAACGCCCTCAAGTACACCCCTGGCGGCGGCCACGTCACGGTCCGGTGCGGCCATTCGGATGCCGGTGCCTTCCTGGAAGTCGAGGACGATGGGCCCGGCATCCCGGAAGCGGAACGCAGCCGTGTTCGCGAGCGCTTCTACCGCATGCCGGGCGCCACCGGCATCGGCTGCGGTCTGGGGCTCGCAATCGTGGACGAGATCGCCAGGGTTCACGGGGCCGCCTTCAGCATCGGCGCCGGCGAGGCTGGCCGGGGAGCCCGCATGCGGGTCCGGTTCAGCGAGCGCCGGGCGCCGGCCTCTGCGGCAAGACTGTGAACTGGCTCGCAATCCGGCGCTTCCAGCCCTGCCAGCCAGCCTCGCGCAAGCTCGGCTGCGTATCGTGATCCCATGAACAGACGGCCCACGAACCGACGGGCGCTTCCGCAGCGGCAAGGCGGCTTCACGATGGTGGAGGCGGTGGTCGTCATGGGCATCGTCGCGATTCTCATGGCCGTGGCCATACCGTCCTACAAGTACGTGACCAGCGCGAACCGCATCGCAGCGGAAATCAACGGACTGCTCGGCGACATGCAGTTCGCGCGGGCGGAGGCCATCAAGGAGGGCCAGACCGTCACGATCTGCGCGTCGACGAACCAGACGACCTGCAGCAATGCGACGAACTGGCAGGGCGGGTGGATCGTGTTCGCGGACGTCAACGATGACCAGTCGGTCGATGCCGGCGATACGATTTACCGCGTGCAGAAGGGTTTTTCGGGGACCGACACACTGGCCGCGAACAACAACGTCGCGGCCGTCACCTTCAATCGAGAGGGATTCGCCGGCGGACCGAACATGAACAATGGCGGGCTCTTCACGCTGCATGCCGCCGTGCCCACCACCGAAACCACGCGCTGCCTCTCGGTGACGCTGGTCGGGCTCATGACCGTGCAGCTCTATAACCAGACCGTCAACGGCATGGTGTGTCTATGAACCGCATGCATCCACGCGCAGGGGGCTTCAGTCTCATCGAAGTCCTCGTGGCACTGGTCATCATCGGCGTCGGCATGATGGGCATCGCGAAGATCCAGGCGCTCGCGTATGCGAGTACCGGTACGGCGAGCTCGCGCTCGCTCGCGGCGATCGAAGCCGCGAGCCTGGCGACCGCGATGCGCGCGAACCGCAACTACTGGTCCGTCGCCCCGGTACCCCTGACGCTGACGCTCAACGGCACCGCCCTTACGTCCACCGACGCGACGCTGCTCAATACCTATGTCTGCACATCCGGCGGTGCCAATGCGCCCTGCAGCGGCAATCAGCTGGCCGCGTATGACCTGAAGAACTGGGTCACTGCGGTCAATGCGCTGCTGCCTGCCGTCACGGGCACCATTTCCTGCACGCAGCCGGTGGCCACCGTGCCCATCGGCTGCACCATCCAGCTCAGCTGGACGGAGCGCCAGATCGCCCTGGGCAAGGCGGTGAACACCGGTACGGCAGTGAACAACGCCGCGATGACCGCCCCCACGTACACGCTGTATGTGGAGCCGTAACCCCATGAACACGCGCCACAACGGCCGATCCAGCCTGCGCAGCGCACGCGGATTCACGCTGCCGGAGCTGCTGGTCGCTCTGCTGATCGGACTGTTCCTGATCGGCGGGCTGCTCGCGATCGTGCAGGACAACCGGCGCACATTCTCGAGCCAGAATCAGCTCTCCCAGCTGCAGGACAGCCAGCGGCTCGCCATGTCGCTGATGACCGATGTGGTGCAGGCCACGGGATACTTCCCCAACCCGGTCATCAACACGCTGACGACGCTGCTGCCCGCAGTGGGCGCCATGGCGGTGGGGCAGGCGATGACGGGGACCTACAATGCCGCGACGCCAGGGGACACCATCACGCTGCGATATGCGACGAACCCGGGCGACGGGATCCTCAACTGCTCGGGTGGATCCAATACCACCGGCGCGGTGCAGACCTACAGCAACACGTTCAGCGTGGTAGTCAACGGCGCGGGCGTCAGCCAGCTGGTGTGTACGATGAATGGCACCGTGTACCCGCTGGTCAACAACATCACGAATCTCAGCGTGCTGTACGGGGTGAATACCGCCGGCACCGGCACCAATGTCGACACCTATATGAACGCCACCCAGGTGCAGGCGGCCGGGGACTGGGGCAACGTCGTATCGGCGCAGGTCACCCTGACGTTCCTCAATCCGCTCTATTCTGCGGCCAATGTCGGTCAGGGCGCGCAACCCCAGTTCCTGAAATTCCAGCGCGTCATTGGCATCATGGCCAAGACAGGGATCTGAACGATGCAACGATCCATCCCAGTGCGTCCCGGCCAGCGCGGTATCGTGCTCATCTCCAGCCTGCTGCTGCTGCTCGTCGTCACCATCATGGCGCTCAGCATCTTCCGCGGCTTCGGCACGCAGGAGAAGATCGCCGGCAACATGCGCGACAAGCAGCGCGCAGTGCAGTCCGCGGAGAGCACGCAGCTGTACGCGGAATGGTGGCTCGCCAACCAGAGCAATGCACCGCTGGCCGTCGGCTATGGCCTGGCCGCCTCGGCGGACGTGAACTGCACCGCGGCCGTGGACGCCAACGCGGGCCAGGGCCAGATCTGTCTCAACACCATTCAAGCCGCCGATGGAGTCGCCAGCGCCGCGCAGTGGCCCACCTCGGGCGGCAACGTCGGGGTCTGGTACACGCCCACCGGGCTCAACTACACCGGCGCCGATACCAACGGTGCCGTGAAGGACATCTACTTCGCGCGTCCGCAGTTCTATATCGCCGACATGGGAACGCTGGCGACCGGGCGTGGCGAGGTTTACCAGGTCGACGCCTATAGCTATGGCGTCAGCCAGAGCACAGTCGCCGTCGTCGAGAGCACCGTGCAGATCACCTGCATCGTGTGCAACGTGGGAGGTTTGTGATGAACGTCAGATTCCTGATTGCCACCGTGAGTGGAGCCGTGGGCCTGCTGGCTGCGGGCGCGAGCCTTGCGGCACCGTCGCCGTACGTCGAGGACTTCACGGGCAATTCGACGACCAACAGCTGGTACTACTTCAACGGCGCCTGCCTGACCGCCGGCAGTGCGGCGGGCACCGGCACCGCGAGCTCCAATGGCACGCTCGGCACACCCGGACAGATACCCGGCTGTTCCAACATCCTGGGCTCGTATTACTCGCAGCAGCAGGACAAGGACCCGAAGCTCACGGGCGGATACAACGGGACATTCCCCGATCCGGTCGGCAACGGCGCGCTGCGCTTCACGAACGGCTATCCGTACGGCCACGCCGAGAATGGCGCCATCGTGTCCGCGACGACGTTCGATGCCAGCCAGGGTGTGCAGATCACGTTCAAGACCGTGACCTACCTGGGCGATTCGGGCGGTGCCGGCAAGGACGGCGCCGACGGCATGAGCTTCTTCCTGCTCGATGCCACGCAGCCCTACGACGTGCCGGGCAACGGCATCTGGAACGGTCTGGGTTCCTGGGGCGGCAGCCTCGGTTACACCTGCTCCAACGCCAATGCACCGTTCACCGGCATCGTCAGCGGCTATATCGGACTCGGCATCGACGAGTACGGCAACTTCCTCAACGGCATCAACCTCGAGCCGGGTGCTCCGAACACCGGCAGTCTCGGCGACAACACCGTGCTGGGCTACGGCTATGTGCCGGGACGCATCGGTATGCGCGGCGCCGGCAGTGTGTCCTGGAATTACCTGCACTCCCAGTACCCCGCGGACTATCCGACGACGTCCACATCCGGAATACTGCTGACGACTGCGCAGCAGCAGGCCGCCGTGCAGGCCACATGCAAGAGCGGCACGCTGTGGAACTACAGTAACCCGTCAGCGCCGTCGAACACCGGCACGGCCATCCCCGACTACCAGCCGATTCTGAACGCTTTCTCGGTCCTGAGCGCGACCACGCCGATTGCGAATGAATCGGCCACGTCGCGTCCGAAAGCGACGCCCATCGTCTACAACATCAAGATCACGCAGGATGGCCTGCTGAGCTTCAAGTACAGCTACAACGGCGGTGCGTACCAGCAGGTCATCAAGAACCAGAGCATCGTGGGCTCGAATGGCGCGCTGCCGCTGGCGTTGCAGTTCGGCTTCGCCGGCTCGAGCGGCGGTTCCACCAACGTCCATGAGATTCTCTGCTTCAAGGCGACCCCGGTCGACACCTCGGCGAGTTCCGCTGCCACCGACCAGACGCAGGTGGGCCGCGTGCAGACCAGCTCGCAGGCCTACTTCGCATTCTATGACGCCAATAACTGGACCGGGCGAATGACCGCCTACGGTCTGGGCATTTCCACGGGTGGCCAGGTGACGATCAATACGCTCGCCAACTGGGACGCCGAGTGCAACCTCACGGGCGTAGCCGCAAGCGGCACCTGTCTGACGACCGGCGTCGTCGGGCCGATTGCACGCCAGGATCCGACGACCCGCACGATGCTGACCTGGAACGGGCTGTCGACCGCGGCCAGTCCGGGCACGGCCGGCATCAATTTCGAGTGGGGCAGCCTGACCGCTGCCGAGCAGAGCCAGCTCGATGCCGGCGATTCCGCGGCGACCGATACGCCCGCTTCCAACCGCCTGGCGTACCTGCGCGGCGATCGCAACAACGAGGTCAACATCGCCGGTGTCGGGCTGTTCCGCGCCCGTGAAGGCGTGCTCGCGGACATCGTCGATTCGAGCCCGACCTGGGTCGGGCCGCCGGCCTCGCCGTATGCCGTCACGTGGCAGGATCGCCTGAATCCGACAACCGCGATGCTGGAGAACTCGGCGGAACAGACCTACAACCTGTTCCAGACCAGCAACCAGGGGCGGCTCAACATCATCTATGTCGGTGCGAATGACGGGTTCCTGCACGGCTTCCGCACCGGATCCGAGGACATCAACGGCAACCTCATCAACAACGCTTCGACGCCGAACGATGGCCAGGAAGTGCTGGCCTACATGCCGGGCGCGGTGCTCAATACCATCCACAGCTCGGCCAATTCCGCACTCGACTTCTCGAACACGCAGTATGCCCACGATTTCTACGTAGACGGCACGCCGGGCTCCGGTGATCTGTTCTACGGCGGCATCTGGCACACCTGGCTGGTCGGCGGTCTAGGCGCCGGCGGCGCAGCCATCTACGCGCTGGACGTCACCAATCCGACCGCGCTCGGTGGTGAGGCAGGCTTTGCCTCGACGCTGGTCATGGGCGAGTGGAGCTCGGCGACGATCACCTGTCAGAACGTCGCGGGTTGCGGCAACAGCCTGGGCAACACCTACGGTACCCCGCTGATCCGCCGCTTCCATAACGGCAGCTGGGGTGCCATTTTCGGCAACGGTTACGGCAGCAGCAGCGGTGATGCGGGTATCTACGTGATGCTGGTAGATCCGGTCAGCGCTGCCGTGACCTTCTACTACCTCAGCACGGGCGTTGCCGGCAGCAACGGCATCAGCTTCGTGGCCGCAGCGGACCTGGACGGCGATCACATCACTGACTACGTCTATGCAGGCGACCTCAAGGGCAATCTCTGGCGCTTCGATCTGACGAACTCGAATCCCTCGAGCTGGGCGGTCTCACCGGGGCCGCTGTTCCAGACGCCGGCGGGACAGCCGATCACCACGCAGCCCGTGCTCGCGGCCGCACCGGTGGGCGGCACCGGCAGCCTCCCGGCGCTGGTCGTGGGTTTCGGCACGGGCCAGCGCACGCAGTTCACGACCACCAATCCGACCAGCTACGTCAGCGGTGGGCAATCGCTGTACGCGGTGTGGGACTGGAACATGAGTGGCTGGAACAGCAAATCGGCGGCGCAGTACGCGAGCATGAGCACCGCGCAGGTCACCAGCGCCACGGGTGCCAAGGCGCCCTACACGCTCAGTACAGCGAATCTGCAGCCTGAGAGCTTCACGCTCAACACGAGCACCGGGATCGTGGACGCCAGCAATGCGACGATTACCTGGGAGCAGTGCACGAGCAGCAGCTGCAAGGCAGGGCAGTTCGGCTGGTACGCCAATCTGACCGGCACGAACGGGGCCACCAACACGAGCACCGGAGCTTCCCTGACGGAGCAGATCGTCTCCAACCCGATCCTGTTCCAGGGCGCCTTCATCGTCAATTCGACGATTCCGGCCAACAACTCGATCCTGACCTGTACGTCACCGACCGATACCGGCATCACCTACGTCATATCGATCGTGAGTGGCGGCAGCTTCGTCACGACGACCGGATCAGGGGCCAGCTCGAGCTCGACCTACTCGAGTGCGTTCGTGAATTATCACGACACCTCGATGATCGGGCTGCAGACCAACGAGACCGGTACGATGTCCGTCATCACGACGACGATGGGCACGACCAATCTGCTCGGACAGCTCATCGCTCCGCCGACACTCGGCTCGGGCGCACCCGGTGCCGTGCAGCAGATCAAGCTGCCGCCGAACACGGTGAGCAGCCGCATGACCTGGGTTGAGCTGCGTTGATCAGGGAGTCCGCCATGAGCATGACCAAGTACCACTCGACATCGCGCGGCGCCCGAGGGCCGGGCCACTGGCGCGGGTTCACGCTGGTCGAGCTCATGGTCACCGTGGTGGTCATCTCGATATTGACCGCCATCGCGGTGCCGAGCTACGTCAGTCACGTCCGCCAGTCGCGCCGCACCGAGGCCAAGACGGCGCTGCTGGACCTGGCAGGCCGAGAGGAGCGCTACTACAACACCAACAACAACGTCTACACCAACTCGGCGGCCAACCTCGGCTATGCGCCGACCGGGTCGGCGGCCACCGTGACCAACATGTCGGTCATCAACGGCTACTATCAGGTGACCGTCACGGTGAATCCGGCCGGCATTCCGGCGCCATCCTACCTGATCGTCGCCACGCCGCTGACCGCCGACCAGGCCAAGGACGTTCAGTGCGCGCAGTTCTCGATCGACAGCACCGGACTGCAGGCGGCGACGAACGCCAGCTGCTGGCAGTAAGCTCATGGTGTAATCTGCGCCGATGAGCCGCGGGCCCGGTGGGCCGCGGCGGCAGGCAGCAGATGAGCGGCAAGCAGAACATTTTCCTGATCGGGCCCATGGGGTCCGGCAAGACGGCCGTGGGCCGCTATCTGGCCCGGGCGCTCGATTATCCCTTCATTGACAGCGACCAGGAGATCGAGCAGCGCACCGGAGCCGATATCCCGCTGATCTTCGAGCGCGAGGGCGAAGCCGGCTTCCGGCTGCGCGAGCGGGAGGTGATCGGCGAGCTGACCGCGCGCGCTCCCCTGGTGCTCGCAACGGGCGGCGGGGCCGTGCTCGATCCACGCAATCGTTCCGATCTGTGCGCGCGGGGCTGGGTCGTCTACCTGGAGACCTCGGTGGCGCAGCAGGCAGAGCGCGCGGGCCGTACGCGCCATCGCCCCCTGCTGCACGGGACCGATCCCCAGCAGCGACTCGCCGAGCTGCTGCGCGAGCGCGAGCCGCTGTACCGCGCGATTGCCGATCTGGTGGTCCCTACCGACCACAAGCGCGTACCGGCGGTGGGCGAGTTCATCGCGCAGCGCTATCGCGAATCGCGGCAGAGCGCTCCGGCGCTGCCGGGCAGTGAGCAGTCGTGCAGACACTGACGGTGCAGCTCGCAGAGCGCTCCTATCCGATCCTGATCGGCTCGGGGCTGCTCGATGCGCCGACCGTACTTGCGGGGCAGATTCCTCCCGGGGATGTCCTGCTGGTGAGCAACGTGATCGTGGCGCCGCTGTACGCGCAGCGCCTGCGGCAGGCTCTGGGCGGCCGCCGCATCGTCGAAGTGGTGTTGCCCGATGGCGAGGCGCACAAGACGCTCGCATCCGCCAACCGGATATTCGACGTGCTCATCGCCAACCGTTTTGGCCGCGATGCCGTGATCGTGGCCCTGGGGGGAGGGGTGATCGGCGATCTCGCAGGCTTTGCTGCCGCGTGCTATCAGCGGGGCATCGCCTTCGTGCAGGTGCCCACGACCCTGCTCGCGGACGTCGATTCGTCGGTGGGCGGGAAGACCGCCGTCAATCATCCCGGTGGCAAGAACATGATCGGCGCCTTCCACCAGCCGCGCGCCGTGCTGATCGATACCGGTCTGCTGTCCACCCTGCCGATACGCGAGCTGCGAGCCGGGCTCGCCGAAGTCATCAAGTACGGGCTCATCTGGGACGCGGCCTTCTTCGAATGGATCGAGGCCCACCTGGAGCAGGTGCTGGACCGCGAGAGCTCCGCGCTCGCCCATCTGATCCACCGCTCCTGCGCCATCAAGGCCGAGATCGTCAGCCGCGATGAGCGCGAACAGGGCGAGCGAGCGCTGCTGAATTTCGGCCACACCTTCGGGCATGCCATCGAGGTGGCTGCCGGGTACGGCGAGTGGCTGCACGGAGAGGCCGTTGGCCTGGGGATGGTGCTGGCGGCGGATCTGTGCCTGCGCATGGGTCTTCTGGAGAGCGCGGCGGTGCGACGCCTCATCGCGCTGCTCGAGCGCGCTGGCCTGCCGGTCGAGGCGCCCCGCATCGGCGCCATGCAGGCGTTCGATTACATGCGCATCGACAAGAAGGTCAAGGCGGGTCGCGTGCGGCTGGTGCTGCTGCGCGCGATCGGCAGCGCGTTCGTCACGGGCGATTATCCCGATGCCGCCCTGGACGCGACGCTGGTCCGGTATTTCGGCGCGACCAGCGGGGCGGTGCCATGAGCGATGCGGGGCTCGCGCCGTACGCGGCGAACGATGAGCGCACGCGGGGACGCCACTACCCGGAGCCGCTGCCGCAGTACCGCAGCCAGTTCCAGCGCGACCGGGATCGGATCATCCATTCGAATGCCTTCCGGCGCCTCGCCTACAAGACACAGGTGTTCGTCAATCACGAAGGAGACCTGTATCGCACACGCGTGACGCACTCGCTGGAGGTGGCGCAGATCGCGCGTACGGTGGCCTGCGCGTTGAGGCTCAACGAGACCCTGACCGAGGCCATCGCCCTGGCGCACGACCTCGGTCACACCCCTTTCGGTCATGCCGGGCAGGATGCGCTGAACGAGTGCATGCAGGAGTACGGCGGCTTCGAGCACAATCTGCAGTCGCTGCGCACCGTCGATGAGCTCGAGGAGCGCTACGCGGATTTCCCGGGCCTGAACCTCACCTTCGAAACGCGTGAGGGCATTCTCAAGCACTGCTCCCTGGCCAATGCCCGCACGCTCGGTGAACTCGGCGAGCGTTTCCTCAGGCGCACGCAACCCTCCCTCGAGGCGCAGCTCGCCAATCTTGCCGACGAAGTGGCCTACAACAATCATGATGTCGATGACGGCATCCGTGCCGGGCTGATCACGCTCGAGGACGTGGCAGAGGTGCCGCTGGTCG
>Ga0326728_10023091_pt1 | contig 11449 bp, 8 predicted proteins | sample MB3enrmetagenome_FD_207602 | JGI IMG/M metagenome (GOLD analysis project Ga0326728, IMG submission 207602) | Lab enriched peat soil microbial communities from McLean, Ithaca, NY, United States - MB31MN | ecosystem: Environmental > Terrestrial > Soil > Wetlands > Peat | place: USA: New York... | reverse complement strand
ATCAATTAATTCCTTCGTGTATTCTTTTCGGTATAATAATTAATATTTGTGCTGTATTATCTCATTTAGTAAACATTTAGTGATTACTATGCAATCCATCCGATGTCTAGCTCTACGATGGTATCCGAAAATGCGATGAGAGTGTTCCCGGAGAGGGTAGTAGTCCGGCCGGATAAACGGGGAGAAACGTGCGCTACCCAAAGGGTATTATCTACCGTATGCCGGTCTTTTTCCCGATGCATGGCCGGCAGCTGGCGCCTGCAATTTTTCCCTCTACCAGCAAAACAAGGCTCCACCCGGCGGTGTGCAGGCGGAGCGTGAGATTGGGGTTGCAGACAGTTGTTAAGTTTTTTTAATTTATCATCCCGAAAAATAAGTAAAATCCCAATACTTATATGCAACTACGTGAGAGTATTTTGCAGATAACCGGCGGAAATACCAGCCCCGCCGGTTTTTGATCGTCACCGATCCCGGCTGCATCACGGATATTGCCACCGCAAAAAACCTGCGGTTACTGTAAATGCCGGCCACGTAGGGAGACAAAACTCATGATCACCCGGCATCACATGGCACTTGCCCTGATGTGTGCCCTTATTGCCTGTAGCTCATTCTTTCTGTCCAATCCATTCCTCATGGCGCTGGTCATTGCCGGTACCTGCACCGGTGTCCTCCTGCCCGACATCCATATGACCCGGCCAAAACATCTTACCATCCGCACGTTCGCGTGGCTCATCGTCCAGTTTCCCCGGCGGATATGTGCCCCGCTCATGTGCCGGATCTATGCATGCACCCGGTACCCTGTCCCGGATCCTGCGGACAAGCGGCTGACCCACTCCATTCCCGGCGTCCTGTTCATTTTTGTATTCACCGGCGCTTTCCTTTACATCCCGGCACTCCTCGCAGACCGTGCACTGGCTGGCTGGATTGCTATCTTTCTGTGGAGCATTCTCCTTGGAATGGGTCTCCATCTGGCCGAAGATCTCTGCACGAGAAAAGGTATCTTCCCCTTCTTCCCGTTCAGCCCCCGGGCAGTCGCCGGTTCCATACGTCCCTGCGACCGGACCGACCCCCGGATCGCCCGGTACCATATTCAGCACTGTACAGTGCTCATCGTCCTTTTCTGTCTTGAAAGCGAAGGCATCCTGGCACCGGTCCTCTTTTTACCGCTCAGTGTCGCCGGTATCGGCATCTGCCTGGGTACCATGGTATACTTCTCAGAAGTAGCGGTCCGGCAGGATCGCGGGGCCGCAGGTATCATAAAGGCGCCTTCACCGGCAAAGATTTCCTGACCTGCGTAAAAGAGGATCACAAAAAAAGGATCGTTGCACCAGCCCTGCTACGGTCTTTGTTGTATTAAAAAGTGAGGTGATACAGCCGTTCATTTATTTGCATGGTATCCCCTCGCGCGGGCAAGTGCGACGAGCTCTGCGAGCTGCGCTTCCTGTCGCCCGGTCAACCGCCTGCCTTTCTGGATCAGGCGCCCGAGCTTCACGATCCTGATGCGATCTTCGTGAGCAAGTGCATCGGTGTTGTGTGCCCATTTGACCAGGTCCAGCCATTGCTGGCGGCCAAACGACATGCTTTCAGCTGCCGTTCCCGGGTCTGCCCGCTCCTCACCGGACGTGCTCCCCGCACCGGCATCATCGTCACCAGTTTCATCGTCGTCACAAGTATCCTCCGCATCTTCCGTATCACACTCCCCGGGCGAGGTGTCTTTGTAACCTGATGCACCGGTCAAATCATCCGCACCAGTATCCCGGACAATATTCCCGGCCACGCCGGCCGGTGCTCCGGGGGCCCGGGTCGCATCCGGCAGCTCATCGACATCGAGGTCCTCTGGCTCTTCAAAGAGGTCTTCCACGCACCTGATCCTGACCCGGGGCTCATCCGGTTCTTCGGTGGCATGTGCGGTCTCCGGATCTGCCGGTGCCGGCGGTACTGGTACCAACCGGTCAATCTCTTTGCGGGCCAGTGCCTGCGGCCCGTGCGTAATGATAACGGGAAGATCCGGCCCTTTCGTGATGATCGCGTGGTTTTCAACGGGGATTTCTTCTATTGCGGTGGAAGGGATCCGGGGTTTTTTCCTGAGTTCGACAAGGGCATCTTTTACCTCAGTGTATGCCTCTTCAGCCGCATGCCGCCCCTCTTTTTCTGCTGCAAGTGCGGCAGCAGCCTGTTCAATTTCCTGGTTGAGCGCCTGCACTGCTGCTTCTTTTTCGGCCTGCTCCCGCTCGGCATCGCGGAGCTGTTCTTCCAGCGACCGCTGCCGTTCGAGTGCAGTTTTAAGATCGTCTTCGAGTTTCACGACCTGATCTTCGCGGCGGGCATCCTCTGCCGCTTTCTCATCGGTTATCTTCCGGAGTTCCTGATCGGCCTGCTCCTTTTCCCGGGCTGCACGCAATTCGTTATCTTCTGCCCTGCTACGCGCTTCGCGCTCTGCCTCAAGGGCATCCGCTAAGTTCTGGATTTTTGCGAGGAGTTCACGTTCGTGTGCCGCCACCTGCTCTCCGGTGGTATCGAGGCTCCTTTCGACCCGCTCCTTTGTCAGGGTAACCTCCGAGAGTTTCTCTTCGGCTGCGTGGCGCAGGCGCTGTTCGGTCTCCAGTTCTTCCTGGACCCGTTCCATCTCGGATGCAGCCGAGCGGGCAAGTTTGTCGGATTGCGCTCCGGCAAGCACGGCCGCAGCGAGTTCCTCGTTCAGACCTTTCTGCATACTTAGCGCGGCGTCCCGCTCCTGCTGGACCTGCACCAGATCGGAGCGGGCTTTCTCCAGGTCCTGGCGGAGCGCACAGATGCTGTCGTTAACTGCCTGCAGCTCCCCGTCCTTTGTCTCTGCCAGTTCCCTGGCATTCTTTTCTGCGCCGGCACGCAGGTATTTTTCCTCGTCAAGAGCAGCAGCAGTTGTGTCTAGCTGCTCCTGTAATGCCTTCAGCTCCCGGGCAATCTGGTCTCCTGCCGTGGTGATGCGGGCAAGTTCAGCCTCGCGTGATGCGTTCTTCTGGCGCTCGGCACCAAATGATTCCGTGAGCGCATCGTATTTCTGCTGGAGCGCTTCATGGTGCGCGAGGAGCGTCCCTTTCTCGGCGGCAAACGCTGCTTCTTTTTTCGCTGTTTCCTGCGCGAGCGTGCTGTACTGCTGCTCCGCGGTTTCCCGGTGCTCTTTCTCGGCAGCCAGTTCGTCGGCGAGCCGCAGGCATTCCTGCGACTGTTGCTTTGCCTTTTCAGTAATATCCCCGACCATCTGCCGGAGATCCTGCTCCGACATTGCTTTCGCCTGAAGGATGGACTTGACTTCCTGTTCAGCCGCTTCCGATCGGTTCTTCTCGCCGGCAAGGGCGCTTTTTAGCTGCTCGATCTCGATCGACCGGGTGCCAAGTGTTTTGTGTGCCTCCTCGTGTTTCTGCGCAAGCTCGGCAACCTGCGTCTCCAGTTCAGCCCGGTGCCCGGTAACGTCTGCAAGTTCTTTTCTTGCCTCTTCAAGGTCCTTTTGTGTCTTTTCGAGATGCTGGTTTAAGGTCTCTGCATCGCCGCGGAGTGCATGTTCGAGTTCATCTTTCTCGGTCCCGAGCGTATGGATCGTATCCTCTGCTTCTGCAAGCCGGGCGCGTGTTGATTCGAGTTCCTGCGTAAGCCGGTTGATTTCGTCCCTGTTTCCGGCAATGGCCATCTCCCGCTCTTCAAGCCGGGAGCGCAGGGAGTCTCCCTCTTTTTTCTGCGCGGCAAGAGCATTTTGGGTATTCTCCAGCTCGTGCGTCTTCCCGTTCAGGAGCATCTGGAGACGGGCTGTTTCTGTACTGAGTTCGCTCGTTCTGTCGGCAACCCTGCGTTCAAGCGTGGATTTCAGGTTGTCAAGCGCACCCTGCACCCGGGCCAGTTCCCCGGCCCGGTCGACTGCGATCTCAAACGAGGAGAGCAGGAATTCCAGGAGTTTCCTGCGATCCGCCATGATCACGTAATCGTGATCTTCGTGCCGGATCTTGAACTGGGTCCTGACTTTTTCAGGATCCGGTTTCTCGACCGCTGATCCGAGCATGGTCTCAATCAGCGACAGGAGATACTGGGGATCGTACGGCCGGGCGATAAAGTTGTCCGCGTTGCTGTCAAGGACGATCAGGAGGTCGCCGAGGCTTGCTACACCGGTGAGAAGGAGCACCGGGACCCTCCAGAGATCGTCATCGGCCTTTATCTCGCGGCAGACATCGTAGCCATCCTGCTCCGGGCTGGTGGCATCGCAGATGAGGAGGTTGGGTTTTCCGGCACGAAGGGTCTCGAGCAGTTCCGTTCTGTCGGAAAAAAGGGTAACCCGGTATCCCTCCGGCGTCAGCTGGTCGCTGATCTGCTGCGAGGCCCGGGGATCTTTGCAGAGAATGAAGACATCGATGGCGCTGTCCCCGTCAGGGATGTCCGCATCTGTACCAGATGGTTCAGAATTTATCACCATTGCTCTCTAACAGAATTAAAAGGCTTTATATTATATCTATGTTTATATCGCCTGCGGTTCTGTCAATCGCCCGCATCCGTGTGTGCAAATCGTCCGGGATGATTAAAAAAGAATTTTTTTCTCGTGGCAACCGTGCTTTTCAACAAAAAGAACAATGCACCGGGAGACGGAGGGGAGCGGGCCGGTCCTCCGAACTACCCCTTCGCATTGCGGTACTGGTGCAGTACCTTCCCGGGGGATATGGCTTTGCAGGAGATTCATCAGGTCTACCAATGAGAAAGATACCGCGTGCAAAGATCTCCCGGGGTAAAAAGAGAAATCGTAAAGGAAGTTTTGAGCCCGGGTTCTTTTTGCGATTCAGGACAGGGAAATTTTACGTTCCACCCACGAGTCGATAAGAGTCCTCGATATACTCATTTTTGCGGGAAGCCCGGGAAGGTTATCCCGGCCAAACCAGCCTGCGGAAACGATCTCGTTATTGTCGATAGAAATTTCACCGCCGGCATACCCGGCCACAAACGCGATCATGAGGGAGTCGGGAAACGGCCAGGGTTCGCTCGCAAAATACCGGATATTTTTCACTGCAATGCCTACCTCTTCCTGCACCTCGCGGCTGACAGCATGCTCCAGTGTCTCGCCCGGCTCAACAAAGCCTGCGATCACGCTGTGCATCCCGGCCGGAAACCGGGGGGAGCGGGCAAGCAGGATCTCCTCGCCCCGGGTGATGAGCACAATGATCGCCGGGGAGATCCGCGGATAGATGACCAGACCGCAGGCCGGGCATCTCTTTGCCCGCTCGGAAAGGACCGGCAGGGTCTCATGCCCGCACCGGCCGCAGAACCGGCTCGTTTTTGCCGATCCGATCATACGGACGGCAAATGCTGCAACGGCGAGATCCCTGTCCGGGATCCTGCCATAGAGATCCCGGATGCCGGCAATGACCCGATCCCCCGGGAGCGGGGGACCCTGCTGCAGATCTGCCGCATAGCAGGGTGCTGTACCGATGTGCCCGAGGTATTCAACAATGCCCGGCTGCGACGGCCCGGCTTCTGCATAGATCTGCGGGTGTTCCCCGTTGCTGATCGCTACACCCTGATCGGAGACGAGTACCCAGAGTGCTCCGGTCGCCGGGACGTCGGGCCCCCGGGGGTACTGCGGCAAAAGGGCGGTTGCCGAGAAGACCGCATGGTGAGCGGATGGATCCGGGAAGGCGGGGCGGGGCGTCATCAGTATACTCACGGAGGGTGAGAAACGTTTGGTGCGGCCCACGATAAATCCGTGGTTTTGTGCTGTAATGGCCGGGCGCTGCGGCATTCACGATACCGGATACCCTGTACCTTTTTGCTGGCAGATCGCTAATCCCTGTTTGAGAATCTAAAATATCCGGTTCCGGGGAGTTTCTCTGCACTCTTTCTTTACGCCCCTGTATGATTCGGCAATGTCTTGACCCTGCCCGCTTGAGGGCATCGCGCATAGAGCCATACCACCCGGTCTAAAAACCCTCTCCCCCGGCCCTTTTCCGTGAACCGGCTGTTTTTGGCAAAGGGGGAACCAGACACCCCCGCCCCGCTGGCAGGGACCCGGATCATGCCCCGTCAGGAACCCTCCGGGACCCAGTTCTCGCACCGGCCGGCGATGGCTGCCTCGAGGGTCCGGACGCTGCTGATAAATACCGATTCACCGGCAAGGAGAGGGGTGACTGCAGGTTCGGTCCGGCCGACCACGGGATCGTCAGGCAGGACGATGGTCTGCGAAAACTCTGCGACACCCCCGATATTCCCGCAGGTGTTCTGTACTTCAGGGTTTTCCAGTGCACGGTTGATGGCGAGGATTACCTTTCCGATCCCGAGCTGCCGGGCGAGCGCTGCCGATTTCCGGGCAACGGATACGGCGTTGTAGGAATGATCCGTCACCACCACTGCGCAGGTGAACCCTTCAGCGACGGCCCTGCCGAAATGTTCGAGACCGGCCGGGGTGTCAAGGATAATGACCTCGTCGGCAAGGAGCCGCATGTGCCGGAGTATGGCGGAAAGCAGGGTATACTCAGGACACAGGCAGCCGCCACCCGCCTCTTTCACGCTTCCCATGACAAGAAGCCGGAGGTTGTGACCGACCGGCACCGAAAACCGGTCGATCACGTCGCTTACATCGGGATTGAGGGTGAGAAGCCCGCCCGGGGAAACGTCCGATCCGGCACCGGTCTTTTCGCGCAGGTACTCCACACTCTCCGATATCGGCACGATCCGTTCCGCGTCAGCCCGGGGGATCCCCAGCGTCGCCGCGAGGTTCTGCTGGGGGTCGCCGTCAATCGCAAGGACCCGCTTTCCCTCACGGGCAAACAGGTGGGCAAGGAGCGCCGCAAGGGTGGTCTTCCCGACCCCGCCTTTCCCGGTAATGACGACCCGGATCCCCTTTTCGACCGGCCGGGTCCCGGCTGCCCCGCTCATATTCCCAGCTCTACGCGCTTCTTTTCGATATGGTTCTCGATAAGCACGGCCGCCTTGACCGGGTCAGGTTCCACAGCGAAGCTCGCGTTCACGGCACCTTTGAGGCCATCGGTCAGGAGCGAAACCACGGCCGGGCTGCCGGAGATATGCGGCATCACGCCGAGTACGGTATAGACACCGGAGGCAACGAAGTAGGCGCCGATCGAGACCGCTTTCTGCGAATACCATTCAGGTGCTGCCCCGGCGATGGGCAGCTTATGGATCGGGACGTTGAGCGCATTGCCCAGTTCGGCCGCGAGCACGAGAATACGCGAGTTGTCCACGCACGAACCCATGTGCAGCACGGGGGGGATCTTGAGCGATTCGCAGACTGCACGCAGATCGTCACCCGCGAGAGCTGCTGCTTCCGGTTGGAGAAGCCCGGCCTTTGCCGAAGCGATTGCTGCACAGCCGGTCTCGACACAGAGAATGTTTTTCTTGATGAGCGCCTTGGACAGGGTCACGTGGCCGTAATCATGCTTCACGTGCGGGTTGTTGCAGCCGACGATCCCGACCGCGCCCCGTATCTTCCCGGCTGCGATGAGATCGATGAGGGGCTTGAAGGAGCCGCCGAGTGCATTCCTGATCGCTTCATTGGAGAAGCCAGTCATCAGCGGGACCGGCTTTCCCGGGATCAGCACACGCGTGGGGTTCCGGTTCCTGAAGTTCTCGACTGCCATCCGGACAATCGCTTTTGCGGTCATGAATCCTTTGTCTGCCTGGAAGTCGAAGAAATACGAACCCGGTATGGTCGCCTTCGCACTGGTCGAGATGATCAGCGTGTGGAAGCAGCTCGCGGTCCTGGGGAGCGAGGGGAAGATGCACTGGTAATCGACGATCATCGCCTCGAGCGCCCCGGTCGTGATGACCAGTTCCTGGTTTAAGTGGTTGCCGGTCATCGGGATGCCCTTGCGCATCAGGAGTTCGCTTCCCGTGCAGCAGAGGCCGACGAGGTTGATCCCTTTCGCGCCGTTTTTCCGTGCGAGGGCCACGAGTTCGGGGTCCGCGACCGCCTTTACGACCATCTCGGAAAGCACCGGGTTATGGCCGTGGACTGCGATATTGACATGATCCTCCTTGAGCACCCCGAAGTTGATCCGTGACGTCCTGATGGTCGGCGTGCCGAAGAGGATATCGGAAACATCGGTCCCCATCATCGAGCCTCCCCACCCGTCCGAAAGGCTGCACCGGAGGCCCTGCAGCAGGATGTTCACGTAATCCGCCCCGACCCCCATCTGGATCCGGTGCATGCAGTCCACGACTTCGCGGTCGATCCCCCGTGGGGAGATCCCGATTTTATCCCAAATCTCCCGGGTCGCTTTCGGGGCCCGGTTAAGAAGCTGGAGGGTGTTTTTCACCATGCCGTATTCTTCGAGCATGGCACGGCCGAGTTCGGCAGCGAGTTTCTCGCTGCTCTTGCCATCAGGTGCGATGCCGTACTCTTTTGCGATCAGGCGCAGTTTGTCCGGATCGGCGATGCCGTAGTCCCTGGTCTTTCCCATCCCCACGAGATACAGGGTCTCGACGATATCGCGGCCGTGGTCGGAATGGGCCGCTGACCCGGTCGCGATCGTGTCAAGCAGGTTTCGGGCGACGATCAGGTCGGCGTCGGCACCGCAGACGCCCCGGATCCGGTGGGGCGGGATGATCCGGCATGGGCCCATGGTGCAGCGGTGGCAGGAGAGCCCTGCCTCGCAGTATCTGCAGGGCGGCTGCTGCATCTCGTACCGGTCCCAGACGGTCTCGATGCCGTCATTCATTGTCCTCTCAAGGAGGGGTTTTGTATTCTCGTCGATCGTCCGCTCTGCCAGTTTCTGGGCGATCAGCGCCGGGTTCATCAGGGACATCCGGGCGCGGTCCAGCTCGCAGACATCAAGGCGTTCACGGACCAGCACGGGCTTTGGTTCTTCATCAGCCATAGATCATTCACTCCTTCGACACTCGATACGTGGTGATTTTCTATCGGGGATATATAGTGTTTTGGTATATTGTCAGGGAGTGAGAGATGCTGCAAATACTCTTACCCGCAGGACCATTTCTGCACAGATAACAACACTTTTCTCAAATCGCCCGGCCCCCTCCGGTGCGAACGTGATTGCCTGCCGATTGTTGGCGAAAATACACGAGAAACAAGAGAGAACTGTCACGGTAAAATCCTCAGCCTTTATCAGGTATCCCCGCCCGATATACCGCTATGAAGTGGCCCGGGTGGCTGAACCGGATAGTTGTTGGTGCCGGGCTTGCAAGTTTCTTTGGCGATCTCGGGTACGAATCGGTGACTGTTCTTCTCCCCTCGTTCCTGATCATCCTCGGGGCTCCTGTCTTTGCCCTCGGAATTATCGAAGGCCTGAGCGACGGGGCGTCCAGCTTCGTCAAGCTCTTCTCGGGATATTTTGCCGACAAGCTGGGCAGGCGGCGGGAGTTTGCGCTGGGAGGATCGGTCGCGACCGCTGTCTTTCCTGCCATTATCGCCATCGCCTCCTCGTGGTATGTGGTACTTGCCGGGAGGCTCGTCGGGTGGATCGGCAAGGGGATCCGCAGCCCCTCCCGGGATGCAATCCTCTCGAAATCGGTAGAGAAGAAGGATCTCGGCAAGGCATTCGGTTTCCACCGGGCCGGGGACACCCTCGGGGCAGTCGCCGGGCCTGCCCTGGCTCTCGTCCTCGTTGAATCGATGGGTATCCGGGAGATCCTCTGGCTGGCGGTAATCCCCGGTATTCTTGCGTTCGTCGCAATCTGGCTCTTCCTGCGCGAGCGCGACGCGGCCCCGCACCCGCGGCCCCGGCCACTTGTTGCATCCATGCGGGGACTCCCGTCAAGGTTCAAGGCATTCCTTGCTGCAGTCCTCGTCTTTGGGATTGCTGACTTCTCCCAGACCCTGCTTATTGCTTTTGCTATTGTCAGTCTCACGCCGTCGCTCGGGTTTATTCCGGCAACCACCCTGGGCGTGGGCCTGTATCTTGTAAGGAACATCGTCTATGCCATGGCATCGTATCCTCTGGGGCTGCTCGGCGACCGCATCGGGAGGAGGCCGATGCTTATCATCGGATATGCTATCGCTGTCGCGACCTTTATCGGCTTTGTCATCGCCCCGGCGAACGTGATCGTATTCGGTATTCTCTTTGCGATGTGCGGCATCTTCATCGCGGCCGAGGACACGCTCGAAAGCGCCCTCGCCGCTGAGATGGTGGAAGAGGAGGCCCGGGCGCTTGGCTTCGGGGCGCTCGCCACCATAAACGGTGTCGGCGATCTCGTATCGAGCGTGATGATCGGGTTCATCTGGACATTCATCGGGTACAGCACAGGTTTTATGATCGCTGCCATAATTGCCGCTGCGGGGACGGTCCTTCTCATCTGGACGACACGGACCCTTGGCACCGGGCGATCAGTAAACTAATCCGGTGATCGTGGGGCACGAGTGAAGCCATTGCCACAAACATTGCCCAGATCACTTTTTCGCGGTCACGTTCTTCCCGAACGCATCGATAGCCTCATCCGTGTCCGCCCTCATCCCGCGCCGGATCAGTTTGGGCAGGAATACCATCACAACACCGGTGAACGCGAGGCTCACATCTACCCTTCCGGCAAGCACGGATGCCTGTGTCCTGTCACCCACAAACACTCTGAAAACCTTTTCCATCCCTGCCGCTTTCCTATGGGATCCATCAGGAACCCGTCCCTCAAATCCGGCCTCAATCTGGCCCCCGATTACCCTCCTCCGCATTAAAAAGAAGCCCGTATCGGGCCCCGTTTCAAAATAACCCCAAATCAGCCTTATTTTTCCAATCGGACAAATTATAACGGACCCGATAATGCGGTTTTTTTGGCCGATCTCGTGTCAGATTGCCAATTATACGATCCGGAAAAAAGAGGCCGCCAGAACGCGGATATGGCCCTGCAATGGGCATTATATGGGGCTCAATTTAGGCGTAATTTGGAAAACGGGGCTCTATAAATGGTTTTATTTTGGGGAGTCACAATCGGACGGTTTTACGGGCGTTTTTCAGGCCCCCATTCTCAGGGGTAACCGGGATCTGCCCGTATCATAATTTTTGAGATTTACCAATCGGGATTCCCGTCCCGGCAAAAATTTTCGCAATGAATCCATCATATAAGAAATTTTGTTGCATCTGTAGCCAGTGAACGATATCGAATCTAAAAAAAAATGCTCCGTAGAAATCATCAAGCATCATTTGACGCTCCAGGGGCCTCGCCCCGCCGCTGGGGCGCCCCGGTTGCGATAATGTCGTATTACCGGTACACAAAAATACAGAGAATTTTTGTACAGGTAATACCGAGGCATCACATGCACCCCCGCCCCCAATGGGGGCAGGGCTGGCTCGAAGGGGGGCAATAATATCTCTTGAAATAGGTTTTCTACAGAGCAAAAAAAAACATTCCAACTCACTGCAAATGTGACTGCTCCTGTATGCCAGCCATCCGCGTACGGGACTCAACAACATCCTTATCCCGGCGCACCCGAATATCTCAAGAGTACATTATTTTTGACGAGGCCGTTTTG
>Ga0326728_10023089_pt1 | contig 11450 bp, 9 predicted proteins | sample MB3enrmetagenome_FD_207602 | JGI IMG/M metagenome (GOLD analysis project Ga0326728, IMG submission 207602) | Lab enriched peat soil microbial communities from McLean, Ithaca, NY, United States - MB31MN | ecosystem: Environmental > Terrestrial > Soil > Wetlands > Peat | place: USA: New York... | reverse complement strand
CCAGTCAACTACCCATTATTCAATTACTTGCGCAAAACTCTGGCTGGAACTTCGGCTTAGCTGAAACGACCGTGGAACCGCTACCCAGGCCCAGACGAAGAGCCCCACGCCAGCCAAAGCGCAAAGCGGCGGGACCAGCGGAACCGGATGATCCGCCATCAGCGGGCCGGCGACCGGTAGGAAAAAGAGGGGAGGATAGAGAATCCACTGCGGCCCAGCGAGTTCCTTCAGCCAAGCGGTCTGCGCCACGGCGGCCATCAGGGCGCACAAGCCTCCCACCGCCAGCGGCTTCGCCGCCAACGCCGAGAACCCGCTCACGACGACGATGCCCGCGGCTCCCGAGAGCGCCGGTATCCAAACCAACGCCATCAGAGAAAGCGTACGCGCCAGAAGAAGATCGCGCGCTTCAATCGGCAAGCCCGCCTCGAAGCGGGTGGCGCGCCGGTGCGGCATCCCGGTGAAGAGACCCATCATCGCGACGAACGCGCCGAACGGGCCGATCGGCGGGGGGCAGGCCCAGACCACGGCGCTTACGAGTGCGAGCCATGGCGTGGCCTTCCACGCCTGGTCGCGCCGAATGAGTTGGTAGATCATGGCGCCCTCTAGCGCTCCCCGCCCACCAGTTCGATAAACAACTCTTCGAGCGGAACCCGCACGCATCGAATGCTGTTGGCAGGCGACAAGACCATCAACTGGCCGCGTACGGCGTCGGGGTCCCCCTCCACCACGACGTGCCAATCGTCGAACACCGCTCGGACGCGGAGACACCCGGGAAGGCTTTCGAATGCGGCGGCGTCCGGGGCCGAAGCGCGCGGGATCATGGCCACGCAGACGTCCTCGCGAATGCGGTCCAGATCGCGGTCGATGCGCACCTTGCCCTCGTCCAGCAGAACGATGCGTCCGCCGATCCGCTCCACGTCGCCCATCTGATGCGAGGAGAACAGGATCGCCGTGCCCTCGCGGTTCAGCAATTGAATGGAGGTCTCCAGAAACTCGCGGCGGGCTACGGGGTCCAGGCCTCCAGCAGGCTCGTCCAGCAAGAGCAACTCGGGGCGGTGGCACACTGCGCACAGCAATGCGGCCTGGCGCGCCTGGCCCTTGCTCAGGCGGTGGATCCTGGAGGATGGCGAAAGCGCGAAGCGGTCCAGAAGCTGGCGTTCCAGCGCGTCGTCCCACCGGCCGAAGAGGTAGCGGTGAAATGCGATCAGTTCCGCGATGGTGGATCGCGGCGGCAGCACCTGCTCCTCGGAAACAAAGCCGACGCGCCGCTTCACCGCGACCGGGTCGTCGAAGGGCGAGACGCCGAAGACGCGCACCGAGCCGCTGTGTGTGGAGAGCAACCCCATGGCGATGTGGATAAGCGTGGTCTTGCCCGCGCCGTTGCGGCCCAGCAAGCCGACCACTTCGCCTTCGGCCATCGAGAAGCTGACGCCGTCAAGGACCGGCACGCCCTTCATAAAGGATCTGGAGACGTTCAGGAATTCAAGAACAGGGGTCATACTCTCTCCTTCTCGTCGCGCGCGCCACCGGTCAGTTCCCGGTTGGCGCTTCTGAGGAGTTCCACCAGCTCGGAGAAACGGAGGCCGGCAAGGTGAGCCTGCGAAAGAAGTTTGCGGCCATCCTGGCGGATGCGCTCGAGCTGATCTTCGCGGTCGATTTTGGGCAGCGTGGCGCAAACGAAGGTACCGCGCCCGCGCTGCGTTTCGAGGAAGCCAAGCGCTTCCAGTTCGTCGTAGGCCTTCTTCACGGTGAGCGGCGCAACTACGATCCGCTCACTCAACTCGCGGTGCGAGGGCAGCTTCTCGCCGGTCTTCAACCTCCCGCCGGCGATGGCCTCGACAATCTGCCGCATCATCTGCCGGTAGATCGGAAGTTCGTCGGAGGGATTGACGACCATCTGCACGTAGTGATATATATCACTATATCACTTGGGTTGTCAAGTGAAAAGATTTATGACGAATTCGCTGCCTCCTGCGTGCGCAAGCCACTTGCCGGCATTGCGAGAGACCAGGACTTGAGCCGCTACATTCCGTAGTGGGGCAGGATTGCATCCTGCGCGGCGGTTTGTAACCGCCGCCGGTCCGGGCCAGCGTGACAGTCGGCCCCGCAGAGCATCATATCCGCAGTCATCCGTGGGGCGGACGCCCTCGTCCGCGCCGGACCCCCTGGTCCGGCTCTTCCTGCGTCGGCGCAGGCCTGCCCACTTTCCGGTAAGCCGTCTTTCGGCCACGAACCGGGGCAGCGCGTCGAATGGCAGGATCAATCGCATGGAACTGGCGATTCGAATACAGATCGAGGAATTGCCGGAAGGCCTATTCCTTGCGACTTCGGATGAGCTACCCGGCCTCGTGGCGCAAGGGCGGACAGTTGCCGAGGCGACCGAGATCGCGCGCGATGTCGCCCGGAAACTCATCGAAGCCCGGCGCGAGCGCAACGGGGTTCCGAACTTGCCGACGACCAGCGAAAGGCGGGACTACACGATCGTGGTGGCTGCGTGAATGGGCCGCCCGGCGGGATTCCGGTATAAAGAAGTCGTTCGAATTTACTTGCGCGGTTCGAAGCGCACTTCAACCTCGGTTTTCACTTTGACGGGGTGGCCGCCCTGGACCGGGGGCTGATATCGAAACTGGGACCACGTCACACTCTCGCAGAGTTGTGTGGTGCTTTCCAGATCGGAGATTCTCCCTTCCGGGTCGATGACCACTTTGCAACTAACCGTTCCCCCCGTGGGCTCCCAAAGGGGTGCGGTTTGAACGGGCGAACCCTCCATCAGAAGAGCTTTTTGTTTATCCGCCGCAACAGAGACTTCCTTGATGTTCTTCTCCTCGGCCGCGGCCTCTTTCTTCGGTTCCGCGGCAGCGGCGCCGCTCTCCGTAGCTGTAACGGGCCGTATCTGCGCAACCAGGAATACGGCCCTGGCGGGATACCGTTTCACAATGGCGCGCAAAACCGCGGCCTGCGAGTCGATTGCATCAAAGGGCAGGCCTTTCCAGGCGGTCGTGACGACACGCTCGCAGCTTGTTTGGAGCGGATAGCCGTTCTTGCCCTGGTCGGGATCGCCAAGCTCGTCAATGGCCTTTTGCGCGTAGACGCCCTCGGCAACGTACTGGTCCCCGTGGACTACCTCAACGGGTGTCCGCAAGAACAGGCGGTAGCGACGCGCGCCTACCCAAAGGTACACAGAGGGTCCACCAGCGTTCAGAGCGGCATCGCTCGCCCCGCCCGATTCCGTCAGAACTTGGGCCTTTCCCTGGATTTTGTCTAGCGCGGTCTCGGCTTTCTTGGAATCCTGGGCCGATGGCTGGCTGGAGCAACCAACCAATGCAGCCAGCGTAAATACGAGAAAACAGAAGATGCGTGCGTTGCGGTTCATCCGTCATGCCCTCGCTTTCGGGACGTTTTCGTCCGCATCTGAAGGTACCACGGGGCACGATCGCTTACAACAGTACGCAGTCCGCCGTCGGCGCCCAGCGCGCATTGTGCGCCGTGCGCCCGCCGCATACAATGAGGGTTCGCAAAACAGAAATCTTCAAAGGAGCCGTCATGTCCGCGCATCGTGTGTTGGCCGTAGTCTTCGCGTCCGTTTTGATCGCCTTGGCCTTCCTGATCCCCGCCACCGCCCAAAACCCGGCCGGGAAGCCTGCCTCCGAACCCTATTCCTGGAAGAGCGTCCAGATGGTGGGCGGAGGTTTTGTGGATGGCATCATTTTCCACCCCACCGCCAAGGGCGTTCGCTACGCCCGCACCGATATGGGCGGCGCCTATCGCTGGAACGGCCAGACCAAACGCTGGGAACCGCTGCTCGATTGGGTGTCGTATCCGGATTCCAACCTGATGGGCGTGGAGAGCCTGGCGGTGGACGCTTCCGATGCGAACCGCGTATACCTCGCCTGCGGCACCTATACCAATGCCAACACGCCCGACGGCGCCATCCTGCGCTCCAGCAATCGCGGCAAGACTTTTGCGCGGACCAACGTGCCGTTCAAGTTCGGCGGCAACGAGGACGGCCGCGGCAACGGTGAGCGCATGACCGTGGATCCCAACGATGGCAAAGTCCTGTACCTGGGCACGCGCCAGACCGGCCTGTGGAGAAGCACGGACGGCGCGGTGACGTGGAGCAAAGTGGACAGCTTTCCCGATGTGACCGAAGCGCCGCCCGCCGGTGGACCGCCGGCTGGGGGCCGTGGCGCCGGTGGTCGAGTCGCCCGCGGCAGCGGAATCGTCGTCACCCTGGTCGACCCCCGCAGCGGCTCGAAGGGTAAGACCAGCTCAACCATCTATGTCGCCGTCTCCCTGATGGGCAGGGACAACCTGTTCCGCAGCACGGATTCCGGGAAGACCTGGCAGCCCGTGCCCGGCCAGCCCACCCAATACCGGCCCACCCACATGGTGATGGCCTCCGATGGAACGCTCTACCTTTCCTACGGCACGGCGCCCGGACCCAGCCGCATGACCGATGGCGGCGTCTGGAAGCTCGATACCAACTCCGGCGCCTGGACCGAGGTTACGCCGGTGAAACCCGACGCATCCAAGAGCGAATCGTTCGGATGGGCCGCAGTGGCCGTGGACGCGCGCAATCCCAAAGTGGCCATCGCCAGCACTTTCGGCCGTATGAACGGAGCCGGCGGCGAGGACGACATGTTCCGCACTATCGACGGCGGCAAGACATGGAAAGCGGTGTTCGGCGGCGGAGGCGGCGGCACGTTCGATTTCAGCCTGGCGCCGTATACGGCCACCACTCCCATTCACTGGATGTTCGATATCGAAATCGATCCGGCGGATTCCAACCACGCCATGTTCACCACCGGCTACGGCGGCTGGGAGACCTTCAACCTCACCGATCTGGACAGTGACAGGCCCACCCGATGGAGCATCATGGCCTCCGGCATTGAACAGACCGCGGAGCTGGAGATGGCCAGCCCGACCACAGGCGCGCACCTGCTCAGCGCAATCGGAGACTACGGCGGGTTCGTGCACTGGGACCTCGATAAGCCGTCGCCGGAAGGGGCCTCCAGCCCGCCGGTGTTCAACAACACCAGCGGGATCGCCTACGCCGAGAACAAGCCCGAGGTGATCGTGCGCGTGGGCGTGTGCTCGCACCACCACCTGCCCGGCTTCAACATCAGTTACTCGCTCGACAGCGGCAAGACCTGGCAGCCGCCGGCCACCCAGCCGGCGACCCTGCCTTCGGCGGCCGGACCGCAGTTCGGCGGAAGGGGGCCGAGTGGGCCGAATGGGGGAGACATCGCGGTTTCTTCCGACGGCGCCACCTGGGTCTGGATTACGCGGGGTGCCGGGCCGTCCTTTACCACGGACAAAGGCGCCACGTGGACCGCTGTCAAGGGCCTGCCCGCCAACATGCGCATCGTCGCCGACCGCGTGAACCCCAAGAAGTTCTATGGCATGTCGCTCGTTGAAGGCAAGCTCTTTCTCAGCGCCGACGGCGCCGCCACCTTCGTCGAGCAGCCATTCAGCTTACCCGGCGGCCTGCCCACGCGCAGCGGCATTCGCATCGAAGGCGGCAGCGGCTGGGACCGTCTTTACACCACTCCCGGCAGGGAAGGCGACATCTGGCTGACGGCGCTCAACGGCCTCTATCACTCCACCGACACGGGCAAGACCTTCACGCGCGTGGAAGGGGTCGCCGAACTGCGCGGCTTCGGTTTCGGCAAAGCCGCGCCCGGCTCGAGCGACCCGGCGCTGTACCTGGTCGGGGTGGCAAACGGACAGCGCGGCATTCTCCGCTCGGACGACTGGGCGCGCACCTGGACGCGCATCAACGACGACCAGCACCAGTTTGGCTTAATCGGGCAGATCACCGGCGACCCCAAGCTGTACGGCCGCGTCTATGTAGGCACCTTCGGCCGCGGAATCCTGTACGGCGATCCGGTGCGGAAGCAGAAGTGAGCGCGACTAGCGGACTCTGATGTACGGAAGCAGACTGATCCGCAAGGCCAGTATCTGGAGAGCGGTGAATAAGGCCGCCACGCCAAAGGCTGCCGCCGGGCGTACGGCCGTTCTCCAGCGAAATCCTGCACCAATTCCGCATAGACACCCCGCCCCGACGATCAGGGTCATGGCTATCTCCACCGGGGAGAAATGTCCCGTCAGAATCCGCGCCCACCCTAAAAGGAACAGCCAGATGGCGATCATGATTGCGAGCCAAATAATGAAGCAGGGTAAGGCGGACCACTTGGCAAGTTCCCGATGCCGGAATCCCCAGACAATCGGAAACCACAGGGGCAGCGTCTGAACTTCATGGCGCAGAGATCCGTTGCTGACAGCACCCACTACATACAGCGCTACCAAAACAGCCAACGAACAGTAGGCGATCCACTTCGAAAAAGTCGGCATGACCTTCCGATACGAAACACCCCCGGGTTTTGTTCCCACGTCTTTAGGGCATACCCCTGCTTGAATGCGCGCTTGTACGGCTGTTAGAGTATACGCACGAGGAAGAACACGCATGCGACTGATCTCGACAGTTTTCGTGGCTTGCCTGGCAGGGTCGGCTTTCGCCCAACCACCGGCTGCTCCACCGAAAGCCGCGCCGCGGCCCGCGCTTACGCTATCGACGACGGCGTTCGAGGATGGCGGAATCATCCCCAATAAATACACGGGGGCGGATGCGCATCCGGGTTCGCCGATGCTCGCATGGACCGATGTTCCCGCCGGTGTGGTGACTTTCGTGATGATCATGCACGATACCGATGTGGCGGCACAGAAGAAGGCGGAGGACAATCTGCACTGGATGGTGTTTAATATTCCGGCCAGCACGACCGGGCTGCCGGAGGGCGTGCCACCGACAGTCAATCTGCCCGATGGCGCCGTCCAAGCGAAGCATTCCCGCGGGGCAGTCGGCTATATGGCGCCGGGGGCGCCCCCCGGTCCATATCACCACTACATCTTTGAGTTGTACGGGCTCGACACAAAGCTGGATGTGGGGCCGGACGCCACCAGGGCGGATGTGCTGAAAGCTATGGACGGGCACGTGGTGGCAAAGGCGACCCTGACCGGCCGCTTCCATCGATAGCTCAGACCAGTTGGGAGTTGACGGACCCTCGCTGGGCCGGATTTGAAGTGGAGCAGGATGGCATCCTGCGCGGCGGTTGGTTACCGCCGCCGTTCCGAGCCGATTACCAATCGGCCGCAGATTAACAATCTGCCCCACATCAGATTACAATTGGGCTTTCGCACAGCCTTCCCATGGAGGAATGGATCATGAACTTCAATCCCCGAATCCTCGTCTTGGCCGTTTGCACGGCATCTCTGCTGACATCGCAGAGCACGCGGCCCGCGGGCAAAGTGGTGGACCCCGCCGTATTCAAGGAGCCTCCGGCTGAGTTTCGCGGACACGAAATGTACGGCTATGGGCAATTCAACCTGTCGAATTTGTCGGTGGAAAAAATCCGCGCCGACGTGGACACCATGGCGAAGCGGAATTTCGGTGGATTTGCCGTCGAGCCGAGCGGAGGCCCCACCACTGGCCTGCCCGCCGACTATCTGAAGGCGACCGGGCGCAAGCCGTCGAGCGAGGGCACGGTCTACCTGAGCGACGACTACTTCAAGTTCTACCGGACGGCCCTCGAGGAGGCCCGGAAGAACGGCATGGAAGTGATCCTGTACGACGAATGGGCCTACCCCACGGGGATGGTGGACGGGCAGCTCTATGCCAAATACCCGCAGCACATTGCCAAGAGCCTGGAGATGGCGGAGACTAACGTGACCGGCCCGGCGAAGGCAAAATTGACCATCCCCGGGAACCTGTACATTGGCGCCGTCATGATGAACCGGGACACCTTCGAGCTGGTGGACATCAGCTCGCGCGGCGGGGCGGGGAAGCCGCTGGTGACCCAGGTCCCCAAGGGCAACTGGAAAGTGATGGCGTTCTATCTGGATTCGACCATCCGGCCGAACTCGCAGAAAGGGGCTTACGTCGACTATCTGGACCCGGCCGCCGTGGACGCCTTCATCTCCTTGAGCTACCAGAAGCACTTCGACCACATCGGCGAGTTCTTCGGCAAGGAGATCAAGTTCTCATTCTGGGACGAGCCTGCCATGCATCCCGTCGACGGCCGTATGTGGACGGCGTCTTTCAACCAGGGGTTCGAGAAAAAGTACGGCTACTCGCCCATGAAATACTACCCGGCCCTGTGGTACGACATTGGCCCCAACACCGCGGCGGCGCGCAACGCGCTGTTCGGGTATCGGGCGTACCTGTTCGCCACCAGCTTCGTGAAGAGGGTGAATGATTTTTGCGAGGCGCACGGCATCAAAGCGGGCGGCCATTTCGACCAGGAGGAAATTGTGAATCCGGTCCCCGTGAACGGCGATTTCATCAAGGTGTTTGAGTACGAGGGCGTGCCGGCGGTGGACGACATCTACTTCCTGGGGCGGTCGAACCCGGGGTACAAGATTGCGTCGTCGGCGGCATTCAACTGGGACAAGCCGGTGATGTTCGCGGAAACCTACGCGGCCTACAACGGGATCAACGAGAAGACCGTCTACAAGGTGGCCATGGATCAATACGCCATGGGCGTGAACTTGCAGGTGACCAGCGGCGGGCCGGGGGTGTGGAATGCCGCTTACGTGCCGGAATTCAACCGCTTTCTGGGCCGCATGAGTTACCTGCTGCAACATGGCCGGCACGTGGCGGACGTGGCCGTGCTGTATCCCATCGCGGCGCTCCAGGCGGCCTACACGAATGAGGGCGGGCAGCACCCGGCGCCGGCGCAAAACCCGGAGCCGAAGATCAATGGTGAGGCTTCCGCGCGCGAAGGCGGCGACACGCCTCCGGAGATCGACTACCAGGATATCGGCGAGGCGTTGTTCCACGGACTACGGGTGGATTACACCTACGTGCATCCCGAAGTGCTGGCGGAGCGATGCACGGTGGATGGGTCGAAGCTGATTCTCAACAACCAGGAGAATCGCGAGGAATACAGCGTGCTTATCGTCCCCGGCGGCGACACACTGTCGGTGGCGGCGGCGGCCAAGATCAGAGAGTTCTACGACAAGGGCGGAGTGGTGATCGCGACCAGCAAGCTGCCCACGAAATCGGCGGAGTTCGGACGTGACAAGGAGATTCAGAAGATGGTGGCCGACGTGTTCGGTCTGCCGGTGAACGACCCTCCCACGGCGGACATGCAGCGCGCCATGGGCGGCCGCCTGGTCACCTTCTATTTCTCCAAGCGCAATGCGGCGGGGGGAGGAGCATACTTCCTGCCCAAGCCGGAGCCTTGGGTGCTGCAGTGGGCCTTGGGGCAGGTGTTGCCAGTGAGGGATGTGAACATCCAGGAGCCTATCCCATTGTTGAAGAAAGGCCCGGACTACGATGGCGCACTGACTTATATTCACAAAGTCAAGAACGGGCAGGACATTTACTTCTTTGCGAACTCCACTGACAAGCCAGTGGATACCAAGGTGGTGCTGCGAGGCAAGAAGGCGCTGCGGATCTGGAACCCGCACACCGGCGATTCGCAGCCGGCCGAACTTACGGCGGGCGAAGCGAATGGGCAGCCGGTGACGACGGTCCACCTGGTGCTGCCGGCAGTGAGTACGTTGTTCTACGTGCAGGAGTAAGATTGTGGCGCAGGCGCTCGTGCCTGCCGCGTCCCGACTCATCGGGACGCAGCAGACTGAGAGTCTGCGCCACTACTTCCTGCGTACCCTCTGGAACAACAGGATGAGCGGCAGGGTCGCCAGCGCTAGTCCGGCCAGCAGCCGGAAGTTATCCATATAGGCCAGCAGGGTGGACTGGCGGATGAGTTCCGTGTAGATCAATCCGTACGCCTGCTGAGTGGTGACTCCTTGTTGCAAGGTGTTCAGCTCCTGCTGAAAAGCGGGATTCGCCATCGACAGGTGGCCCACCAGGATGGACTGGTGCATCTGCGCGCCGCGCGCCAGCAGCGTGGTCACCACCGCAATTCCGACGCTGCCACCGATGTTTCGCATCAGGTTGTAGATGCCCGTCGCGTTGCCCATTTCCCGCTTGCGAAGCGTGCCCATGGCCAGCGTGGTCAACGGCACGAAAATGAAACCCGCCGCAAAGCCGTTGATCACGTTGGGCCACGCCACGCTGCTCATGGCGATCTCCAGGTTGATCTCGCCGAGCATGGCGGCGGAAATCGCCAGAATGATGAGCCCGAAGGCTAGCAGCACGCGGTTATCGACGACACTCACCAGGCGCCCCACGACGAACATGGATAGGAACGATCCCAGCCCGCGCGGGCTCACCGCTAGGCCGCTTTGGAGCGCCGGGTACGCCAGCAGGGTCTGCAGGAACAGCGGCAGCATGGCGGTGACGCCATACAGAATCACGCCATAGACGGCGGTGATGAGCGTTCCCACCGAAAAATTGCGGTTCTTGAGAACCCGCAGGTTCACGATGGGGTCCGCCACCGTCAGTTCCCGCCAGATGAATGCCGCCATGGCAACCAGTGACAGGGCCGTGGTGGCGCAGATCCAGGTGGCGGCGAACCAGTCGTCTTCCTGTCCCTTGTCGAGAATGAGTTGGAGCGAACCGAGCCACAACGCCATCGCCAGAAAGCCGGCATAGTCGATGCTCCGCTTCAGACTGGCCCGGATGTAGGGCGGATCCTCCACGAACAGGTTCACCATGAAGAGCGCCAGTACGCCCAGCGGCAGGTTGATATAGAAGATCCAGCGCCAGGAATAGCTGTCGGTGATCCAGCCGCCGAGGGTGGGGCCGATGATGGGCGCCACCACCACGCCCATGCCGTAGGCGGCCATGGCGGCGCCGCGCTTCTCCACCGGAAAACTCTCCAGCAGAATGGCCTGCGCGATGGGCTGCATGCCTCCGCCGCCGGCGCCTTGCAGCACGCGCGCCAGAATCAACATCGGCATGCTCACCGCCGCGCCGCACATCAGCGAGGACACAGTGAACATGGCGATCGAGAGCATCAGCAGCCGTTTGCGGCCAATCATGGAGGCCAGCCAGCCACTGGCCGGCAGCACAATGGCGTTGGAGACCAGGTAGCTGGTGAGGACCCACGTGGATTCCTCCGTGGTGGCGGAGAGGTTGCCGGCAATGTGCGGCAGGGCGACGTTGGCCACCGAAGAATCCAGCACAACCATGAACGTGGCCAGCATGACCGAGACCGCCACGATCCACGGATTGACGCTGGGCACCCAGTTGCCGTGCGCGTCTTCGAGAAGATCAGCGGCCATCGCCCAACGCCCGAGCGGCAGTGATTCCCGCCACTCGGAAAACCGAGGCCACACAAACAGGAGTGCCTGCGCCGGTGGATGCCGAATTCAGGAAAAGGCTCAATCTAAGACTATTGTCGCGCGGAAAACATAGAACCCGCAGCAGGGGGGCAGGGCGGTCAAGGCCTAAGCTGCGGCGCATGAGGCCGCCGGACAGAGACGTTCTTCGTGGGCACGGCGCCGCGGCGGCCGTGCTTGAGCGGCAGATCGGCGATCGGGTC
>Ga0326728_10023087_pt1 | contig 11451 bp, 8 predicted proteins | sample MB3enrmetagenome_FD_207602 | JGI IMG/M metagenome (GOLD analysis project Ga0326728, IMG submission 207602) | Lab enriched peat soil microbial communities from McLean, Ithaca, NY, United States - MB31MN | ecosystem: Environmental > Terrestrial > Soil > Wetlands > Peat | place: USA: New York... | reverse complement strand
CTGGCCAGCGTCTTCCTGGCCGCCGAACGCGGAATCCCGCATGACCCGGCAAGTCACGCTGCCTACGTCGGGTCCTGGATCAAAGCGCTACGGGAGGACAAGAATGAGATCTTTCGGGCGGCGCGCGACGCGTCGGGAGCCGCCGATTTCCTGCTCGCCTTGGACCGCGACAAAGCCAGGGCGGAGGCGCTTGAGGCCAGTCCGGACTCGGTCGGACCAGAGCAACAAAGAACGGAAATCGATGACGAATCGCGCCAGTTGAGAGACGACGGCGAACAGATCGCCGCGGCGGCGGCATTCGAATCTTCGAGCCAGACCGCTCGATACGAGCCCAGCACCGGGACCGTGCTGGTGCACGACAAGCAGAGCGGCAATGATCGGCGGACACCGGTGGAAGCCGCACTGCAGGCTCCGGGTACCGTAAGCCATGACGAGCTTCAGAAGTCGTTCGCGGCTGCCCGGACAGTGGCGAAGCAGGCTCTCGGTGCGAACGCGAAGACGCACACCGCGCTGACCGGCAGCGGCACGTACCGGGGCGAGATCATCGGTGAAACCGACCTCCACGTGATTCAACGGCTGTCGCCGGGTTCGGCTGTGGCTCACATGAAGCATCTGCTGGAGCCGATGCCCGCCGTCGGCGACAGCGTTGTCGTCGCCTACTCGAACTCCAAAGGCACGGTGAAGGAGTTTCAACAGCGCGGTAAGGCGCGCGAAATAGGCCGCTGAATGGCACCCTGGGAGACCGATCATGTCAACACACTCCGTCTATGAATTCACTTGCATCTGCGGCCGGAATTTCCAAACCGACGATCCGCACGAGATCCAATGCCCCGACTGTGGCCGGGCACTGGTAATCGAGTGGCGTGGCGCTCAATTCCACTGCGCCGTTATCCCTGAGATTCAGGAGGTGCAGCAATGAACGCCCCGCAGCCGAGTCTCTACAGGACCCCACGAACGCCCGGATTCATGGGCTCCTACAACTGGGTCGCCACGGTTTTCGGGCTGGTCATCCTCGTCCTGTTCAGCATTCTCGCCACGCAGTACATCGCCGCGCGATTTGCCTATCAGCCAGCGCTCGGAAGCCCACTCGTACGGACTCCAACCTACGCCGTCTACCAGCCGTTCGCGTGGGCCATCTGGGGTTGGGAATACTGCATGTCGAGCGACCCACGCATCCGCCAGTCCCTATTCGAGGGCGAGATGATCGTGTTCGCCGGTTCAATCCTCTCCGTTGCGCTATTCTTCGTTTTCGCTGGCCGCCGCGCCAGGCGGCTCTCAAAGGACGCTGAAGACCTACACGGGTCGGCAAGGTGGGCCGCCGAGCCCGACATTCGCGCCACCGGACTGCTCGACGCAAACCGCGGCGTCTACGTCGGCGGCTGGCACGACGAACGCACCGGGCACCTGCACTACCTCCGGCACAACGGCCCCGAGCACGTTCTCGCGTTCGCCCCTACGCGCAGCGGCAAAGGCGTCGGCTTGGTCATTCCAACTCTGCTGGCGTGGGAGGAGAGCGCCGTCGTCTACGACATTAAGGGTGAGAACTGGGCGAAGACGGCCGGCTTCCGCAGCAAGCACGGGCATCTCTGCTTCAAGTTTTCGCCGGTAGAGGAGGGTGGCTCCTCTCGCTTCAATCCCCTTTCGGAAGTCCGCCTGTATACGAGGCGCGACGTAGCCGACGCGCAGAACGTCGCCAACATGATCGTGCGCACCGGAGAAGACAGTCCGCAGGAGCGGTATTGGCAGGATGCCGCCGTGTCCATTACGACAGGCATGATTCTGCACGCCTGCTATGCCGCCGCCGCTGAGGGACGCGTCGCCTGTCTTGCCGACCTGGCCAATGCCTTCACACGCCCCGGCTCCAGTTTTCGGGAGACGCTGGAAGGAGAACTCCTCAACTACCCGCACGACCCCGAATACAAATATGGCTGGCGAATGCCAAACGGTGACCGGACCGCCACGCATCCAACCGTCCGCGAAAAGGTCCAGGAGATGCTCGACAAGGAAGAGCGCGACTTCGGCGGCGTCCTCTCGACCGCCAAAACGGCGCTCACTCTCTACAGCGATCCGGTCGTGGCCAGCAACACATCGGCCAGCGATTTCACGATCGACAACCTGGTCAACCATGAACAGCCGGCTTCGCTGTACCTGGTTGTGCCACCGTCCGACAAGATTCGCCTTCGCCCTCTGATCCGGCTTATGTTCACCATGGTCGTGAACCGTCTGAGCGAACGCATGGCATTCGATGGCGCCGAGCCCAAGCGGAACCGGCACCGGTTGCTGCTCCTGATCGACGAATTCCCCAGCCTGAATCGCATGGAGGTGTTCGCCGACGCGCTTTCCTACATGGCCGGGTACGGGCTCAAGGCGTACCTCATCACGCAGGACATCCGTCAGATTGTCGATGCCTATGGCCAGAACGAAAGCATCGTTTCCAATTGTCACATCCGCATCGCCTTCGCGCCGAATCAGTTCGAAACCGCCGAGCTGCTTTCCAAAATGACCGGCACGAAGACAGTGCAAAAGGCAAGCTACAACTTCTCCGGCTCACGCTTTTCTCCGGTGATGGGACACGTGAACGCCAGCGTGGACCACATCGAGCGGCCCTTGATGACGTCGGACGAAATCATGCGCATCAAGCCGCCGCGCAAAGCACGCGACGGCGTTTCGGAGAAGATCGTCGAGCCCGGTCTCATGCTGATCTTCGTTGCCGGACACTTTCCGATCCTCGGCACGCAGATGCTCTATTTCGCAGACCCAGTCCTTGCGAAGCGCGCCGGGGTTGCGCCGCCCACTAAGTGTTTTTCCGTGGAGAAGGGCGAAGTCGTGCCGCAACGAGCAGCCGACCGGACCACCCACACCATCAGCAAGCCTGAAATCGCGGTGCCGGACGAATCCGATCTGTCCCCGACGGAACGGGGGTACCTCGAAGAGACGAGACGTCACAGGGAGGCCTGAGGAATGCAGAAGAACCGAATCGAGCTTGCGGGATATCTGGCGGCGAAACCGGAGCTGCGGTATTTGCCGTCCGGCACGAAGGTCGCCAACGCCCGAATGGGTGAGAGCTACCGCTATCGCGATCATGAGGGCCAGGCGCAGTCTCACACGAACTGGCACAGCCTGACGTTCTACGATGACCTCGCAGACATCGCCCTCACGTACGAGCAAGGCGAGAATCTGTGGGTCGAGGGCACGCTGCAGCAACGCAAGTTCACGCCGAAGGACGGGAGCACACGCACGGTGCACGAAGTCGTCGTCCGGAGTTGCTACTTGGTTGAATCGCCCAGGATCGAACGCCCAGCGCTGACCTTGGCACCGCCGGCGGCAGACAAGCTGCCACCGGCAGTGATGGAATTCCAGGAAGGAGAGACGCGCGATGCAACTTGGCCGGTGTAGTTGGTCAACCCTGGGGCGCGCAGCGGCGCTCGCGGTGCTGGCGGTCGGTATTCTGTTCTCGGGAGCCAGCGCCCTGGGCATCCGCGTCAACTCTTCACCATCGTTGCCAGTTGGCTTGTATTGGGTGACGTCCGGCCCCGACGCCACGCTTGTCGAGTTCTGCCCCGCAGGACCGTTCGCCTCGATAGCGAATGCGCGCGGATACCGCCAGGCCGGCGCGTGCCCAGATGGCGGCTCCCCGCTGATGAAGCCCGTTGTGGCGCGGGTGGGTGATTCGGTGCAGATTTCTGCGAGAGGCGTCGCGGTGAATGGGAAGGTCATCCCAAACTCGGCGCCATTGCCCAAGGATACGGCTGACCGGCCGCTCGCGTCGTGGCCATTCGGGACGTACACCGTTGAGCCGGGCACGGTCTGGGTGGTGTCCGATTACCATCCGTGTAGCTTTGACAGCCGGTATTTCGGGCCGGTCCCAGAAGCCCTCATTAGAAGCCGACTGCGGCCATTGCTTGCATTGCGATGATCCTCCAGCAGCCCAAGGCAGTCACCAAGGAAACCAATCGCCCACTCGGAATGGGCTGGGACGCTGCTAGACGAGACTGCGGAACGAATCGAACGCCATCTGGTAGCGGTGGCTCTCAAGGACGGCTTTGGCCTGGTCGGCCTCTTCGACCGTCACCAAGCCAGATCGAATGCACAGCACGTAGAGGCCCGGCGTATTGACAATACGGTTCAAGCCAATCCGCTCCTTGGCTTCTCTGAGAAAGACGCGCTTCTCGTCGCACGCAACCAGCCATCCACGGGTTTCAGCAAGGGCGAGGCACGCAGATTCACCGGGGCCGAGAACCTGAGTAAGGTGAGCAAACACGCCCAGTTCATCCGGGCTGGTGATCGACTCCCTTTGGATCAAGCCGCTGCGCAGCGCCTGTTCGATCAGGGCGGCTTGCTCGGGTCGAGTGATCTCTGCAATCACTTCGTCGGGCACAACGAACCTGAAGCGAGGAAGCTTGCACAGCAGGCACTAGTGTCCGGTGTGAGCCAAGTTGATCAGGATGCTCGTGTCCGCGACAACGATGGAAACGGGATCGACAGCGCTCACTACAATGACGGGAGAAGAACTCCGGCCTCCTCTTCGGGAGCCAGGCCGAGGTTCGCCACGACACGCTCAATCTCGTCCGCCGTGACGCCAAGCTTCTCCGAGACCTCGATCAGCTTGCGACGACTGATCTTCTCTCGGCGATAGGCTTCAAGTGCCAGAGCAAGATTGCGCCGGTGAAACTCCGTGATGTTATCGACTGCGGAAAGCTGGGGTAGGCCCAGGACGCCGGCGAGCTCTTGGCTGACTCCGTCCTGATCCATTCGCTTCATCTCTTCGAACTGCTTGTCGGTCAACAGGCGGAGATTGAGCAGGCGATAGAGAGTAGACAGAACGCTTACACCGAAGTGGTGGGCGAGCTTTACAGCATCGTATAGTTGGAGATCCTGGCTGCCTCCGGCCGTCCGGCTGTTTATTGGTACGGCGACAGCCTCGTCGTAGACTTCTGCATGTAGCCGACTGGTGCTGCCTTTCCCAAGGGTGCTCACGAATTGGCGCACACCCTCTTCGGGCATTAGAAAACAGGCGGCAAACACGTTGGCCCGGACTTCCAACAGATCCGCGCGGTCAGACTCCCGGCTCACGTGGCTCAACTTGGCTCGGTCCAGCAGGATGTGAGCATATTCGTGGCACCACGAAAATCTTTGCCGGACGGAAGGATGGTCGCGATTTACTGCCACGAACAACCCGACACTTGGATGGCCGATCATCAAGCCGGAAATTCCGGACGGCATCGAGATGAGGCCGGTTCGAATTCCCTGCGCCTCAAGCATTGCCGGCACATCACCCAGAGGGGCGGTACCGAGACCGAGGCGGCGCCGTTCCTCCTGCGCTGCTTGCGAACCGCTTTGGATGGCGTCCCATTTTGAACTCAGGGAGACAGACGGGTAAACCGCAACACCGCCAGTAGTGCGGCTAATGCCTAGTAGAGTTTCCAGGTCTCGCAGTTGGTGTCCCAGGGCAACACAATCCCGCAGGGCCTTCTGAACGCCGTCACCGGCTTCGTCCTCCGCGCGAAGGAGGACTGCCATGAGGCTGTCCTGATTGAACTCGTCAGCCAGGAACTCCCGAATGTCACGAGCATAGAGATAGGAAAGCCGCGACAGTTCAAGACCAGAGATCGAACGGTTTCCAAGCTCGATCTGAGCAACGGTTGCACGCACCATCCCCATTTCTTGTGCGACTTGGTCTTGCGTCATGCCGCAGGACTCTCTCGCTTGTCTCAGGCGCAGGCCCAACTCAGACTGACTGATTGACATAAATACCTTTCTAGCTTATCAACGCGACGCATCGTGGCGTCTGAAGGTCGAGGGCCAAGTGAGACAGGTAGCCCGCACCGAACCCCGCCAACGAACCTGCCAGCAACCGCAACACCCACTCGACAAACGCATGCCAACAAACCGCTAACACATCCGTCGTTTGGCTTCGTGCCCCATGATGGTGGTCCGCCAAGAGGCGCAACTTCATCTGCCATTCGTCGAGATTCGCACTCCAGTACGCACCAGCTATCGCCACGGGGAGAACGCTATGTGCAGTCGACCGATGCCACGAGGAATTTGGCGGACCGAGAAGGTCCGGCAGCACACCGCCGGCCATTCCGCCAAACTCATTCTGCGAGCGGGCTTTATACACCGCAAAACCTGCTCCCAATGGGACAGCAGATGAGACGTGCGTGGATCGGTTTGGCAGGGCGCCTCCGTCATGAAATATAACACAATATGTCAGAATTTGGAATATATGTTATCATTGGTTAAGGGGAACGCTGTAGATATTGTCCGTAGCCAAAATGGTATCGATAACGGGGATGACGTTACGTAACGGGTGGTGGCGTGGGATTGGTGCGCCGACAGTCGGTCCTGACTCCGCGCGAGGAGGCCCCGAGAACCCTCACGAATACCCTGCGGGCCAGATTTCTTGGACAGCCCCTTGAGTTCCCTCCGTGCCAACATTGATGAGACAGTTCTCCCGGTCATAATTACTGAGCAGGGCGAGAACAGGAATCAATGTGAAGAACGACGGAATCTCTTTGGCTTCCCCCACGGTTTTGCCCGCCGCTGCACTCCGGTCGGCCTCGCTACGCTCGGCCTCCCTACGTTCCGCGGCGGGCAAAACCGTCGCGCCCGAGCTGCCCGCTTCGCCGCGCCCAGACCCGGAGGTTGTCGTCGACACCAAGCGCCGGACCTTCACGGCCGAATACAAACAGCGCATCCTGGCGGAGGCTGATGCCGCGGTCGCCCAAGCCGGCGGCATCGGAGCCTTGCTGCGCCGCGAAGGCCTGTGCTCCTCGCACCTGGTCACCTGGCGTCGCGAGCGGCAGGCCGGCATTCTCAAGGGCTTGACCCCGCACAAGCGCGGCCCCAAGTCGAAACGCAGTCCGCAGGAAGAGGAAATGCAGAAGCTCCGTTGGGAAAACCAGCGCCTGACCGAAGAACTGCGTAAAGCCGAGATCGTCATCGACGTTCAAAAAAAGTGGGTGCTCTGTTGGGGTGGCCTCTGCCGAAGGCGGACTTGCGCCGGCGGCATCTGGGTAGCCTCGGATCCCGTTTGGTCAAAATACCCGTCGTAAGGATGCAACGCATGGGAGGCAATACGTGTCCCGAGGGCCGGACAGCCTCGCAGGTCGGGGGAGGCCGGTCCGAACGGTCAGGTCGTTCTTTCGAAAAAAAGTTTGAAAGCCGGAAGACCTCGGACCGGCTTGCTGATAATGTTGTAATGGAGTTTTGGATGTTTTGCATCCCTAATAGGCCAAATCGAGTTGCCGGCTTCTGCCGTCGAATCCGGCGGCTGGTGGTGTACTATGATTGCGAAGGAATCGCCGCGGTCCTTGACGGCATCGGAAGGGTTCACCATGTCGACAGACCCGAGTATCGCCGGCACCATTCTCCTCGTAGATGACAGCCCGGCCAGCCTCGCGTTGGCGACTCTGGAGGAGGCTGGTTACCGCGTTGCGGTTGCCGCTAACGGCGAGGAAGCGCTGCAGCGTGCTGCGCTCGTCAAGCCGGATCTGATTCTGCTCGACGTCATCATGCCTGGCCAGGACGGTTACGAAGTCTGCCGTCGGCTCAAGGCTCAGCAACCGACCGACGAAATTCCGATCATTTTTTTGACGGCGTCCACCGAGACCTTCGACAAGGTCAAGGGATTCGCCTTAGGCGCAGTGGATTATCTCATCAAACCTCTCGCTCCCGAAGAGTTGCTGGCGCGAGTCCGCACGCATGTCACCATGAACCGTTTGGAGCGGGAACTGCGGGCGGCCGACAGGGAGGAGCGTGTGGCTGCTCGCACGGCCGAGTTGGCTACCGCTAACGAGGCGTTGCGCCTCAATGCTGAACGCATGGAAACCTTGCTCCAGTTGAACCAGATGACCGGCGCAACACTGGACGAGATCATTGGGTTCACCCTTGAAGCAGCCGTGCGTGTAACCCGGAGCAAGCTGGGCTACGTGGGATTCATGAACGAAGACGAGACGGTCATGAATCTGCAGCTCTGGTCCCGCGACGTCACGGCCGACTGCAGAGTGCCGGACATCGTGAGGGTTTTTCCAGTGGAAACGGCCGGGTTGTGGGCGGAAGCCGTGCGGCAGCGCCGCCCCATTATCACCAACGACTACGCTGCCCCCAATCCGTGGAAGAAACGGACGCCCGAAGGACATGTCCGTATCACGCGCCATATGAACGTGCCGCTGATCGTTGGCGGCAAGATCGTGCTGGTGGCCGGGGTTGGAAACAAGGAGCAGGACTACACCGAAGCCGACGTAAACCAACTGACCCTGCTGATGGAGGGCATGTGGCGCCAGATCGAGCGCAAGCGCGTGGAGGATGCTTTGCGTGACAGCGAGGAAAAATACCGCCGCATCGTCGACACCGCCGACGAGGGGATCTGGGTCATCGGCCCGGATACCCTGACCATCTTCGTCAACCCCACGATGGAGAACCTGCTCGGATACGCCGCCGCGGAGATGCTCGGCCACCCGTTCACCGACTTCATGTTCGCCGAGGATGTTCCCGACCACCAACAGAAGGTAGCGCACCGTCGCCAGGGATTGTCGGAGCACTATGAACGCCGGTTCATCCGCAAAGACGGCCGAACCGTGTGGACCCTGGCTTCAGCCACGCCGATTCTCGACGAGCAGCGCCGGTATCAGGGTTCGTTCGTGATGCTCACCGACATCACCGAGCGCCGGATGACGGAGGAGAGACTATTCCGACTGAATCGCGAACTTCGCGCGATCGGCAGTTGCCACGAGACCCTTCTGCGTGTAACGGACGAGCAAAGACTGATCAGCGAAATCTGTCGGATCATCTGCGAGGAGGCCGGCTATCGCATGGCCTGGGTGGGATACGCCGAGCACGACGTCGCCAAGAGCGTGCGCCCGGTGGCGTGGGCCGGAGTTGTCGAAGGCTCTTTTGCGGCCAGCAAAGTCACCTGGGCGGACATGGAGTACGGGCAAGGCGCCGTCGGAAGCGCCATCCGGAGCGGAGCGACTTGCTGCGTCCAGGATATTGCGACGGATCCTAGAGTCGTCCCTTGGCGGGAGGGAGCGTTGCAGTGTGGCTACCGCAGTCACATCGGCCTGCCGCTCAAGGACGAACACGCCAACACGTTCGGCAGCCTCATCATCTACTCCGCCCAGCCCAATGCGTTTGCGGCGGAGGAGATCCGTCTGCTGGAGGGACTGGCGGGCGATTTGGCGTTTGGCATTGCAGTCGTGCGGGCTCGCATCGAGCGCGAGCGGGCCGAAGAATCTCTCGCGCTCAGGAGTTTTGCGCTCGACAACGTGAGAGAAGCGGCTTTTCTGATCGACGAGCTGGGGCGCTTTCACTACGTGAACGAAGAATCCTGTCGTGTCCTGGGTTATGCCCGCGAAGAACTGCTGGGACTGGGCGTGCCGGATATCGACCCTGACCTGACTGCGGAACGTTGGCCGGGTTTCAGGGCCGACCTCAAGGAGCAACGTTCGCTGACTTTTGAAAGCCGCCATCGCGCCAAAGACGGCCGGGTCTTTCCGGTCGAGATCAGCGCCAACTATTTCGAGTACGGAGGCAAGGCCTACGACCTCGCTTTCGTTCGCGACATCACCGAGCGCAAGCGGCGGGAGCACGAACAACAGGTATTGGCCCATCTTTTCCAGGTTTTCCTGCTGCACAGTACCGACGAGATGTACGCTGGCGCCCTGGAAGTCGTCCTGGACGCTTTTCGTTCGGACTTAGGCATATTTGGATACATTAACGAGGAGGGACACCTGGTTTGCCCGTCGATGACGCGGAAGGTGTGGGATCAGTGTCAGGTTGCCGATAAAACCTATGTGTTTCCGAAAAACACCTGGGGCAACAGCATTTGGGGGAACGCATTGCGAACCGGGGAAGCAGCTTTTTCCAACACGCCCTTCCGGGTTCCCCAGGGCCACATTGCGGTTGACAACTGCCTGACAGTGCCGATTGTGTTTCGCGGCGAGTCGATCGGGCTGTTGACCGTCGCAAACAAACCTGGGGGCTACTCGGATTCGGACAAGGAGTTGTTGGAGTTGATCGCCCGGAGGGTAGCGCCCGTTCTGGAAGCAAGGCTGGGAGAGGAACGCGCCGAGAAGAACCGAGAGGCCGTTCAGGCACAATTGGCGCAGTCGCAGAAGATGGAATCGGTGGGCCGCCTGGCGGGCGGCGTGGCGCACGATTTTAACAACCTGCTGACAGTGATCAATGGCTACAGCAAATTAGCGATGAACGCACTGCGCTCCGGCGATCCGCTTCGCGACTACCTGGGGGAGATACACAAAGCTGGTGAGCGGGCCGCGGGACTGACCCAACAGTTGCTGGCATTCAGCCGCAAACAGGTACTCCAACCGCGCACGCTGGACCTCAACAGCGTGGTGGAGAGCATGCGATCGATGCTCCAGCGTCTGATGGGTGAGGATGTGGAACTGCGCTTCGCACTGAGTGGGGAAGCCCCGGTCGTGCACGCTGACCCGCATCAATTGGAGCAGGTTGTCATGAACCTGGCAGTGAATGCCAGGGACGCCATGCCCAGCGGCGGTCGACTGCTAATCGAGACGGGCTTGGTGGATCGAGATGACGGTCAGGTCAGGTCAAATCCGGACGCTCGTGCAGGCCGGTATGCCAGGCTGGCGGTGAGCGATACCGGTGAGGGGATGGACGAGGTGACCCGCCTGCGAATCTTCGAGCCGTTCTTTACCACCAAAGCGTCTGGTCGCGGAACCGGACTGGGGTTGTCGATGGTACAAGGCATCGTGGCGCAAAGCGGCGGCTACATCAGTGTGTATAGTGAACCCGGCCATGGAACGACCTTTAGGATCTACTTACCGGCGCAGAGCGCCGTAGCGACCGCTGTGGAAGAACCGGCGTCGGTCGTGGCGCTGCGGGGAAACGAGACCATCCTGGTAGTGGAAGATCAAGCGGAGGTACGGAGTTACGCAGTGGTGGTACTGGAGGGATACGGCTACCGCGTGATGCAGGCGGCAAATGCGGGCGAGGCTTTGGTGCTCTGTGAGCGGGCAGGAGAGCCCATTCACCTTGTGTTGGCTGACGTGGTGATGCCACACATGAACGGTCGGGAATTGGTCAATCGATTGACAATCATGCGACCAGGGATCAAAGCGTTGTTCATGTCGGGCTACACCGACAATGTCATCGTGAATCATGGAGTCCTGGACGAGAGCGCCCCGTTCATCGAGAAGCCGTTCAGCCCAGAAGCGTTGGCCAGAAAGGTTCGTGCAGTGCTGGGACCGCCGATGACGACCGGTCGTCGCGGAACGAGGGCATGACACATCGTGACGCGTGGTAGTAATGAGCGCATCTAAGTGCCAATGCCGAAATCCTGGAGGCGCCGGGCGTCAACAACGATGTGGAGCAGCGATTCCGCAAGGTGCCATCCTTCCATCCGGCAGGCCGCTGATTTCGGGTGGGTTGTGAAGATTGGAGGAGGGGGCGGAAGTTGTAATGCCTCCA
>Ga0326728_10023086_pt1 | contig 11451 bp, 7 predicted proteins | sample MB3enrmetagenome_FD_207602 | JGI IMG/M metagenome (GOLD analysis project Ga0326728, IMG submission 207602) | Lab enriched peat soil microbial communities from McLean, Ithaca, NY, United States - MB31MN | ecosystem: Environmental > Terrestrial > Soil > Wetlands > Peat | place: USA: New York... | reverse complement strand
CGTTTCGAGGGAAACAACCCGTCGCAAAGCATGATGACGAATACGATGTCGAATTCCAGCCCCTTGGCCTGGTGAATCGTCGAGAGCCGAATCCGCTCCGCATCCGCCTGCGCGGGCCGGTCCTCCTCCGCCTCGAGGTTGGTCAACAGGGCGAGCTGGCTCAGGAAGTCCTCGAGGGTGCGGAATTGCTGGGCGAAGGCGGCCAATTGCTCGAGGTCCTCGAGCCGGGAGCGAAAGTTGTCGTAATTCTGCTCGAGCTGCTCCTCATAGCCGGCCTTCATGACCAGCTCGAGCAGGGCCGCCGGCCCGCGTTGCGGCGCCTCCGCCTCGAGTCGGGAGACCGTGTCCACAAACCGCGGCCAGGCCGCCGCCGCCTTTTTCGGGACCGCCGCCGCGCACCCGCGCAAGGCCTCCCCCACCGGCCGGGCAGCGGAGGGCGATTGGGCCCGGAAGGCCTGCCACAGCTTGGCCGCGCCCTTGCCCCCGATGCCCGGCAGCATTTGCGCCAGGCGCACGAAGGCCAGCTCATCGCGCGGGTTGGCGACGAGCTTCAGGTAGGCGGTGACGTCCTTGATGTGCGCCTGCTCGAAGAAACGGATGCCGCTGGTGATGGAGAAGGGTATGTTGCGGCGGGTGAACTCGAGCTGCACTTCCAGGGCATGGAAATGAGACCGGTAGAGCACCGCCATGCGGTTGAGCTCGGCCCCTTCCTCGCGCAACTCCAGCACGCGCTGCGCCACGAACGCCGCCTGCTCGAAACCGTCCTGGCACACGACCACGCTGGGCTTGGGCCCGGACCGGCGCACCGGCGCCAGTTCCTTGGCGAACTGGCGGGCATTGGCCGCAATGGCCGCGTTGGCCACCCGCAGAATCTCCGGCGTGCTCCGGTAGTTGGTTTCGATCTTGTAGGTTCGGGCCTCGGGATAACGTTGCGGGAATCGCAGGATGTTCTCGAAGTTGGCCCCGCGCCAGGAATAGATGCTCTGCGCGTCATCCCCCACCACCATCACGTTGCGATGGCGCGCCGCCAGCAGATCGACCAGCTCGCTCTGGAGCTTGTTGGTGTCCTGGTATTCGTCCACCAGGACGAACTGGAACCGGCCCTGCCAGTGGTCCCGCGCCCCGGCCTGCTCCCGCAGCAGCTTCAGCCACAAGGCCAGCAGGTCGTCGTAGTCCATCGCGTTGGCCGCCTGCTTGCGTTGGGCATAGACCCCCTGGACCGCGACCACGCCGGGGGTCACTTCCGAAAAAATCCTGTACTCTTCCTCGAGGATTTTTGGGATGGACCGCCCGGTATTGACCGCCAGCGAGAAGACCTCGGCGAGCACCTCGGCCTTGGGAAAACGCGTGGCCGTGAGGTCGATGCCCGCCTCGGCCACGCACGTGGTCACCAAGTGCTTGGCGTCTTCGCGATCCAGAATCGTGAAATCACGCCCGTACCCCAGAAGGTCGGCCTGCCGGCGCAGGACCCGGTTGCCGATGGCGTGGAAGGTGCCCCCCCAGAGGGCCGCCAGCTCCTGGCCCAGCAGTTCCGCCACCCGCCGCATCATTTCCCGGGCAGCCTTGTTCGTGAACGTCAGCAGCAGGACCTGCTCGGCCGCGATCCCTTGCTCGAGCAGGTAGGCCACCCGGTAGGTCAGCGTCCGGGTCTTGCCCGAGCCGGCCCCCGCAATCACCAGCGCCGGCCCGGGCGGCGCGGTCACCGCCGCAAACTGCTGCCCATTGAGTTCGCGCGCGTAATCGATCCGCAAATCCAGCCGCGCCCGGAAGGGCTGCAATACGTACTCCCGCGACATGCCTCAACCCTACCAATCGAGGATGGAAATGCAACCGCCCGAACTCATCGCCCCTTTTTGACCTGGCGCGACAAGCCTAGTGCCAGTCCGGCCGCGATGGTGGCGCCGCCCAGCAGGTGCCCCCAATGGAGCCGCTCGCGCAGCCACACCGCCGCCAGCAGCACGCCGAAGACCGACTGCGCGAAGATGGTCAGCGCCGCCACATTGATCGGACATTCCCGGATGACCATGAACCAAAGGCTGTAACCGATGGCGGTGCAGACCACGGCCAGCAGCCAGAGCAGCAGCCAGGCCCCGCCGCCCAGCATCCGCGCCGCGGCCAGCGTGCGGGGTCCGTCCACCAACAGATTGAGGGCGGTGCCGGCCAGCAGCGACAGGGCCAGCATCTTCATGATGCTGGCGCGCGCCACAATGGGCTTGCCCATCACCGAGTAGGCCGCCTCGCAGACGAAAGACAGAACAAAGGCCAGGCTGGCGCCCAGCCCGGTCCATTGAAAATCCGCCCGCCAGACCCGGTTCAAGAGGGCCACGCCCGCCAGGCCCAGGGCGAATCCGGCCAGCCGCCGAGGGCCCACGCGCTCATGAAGAAACAGGGCGGCGGCCACCGACGTCAGGACCGGGTCCAGCCCCACCAGCACCGCCGAATTGCTCGCGGTGCCCAATTGGTTGCCATACACCTGCATACGCTGCCCCAGCCCGTAGAGCAGGAATCCCATCAGGCAGGTCTTGGCCAGGTCCCCGCCCCGCGGCGCCGGCCCTGGCAGCCACGGCCAGCACATCGCCAGGCAAAGCCCGGCCAGGCCGAACCGGAGGGTCACGATGCCCCCGCTCTGCAGATGTTCCTGCCCGATGACCTTGTAGGCGCAGTAAACCCCCGACCAGAAAAAGTTCATCACCAGCAGAATGATTAAATAAGCCGGTTTCATTTGCGTCTAACTAGCGGCCCGGAACGAATCGCCTGGCCCCTTAACTGGGGGCGCGCCTCGGCATCCATCCCCCCTGGAGCAGAGGCCAGAGGCGCGGAGCGCCGGCCGGCGCCGGCTTTGGGTGTCCGAAGTCCATTGGGACCGCGCCAAGGGTTCAGGCACGCCCAAAGCGGGCCAAAGCCGGCGCTCCAGGCGGCCTGGGCGTTAGTGTCGGGGCGCGCCCCCAAAGTGGCAAGCTCTGACTATTCGATTGCACGAACGCGGCCTGCGCGCTAATCTGGGCCGCGGCGACCGAAACGAAATGAAGAAGTGGATCGTCCTGGTAGTCTTGACGGCGGCCGGCATCACCGGCTACGCCCTGTGGAATAATTGGCAGAAGGCCCATGCGGACCCCGCCGGCTTTGCTCGTCCCACGACCGCCATCGTCGGTCTGCGCAACATCAAGTTCTTCGTCAATGCCGCCGGAGAAATCGGCCCCGCCGAACAGGTCTCCGTCCGCCCCGAGATCAATGGCCGGATCGAGCGGCTGCCGGTGGACGTGGGCGATGTGGTCAAAAAGAGCGAGCTGTTGTTCACGCTCAACGACAAAGAGCTTCAGCAGGAATTGGCCTCGAATTTGACCGAAATCGATAAGGCCAAGCTCTCTCTCGAAAAGGCCGAGCGCGACTTCAAGCGCGCCCAGCAATTGGTGGCCGACAAGCTCATTTCCCAGGAGGTCTTTGATGACACCAAGACCGCTTTCGAGCTGGCCAAAAACGGGCTGGAGGCCTCCCAGCGGGCCAAGGCCATCACCGAGGAGCACTTGGCCTACACCGTGGTTCGCGCCCCGTTCAACTGCACGGTGCTCACCCGCCCGGTCTCCATGGGACAGGCGGTCTCGGGCTCCGACGGCTTCAACGGCGGCACCGAGGTGCTGACCATTGCCGACCTGAACCAGATGATCATCAACGCCCAGGTCAACCAGGCCGACGTGCCCCGTCTCAAAGCGGGCGAGCCGGTCGAGGTCACCGTCGAGGCCGTGCCCGACCTGATTATCACCGGCCTGGTCGAGCGGGTCTATCCCCAAGCCACCATCAAGAACAACATCAAAGGCTACCCCGCGCGCATCGTGCTCAAGAATGTCGACCCCCGCGTCCGCCCGGGCATGACCGCCGACGTGAAGATTCCCGTCGCCTCGGTCGACAACGTTACGGCCATCCCCCTCGAGGCGGTGTTCACCGAGAAGAATCCGGACACCGGCCAGATGGAGCGTTTCGTGTATGTGCAGCGAGGCGGCGCCTTCGAGAAACGCAATGTCAAGGTCGGCATTTCCGACTTTTTTTACGCGGAGATTCAGGACGGCTTGAAGGCCGAAGAGGTCGTGGCGCTGGAAATGCCCAAGGAGGAGCTTGACAAAATGGCCCAGCAACTCGCCAACCTGCGTCCGGGAACAGGCCCGGGGCCCCGGTCCCAAGGCGCCAGTTCCTCGAGCGCCACCAACGCCGCCAAAATGGCGGCGGCCCCGGCGGGCGGCAGCCCGCCCAAGAGCGCCACTGCCGCCAGCCCCTCGGTAGCCACCCGCGCCCCCGGCGCCGCGGCCAGCGCCAAGTGACCCCGGTTTCCGCTGCCTTCCTCTTACTCGCATGGCCCTGGTCGAAATGCGCAATGTCAGCAAGATCTACCACCTGGGCGAGGAGACCATCCGCGCCCTGGACGACATCTCGCTGGACATCGAGCTGGGAGATTTCATTTCCATCATCGGTCCGTCGGGCAGCGGCAAATCGACGCTCATGCACCTCCTGGGCTGCCTGGACTCCCCGACCCAAGGAACCATCAACCTGGACGGCGTCATGATCCAGGCGGCCTCGCCGCGGCAATTGGCCGCCATCCGCAATCGCAAGATCGGGTTCGTCTTCCAGTTCTTCAACCTCCTGCCCAAACTCAACGTGCTGCAAAACGTCGAGCTGCCGATGATCTACAGTGGCATCGCAGGCAAAGAGCGCCGGCAGCGGGCCATGGCCGCCCTCGAGGCGGTCAGCCTGGCCAACCGCGCCAAGCATCGTCCCGGCCAACTCTCGGGCGGCCAGCAGCAGCGCGCCGCCATCGCCCGCGCCCTGGTCAACGACCCGCGCATGATCTTCGCCGATGAGCCCACCGGCAACCTGGATTCCCACACCGGCGACACCATCCTCCAGCTCTTCCGCGAACTCAGCCGCCAGGGGCGCACCATCATCCTGGTCACCCACGACCCCGAGATCGCCGCCGTGACCCCTCGGCGCATCGAGATCCGCGACGGAAAAATCGCCCCCAAGGCCGACGCGACGCTCGCGGGGCTGGACCGCCTATGAGCGCCCCGAGCCTGGCCCCCGGCGCCGGGAGCGCCTCCCGGCAGATGCTCATTACCGTGCAGAGCGGTCTGCGGGAAATCTGGGCCCACAAATTCCGCTCCCTCCTGACCATGCTGGGCATCCTGTTGGGGGTCTCCAGCCTCGTGGCCATGTCGGCCCTGGTCGCCGGGATGGAGAAGGGCGCCAAGGAGTCGCTCATCGCCATCGGGGGACTCGAGAAAGTGCGCGTCGAGGCCCAGGACGTGCCCATCGAGCAGCGGCATCTGACCGACGACGCCATTGGCATCACCATCAACGATGTCTATGCCTTGCGGCACAGCGCGCCGCTGGTGACGCGCACTTCCCCCGAGATGCGCCTCTATGCCACGCTCTCGGCCAACGACAAGAAATTCCGCCCCTGGTTCTGCTGCGGGGTGTGGCCCGTCGCCCTCGAGATGAACGAGCACGTCATTCAGCACGGCCGCATGTTCAACGAACTGGACGACGAGCTGGCCCGCAACGTCTGCGTCATCGGCACCGCCACGCGCGACAAGCTCTGGGGCTCGCCCGAGGAATTGGGCCGGGAAGTCAATCCCGTGGGCGAAACTCTCTACCTCAACGGCGTGCCCTTCACCGTCATCGGCATGTTCCAGCATTATGAAAGCGACCAGGACCGCAAGGAGCGGGAGTACGCCAAAGCCCACCCGGAGGAGCAAAAACCGGGCCTGCGGGCGCGCAGCCGCCGCCGGGGCAGTTGGGTGTTCTACCTCAAAAACGCCACCGTCTATCTGCCCCTGAACACGGTCTGGATGCGGTTCCGCTACGGCGCCACTCGCGCCGCCATCAGCGCCGGCAACGGGATGGCCGTCGGCACCACCGGCGACCCGCGCCTCTCGGGCCTCGAATTCAAGGTCGTCAGCATCGACCAACTGGCTGAATCCATCCAGCAAGCCCGCAACGTGCTCATGTGTACCCATCACGGCATCGAGGACTTCTCCTTTCGCACGCAGGAGGATTGGGCCGAGCAGATCAAGACCTTCGTCCACAATGCCCGGCTCAGCGGCGGCCTCATCGCCGGCATCAGCCTGCTGGTCGGCGGCATTGGCATCATGAACATCATGCTGGCCAGCATCTCCGAGCGTGTCCGCGAGATCGGCATCCGCAAGTCGGTCGGCGCCGGGATGGGGGACATCTTCATTCAAATCCTGGTGGAATCGGTGGTGATTGCCGTCCTGGGCGGCCTGGTGGGACTGGCCGCCTCCTACGGCCTGGTTTGCCTCATCGCCCAGTTCGCCCCGACCGACAACGCGCCGATTGTCGGCCTCCTGGCCCTGGCCGTGGCCTTCGCCGCCAGCGCGCTCATCGGCGTGCTGGCCGGCATCATCCCCGCTCTCAAGGCCGCCCGCCTCAACCCCATCGAGGCCCTCAAGTACGAGTGAACCTCCTCAACACCATCGTGGTCGGCCTCAAGGAAGTCTGGGCGCACAAATTCCGCTCGCTCCTGACCATGCTGGGCATCATCCTGGGCGTGGCCAGTCTCGTGGGCATGGCGGCGATCATCAAAGGCATGGAGAACGGGATGAAAGAAACCATGATCGCCATGGGCGGCGCCAACAAGGTCCTCCTGGAAGAACAGGACGTGCCCATCGAACAGGAGCACCTCTCCGATCAAGCCCCGGGACGCACCATGACTGACGTGCAGGCCCTCCGCGAATGCGCCCCCTTGCTGAACCTCATCTCTCCCCAAATGGCGATCTGGGGCGTCACCGCCACGCACGCCGATAAGACGGTGATGCCCTCCCAGGCGGTCGGCGTCTGGCCCGCCGCCGTCGATATGAACCTCCACACCCTCCAGTACGGCCGCTTCTTCACCGCCCTCGACGAGGAGAACGCCAACCCGGTGTGCGTCATCGGCACCGGCATCCGGGACGAACTCTTCGGCTCCCCGGAACAGACCGGCAGGGAGATCATCCCCCTGGGTGAAATCATCAACCTCAACGGCCAGCCCTTCACCATTGTGGGCATGTTCGCCCACTACGAAAGCGAGCAGGACAAAAAAGAACGCGAATTGGCCGCCAAGCAGCCGCGCGCCGCCCAAAGCGGCCCCACTCGGCGCACGGGCTGGGGACACGGCAATTGGGCCTTCTGGCGCAAGAACCTCACGCTCTACCTGCCGCTGAACACCGCCTGGATGCGCTTCCGCGCCGTCGGGGACACCAACGGCGTGCCGGATAACCGCCTGACCGATCTGGACATCAAGGTCGGGTCCCTCGAGCAGCTCGATGCCACCTTGCAGCAGGTCCGCAACGTCCTCATGCTCACTCATCGCGGCATCGAGGACTTCGGCTTCCACACCCAGGAAAGCCAGTTGCAGAACATCAACCGGCAAATCCGCAACGCCCGCATGAGCGGCGGCATCATCGCCGCCATCAGCCTCCTTGTCGGGGGCATCGGCATCATGAACATCATGCTCGCCAGCATCAACGAGCGCATCCGCGAGATCGGCATCTGCAAGGCGGTTGGCGCTACCGGTTTGGCCGTCTTCACGCAGGTCCTCATCGAGAGCGTCGTTATTGCCCTGCTGGGCGCCGCCTTGGGCGTCGTCGCCTCCTTCCTCTTCGTCCATATTCTCGAGGGCATCAGCCCCACCGCCAACACCCCGGTCATCACCCCGATCACCCTCGTCCTGGCCGTCGCCTTCAGCGCGGCCGTGGGCATCTTCGCCGGCCTCTTCCCCGCCTTCAAAGCCGCCCGCCTCGACCCCATCCAGGCCCTGCGGTACGAGTGAGCGCTGGCTGTCACGCTAAAGCAGGCGGTGCTCCACAGGTCGCTGGTCAGGCCCTGGGGCTGCGCCGTAATCGCAGGCGGTGCTGCTCCGGTGAAACTCAGGGAGCAGGTGCAGAAGGCCCCGGCCGAGTTGGTGGCGCGCAAGCGGAAGATATACAGGTCGGCCACGTCCGGCGTGAAGGTTGGGTCGCGGACGGTCGTGGCAGAGAGCGCCGCTGACGAAGTGCTGGGACGCCGGATGACGGTCCACTGCCAGGCCACGGCCGTCTGCGGGCTGGTATCCAGTTGACGAAGCTGTCCGACTGGCGCCACGGCGAGGTCAATGATGGGTTTATCGGGGCACGTATTCGTGGTGCCGACGCGGATGCTGTTGTTCTGTGTGTCGGCCACATAGACGTTGCCCGCGCCGTCCAGCGCCACAGCACTCGGGCCATAGAACCGCGCCGCGCTGCCCGTGCCGTCAATCGCGCCCGGGCTTTCGTCCGGCCCTGCCAGGGTGGTAAAGGTGTATTCCTGGGCTGAAACCGTCGTGGCCGCCGCCCAAAGAGCGGCCCCACACAACTTGAGGTGAGCAACCAACGCATTCTTCATAGGCTTGTTGATTGGAGGGTTCGGAGGCTTGGGCCCATGCCGCGCGAGTTTGGGGCCTTGGGCGCCGCCGCCGGAGGCGCCGCGTCCGCGGAGGAGCCCCGGCTGGCGGGAACCCCGCGCTGCCATCGCGAACCACACCGGCGCATCGAGCTTGGCTTCATGCCTTGACCCATTGCCTCGCCAAAACACACGTCGCTTCGCCTGCAAGGTGGCCCTTGAGCCGCTTCTTGGCTTAGCCGCCGGAAGAGTGGCGTCGCTGCGGGCGAAAGGAAGGCAAGTAATACCGTAGCTTGAGGCGCAGGAAGATCGGCAAGACAGGCGAGGAGATAGCATACGTGCGCCTGCCACAGCGGAGGGGCAAGCGGGACCCGTGTTATGCGAGATTGCCCGCGAACAGGTAAAGCCCATCTCCCCATTGACGGGCCATCAGGTCCAGCTTATTGGATAGATGTCGTAACCGACCACGTCCGCCGCCCGCACATATTGCGGATACCAGGCCCGCTGCTTGGCGGTGCGGTCCTTGAAAAACGGGTCGAAGCTGCTCGTGAGCGTCAGGAATACCGGGCGGGTGGGGTCCTCGGCTTTGACGAGGCGGTATTTGCGCAACGTGACCTCGGGCAGGGCACGGGGGACTGGCCGCGGCGGGGACAAGAGCACGTTCCTTCCCTCCCGGTCATACCCCTCGATCTCGCCAAGCGAGCCCCAGACCTGCTCGCCCGGCACCACCGACAGCACGCGCAAGGTCAAATCCTGGATCGTGGCCGGCTCCGCCAGGCTGAATCTCTGGACCCCGCTCCGGGCCGCCAGCCGGGCCTTGAGCAGTTCCCGGCCGCCGGCCTCCAAGGCCACTTCCGCGGGCAGTGCCAACCCCTTGGACACCGTGACCGCCACGCCTGGCCCCAATACCTCTCGGAAATCCGTCCGCAACCGATGATGCTAACCCCGACGGGATTACATCAAATAGAATGGACGCCTCGGCCCGGCCCCGGTTAACTGCTGGCCCTGACGGCTGCAACGAATATGAGCAGACCCCAAATTCTCACCACGACAGGTATCCCCCCCAACCCCGATAAACGTCTATGAATGTCCAAAGAAACCCTCTCGCGCACCGCGCTGCTGTGCCAGGCACTGCGGCGGCGCTGTTCGAGGTCCTAATGTCATTTGCGCTGTGCTGCGGAGTGTATGCCGCAGCAGTTCGGGGAGCCGAGGCTCCCGGGCCGGCCCAGCCGCGACCGGCCGCCTTCGAGGGCCAGAAGGCGAGCTGGCACGGATACGACCGCTACGACTTCCTGATGGACGAGGAAACTTTGGCCATCCGAGCGGCTGACCTGGCCATCACCGGCGAGGTCAAGGGCCAGCGGCGGTGCATCGTGGTCTGCCCGAAGGCGGCGGCGCCCGGCAGTCCTTGGTCCTGGCGAGGCTGTTACTGGGACCACCAACCGCAGGCGGAGGTCGAATTGCTCCGGCGGGGGTTCCACATCGCCTACATCACGGCCAACGCCTCGCTGAGGCCGGACAAGCTGTGGGACGCCTGGTACGAGTTCCTGACGGACAAGCACGACTTGTCCCGGAGACCGGCTTTCATCGGCATGAGCCGGGGCGGGGAATACGGCTACACATGGGCGACGGCCCATCCCGACCGGGTTTCCTGCGTTTACGCGGACAACCCGGGCAGCAACCGGGAGATGCTGATGAGGCTCGGGGACTTGGCCCGGAACGACGTGCCCCTGCTCCAAGTCTGCGGCAGCTTCGATCCGCTCCTGGGCAGGTGCGCGTTGACGGTCGAGGCGATCTACCAGCAGTTCGGCGGGCGAGTGACCATGATGATCAAGGAAGGCGCCGGCCATCATCCGCACAGCCTGCGGGACCCCAAGCCAATCGCCGACTTCATCGAGCGCAGCTTCCAACCGGCCGCCATCAGCCCGCCGGCGTTTGTCGGCGCCAGGTTCACGAGGACGTGCTACTACGGCCTGCAAAATTCGTATCGCGACTACCCGGAGGAAGGAACCCGCATCACCTGCCGCGGCCCCGGCTTCACCGAGTGCTACGACCGCTACGCCTTCGATCTGCAGGGCGTCGAGGGGACCATCGACGTCCTCGTGCCCCGCGAGGCCACCCCGGGCAAGCCGTGGGTGTTCCGCGCAGGCTACGCCGGCCGGGACGCGGCGGTGGACCTGGCCCTGCTGGCCAAGGGCTTTCACGTTGTCACCGGCCCGGTGCCCTACAACGCCGACGGCCCGCTGCGCTCCCATTGGGATGCCGTTTATCGGCACCTCACCAGCCACGGGCTATCGCCCAAACCGGTGATGGAAGGCGCGGGCGGGGCGGCCGGGGAGGTCTATGCCTGGGCCGTCGAGAACCCGGACAAGGTGTCTTGCATTTACGCGGAGAACCCGGTGCTGCGCGCCCGCATGTCCAAAACACCGCCGCTGGACCAGTTGGCCCCGTTGGCCAAGGCGGGGGTGCCGCTGCTCCACGTCTGCGGCGCTCTCGATCCCTGGCTCGAGACCCAGACGCGTGTGGCCCAGAGGCGCTACCAGGAACTGGGCGGGCGCATCATGGTCATCGTGGCAGAGGGGGTGGGGCATTATCCGCTGGGGCCGGCGGACCTGGCGCCGGTGCTGGATTTCATCGCCAAGAGCACACAGGTCGGCGGGGAGGCGTCCGCCGGCGCGAACCCGGCGCGGCGAAAACACAGCGCGGCCAGCGAATTCCCGACCTACGAAGGCCGCGTTCTGTGCGGCTATCAAGGCTGGTTCCGCGCCGAAGGCGACGGTTCCGGGGAGGGCTGGAGCCACTACAGCGAACGCGGTCCGCTGACCGCGGCAACGTTGCACCCTGATTTCTGGCCGGACGTGGCGGAATACGAGAAAACCTATCCGACCTCGTTGACTAATCGGGATGGTTCCACGGCGCGGGCTTTTAGCTCCTGGGACCAGTCCACTACCGATCTGCACTTTCGCTGGATGCAGCAATACGGGATCGACGGCGTCTTCGTGCAGCGCTTTTTCAGCGGCCTGCGTTCCCCCGAAAGGCGGAAAAAAA
>Ga0326728_10023085_pt1 | contig 11451 bp, 9 predicted proteins | sample MB3enrmetagenome_FD_207602 | JGI IMG/M metagenome (GOLD analysis project Ga0326728, IMG submission 207602) | Lab enriched peat soil microbial communities from McLean, Ithaca, NY, United States - MB31MN | ecosystem: Environmental > Terrestrial > Soil > Wetlands > Peat | place: USA: New York... | reverse complement strand
CAGCCACTGCCGAACTTGCTGGTGCTGGCTGGAATTCAAAGTCAATGGGGGAAGTTTTCGTGGCATGCCTAAGCATAAACCGAACTCCGCCTATTGTCCATCTATTTGTTGGACACTACACTAGTGTAGTGCGTCGAGCAGCGGAAATTCAGGTGTGTCGGTCATACCATTTGGGCCGACGAGGGTAGGGCAAGCCCTACCCCTACAACTTGTAGGGGGACGGCTTGCCGTCCCCTTCAGGCGCTTGGGCGGCCAGCCCTCAATGCGACAGCGCGCCGCGCGCCACAGTTAAGAATTTAACGGCGCCCGCCTCCGCGCCCGCCTCCCCACGATGGAGCCATCGTTCGGGGTATGCCGGGCGACTGGCCCCGGTTCTGGAATTCCCCCTGGCGGGATTGGCCTAGGGAACGCGATTGGCGTTGCTGCTCGAGCTGTGGATTCGAAGGCGTTCTTTGCCACTGCCCGGACTTGTTCTGCTGATACCAGCCATCGGAACGGTGCTGGTAAACCTGCCCATTCCTGCCGACGTACAAATCCGGACGGGCGCCGCGGCCCTGAGGCGAGACCCTTCCAGGCTGCTCGAAACTGCGCGCCTCGACACCGTTCCCACCCCAATGGCTGTAAGCGTTCACGTTGCCACGAATCCACGCCCGGTTGGGAGTGTTCAAGTGCATGTTCCAATGTTCGGAGAAGATACGGTGGCTGACCGGCGTGGTGTGATACCACCAGTAACCCCCTCCAGGCCGCCAGAACCAGCCGCCGCCCCAGTAGCTGAACCGGAATCCGAATCCCCAGGTCCACGGCCAGCCAAAGCAGTAGAACGGGGGAAAGAGACCGCACCATCCCGGATACCACCAGCCTGTGCCGAACACGACCACGCCGTCGGATATGAATGCTCCCATATAGCCGGGCGTGTAACCCACGTACACGACCTCCGGAGTCGCTCCATAGACGTACACGTAGCGGAGGTGATAAAGAGGACAGCTCGGCGGGATCGTGTAGATTTCAGCCGGGATCATCTCCGCGACGGCCCAAGGCCCCACCGGCGAATTGGCCACGAACCAAACACCGTGTTGGACGGCATAGTAATTTCCCGAAGCGTGGATCACCTCGGCGGAGGTGTTGATGGCGTATTCCATGTCAGTCCCTTCGATCGGCTGGAACTGGGGTGGCCCACCGTATTGGACGTCCAGTTTAGCTTCGCTGCGCCGCACCGTGGCGGTTTGGGGAATCTGATTGGCGATGACGGCTTCGCGAGCCTGGTCGGTGCCTGGAATCGACGCCAGTACGTGACCTTTGGGGCTGTCCGGGGAAATCCGAGTGAAATCGCCCGGCAGTTTCTCTCCCGGCACCCATTCCCATGATCCTTCCAGCGACTTCGCGCAAAACCACCTGCCGGCGAGCAGCACGTAATATTGTTGCGAGTTCGTATCCATGAAGATGTCGTTATCGGAGTTCGTGACATAGAGCAGGCTGGTTCGCGCGATGGGAGCGTATGCCGGGTCGCCTTGCGTAACCAGCAACTCAGCGGGAACCATGCTCACGTAGACCACCGGCGGATTTCCCGGGGGCGGGGCGCCGGCTTCGGAAGGCTCCTTTTCTTCGTCTTTGGTCACTTCCTGCTTGATTTCATCGAGATCCTGGGGCGGGTTCGCCGCAGCAGTCCACGGCCCTGTCAATGAGGGCGCAGTCATCCACCAATTCCCGCCGTCGAGGTAGAACGTTCCAGCGGCGGAATTGAACAACAACAGCGCGGGGGTGTTGGCGACGCGCGTGTAAGGCGTGCCCTCGACGCCGCGGTACACGGGATCGCCGTCGATCAGGATCAGCACGGCCGGCGCTTTGCTGAAGATGATCCTGGGCGGTTCGTTCTTCAAGCGAACCGTTTCGGCCTTGCTCTCGGTTTGGGTGATGGCAAGATCAGCCAGGAGCCGGTCGAGCGACACGGTATGCGGCCAGCTTGGAACACTCTCTCGAACTGCTTTCCGCAGCTTTCCTTCCAGTGGGGATGCCGAGGGGAAGTTCACTTCCTTAACGGCGATGTCCTCCAAGGAAACCAGTCGCGCCTCTTTATCGACCTCTGTCCTGCCGCTGATCGAGACGGTGCCAAAGATCTGGGTCGTGTCTCCCTTGAACGTGACAATCACAGCGGAGCGGGCCTCGATCCGGTTACCCTTCCAACTGTCCACTTGAGGCTGGTAAAGAACCAGGTGGATGTTGCCGGTTTCGATCTCTTTTGGCCAGTATTCGTCGCCGCCGGGTTGCGCCTGAGCAAACAGCAGCGGCAGGACAACGATAGTCAGTGCCAACAGCTTTAGAAAACGCATAACATTCCTCCTTTTTGCAATGGTTCAGCGTTGGGCGTACGATCCAGCGGGAATCTTGCTTCCCACTTCTTTCTCAGAAGGAATCTGCGCGGAATCCCATCCGCCACCCAGCGCTTTGATCAACTGAACGCTCGCCACCATTTGTTGCATGCGGAAATTCACTGCCGCTTGCTGCTCAGCCAGCAAAGCGGTTTGAGCCGTGATCACATTCAGGTAAGGATCGAGGCCGGCCTTGTACCGGACCTCGGCTTCCTGGAGGCTTCTCGTGGCCGCTTGCACGGCGGCATCCTGTTGGTCGATATCCTGCGACAAGATTCGGAGCGCCGCGAGATTATCCTCGACCTGCTGAAAGGCCGTTAGTGCCGTTTGCCGATAGTTGGCGACCGTTTGGTCGTACGTCGCGCGGTACTGCTGGACGGTCGCCTTGCGCAGTCCCGCGTCAAAAATGGTTTCGGCAAGGCTGGGGCCCACGGACCAAAAACGGCTTGGCCATGTAAACCAGCTCGCGGCCGACGAATTCCCAAATCCCCCGGTGGCGCTGAGCAGGATTGCGGGGAAATAGGCAGCTTTGGCTACCCCAATTTCCGCGTTCGCCTGAGCGACCGAGCGCTCCGCCGCCGCAATGTCCGGTCGCCTCTCGAGCAGCTCGGAGGGAATCCCAACCGGGATAGCAGCAGGATTTGCCGCCAAAACATTCGGCGGCAGGGAGAATGACGAGGCGGGTTGGCCAACCAGGACCGCGATAGCGTGCTCGTACTGGGCGCGCAGCATTCCCAGGTTCGTGTCCTGGGCTTGTGCAGAATCTAGCTGAGCCTCAGCTTGCGCCACCGCTTCATCGTTGCCCAGGCCGGCCCTGTATTGGGCGCGCGTGAGAACGAGGGCATCCTGGTAGGCGGTGACCGTGGAATCAAACAGCTCTTTTAGCGAGTCCTGGGCGCGAAGCTCATAGTAATCGGCGGCCAGCTCCGCTTGTACGCTCAGGCGAACGTTCGCAAGATCGGCGGCGCTGGCCTGCGCAGCATAAATATTGGCCCTCACCGTACTCCGAATGTGCTCCCAGAAATCGGGTTCCCAAGAGGCATCGAAAGGCAGCGAGTAGGCGGAGTACGATTTGACGGAAAATCCGGCCACGGACGAACTTCCCGCCTTAAGCCCGCCGAATTGTGCCGGCGACGGCCGTGAATTGAGGATGCTCGGATTGGTGCTCACGGTCGGGAAATATTGCGAGTGAGCTTCGCGAACCAGAGCCCGCGCTGCCAGAAAACTGTCCGCCGCCGCTGCGATTTCCTGGCTGGAAGAACTCGCCTTCGCTTCCAGTTCGTTCAATTGCGTATCGTTGTAGACCTTCCACCAGTTCCCGCGGTTTGTGCCCTCTCTTGGTTGGCTCGTCCGCCAAACCTCCGATCCCTTCGCCGCGGCTTGTGGAATCTCCTTGTAGGCAGGTGGGCTCTCGACCGGTGGGCGCACATACTTAGGACCAACGCTGCAACCCATGACCAGCAGGAGAATCGTGGCGAGCGCGAACGGCAAAACGGTCCGAGAGATCCTGATGTGGCGGTCCATGTAACCTTCCTCCCGATCTTCAGCTCCCCTCCTGATTCAGGAGGGGTGGCGCCCTGAGCGCCGGGGTGGTTCTCCCTGAAGCACCACCCCCTACCCCCTCCTCAACTGAGGAGGGGAGCATCTCCGTGACGGCTTCATTCGCTGATGTACACATCGACCAGTTCACCGGGATAGACATTCACATTCGCGAGCTGCTTGATCTTGAAAATTACGGGCAGAACGCGGACATCTACGCGCTCTTGGCGTTCATCCGAGAGCTCGATTTTCGGAGAAACATACGGCTGCACCCGAACGAATTCCAAGGGAATCTTGACATCCGACCCGCGGATGGACATTTGCGCGATCATCTTGGAGCCCGAGGGCAACCGTGGGACTAGAATTTCGTCGATGTAGCAGCGAACGTGGAGAGAGGACGGTAAACTCCCCAGGATAATGACGGGATCCGCCCCCTGCGTGTAGGCGTCATAAGATCCCTGCGGCGATACATAGCTCCCGACGATGGCGTTGATGGCGAGCACAATGCCATCCCGCGATGCTCGCAGGGTATACTTGCCGAGCAGCGCGCGGGAGGCCGCATAGGCCCTTGCCAAGGCGTGCTGCTGGCGATCCTGATTTTGAATGTCGTAGATCCAAGCTCCCGCCCTGGTCAAATCATCCTGCTTCCTGGCAACTGCAAGATTCGCTTTCGCCACCCCGGCGGCATTGATGGCGCTGTCTAACGCATCTTTGCTCACCGATCGTGGATCGATCTCGTAAGCCGCTTGGTCTTTCTGCAACGTGTCCTGGGCAGTTTTCAAACTGGCTTCGGCAGCAACCACTTGGGCATCGGCGACATCGAGGTTTTCTTTTCTCGGCTCGGCCTTCAACTCTCTCAAGAGCGCTGCGGCAGCTTCTGCCGATGAGCCTTGCTGCTCCGCCGTCGCTCTTTGGATCGAATCGTCAATCCGCAGCAGGGGCTGACCCGCTTTGACTTGTTGACCCTCGGAAACCAGGATTTCTTTCACCGTGCCCGCCACTTCCGGATAGATGTTGATGTTCTCTCCGCTGGTCTGGGCGCTCTCGATAATGCCTTCGGCATAGATCGCGCTCGGATAGGGACTCGCCGCGGGATTGTAGGCCGGAGGCAGCGGAGGTTCCGTAATGCCGGAGAGGACTGCAGCCACAATTCCCGCGAGGGCTCCTGTGGCGGAGAGGATGAAAACCATCTTGTTTTTCATGGCGTACTCTTTTCTGACCCCTTAAGGCGGCCGTCTTCCATGTGCAAGATGCGCGTCGCGAACTGATAAATCCGGTCATCGTGGGTCACGACGACAATGCAGCGGTCCTTGTTGAGGACGTTCTTTTGTACGAAACTCAAAATCGCCACGCCGGTGTCTCCGTCCAGCGAGGCCGTCGGTTCATCCATAATCAGAATATCCGGCTGGCTGCTCATGGCGCGCGCAATGGCCACGCGCTGCTGCTCTCCTCCGCTCAACTTCACGGGGGGCAATTCGGCGCGGCTCTTCAGTCCCACGACGTCGAGATATTTCTCTGCTTCGCTGATGGCTTCGCCCCATGGCTTTCTCCTGAGGATCAGCGGAATCGCCGCGTTCTCCGCGGTAGTCAGGCGGGGAAAGAGGTGATAGTCCTGAAAAACGAATCCGATTTTCCCCAGCCGGAAGTCAGCAAGCTGGTCGGGATTCAGCCCCCAAATGTCGACATCTTCCAGCAAGACTTTCCCCGCATTCGGCTTAAGGATGCCGGTGAGCACGCTGAGCAAAGTCGTTTTCCCGCTGCCGGAGGGCCCCACGACATAAACCATCTCCCCGAATTGGGCTTCCAGGCTGACGTCGTTGAGCGCCATCGTCTTGGCCTCACCTTCGCCAAACCATTTGACCAGTCCGCTCGCTTGAATGGCAATTCTCGGCATCTCATCCTCGGAAAATTTCGAATGGCTCAATTTTGAGAACCCGCCGGATCCCGAAATAACTGGAGACCGCGGCAATCACCACCACCATTCCAAAAGAAATCGCTAGATTGCCAAAGGTAACCATGGCAGCGTAGCTGGCAAGCCTTGCCTTGGCGAGGATGATCAAGAGGATACACATCCCGATCCCCAGGCCAAAGCCGGTGAATGATGTGAAGGTGGCCTGAAATAGAATCATCCCCACAAGGTCGCGGTTCTTTGCACCGATGGCCTTCAGCGCTCCGAACCGTTCCAGGTTCTCGAGGATGAACGTGTAAAACGTCTGACCCGAAAGCGACAGCCCCACAGTGAAGCTGGTCAGCATCATAATGAGCAAGTTGGTGCCACCGCCGGTCTTGTACAAGAAGAAGTCCTCGGTGTTTTTCATAAACTCTTCCTTGGTTCGTGCGCGGTAGCCGAGCGCCTCGACTTGCTGTTTGATCCGGGGGATATCCTTGGTACTCTTCGGTTCAACCAGTACGTACGAGATCGTGAACCGGGGATTGGGAATGTATTGGATGGCTCGCTCGTACGTCGTGTACAGAGTCGGGATGCCGTACAAGCCGGAAGTCAGCACCTTGGCGATTCCCACAATGACCCCGCGATTATCATTCAGCTCGAACTCTGAGCCGATGTGGGGATTCTCGAGCTTGGAAAACTCCGCATCCTTCACCACGATGAATCCATTCTCCGCGTAAATATCCTGAATTTTTCCCTCCAGGAGTTCGGGCCTGCCATACAGGCTGGTGTCGTCCAACCCGATGACGGTGACGGTTTGATAGTTTCCGTCGCGAAGCTTGACCAGCGCCCCCCCCGAATAAAGAGGAACAGCATATTTCACCCCTTGCATGCTTCGAACCGCGTCCAAAACGTAAGCCGGCATTCCGACCGAGTTGGACACGGTCTCAACGTACGGGTCCATGACCCACAGAGGTGCTCCGATGTTAATGATATTGGCGGACGCGTGTTTCATCACCCCGCTGAACATCGAGGTAACAAACATCATGAGATAGACGGCAAACGTAATTCCGACCAGCAATGCGGAAAATTTCGCCCGGTCGTTGACCAGCAACTTGTAGGCGAGTTTGAGGGTTCCCGTCATGGCTGTCTTCTTCCCATAACCTCATTGCCGAACCGTTCGTTGCTGGGTGTCGCAGTCTCCAAAACACATCTACGCCCATCCGCGGTGAAAATCGAAGCGCTTGTCATCGCACCGCTCCGTTCATTGAGGCCGCCATGCTCCGAGCAGGCGGATGGCTTTCCAACACGCGGCCTACCTCCCACACGGTCAAGGGCTCGACCAAATAATCCACCGCCCCCAACTGCATGGCTTCCACGTAGCAGCCCATGTCAAGGCAACGCGCCACCACCAAGACGGGCAAGTGGCGGTCGACCTCTATCGCGCGCTCCAGCACGCAGCTCCCTTCGAACTTGGGAGTCCCTTGACTCACTATGACGAAGTCGAAGACTTCGTTTCCCAGCCAGCGGACACCCTCCCGGTAAGAGTTGCACGCCCGGACCTGATACCCATATGCTTCGAGGATGTTGAAATAGTATTCAAGATCTTCAGGATATTCGTCCACCAGGAGTGCTTCCCCTCTAGGAAGGCAGGGAGGTTGTGCGCTCACTTCTTGGTACGTGCCTGTCGACCCCATAAGTCACCTCCTGATTAATCCTTGTTGCTTTCCGGCCTCGGGGACCCTTGGCGTGCTTCCTCTTTTCGTTGTGCCCAGGGCCGGTACCATTTGTAGTAGACCACAGCGCCGATGCCGGCCGTCACTGCCAGCGCGATCAGGGCATACAGCGCCGGCCGGTAGTGCCGCGCGAAGAAGTCGATCATTCGCTGGCCATAGATCCTGCCCAAGAAAGCATCGGCAAAAAAACGCAGACCACGCCCCACCGTCAGCGCGGAGAAGAACTTTTTGCGCGGATACTGCATGACCCCGGCGGCCATCAAAACGGAAGTGAAAGGGAACGGCGGCGGCAGGATTGAGCCGGTAAACACCGTCGTGAACCCGCGCTTCTCGAAGTACTTGTAGAGTTTTTCTGCGCGCGACTTCCCCACTTTCTTTTCCAAGGTTTCCTGGCCGCCTTTTTCGGCTAGCCGGTAGGTCAGATAGCCCCCAAGCACTTCCCCCACCGTAGCCATCAAGGCGTAAAAAAAGGCCCACCATCCGTGGTGTGCCGAAAACAAAATGACGCATACATCCACACTTCCCGCTGGCGCAGAGATGAAAGGAGCATTATCGGCGACGCCAAGCAGGATCAATCCGGGTCCTCCCAGACGGTGGATCCATTTCCACGCCGACTCGGGCATTATAAATAGGGAGAGGACGTTCATATGCGATCCAGAGGCGCTCCCAGCTCAGGTGCTCAGAATATCGATCCTTTCTTCATAAGCAGTTTTCCAGTCTGATTAAAGCAATCCGCGCGCCAAGTGGTAAGCCCATGAAAACGCTCGGGCTCGCGCTTCGCAGAGCCGCAATCTCTTCGCGAATTCACGAAGTTCGTGAAAACGACTGTTGAAGGAATCTGGCCATCGGGGCATCTGGCCATCGGGTCATCGGGCCATTGAAAGGCCGAAATTCGAAAATCGAAACTCGCCGATTTTCGAGTTTCGAGTTTCGGCACCTCAATGGCTCGATCACCCGATTAGCAAGGCCTCTGTTCTTCAATGGCCCGATGGCCCGATGGCTCGATGACCCGATTAGGTAAGGTGGGGATAAGTTACGGCGGCAATCCCATCGTACCGGGTGAGGAGGTCCTGGCGGTGTTCGACGATCATGAGGCTGACCCCGTGAAGGTACGCGATCTCGATGATCTCATCGACGATGCTCTCTGCTGGAAGGAGCTTCGCGCCGCAAAACGGGCAATCCGTTTCTTCAAGCGACACGTAATGGTGGGCTTTGCAGACGTAGCCTTTCTGCCGAAGGTTTCCCCCGACGAGAAGTTTTCGAATCAGGAGCGAGTTGAAAACTTCGATCACATCGCGAAGGCCGCAAACCAGTTGTTCTCCCGGTTTGTACTGGGCCAGATCTTCAATGGCCTTTGCTTCACGCGCCGCCTTGTGGTCACGAAGCGCAGTTTCGATCAGTTCTTTGCGATCGCGAGGGTCGGCGTCCGGCGAGGCGTGGATGCGGGCGATGATGTTTGCTCGCAGCTTCTCATGCAAAAACTCTTCCAGTGACGCCAGAACCTGGTGCTCTCCCATGAGAATCAGGGAGGTACAGGAGCGCTCCTGGAAAAAGTGATAAGCCCTGGTTGCCGTAGCCTTGAGATGCCATTGCAGATGAGTCAGCCAGCGCTGTTCATTTCGCTTGAAGGGCGGCCCCACCCTCTTCTTCGGCACAGAGGTCGTGATCCGGTCAGCCTCCAGATATCCGAGATGATAGACCAGCAGACGGCTCTCGCCGGTGGAGACTTCCACGAATAGCACGTTTTCGTTTTCTTCCAGAACGGCCTCCAACGGGACGACGTGGGGGTCGCCACCAATCACCAAGCTGTCGACTGTCCACGCCGGAAGCCTGAAAACCCGATTTAACTGTTCGCCGGACTTGAAGAGGATGAGCGATCGAGGGCCGGCAGGCACGAAATACTGTGCGAGAAGAGTCTCTATCTCCTTTAGATCATCGTTGAGGATTTCCTTTTGCCGCTTAGGGAGCGCCTCGATGAAATCTTTCTGCTCTTCGAGAGCGCGGGTCTTGAGCGAGTGGAAGAACCGAATCAGGGCCTTCCCTTGTGGCACGAGGCTCTCCGCATCCATTCGGAGATAGAGACTCGTGACCGGGCTGCCATACTCGACTTCGGCCAGAGCCTTGATCTCTGCCGCCGACGGAGGCTCCGGCCTGGCCAGCGCGTCGATCAGGGACTTCGGCCGGAGCAGGTAGTTTTTCTGCGTCTGTCTGCTCAGGCGTTGCGCCGCCCCGATCTGCTCTTCCCGCTCCTCGACAGACAACCCCTTAGTGACGTCTGCGTTCATGTTCATAACCGCTCCCAACCAACAGTCATTCAGCTTCCTCAGGGCAATCCAAGGACCAATTGGTAACCCATTCAAAACGTGGGGGATCGCTTATCACAGAGTCGCGCCTTCTTCGCAAATTCGCGAAGTTCGCGAGAACCAGGATCGTTTCTGCTGAGGCGAGTGAGCTTTGGCTAGAGTTGCGCTACCGAAGAAAGTGAAACAGCCGATGGAGCGCACCGAAGGGTCTCGGCAGTTGTTAGGTTGAAACCGCACCCGAGCCCTTGAAGCGATACTTGTTGATATTAAGCGATCTGATCTTCGATTCCAGAGTGGAGGGCGGAATACCAAGCTTGGCTGCCGCACCCCCCGGCCCCGACACTCGGCCGTGCGTTTCGGCCAAGGCAGCGTCGATCATTTCCCGCTCGTCCGTCGCCCACCTTCGTAACGACGGCTGGGTTGCCGGTTCGGTTGGGAAGCATTCGTGAGCGAGCCAACTCTTTTTGACCGAGAGCTTCCCCCTTTCATAGACGACGACAGCCCGTTCGATAACATTTTGCAGCTCCCGGATGTTTCCGGGCCATGGATATCGACTCAGCGCCTCCATCGTTTCGGAAGAAATCGCATCAATAGTCTTGTTCATCTGCCGGGCGAATTGCTGGACGAAATGCCGCACCAGCAGGGGAATGTCTTCCGTGCGTTCGCGCAAGGGAGGAATGGAAATCGGGAAGACGTTCAGCCGGTAATAGAGATCGAGGCGAAACTGCTTCTCCACGATCATTTCTTCCAGGGCGCGATGAGTTGCAGCCACAATTCGAACGTCAACTTTCTTCGTCCGCGTACTGCCCAAGCGCTCGAATTCGCGCTCCTGCAACACGCGCAGCAGTTTCGGTTGGATTTCCAAAGGGATGTCACCGACCTCATCCAAAAACAGCGTACCCTGATCCGCAACTTCCAGCCGCCCGGCCCTTTGCGTGATTGCGCCGGTGAAGGCGCCGCGCTCATGGCCAAACAGTTCACTCTCCAGCAAGCCGCTCGGGACAGCGGCGCAGTTGAGCTTGACAAACCCTCCTTGCTTGCGCAGGCTGCGATTGTGAATAGCGCGCGCGATAAGTTCCTTGCCGGTGCCCGTCTCTCCCAACAGCAGCACGGTCGAATCGCTTGCCGCCACCATTTCGACGAGTTGCAGCACCTCCCGGAGAGCCGGGCTCTGCCCAACGATCCCTTCAAAGTCCGCCTCACTGCGGATTTCCTGATGACGAGCGATACCCTGCCGGATCGCATTAAGTAGATCGTCGCCATCACAGGGCTTGGTCAAAAACTCCAGCGCGCCCGCTTTGATGGCGCGCACGCTCATGGGAATGTCGCCGTGGCCGGTCAGGAAAATGATCGGAAGTTGCACGTCCGCCTTGGCAAGCTTTTCTTGAAGATCGAGTCCGCTTAACCCCGGGAGCTGCACATCCAATATCAAACAGCTCGGCACTTCCGCTTGCAGGGCGGCTAAACACTCCTGCGCCGAGGCGAACGTTTTCGCCCTGAATCCTGCGGAGCGAATCAGACTTCCCACCGATTCCCGCACTGATACATCATCATCCACCAGGTAGATTGGAGCGCCTCTGTCACTCATGGGGACACCTCCTTCCGATGGTCCGATGGTT
>Ga0326728_10023084_pt1 | contig 11452 bp, 8 predicted proteins | sample MB3enrmetagenome_FD_207602 | JGI IMG/M metagenome (GOLD analysis project Ga0326728, IMG submission 207602) | Lab enriched peat soil microbial communities from McLean, Ithaca, NY, United States - MB31MN | ecosystem: Environmental > Terrestrial > Soil > Wetlands > Peat | place: USA: New York... | reverse complement strand
TGGGCAAGCTGGGTGTTGCCACCCGTTCCTGCCGTCCGGCGAAACCTAAAACCGCGCTCGTCCCGCGCCCCAAACGAAGCAAAAAGGCAGAGGCTTAGATGTTATTTTCGGAAGAAGCCAAGCGGCACTTGTGCTTGGCCGGGTGGTCCGCAGGGAAGCGGCCCATGTCGCGATGATTTGGGGATCGGCTCCTGTCGCGATGATATCGTGCGTGAGGGCAGCGAGCGTATGTTTCACGTGAAACAGGGGGTTATCGGCTCGAATCTGTTTCACGTGAAACACTACGGCCCGGGCATAAACTGCAGGGCGATTCGGCGCCAGAAGACGTCCGGGCGCTATCTGCTGGGCAACGCGACGGCCAGGCCTGACGTGTGGCCGATTCGCAGAACGCGGTGCTTTCCCCATGGTAGGGGGATTGCGGGCTGCCACTCGACCCCCATCGACTCGGGGGGCACATCCACTCCGGTGAGTAGATCGGCATTTGCTCCGATATGCTTTAGTATCTTGGCGAGATCTTCATAGCTCACGGCGCGAGAGATGGCGTGGTCGAAAGATTCCTTCACGGCCTCGGCCCGCTGGCCCAAAACTCGAACGTTCGCGAGGCCGCGGCTGGCTTCCCGCAAGAAGACTGCCTTCCGTTGATGCGATTCGATCAGAGTCACTTCGCAATCGGGCCGTGCAATGGCAACGGGAAACCCGGGAAAGCCCGCGCCTGATCCGACGTCCGCGATGCGCAGATTCCCGGCGGGAAGGTGAGCCGCCAAGAACAACGACTCGCAGTAGTGGCGCTCCACGGCTTCCTCAAGATTCTCCAGGCGGGTGAGATTCAGAATCCGGTTCCAGCGCAGAAGCAATTCGTAGTGCGCCTGTAGAGCAGCCACTTGGGATGGCGATAGATCGACGATCCCCGCCAGGCGGGCGACCAGGAGTTCAGGAAACACGGCCCAGACTCAAATAGACATCCAGGATGGCAACCGCCGCTGGGGTGACGCCGGGAATCCGCGCGGCCTGACCCAAGGTCACCGGGCGCACCCGATCCAGTTTCTGCTGAACTTCACGCGAGAGGCCGGGGATGCCGGTAAACGCGAAGCCGGACGGTATGGGGCGGTGATCGGCGCCTTTCGCCCGTTCCATCTGGCGCTCTTGCTGCGAGATGTACCCACTGTACTTGGTCTCGGTTTCCACAGTTGCGAGCAAACCACGAACCGGTTCCTCTCCGAGAACTTCACGAACCCACGGCAGCAATTCCGAGATCGAAGCTTCGGGCCGCTTCAGCCATTGACTGTTGCGATGGTTCTCCAGGGCCTGCATCAGACGGGTCTTTTGAGCTTGCTTCCGAGTGAAGATCTCCCAGCGCTCCTGCGTGACTAAACCGGCGCGGCGGCCGATGGGGGTCAGGCGCTCATCGGCATTGTCGATGCGCAAGTGGAGCCGGAATTCGGCGCGCGAAGTGAACATCCGATACGGCTCGTCGGCGCCCTTCGTGACCAGATCGTCGATCAGGATGCCGGTGTAGCCTTCCGTCCGCCCAATCACGACCGGATCACGGGTGGTGGCGCGGCAAGCGGCGTTCAGGCCGGCGACCAACCCTTGACACGCAGCTTCCTCGTATCCGGAAGTTCCATTGATCTGCCCGGCCAGGTACAGCCCAGGGATAGACTTCACCTCAAGAGTGTGAGCCAACTCGCGCGGATCGATAGCATCGTACTCGATAGCGTAGCCGGGGCGGATCATTTCGGCGCGCTCCAGCCCGGGAATCGACGCCACCACCTGCGTCTGCACATCAATCGGCATGCTGGTCGACATGCCGTTGACGTACACCTCGTTGGTATCGAGTCCTTCGGGTTCGAGAAAAAGCTGGTGACGGAGCTTGTCCGGAAATTTGACGATCTTGTCTTCGATGGAGGGACAATAGCGGGGACCGATGCCTTCGATCTGGCCGCTGTACAGAGGCGACCGCGGAATCGCCACTTGTAGAATGCGGCGCGTCTCCTCGGTGGTGTAACCGATGTGGCACTGGATTTGAGGCCGCTCGATGCGTTCGGTGAGGAAAGAAAACGGCGTCGGTTCGGCGTCACCTGGTTGCGGTTCGAAGCGGCTCCAGTCGATGGTTCGGCCATCCAGCCGCGGAGGCGTGCCAGTCTTCAGACGGGTCCACTGCAATCCGAGGTTTCGGAGTTGACTGCCCAGCAACTCGGACGGCGCCTCGCCGTTCCGGCCGCAACTGTACCGCTGCTCGCCTACATGAGCCAGGCCGTTCAAGAAAGTCCCGGTGGTGACGATGACGGCGTCCGCGGCGACACTGCGGCCATCGCGCAACCGCACCCCGGTGACGCGGCGCGATTCCAACTGCAGCGCGGCGACCTCGGCTTGCTTGATGCGCAAATTCGGCTCTTCCTCGAGCACCTGCCGCATGCGAACGCGATACTGCTTCTTGTCCATTTGGGCGCGCGGCGACCAAACCGCTGGACCGCGGCTGGTATTCAGCAGACGGAACTGGATGCCCACCGAGTCGGCGACTTCTCCCATGACGCCGCCCAGGGCATCGATCTCTCGAACCAGGTGACCCTTGGCGATGCCGCCGATAGCGGGGTTGCAGGACATCTGCGCGACGAGGTCGAGATTCATGGTGACCATGGCGGTTCTCAGGCCCATGCGCGCACAGGCCCGCGCAGCCTCGCATCCCGCATGGCCGGCGCCCACCACGACGACATCGTACTTCTCTGGCATCCGCTATCATTGTATCGATAATGAAAATCCTCGTCCTTGGGAGCGGAGGGCGCGAGCACGCGTTGGCGTGGAAACTCGCGCAGTCAGCCGGGGTGTCGGTGTATGGGGCTCCGGGCAATCCGGGATTTGCCAAGATCGGTCCGTGCATTCCGGTGCGGAGCGGCGAACCGGAGTCTTATCTGGCGGTAGCCGACGCGATCGGAGCCGATCTGACGGTGGTCGGCCCGGAGGCTCCTTTGGTGGCCGGTGTGGTGGATGCCTTTCGGGCGCGCGGCAAGCGAATCGTGGGGCCCAGCCGGGAAGCGGCGCAACTGGAAGGCAGTAAGATTCTCGCAAAGAACTTTTTTCTGAAAAGTGGAATTCCGACGGCGGCTTTTGCGACCGCCGCCAGTGAGACGGAGGCGCGGAAAGCGCTCGACCGGTTCGGCTATCCGGTGGTGCTCAAGGCGGACGGGTTGGCCGCTGGCAAAGGCGTCATCATCGCTCGCGACCGAGCCGCGGCCGAAGCGGCGTTGCGCGAGCTGCGGGGGCCCTTGGTCGTCGAAGAGTTCCTGCAGGGCGAGGAGGTCAGCTTCATCGCTCTGTGCGATGGCCGCGATGTGCTGCCACTGGCTCCCACGCAGGACCACAAAGCCGCGTTCGACGGGGACACGGGGCCGAATACCGGCGGCATGGGAGCCTATTGCGACGACTCTATCCTGACCGAGTCGCAAACGCGGGAGATTCTCAGCCGGGTGATTCATCCGACCGTCGAAGCCCTCCACTTCACGGGCTTTCTATACGCGGGATTGATGATGACCGCATCGGGGCCCAAAGTGCTGGAGTTCAACGTCCGCCTGGGAGACCCGGAAACACAGCCGATCGTACACAGAATGGCCTCGGACTTCTTACCCGCGCTCGTGGCCGCCAGCGAAGGGAATCTGCGGGACGTCAAGCTGGAATGGCGTGCGGGACCCAGCGTATGCGTGGTGATGGCCTCGGGCGGATACCCGGGCGCCTACCAGACAGGGAAGCCGATCCGCGGCATAGAAATCGCGGAAGCTCACGGTGCGACGGTGTTTCACGCCGGCACGCGAATGGGAGCGCAAGGGTTGGAATCCGCCGGCGGGCGCGTGCTGGGGGTGACGGCGGACGGAGACGACTTGGCGGCGGCCATCGATGCCGCGTACCGCGCGGTGCGGAACATCCACTTCGAGGGAATGCACTTCCGGACTGACATTGGACACAAGGGCCTTCGGAGAACGAGCGCCTGAGGGTACAATGGGGACAGAGTGGGCACGTAGCTCAGTTGGATAGAGCGGCCGCCTCCTAAGCGACAGGTCGGCAGTTCGAATCTGCCCGTGCCTACCACACTTTCCCGACAAGCCGGCACCGGCCATGGCGAACTACGAATTCGGGCCGTTCCGCTACGACCCGGAGCAGCGCCTGCTGTTCCGCGAGGGCCAAGTGGTTCCGCTGGCGCCCAAGGCCGCCGACACCCTGCACATTCTGTTGGAACATCGCGGGCGGATCGTCGAAAAGGGCGCCTTGATGAAACTGCTGTGGCCGGATACCACGGTTGACGAAGTCGGGCTGGCACGCAACATCTCCATCCTCCGCAAGGCTTTGGAAGAGCAAGCGGGAGGAGCCTCGTACATCGAGACGGTTCCGAGAAGAGGGTACCGGTTCGGCGCGGCGACGCAGGGCCTGCCGGCGATGCCCAAAGCGCCCGAGATACCGACGATTAGACGTTTCCCCCGGTGGGTGGTTCTGCTGGCGGGCATCGCCGCATGTGCCGGACTCATCTACTGGCAGTTCTACGTACCTTCGCGCTACGTGGCGCGCGGCGCCGGACAGGTTGGTTTGGCGGTCGTGCCGTTCGAGCCGCTCACGCCGGATGCGGAGCGCACTGGCGTCGCCCGTCAGATCACCGACCTGTTAGTCACCGACTTGTCGAAACTCGACCGGGTCCAGGTGCTCGCGCCGAGCACGGTGCGCCGGCACCAGCGGTTCGGGATTTCGATGGGATTGATGGGGCGCCTGCTGGGACTGGACGTTCTGGTGGAAGGCGGCGTGCAAGTTTCCGGCGAGCACCTCACGATCACGTCCCGCCTGGTGGACGTCCACACGGGCAAGATCATTTGGGCGGAGAATTACGACCGGCCACTGGCCGACGCGGAGAAGGCGCAGAGCGAGGTGGCGGGCCAGATCGCCGCGCAAATTGGGGTTCGTTTGGCGCGCGTGAAGGATTAGATCAGGCATTCCGAAACAATTCCGAAGGGACTTACGCACCATTCCGGGTGGAAGCTGGACGATGTGATGACACTTGCTGCCGCAACGTGGCGGGCTGCCATAGTGGGCCGCTGGACGGCGCGGATCGTGGGCACGTTGATGGCCCTGTTCTTTCTCGCGTTCGTGGTAGGCGAAGGTCCGCCGCCACTCTTTAAACTGAGCTGGCAACAGAACTTGCAGTTTCTGGGCATGGCCGGGCTGTTCCTGGGTTTACTGCTGGCCTGGAAATGGGAAGGCTGGGGCGGGTTGGCCGCCCTGGTCAGCTTCGCCTTGCTCCTCGCCATAGACCGGCGATTCAACACGACGTGGTTCTTCCTGTTGCCGGCAGGCGCGGCCGTTGTGCACGTGTTGTGCTGGTGGCGTATTGCATCGGGACCGCCCGCCGCTGGTACTGCCTGGGAGGTTCCCAGAACGGCGCTGTGGCTCACCGGAGCTGCGGTCGGAGTCTTCATTCTCTTGTGCGCCAATGAGATATTTGGCCAGCCGCCGCTGATGACACCGGCGCTGCGACCTTCGGCCGAGCTGGTGGGACGCTGGCACGGCCAGGCTGACACCGGTCTCCGGCAGACCGCTTCCCCCCGGTATATCGAAGTCGACTTTTCGATTGCCGCCGACGGTACGGTTTCGGGACATGTGGGCGATCGGGCGTTCACGGGAGGACGGATCGCCAACAACCGCAGTTGGTTCGGCGCTTTGATGCATTGGCGAGACCCGTACGAGATCCGCGGAGGAGGATTCGACGCGGGAACCATCCTGCGCGGACAGGAAATGGATGGCGGTTTGGTACTCGCCGGAGAGTCATATAGGCTGACGCTCAGAAAGCAGTAAAATAAGAGAATCTTTTACTAGCCTCCCCCGTGGCGAACCGTGGTGCATTCAGCCGCGGAGTGAGGAACCGACCCAAGCGATGTCCTTCGTCCATCTGCACTGCCATACCGACTACTCGCTGCTCGACGGCGCTTGCGATATCGACCAGTTGATGCAGCTCGTGGTCGAACAGAAAATGCCGGCCGTCGCCATGACGGACCACGGCAACCTGTTCGGCGCGATCAAGTTTTATAACGCCGCCAAGGCGGCGGGCGTGCATCCGGTGATCGGCTGCGAGATGTACGTCTCGCAGCAGGGCCACAAGGGGCGAAGCGACTCCGACCGCTACAACCACCTGGTGCTGCTGTGCGAAAACCAGGAAGGCTACCGCAACCTCATCAAGCTGGTCTCGACCGCCTACCTCGACGGGTTCTATTACAAGCCCCGCGTGGACCTGGACCTCCTGTCACAGCATTCCAAGGGTCTGATCTGCCTCTCCGCCTGCCTGCGCGGCCACATCCCGGAAATCATCCTGTCGGACAAGTACGACGAGGCCAGGCGCCTGGCGCACACTTATTCGGACATTTTCGGACACAACAATCTCTTTCTGGAAATCCAGGACCATCACCTGGAGCAGGACCGCAAGCTCACGCCCGAATTGAATCGCTTGTCGCACGAAACCGGACTGCCGCTGGTGGCCACCAACGATTCGCACTACCTGCGGAAGGAAGATGCGCGGGCGCACGAGATCCTGCTGTGCATCCAGACCGGCAAAACCTACACCGACCCCAACCGGATGCGTTGGAACACGCCGGATTTCTACCTCAAATCGCGCGCCGAGATGATGGAGTTGTTCAGCGAACTGGAAGACTCGCTCGACCGCACTTGGGAAATCGCGCAACGGTGCAACGTGAAGCTGGAAAAGGTGACCGAGCCGTTTCCGAAGTTCGACGTTCCGGAAAGCCACACCACGGACACCTACTTCGAGTACGTGGCGCGGCAGGGCTTCGAGAAGCGGCGGGCGCGCCTGGAGGCGATGCGCGCGAAGGGCGCGCTGAAGCACGACCTGGCGGACTACGCGGAGCGTCTGGATCGCGAAATCCAGATGATCCAGAAGATGAAGTTCTCGGGGTATTTTTTGATCGTCTGGGACTTCATCCGCTATGCGAAATCGCTGGGAATCCCGGTGGGACCGGGGCGTGGATCGGCGGCCGGAAGCCTGGTGGGCTACGCCATGGCCATCACCGATATCGACCCTTTGCAGTATGGGCTGCTGTTCGAGCGCTTTCTGAACCCGGAACGCGTCAACTTGCCCGATATCGACGTGGACTTTTGCATGAACCGCCGCGGAGAGGTGATCCAGTACGTCACCGAGAAATACGGCCGCGAACAGGTGGCGCAGATCATTACGTTCAATACGCTGGGGGCGCGCGCGGCCATCAAGGACGTCGGGCGCGTGCTGGAAGTGCCGTTCGCGGACGTGGAGCGCCTCACCAAGATGGTGCCGAACGTCCTGAACATCTCGCTCGAAGAGGCGATCCGGCAGGAACCGGGATTCAACGAGGCAGCCCAGAAGGACCCGCGCGTGGACGATGTCCTGAAGGTTGCGCTCAGGTTGGAGGGCCTCTCGCGCAACTGTTCGGTGCACGCCGCCGGTGTGGTAATTTCGCCGCGGCCGTTGAAAGAGCTGGTCCCGCTGTACAAAACCAACCGCGACGAAATTGTGACGCAGTTCGACATGAACGGGTTGGACAAGATGGCCCTGCTGAAGATGGATTTTCTGGGGCTGACGACACTCACCCTGATCCAGGACGCGCTGCGGCTTATCAAGAAACGGCAGGGCGTGGACCTGGTTCCCGAGGACCTGCCGCTGGACGACAAAGCGACCTACGAGATCTTCTGCAAGGGCTACACCAGCGGTGTCTTCCAGTTTGAATCGGCGGGCATGCGGGACATCCTGCGGCGCTACCAGCCCAGCCGCCTGGAGGACCTGACGGCTTTGAACGCGCTCTACCGGCCGGGACCGATCCAGGGCGGCATGGTGGACGACTTCATCGAGCGCAAGTGGGGCCGGCGCGCGGTGCAGTACGACCTGCCGGAGCTCAAGGAATTGTTGGAGGAGACTTACGGTGTCATCGTGTACCAGGAACAGGTGATGCAGATCTCCAACCGCCTGGCGGGGTATTCCCTGGGCGAAGCCGACCTGCTGCGGCGCGCCATGGGCAAGAAGGACCTGGAGGAGATGGTCAAGCACCGGGAGCGTTTCACGCAAGGCGCGGTGGAGCGCGGCTTCCCGCAGAAGAAGGTGGAGAAGATTTTCGACCTGATGGAGCAGTTCGCGGGATACGGCTTCAACAAGTCGCATTCGGCGGCGTACGCGTACCTGGCGTTCGTTACGGCCTACCTGAAGGCCCACTACCCGGTGGACTTCATGGCGGCGCTGCTGACGTCGGAAACCGGGAACACCGCGAAGATCGTGAAGTACATCAACGAATGCCGCGAAATGGGGATCCCAATCCTGCCTCCCGACGTCAACCACTCGGACTGGAGCTTCACGCCGGACGGGACACCGCGGACGGGAAACGGAATCCGCTTTGGCCTGGGCGCGGTGAAGAACCTGGGTCAGTCGGCGGTAGAGGCGATCGGGCAGGCGCGCGAGCAGGTGGGGCGATTCACTACCCTGCACCAGTTTTGCGAAACGGTGGATTTAGGCGCGGTGAACCGGAGGATGATCGAGAGCCTGATCCGCGCCGGCGCCATGGATTCCCTCGATGGGACGCGATCCCAGAAGTTCGCCGCGGTGGAAAGCGCCATGGAAGGAGGCCAGCGCGTGTGGCGCGACCGCCAGAGCGGACAGACCGGCCTTTTCGGCGCCCTGGCCGACGAAGAGATTCACCAGGCCACGCTGCCCAACGTCCCCGAGTGGGGAGACAAGGAAAAGCTGGCCGGCGAGAAGGAGTTGCTGGGATTCTGGGTGACCGGCCATCCACTCGACCGCTATGCGGACAAGGTCTCGGAGCTGGCCACGCACGATACCGGAAACCTGGAGGGCTTGGCCAAGGGGAACGAGGTGATTCTGTGCGGCGTGTTGATGGGCATTACGCGCAAGCGCAACCGCGAGGGCAAGCCGTGGGCGACGTTGAGCATCGAAGACCGCAACGGAAGCGTGGAAGCGATGGTGTTCGCCGCCAGCTTCGAGCGCCTGGCGCCGCAGGTTGTGGAAGACCAGGCGGTGATGGTGCGCGGCTCGGTGCTGCCGGAAGAGAATGCGCCGCCGAAGATCTCGGTGCAGGACATCGTACCGCTGGAGAACGCGCGCGTGGATTTGCCGGCCATCATCTCGATTCGCGTGTGGCTGGGCAGGAACGGCGGGACGGACCGGGCGCAAGCTCTGGAAGAACTGTTTCGGCGCAAGCCTGGAGAGACCCAGGTTCGGCTGCGCCTGGAAGCGCCGCGAGATTTTGCCGTTCTACTGGATGTGCCGGCGAAGGTGAAGCCCGACCGCGAGTTCCGCCGCGCGGTGGAGGAAATCTGCGGAGCCGAGTGTTTGGAAAGGGTGGCCGGGTGACGCAAACGTGACGGCCCGAGTGCCCCGCAGTGCATCGGATAGCCTTTTGCTCTCCGCCCGCGAAATCCGCGGGATGCGGCGGGTGCCGGAGGACCGAGTTACCGAATGCTGTGCGCCTCTGGGCGAGCGAGCGGTGTTGCCGACCACGACGTCCGATGAGCTGCGCGAGCGGCTCAAGGAGGCCCTGCCAAGCTTCGGGTTCGATTTCCGGCGCCTATTGGAGCGGAAGCAGCCACCTTTCCAATGCCCGCGCCACCGGCAAGTTCGCGCCGCGCGGGTGGCGCCTCAACTACGGAACGACGCCGCAGGACCTGGAGATTCTGTTCCACGATGTCCGCAGGGCGACCGCGCTTTCCGCGTGGCCTCCGCCGCTGAGCGTCGGATCTGTGCGCAGTAAGTATCCTCCGGCAGAGCCAAGCGATCTCCCAGTTAATTAGCCGCCATTTCTCACAAGGAAGAGGCGAAATAGCCGCAATCCTGTTCACTTAAGGATTCTTCTGGCCCGGTGGGTGTTGATCGGCGGCAAAGGCTTGGTGTTCCGCGGCCGAAGCGGGAAATTGCTCATCTTACGCTTCACGCCACGCAGGTTTCGTCGATTGCGGCTGGAGACGACGCGCTCCTGGAGGATTTCCGCGAGTACGGCGTTATGAAAGGGTTTCGTCTGCTGAGGGGGGAATAGCGTTGTAGACGGGTAGCTTGCGACGCACAACTCGTACGGCGTGCAGAAACGAGAGGCGGTCGGGATCCTCGTTGGCCATGAGCGCGGCCTCATGCATCAGACCGCGGATTGCGAAATGCGCCATCATGAATCCTTAGAACTCCTGGCGTACCAAGTCGGGGGTCTTGCTGCGCAGTACGACTTTGGCCCCCCGCGGATGCGTCTTCAGTTCATCCAGCGCCGTCCCGATTTCCCAGCGTTCCTGGTAGACGGCCACCAGTTCGCAGGCTGGCGCTTTTTCGTGATCCGGGATGGTTGTCACTAAGCGGTAGATCGGCTCAGCGTCGCCGGCGCCGTCCAACTCATAGTCGATCACGCGCACAACGATGCCGTTGGTCTTGTGCCGCCAGTCTCGCTCCAATGGATAAATGCGGCTCAGGTAAGAGCCATCGGGTAGCCGTTCCTCGCACGCCACGCGCATGTTCTTCTTGACTCGCCACAGCAGGTCTGCGCCTGTTGCCGCGGCCTGCTTCCACAGTGCGAAACCAAAGAAATTCCGGTCGGCTAGGCACAGCATGCCCTTTTGCAAATGCGCGACAACCGCCTTGGCGAGGGTAATTTCTCCGATCGCGCAACCATTCATCTGGCTGCCAAACAACACCTGAGTGCCGTTCTCTACCAGGGAAACGAAACGGATCTGCGGATAGGCGCTACTGCCACGGCTCGCCCCGGGCCGTCCGAAGGCATCTTCGTTGACCTTCTCATCGGCAACATCGAACGTGCTGCCGTCCAGGCTTACCAGGCGCCACTCGCGATACCAGGCGCCCTTGGTGTCCGCGACTGCGATGGGCTTGATTAACTCATCATGCAACTGCTGCAGCGGTTCCCAACTCAGCCGCGTGCGGGCTTGCGAGATTCCCGATTTGCCAGCCACCTTTACCTCGCCAGACGGATCACGCAACCACTGGATGCCCTCCAGCAGACAACGCAAAACCTCACGATAGGACGACTGCATGTACAGCGCCAAGGCGATCACGTAGTAGACCACCACGTGGGCCGGCAAGTCCCGTTGGCGAATACTGGCTTTTTCCGCCTTCGCCAAAACCGAGCGGATGGCGGACACAGGAAACGTCTTGGCAATCACGCCGAGACTGATGCAGTCGGTGATGCGGCTTCCGACCGGTAACGAGGCAATGGATCGAGCCATTCTGGGGGCCTCCCGCCCAAAAACAGAATAGCGCCAAATTGTTCTTAAGTGGACAGTATTGGGGTTAGTGGCCCGAAACCACTCCAACTTCGCTGGCCGTCAGGGCGCGCGCGTACCATTGCACTTCCTCGATCAACCCGTTGAACGATCGCCCCGTCGTGCTCCCTCCGATCTCGTTTCCTCCGATGGTCAGCGTGCTCACGCTGTAGTT
>Ga0326728_10023081_pt1 | contig 11454 bp, 10 predicted proteins | sample MB3enrmetagenome_FD_207602 | JGI IMG/M metagenome (GOLD analysis project Ga0326728, IMG submission 207602) | Lab enriched peat soil microbial communities from McLean, Ithaca, NY, United States - MB31MN | ecosystem: Environmental > Terrestrial > Soil > Wetlands > Peat | place: USA: New York... | reverse complement strand
ATTACGGCCTCCGTCACGTGGCCGGGCTTCTGGTAGTCAGCGGGTGTGCCGAGTCCTGTGCCAGGGGAACTGCTGGGCATGAAGAGGTGGAAGAGTCCGGGGTAGACTTTCAGCGTGACTCCCGGTTTGCCTGCCAGCGCGTTCTTCCAGCCGTCGAAGTCCTCCGAGGTCACTTGATAGTCGCGTTCTCCGCGCAGGATCAGCATGGGGATCTTGAGCTGTGCCGCCACTTCGGCCGGATGGTAACTGCGCAGGTCGAGGAAATAGGACCCGGGAATCGTCGTGCCGAGGACATTCACCTTGGCGTCGGCGGCGAGCGTCGGGCTCTCGATTTCCTTGTCCGACTGCTCCGCGGCGTCGATCTGCTTCCGCGCTTCGGGGGTGATCTTTCCATCGAGGCTGGCGATGTATTTGAGCTGTTCGACGATCACTTGCTCGAGCGGACGAGTGGTGCCAGCCAGGATGACGAGGCCTGCTACCTGGGCGTGGCCTTGCGCGATGCGAGGAGCGAGCATGCCTCCCAGGCTGTGCCCGAGCACGAAGATGCGCCGGGGATCGATCTCCTGCCGCTTCGCGAGAAGCGCCACGGCGGACCGCGCATCATCCACTGTCTCATCGTTGACCGTGAAGCCTGCCTCCTGCGCCTTGATTTCCTTGCCGTACTGCAGCGTCCGTTTGTTGTAACGCACGACGGCGATGTTCCGGCTCGCCAGGCCCCAAGCGATGTCCTTGAACGGTTTGTTGGGGCCGATGGTTTCGTCCTGATCGTGGGGGCCGGACCCTTGGACCAGCACGACGGCCGGAAATGGTCCGGCGCCGTTGGGAAGGGTCAGCGTGCCCGGCAGTTGCCAGGGTTCGTTGCCGACCTTGATCTGCCGCTCGTGAAAGCTGACGGGCTTGGCGTAGTCCGGGGGCTTCCACGGTGCCTCTGCCTCCGCCGGCACGACGAAGAATCCTGCGACGCGGCCCTTCGAATCGAAGACCCACTTGACGTTGAGCGTCGCCTTTTCAAACTTCGAGGTCACCAGCACTGCTTGATAGCCCTGGACCGGCTGGACGCGCGTCCCGGCAATGGACTGGAACGCGCCGACCTGGCCGATGAGGCCGTCCCAGAACTCGGCCAGCTTGGCAGCCGGCATCGCCGATGTCATGGTTTCGTCAAAGTGCGTCGCGACTTGGTCGAATTGGCGCGCCGCTAACTGTTGGGTCAACGACTTGCCGAGAGACTCGAAATCCTGGGCGCCCGCTTGTGGTGCGCCGAAACTCGCAAGACCCAGGGCGCCAGCGCCGAGCAGGCCAAGAGCCACCTTGAGAATCGTTTCGTTCCTCATCTTGTTCCTCCCTCACGGAGTTTCCGGCTGACCGCCTCCAACTCGCGGGCGATCGCCACTTCCGGCACGCCCTCCGTGATGGCTTTGGCCACGAGTTCTTCCAACCGCCGGGTGAACTGCGCCCTTGCCTCCGGCGTGGCGCCGGGTCGGCGGCGCTCAACCACCGTCGCCCCTCGGCGCCTCCTCAATTCTAACCAGCCCTCTTCGGCGAGGAGGCGATAAGCCTCCGCCACGGTGTTGTGGTGGACCCCGAGGTCCATCGCCAGTTGGCGGACCGTAGGGAGCTGGTCGCCGGCCCGGAATTTTTCCGAAACCAGCATGGCGCGGAGCCCACTCGCGATTTGTTCGTAGGCAGGCACCTGAGAGGCTAAATCGATTTGAAGCACAGGGGCGTCCGAGCGCATTGTCTAATGTCCATGTACAACATACAAACATGCGTCGCGCGTGTCAAGAAAATTCTTTGTATTGAATTTCTTCGCTTGGCTTCGCCGATCATCGGGTTCACCAGGCTGCGTAGTGCTTCCTTGCGACCAGAGAGTATCCTGCTGCCAGCGGGCCGTTTTGATAAACTAGGGGCAACGTTCAGGACGCGGAGGGGATCATGAGATTCGTCCACTTGAGTGTCGTAGTTGCGCTGGTTTTCTGTTCCGCAGCGCGCGCCCAGGAAAGGCCGGACCAGGAGCAGCAGCCCGAGCAGCAGAACCCGCCGACTTTGGAGAAGGAAGCCCCCAAGGCGGCGCCGTCACTGGAGGGGCCGCGCACCTCCACCTTGACCGATGCTCGAAAGCTGATGCACATCCGCACCGTCTATGTGGACCGTATCGACAATCAGCTCAGTGACAAGCTGGCAGAGGGAATCGCGAAGATGGGCCGCTTTCGTATCGTGGCCGAGCGCAAGGAGGCGGATGCGGTCTTGACCGGGACGTGCTTTGACTCGCGACGCCTGAAGCGGGTGCACTCGGAGGTGTTCCTCAACGAGCGGGCCAGCGGGGCGTCCATCTGGCAGGACGTCGTTCGACGCCCCTACAACCCACCCTCCCTGGCGAAGAGTGTGGACGATACGGCGGAGCTCATCGTGACGCACTTGAACGAGACTTTGCAGGAAGTGGACCGCAAGTAGCGCCGCGAGCCTGCGACACGGTATGATCAGTGTCTCGCCGCAGGTCTGCAACAACGATTAGGACATCGACCGCCTTTTGGAGGAAATCAGAAATTAGAAATTAGAAATCAGATAACGAAGACACGTTCTTTTTTCTGATTTCTGATTTGTCCTATGCTGCTTCGTGATTTTCGTTCTTCCGATCTCGAGACTCTTTACCGGATTGATCACGCTTGCTTCCCGCCGGGTGTATCTTATTCGCGAGGCGAACTGGCAGCTTTCATCGGCCACGCATCCGCCGCGACGTGGATTGCGGAGGAGAATCATGAGATCGTCGGATTTGTGATCGCGGACCGTGAACCCAAGGCGGCGGGGCACATCGTTACCATCGACGTGGTAGAAAGGTACCGCCGAAAGGGCGTCGGTAAGGCATTGATGGAAGCGGTCGAAGCGTGGGCGGCGCGGGGCGGCCTGCGGCTGATCTATCTGGAGGCTGCGGAGAGCAATGCGAGCGCGCAGGCGTTCTATGAGGCGCGCGGATACGAGAAGCTGGAGACGATCGAGAACTACTACGCCGATGGCGAGGCTGCCTGGGTGATGGTGAAGCGGCTCCGGCGGTAGATAGTAGACGGGTCGGATTGCCGATTTTCGATTGACGATTGCCGATTGACCCAGAAGGAAGCCGTCCAGCTCTTCAATTAAATTTAGCAATCGGCAATCAGCAATCGGCAGTTCGGCCTGCCGTCTACCGTGTCGGAGGTTCTTATGCCCGTTAAATTGATGTCGGCTCAGTATCGGGTCATTGGTATCGCGGTGCTGGTGGCGGCCGCGTCGCTCGGCGCGACGCTCAAGTATTTCTCCCGTGCATTTCCCGAGGCCAGCATCGACTTCCGCGTGAGCCGCGCCGATTCTGAGACGATTGCCGAGAAGTTCCTGGCCGCGCGGAAACTTGCCCCCGAGGGCTATCGACACGCGGCACTCTTTGATTACGACGACGGCGTCAAGCTCTACCTGGAGCGGACTCAAGGCCTCGAGCGCCTGAATGAGCTGACGCGCGGCCCTATTCACTTGTGGCGCTGGTCGCATCGGTGGTTCAAGCCACAACAGAAGGAGGAACTCCGCGTGGAGGTGACGCCGGAGGGCGCCGTGGCGGCCTTCGACCACGAGGTTCCCGAAGCCGCGCCGGGAGCGCGTCTCGAACCCGCCGAGGCGCGCCGGGTGGCCGAAGCGTTCCTGCGGAAAGTTACGCAGCGCAACCTGGACGACCTCGAGTTTGTGGAGGCGGCAAAGTCGCAACGTCCCGCTCGCCTCGATCATACCTTCACCTGGAAACAGAAGAGCGTGAACCTGGGCGACGGGAGCTTGCGCGTCGAGATCGAAGTGAACGGCGACCAGGTGAGCGGCTATCGCGAGTTCGTGAAAGTCCCGGAGCAGTGGCAGCGCGACTACGAGAAGCTGCGTTCGCGCAACACCGCGGCGCAACTCGTGGACGAGGTCCTGTGGGTCCTGCTCAGCGTCGCCATGCTCGGATTCCTCATTCTCCGGTTGCGCGATCGCGACGTGCCTCTCCGCACCGCGTCCGGCTTCGGCGTGGTGGCGATGGTCCTCTACTTTCTCAGCCAGCTAAACACGATTTCTCTGGCCGAGTTCTCCTACCAGACCAAGGATTCGTATCCAGGCTTCATCACCAATTATTTTGCCAGCAGCCTGTCGCAGGCGGTGGGAGTGGGCGCCTTCATCTTCCTGCTGGTGGCCAGCGCCGAACCGATGTATCGGGAAGGGCTTCCAAACCAGATTTTCCTCCGACGCCAACTGACCTGGAACGGCATTCGCACGCGCTCGTTCTTCCTTGCCAACGTTGTCGGCATCGCGCTGACGTTTTTCTTCTTCGCTTACCAGACGGTGTTCTACCTCACGGCCAACAAGCTGGGAGCCTGGGCGCCTTCGGACATTCCCTTCACCAATGAGCTGAATACGCGGATTCCCTGGGTGGCGGTGCTTTTCACCGGTTTCTTCCCGGCCGTCTCGGAAGAGATGCAGTTCCGCGCCTTCGCCATTCCGTTTCTCAAGAAGCTCCTGCGGTCGTGGCCGCTGGCGATTGTCCTCGCAGCCTTCAACTGGGGATTCCTTCACTGCGCCTATCCGAACCAGCCATTCTTTATTCGCGGTGTTGAAGTGGGCGTGGGCGGCATCATCATGGGCTTCATCATGATGCGTTTCGGCATTGTCGCCACGCTCATCTGGCACTATTCCGTGGATGCGCTTTACACGGCCTTCATTCTGCTGCGCTCCTCCAACCACTACCTGATGATCTCGGGCGGCGTCACCGCCGGCATCATGCTCATCCCGTTGCTGGTGGCGCTGGTGGCGTATTGGCGGACGGGCACGTTCACCGAGGAGGAGTCGCTCACCAACGCGCGCGAGGGGATCTCGAGGACTCCGCGTGCCGAGGTCCGCCAGGAGGCAGAGGTGCCGCTGGCTTATCGCCCACTCAGCCGAAGGCGATTTGTGGCCGCCGCCGCCATCACCTTGGGCTGTGCGCTGGTGGCGTTGGTGCCGGCCTATCATTTCGGAGACGGGATCAAGGTCCGGACCACGCGGCAGGATGCGATTCGCGCCGCGGATGATTTCCTCGCCAAACGGGGCGTGGCGTCCGGCACCTATCACCGCGTGGCCTGGCTTCAGGAGAACGTCGAGCCTCTGGGGTTGCGTTGTCTGCTCGAGCGCCGCTCGCTGAGGGAATCCGACCAGATCTATCGTCAGGCAACACGTTTGCTGCTTTGGGAGGTCCGGTACTTCCGCCCACTCGAAAAGGAAGAGTACCTGGTGTTGATTGACCCCCAGAACGGAGCGGTGTTCGACTGCCGGCATGCGCTCGACGAGAATGCGCCCGGCGCTTCGCTCTCGCCGGAAGATGCCCGCAAGCTTGCCGATCAAGCGATCAAGGAGCGCGGTTACCCGCCCGCCGGCTTCCACCTTGCGGACTCGAATGCGAAGAAACGCCAGGCGCGCGAGGACTACGCCTTCATCTTTGAGGCGAACGCGGGCGACCCGCGCAACGTGGGCGGCGCCCGCTACCGGCTTCAAGTGGACATTGCCGGTAACCAAGTGGTGAGCTGCTCGCGATTCTTCAAACTTCCCGAGGACTGGGAACGCACGCACGGCGCCACGCGGCTGCCAAATGTGATCCTGACGGGTCTTGGCTATCTTTTGGCGGCAGGCCTGGCGGGTGGCGGAGTGATCCTGTTTGTCTTCCAGGTTCGGCGCGGGCAGATTCCCTGGCGCCGCGCAGCCTGGGTTGGCGCAGCGGTGGCCACCCTGACGGCTTTGTCTCAATTGGATAGGCTGCCGTTGATGGACCAGTCTTACGATACGTCGATTCCTCTCTCGACGTACCACCTGGGTGCGCTCATCCTCCTGGTGCTGGCGCCGCTCCTTGCAGGATTGCTGGCTTGGCTGGTGGTCGGCCTTGCCACCAGCCTCTACCCCGACGCGTGGCGCATTTGTCGCGCGCCGGCGCGGCGTGTTTGGCGTCTTGACGGGATGATGGCGATCGTGCTCACGATTGCCGCCGCCGCCGCTACTCGCGAAATCAGCGCTTTGCTGACGGCCGCTCTTCACGCGTACGCTCCGGTCTCCATCGCGCTGGCGCCTGACGAGCTCAACTCGTATCTTCCGGGACCGGCCGCGTGGTTGGGAGCCCTTCTTTTCGCCATTTTCACGTCCGCCATCATAGGAATCGTAATCCGGATCGTCCGGCAAGGCTGGACGACGCGTGCGTGGTGGCTGTGGGCCGGCGTGCTGCTGGCGATCGTGCGCCCGGGACCGGCTGGGGCCCACTCCCTCGCGCAGTTTGCCGTTGGCTGGGTTATCGCGGCGCTGCCGATCCTGGTCACGCTTTTGATCATTGCTTTTATCTACCGTGACAACGTGGTGGCCTATGTCGGTGCTCTCTTCTCCCTGCAGGCGGCCGAAAGTCTCGTATCCCTGTGGTCCCAGCCGGCCGCCTTTTTCCGCTGGCAGGGCGCGCTGCTGGCAGTCTTGACGGCGGCGTTTCTGCTGTGGCTCCTGGCTCCGGGTGGAAAAGCGCCAACGCGGGCGGAATTGCCGATCGCCGATTGACGATTTGAAGAAGTTGTCAGTCGTCAGTTGTCAGTCGTCAGTTGCAGCAGCGGACTCCGGATGAGTAGCAACTGACAACTAAATTTAACTGACACAAGCGATCACTGACGTCTCTTCCAATCGTCAATCGAAAATCGTCAATCGGCAATTCTACCTTCCCCACCCTCCCCCGCCGGGCGTCTCGATTCGCAGGACGCTTCCAGCGGGCGCACTGAAGGCGGCTTTTGAGGGCAGATGGACAACGCGTGGTCGCCCCTCGGAATCCTCGGGCGCCAGGCGCAACAAGTTCCTGCCTGGGGCGCCGGGCGCGCCGCCGGCGAGGCCGTAAGGGCGGAAGCGGCGGCGATCGGAGAGAATGCTGCCGCGGACGTCCACCATAAACTCCAGCTCCCGGATGATCCCGTCGCCCCCGCGGAAGCGTCCCGCGCCTCCGGACCCTCGGCGCAGCGAGTAGCGGCGCACACGGACGGGATAGGCGGACTCGAGGACTTCGATGGGCGTGTTGAGCGAGTTCGTCATGTGGGTGTGGACTCCGCTCAGGCCGTCGGCCGTCGGCCGCGCCCCCATACCGCCGGCAATAGTTTCGTAGTAGGCAAAGGTCGCGCCTGAGCCCGGATTTAGTAGCGGGCCTCGGGCATGCCGCGTGTCGATCCCACCGAACGACAGATTATTCATGGTTCCTGAGCTTGCCGCCGGGATGCGGTCCGGCAAGGCGCGCGCGAGCGCCCGCAGCAGCACATCGACGATGCGTTGCGACGTCTCCACATTGCCCGCAGCAACGGCGGCGGGCGGCTGGGCGTTGACCACGCTGCCCTGTGGGGCGCGCACCGTGATGGGCGCCATCAGGCCGGCGGAGGCCGGAACGTCCTCACCGAGGAGGCAGCGGAAAACGTAGAAGACCGCCGAAACCGCGACAGCCAGTACGGCGTTCACACTGCCGCGGCAGGCGGGGGACGTGCCGCTGAAGTCCACCACGGCTTGATCGCCCCGGATGTGGATAGCGACGCGCAGGCGCACGGGAAAAGAAGAGAAGCCATCGTCGTCGAGGAAATCTTCTGCTGTGTATACGCCGTCGGGAATACGCCGCAGCGCCTCGCGCATCAAGCGGGCCGAGTAGTTGTAAAGGGCCTGAAGATAAAAGTCCGTTCTTGCGGCGCCATACTTCGCCAGAAGTTCCGTGAGGCGGCGCTCGCCCAGGCGGCACGCTGCCACCTGTGCCATCAGGTCGCCCTCACGTTCGCGTGGCGTGCGAACGTTGGCAAGCACCATCGCCAGCACGTCTCGCTGAGTCTGGCCGCCGCGCGCCAAGACGACCGGTGGGATGCGCAGGCCTTCCTGGTATATTTCCTCGCTCAGCCCCATGGAAGCCGGCCGCGCCCCCCCGATGTCCGAGTGATGAGCGCGGTTGGCGACATAGAAGAGAGGTCGCGAGGGTTCGGGTTCTTGGGGCCGAGCGCTTCGCGATGCGCGCCCCGAAGGCCCCGTTGGGAGACCCACCGGCATTACCAGCGTAATATCCGGCAGGTGCGTTCCGCCCGCGTAGGGATCGTTGAGCATGGCGATATCGCCCGGGCGGAGGTCAAGGGCATCGATGGCGGCGGCAACCGACATCGGCATCGAGCCTAGGTGGACGGGCATGTGGTCGCCCATCGCCACCACCCGGCCCCGGCCGTCGAACACGGCGCAGGAATAGTCGCGCCGCTCCTTGATATTGGGCGAAAAGGCGGAGCGCCGCAGGGCCGCGCCCATCTCCTCCGCCACGGAGTGGAAGAGGTTCTTGAAGATTTCGAGTTCAGCGGAGTTGACTTTCATGTTCGGCTCCCCCGCGGGACTTGCGGGTTCGTTTCGGCGCGAGGATCGAAACAAGTGCCCCACGTTTCGGTGGCTTGGCCCGCTTGCGTGCCCCGAACGCGCCCGTCTTTTTCCATCCTGGAACCTCTCTTCCCGTGGATTGAATCCGGTTGCCGCCTGAATTCCTGATCGGACGGTCATTTTTCGATCTGCTCATTCTACAGGACATCGTAGGTTTGCTGGTAAATTCCTTCCGCCGACGCCTGTAGCGCCGGGCTTTAGCCCGGCATTTGCCGCCCTGAAGGGCGGCGCTACAAGCGGCACCTGCCGCCCCTTCGCTTCGGCGAGGGCGGGCCCTAAGAGTCGCCGCTGCAAGCAGCCTGTGGGCAAAGGATATACCCCAAATTCCGATTTTCGAGCTTCCAGTTTCCACTCTCGGGTTCGTTCTTGGCTTCTCGGGTTTGTTTTCTTGACCGCTTCCGTTCTAAACCACTTACAAGGTTTGTTCTAGGTTTGTTTTCCGTGGCCCTTCGATTCTAAAGGACTTACTAGGTTTGTTCTAGGTTTGTTTTAGGGGTCATGTCGATGATTCTAATAGACTTGTCAGGTTTGTTTGACCTATTTTTTTCATTTTTTCATTTTTGGCCCCAACGCCGATGGTTGAACACCGTTTTCCCCTCCTTCCGGCCACTCGTCGGGGCATTCGTTGCGATGGCTTCCGCGCTCGGGCTTGGAGATGCGCCCGGACGGTTGGCCAGACGATTTGCAAGCTGCCGCTCTGACGTTTCGATCCCTTCTCAGCATGACCTCTTCTTCCCTGTCGCCAATCCTCAATCTCGAACCCTCAGTCTGCGGTTTTTATCCCCTGTCTCAAAATCTCCAATCCTTAATCCTCAGGCCTGGTCCGGCCCTGTCATCCCACTTTTGATACTCTATCGCATACTAACTTATCTGTCAAGGAAAATCGTAACCGCTACCCTGCTCTTCGAAACTCGCGGCCCGCTAACTTATCGAGCGGTCTTTCCATGTTGCGTTCCCGTGTACCGTCTACCGTCTACCATCTACCGTCTGTCGGCTCTTCCTTGCGAACCCCGACTGCCGACTCCCGACTCCCGAGCCCCGGACCCCGGCCCATTGGCCGAAGAACGAGCCTAGAGAATTATAGGGTACCAGAGGATACATGTCAAGAAAAATATTTCGCGGACCGATACGCTTTGCCAATGTGCGGGGTCTTCGAGTCTTAAAGATTCGGGCTTCGCGGAACAGAGGATCAGGAACCGCGGACCTTGAGGAACAGGTCCGCGCTACGCTTGCTTTGAACTGAATGGATTGTGTGTGCATTCGCTGCGGGCGACGGCCGCAACGAACGCGCTCTCGCATGAGGCCGACATTGCCAATGTCCAGGAATGGCTCGGACACGCGAATGTGTCCACCACGCGCCTCTACGACCGGCGCAAGAGCAAGCCCCAGGGCAGCCCCACGTTTCATGTAAAGTACTGAAGCTGACGTTCTCACTCGCGGGTGGTTCTCACAAATCGAAGATTCAAGCCCACTCTCAGAAGATGCGTTGGTGCGACGCGCTTCGAGTTCTCTTACGCCATTCATAAAAAAACTTTATTCTTCGGGATAAAAACTTTTTTCTTGACAGATCGGTGCCAATCGCCATATCATGTGCAATTATGATATACTGTTCAGTTGAATGAGCGGAGGGAAGTGATGGACAAGAAACCGACGATTGAGGAATTGGAAAGGCTCCTCAACAGTGAGGAAGACACACCCATTCAGATCCTGCCCAACGGTGAGATTAGGGAGGTCGGCCAGACGAGCGCTGCCAGCCTGGGCACGAAGAAGCCGCTGACTATGAAAGAGAACCTCGGCGGGGAATACTGAGAGGGATTATGGACGTTAACCGTATACAACGAGAGTTTTTCGAAGCTCAAAGGGCCTTTGCGTATCTAGAATTGCACCCCACGGCTGACGGTAAGGTATTTGCAAGAACAGCCCTGCAGACTGCGGTCGGCCTGTATGTGCTGTCAATCAAGTTCCCGGATAACTACCCGAACGAGATGCCACGGGTCTTCGTCGATACGCCCACAATTACGAATGCACCGCACCGCTACCAGGGGGGACACATTTGCTATTTGCACCCGTCGATGTGGAACCCGGGTGTCCACCACCTGACATTTGTCATAGCGCGCGCGGCGAAGTGGCTGAACAAGTATGAAGTCTGGCGCCAGCGGGGCACGTGGCCCGGTGCCGAAATCAAGCACTGAGGGGCTAACTTGAAAATCGATTTCAAGACCTTGAAGATGATGCAACTTAGAAGCTCGCCGGGCGAGGTCCTGGACCGAGTGGCCAGAGACGGGGAAGTGTTCATCATCGAGAGGAATGGACAGCCAAAGGCGTGTCTTGTGCCTGTTTCCTTTCTGCTACCAGACGTATCCCCTGAGCGAATTACGCAGGAGGTGAACAAGCTCACCGAGAAGAACGAGAACTACAAGCTTACGATCAACGAGCACCAAGAATTGGAGATCAATTGCCACGAAACTGCCGCTGGAGAGAATGTGCTCCTCAGCATCGTTCTGCCGCACGGATATCCGGGTTCCGCACCTAGAATTTATGCCCTGCAGGTGCCTTCAAATACCCCTAAGCGATGGCAGGATGGCTCCCTGTCGATTTTTGGCACCACGGCGACGTGGAACGCCAAAACCCATGATGTCGTTCACGCCCTGAGTTTGGCGAGGGCATGGCTCAAGCAGTACGCACGGTGGCGCAAGACCGGCGAGTGGCCGGAAAGGACGGATGCGCGGTGAATAAGGACCTGACCTTCGAAAGAATTGAGTCCCTTTTCGATATTAAACTCTTCGCGGACGTCAAGGTGTTTGTGGCCGGGTGTGGCTCCGGGGGCGCAAATGTCGCTCTCCAGCTCGTGATGTCAGGAATCCGGAATTTCACACTAATGGATCGCGACATTTTGGGACCTGAAAATGTCATTAGGCATGTGTGCGGTAGAGGCTTCATCGGTAGAAAGAAAACCGACGCGGTGGCCGAAGTGCTACGCGACAGAAACCCGACCGTGAGCGTAACCACTATCGACGCTGACATTATGGA
>Ga0326728_10023080_pt1 | contig 11455 bp, 12 predicted proteins | sample MB3enrmetagenome_FD_207602 | JGI IMG/M metagenome (GOLD analysis project Ga0326728, IMG submission 207602) | Lab enriched peat soil microbial communities from McLean, Ithaca, NY, United States - MB31MN | ecosystem: Environmental > Terrestrial > Soil > Wetlands > Peat | place: USA: New York... | reverse complement strand
GACCACCTGGGCCGATACCCCCACGAGTTCTCCGGCGGGCAGCGGCAGCGGATCGGCATCGCCCGGGCCCTGGCGGTGGAGCCCGAATTCATCGTCTGCGACGAGGCCATCTCGTCCCTGGACGTGTCCATCCAGGCCCAGATCATCAACCTGCTCGAGGACCTCCAACAGCGCTTCGGCCTCACCTACCTGTTCGTGTCCCACGATCTCTCGCTGGTCCGGCACATCTCCCACCAGGTGGGGGTGATGTACCTGGGCAGCCTGGTGGAGTGCGCCCCGGTGGACGAGCTGTTCACCCACATGCTGCACCCCTATACCCGCTCGCTCATCTCCGCTTCGCCGGTGGCGGACCCGGACGTGGCCGCCGCCCGTAATCGGATCGTGCTCCAGGGCGACGTGCCCGACCCGGCCCACCCGCCCAGCGGCTGCCCCTTCCGCACCCGCTGCCCCCTGGCCCAGGCCTTGTGCGCCGAAGCCAAGCCGGAGCTGCGGGATTTCGGGGCGGGGCACCGGGTGGCGTGCCACCTGGCCGAGTGAGCCTGTGACTGTTCCATCATGGCAATCCAGTTGCCATGTTAAGCAAAGTTCGGAGAGTTCCTGCCCCGATTCCTCTCACCTGGAGCCGGGCCCAAAAGAGCATCTTGGCTATTGAGCCAAGGATCGCTTCTTGTTGGGGCAGTGGCTCAGATCAGGCAGGGGTCTAAAAAAGACCAATCCAGGTGCAGGGGGTCATTGAGTCCGAGGGACTGCAACCACCCGGAACCCCAGGGCGAATAGGCGGTAGCCCGGGGCGCTGCCAGGATGGACATATGACCTCCGGTAAGCCCAAGAAGGTTTGGATGGGGATATTAAACCACTGCAGCAGAACCGGATCCTTGCTACTGCGCCAGCACCGCCTGCAGGAAACTGCGGGTGCGGGCCTCCCGCGGGGCGGAGAAGATCTGCCCCGGCGATCCATGCTCGATGATCGCTCCCTGGTCCATGACCACCACGTCGTCGGCCACCTCCCGGGCGAAGCCCATCTCGTGGGTCACCACCAGCATGGTCATGCCCTCGGCGGCCAGGGCCCGGATCACCTGCAGCACCTCGCCCACCAGTTCCGGGTCCAGGGCCGAGGTGGCCTCGTCGAACATCATGACCTGGGGCTTCATGGCCAGGGCCCGGGCGATGGCCACCCGCTGCTTCTGCCCGCCGGAGAGGGTGCCCGGGTAGACGTCGGCCTTCTCTGCCAGCCCGACCTTGGCCAGGAAGGCGTGGGCCTCCTGGTCCGCCTGCCGGTGGCTGAGCCGGCCCAGGGACCGCGGGGCCAGAGTGATGTTATCCAGCACGGTCAGGTGCGGGAACAGGTTGAAGGACTGGAACACCATCCCCACGTCGGCGCGGAGCAAGTTGAGCCGGTCCTCGTCGATCATCCGGCCGTTCTCCACCAGGGCGTGGCCGCAGATGCGGACCGTGCCCTCCTCGGCGGTCTCCAGGCCGTTGAGGCAGCGCAGGAAGGTGCTCTTGCCGGAGCCGCTGGGGCCGATGATCACCACCACCTGCGAGCGGTCCACGGTGAGGTCGATGCCGCGCAGGACCTGGTGAACGCCGAAGCTCTTGCCCAATCCCTTCACTTCCACGATGGCCGGGTCCATCACACCCTCCCCTCGGCCCGCAGGGTCCGCTCGGTGCGGCGCAGGAACACGGTGGTCACGCTGGTGAGCATCAGGTAGATGAGCGCGATGGCCAGGTAGACTTCCAGGGAACGGTAGGACACGCTGATGATCTTTTCGCCCTGGTGCATGACGTCGTCGATGGTGAGCAGCGAGACCAGGGCCGAGTTCTTGATCAGGGCGATGAACTCATTGCCAAGCGGCGGGATCATCCGCACGAAGGCCTGGGGCAGGATCACCTTGCGCATGGCCATGCGGTAAGGCATGCCCAGGGAGCGGGCCGCCTCCATCTGGCCCCGGTCGATGGACTGGATGGAGCCGCGTACGATCTCCGAGATGTAGGCCCCGCTGTAGATCCCCAGCCCCATCACGCCGCAGAGGAAGGCCGGCAGGAGGATGCCGAACTGCGGCAGGCCGAAGAACAGCAGGAACAGCTGCACCAGCAGCGGCGTACCGCGGATGAAGGTGAGGTAGGCGGTACAGATGCCGTAGATGATCCGGTGCCTGGGGTCCAGCCGCCCCATGCCCACCAGCAGGCCCAGGAGGCAGCCCAGGCCCAGCGAGGCCGCGGTCACCTCCACCGTGACCAGGGTGCCGGTGGCAAGCGCCTGCCAGCCCTGCCAGACGGGAGAGAAGTCTAATGCCATGTTCCGCTCCGTTCAGGCCCGGTCAGCCCTGGCCCTTATTTGCCCGCACCGAACCACTTGGCGACCAGCTTGTCGTAGGTGCCGTCCGCCTTCAGCTTCTGCAGGGCCTGGTTGAACTGGGCCATGAGCGCAGTCTCGTCCTTGCGCAGGGCATAGCCGTACTGCTCGGTGGTGAGGGCGGCGTCCAGGAGCCGGACGCTGGGCTGGGCCTTGGCGAACTGCCCGGCTGCGGGACGGCCGGTGACCACCGCGTCGACCCGGCCCACCAGCAGCAGGTCGAACATCTCCTGGTTCTTCTCCACCTCCACCCGCTGCACGGCCGGGTAGTTCTCTTTCAGGAAGTTCACCGACTTGGTGCCCACCTGCACCGAGACCTTCTTGCCGGCCAGGTCGGCGGGGGTGTTGATGGCCTTGTTGTCCTTGTGCACGATCACGGTCAGGCCGCCGTTGTAGTAGGGATCGGTGAAGTCCACCACCTTCTTGCGCTCGTCGGTGATGTAGATGGCCGAGGCCGCCACGTCGAAGCGGTTGGCCACCAGGCCGGGCACCAGGCCCTTGAAATCGATGTCGATCCACTGCACCTGCTTGCCCATGGCCTTGGCCAGGGCCTCGATGAGGTCGATGTCGAAGCCGGCCCGCTGGCCGTTCTGGACGAACTCCATGGGCGGGAAGGTGGCGTCGGTGGCCACCCGGAGGGTGTCGGCGGCGGCCAGGGCGGCCGGAAACACCATGGTGAGAGCCATGGTCAGGACGGCAAAAAGCTTCCGCATTCTCATGACGCATTCCTCAAAGGATGGGTGGAAGAACGGATGGGAAAGCTGGGCAACGCTGGCTCACTTTGCCATCAAACGGACACATTGACAATAAAGTTCCCTGTTTCAGTAAATCTCAGGGTAAGCAGGGTTTCCAGGATCCATTGCACTACCAGTCGCAGGCCCGGCCATCTGGCCGGGCCTGGTCGCCACTTCCAGAAGGGATGTGAAGGCGCGCCAGTGGCGGGCCACCGGTTCTGTTGCAAAGTTGGCAGCGGGGCGGAATGTCCCCCTCCCGAGCGGCAGTCAAGCAACGCCTCGGAAGCCTTTGCACTGGTGCCACCTGTAGCCCAGCGTGATTGCCCTAAAGCCGTGATACCTCCACGGTGGTGGTCGTCTCAACCGTGGTGTCGCCGCCGGAGTCGGGGCCACCGCCCTGGATGGCGATATCCATCCCCGTCTTGCTGGTCATCGTCCCGCCCTCGGGCGTGACGCTGTTGACGTCGATCTGCGTGCTCCCGGTGCCGCTGGAGCGGAGCGCCTTCACCTTGGCTGACATGTCGGCGGGCATCTGCGGGCCGTGGATGACGTCGTTCGCTGCGAGCTGCATGAAGCTGGCCTCCAGGGTGGCGCGGTTGCCGGCGCGCGATTTGAGTGTATAAACCGCCACCTGGAGGATGTCTGCGCCGCCGCTCGCGACGCGGGTTACGAGCTGCCATCTGGCGCCCACACCGACCGGTTCGGCGGGCAAGGGGGTCACCATCGACTCGAACGACTGGCTCATCCCATTGAGGAGTTGCTGCGCTGAGGCGGACATGTCCGGCGGAATGTTGAGCTTGACATCGCGCACGCGGCCCTTGGGACTGACCCAGTAGCTCATGCCGAGGCCCTTCATCGCCTCGAGTTGCGGGCGAAGCGCGCGCGCTATCTGCTCCTGCTGCTCGCCGTCGGGCTCGACACCCACCGCGGAGAGCAGCGAGTCGATCCTGAACTCACCCGTGGTACTCTCGTCGCTGGCGGTCGCGTCGAAGGTCATGGTCATGCGCGGGGTAGGCGTCTGCTGCATCGACTGCCCGCTCATCTTGACGGAAACCGACATGTCCATGCTCATCAGCATTTTGTCCGACCTGCCCTTGACCAGCGCATAGCTGAGGTCGGCTTGGGGCGCCGCGCCGGGCTCGAGCAGCTTGATGACAGGCTGCGCGCCGACGGGTAGAACCTCATCCGCGGCTCCAGGTGGCAGGATGCCGTTGGTGTTGGGGGGCAGGATCTGCTCCGGGGTCACTGGCCCTCCCGGTGCGGGCGTGACCATGACCGGGAGCGGCTGACTTAGCTCAGCCGCAATAGAGACGTCGCGACAGCCTCCGGCCGCGATCGGAAGCACGAGGAGCAGACGAGAGATACGGAGTCGCAGCATGGATGCTCCTTGTGGGGGCGGGAGAAAACCAGGCGGGAACGGGCTGGGTCCACACGCGGTCCGTCCAGGGAACGTCCGCGGGGCCGGTGGGGAGCAAGACCATCACCGAATCAAGCGCCTGGTGCGGCCAGGCCTGGGCCTGCGTCGGGGCCCTTTCCCGAGAAGCTGCCTGATTGCGGTTTGGGAGAGGGCAACACCGATCTGTCCTCGACTTTGCAACAGAACTCAGCAAGTCGCTGAGTATAGCGCAAGACAGCAAACTCGGTGCCGTCGGCAGCGACGTGGATGGTGCGCTCCCCAGGTGCCCAACCCAGATGCTCGTATATACGCCGGGCGGGTGCATTGGCCTCGACCACCCAGAGGTACCAGCGGTCAAAGGAACCACGGGCCCTCATCCAGGCGATTCCTGCCTGGATGAGGCACTGCCCGATACCTCTTCCTCTGCAATCAGACCGCACATGGAGGTTGTCCAGGAGAGGGCCCCAACCCGGTTCGGCATCGAGGTAAATGCAAATGAATCCCGCCAACTCGCCTTCCACCATAGCCACAAGGACTCCTTGGTCCTGGCGGGGATCCAGCATCAGGCACTGGAGCCAATGGCGTTGCCGTTCCTCCTGGACATCGCCATCCAGATAGGTTTCGGAGAACACACCACGGTATGTATTGCGCCAACTGGCAGCATGGAGTTCCGCGATTGCCCTCGCATCACTTGGCTCAGCGCACCGAACCTCGATATTCATGGGCAACTCCTCCCTCGTGGGTCAGATCGTTCTTGCCCCATTTGAATAATTTTATATCAATGTTTCGATGATCCGCGACGAGGAGGCATGGTGAACTCCTGGGCATGCCCGGCTTCTACTCCGGGGTTGGCAGCCTTTCCTTATTTCCCTTTGCCGGCCACATCTTGAATCACATGGAGCGGCCCCAAGCATCCGAAACCGTTCGCCCCTTGTCCATGTCATCCACGACCAGGATCAGGTGGTTCGCGTGATCGCTGTAGACCACCTCGATATTGATTCCAGCCTCGGCCATGGCCCGGGCAAGTTTGCCCAACTGCCCCGGCGTCTCCTGGTCCAGGCGCTGCATCAGCACTTCCCGCACCGCCAGCACCCGGATGCCGGCGTCGGCCAGTACCCGGCGTGCAGCCTCGCCATCGGCGAAAAGGAAATGGGCCACTGCCTCGTCCTTCGTCACGAAACCGCCCCCGCCCTCGACACTGATCCCGGCCCTGCCCAGGGTTTCGCCCATCTCCGCCAACGCGCCGGGGCGGTTCGCCAACTGGATCGTAACATCATACATGGATCGCCCCCTCACGAGACCACGGTGCTTTCGTGGCGCACCGGAAAGTTGCAGGAAGAAGCAATGAAGCAGGCTTCGTGCGCCAAGGCATGCAGTTCCCGGGCCAGGGGTGCTTGTTCCGGAGCGGCGACCCGCACGCAGGGATGCAAGGTGGCCGATGCGAAGTGGCCGCCACCAGCGGCGGTCAGAGTGAGCACCGCCTCTGCCTCGTCTGAGTATTCCAGCACGGTCACCCCGTGCTGGGCACACAGGGCCAGGTAGCTCAGCATATGGCAGGCGCTGAGGGCTGCCAGCAGCATGTCCTCGGGGTTGTGCCGGGCCGGGTTGCCGCGGAAAGCGTGGTCCGCCGAACCAAACAGAGCTGGTTTGCCCGCCATGCTGATCCGGTAGGCGCGATCGTAAACCTGATAGTTGGAAGTCCCTACTTTCGGGTCTCCCTCCCAGTCCAGGCGCAGCCGGTAGGTGTGATCATCCTTGGACTTCACGAGCATGGTGCATCCTCGGTGCAATGGTTCGCAGCCTTGCCTCCTGGTAACAAATTGCGGCATCCTGAATTCGGTTTGGAGCGAAATGAGCGAACGGCGCCTGCACTTGGCTGGCCCTGCCGGGCGTGCGCTAGCCGTTTCCCTGTTGGAAGCCCGATGGCTGCAACGCGATCCCCACAGTCGTGCCCTCTGGGTAACGCCCCAGGGCGCGGAATACATGGAACGGCTGGCTGGCGACGACAGGTTTGTAAAATACCCGTCTGGCTGAGCAATTGGCGAGGTAAAGCCATTGATTGCACCGGGCATTGATCTTGGGTGCGGCTGGAGCAAAAAAAATCAATGCCCTCTTCCGGCAAACATCACTTTTTGGCGTAGTGGGTCGCGCCGTGCCAGTCCACCACGACCACCGGCTCTTTGCCCAGGACCCAGGCGTCATGGCCGGGTTGGAGGAAGTGCACCGATCCAGGTCCCAACTCGAACTCCTGCCCCGTGGACATCCTCACGGCCATCCGGCCCGAGATGATGTAGGCGAAGTGGGCCACCTCGCACAAGTCCGTCTTGGCGATCGGTTTCACGTCCATTGACCATTTCCAGCCGGGCTTGAGGGTGAGTCGCCCCACTGTACCGCCCGCAATATTGATGATTTCTACCTTCCCATGATTGAACGATCGGGTCTCGTCCGGCTTGGAAAAATCCTTCACCTCTGATTTCATTGTCATGGTACCCATTGGCTTATCCTCCATTGAGCGCGCGCCAGCGCGGGCCAAATGTAGGTTTCCCAGTTGCATTTCGCAAGAGAAAGAGTCTCAAAAACAACAATCTTATCATCATCACCAATGAGAGATGGCGGGCCTTGGGGCCAGTCAAGGAAGGGCACGATGCCCGGGGCGGCGGCGACTCAACCCGGATCGGGACGGTCCGGATCCTACACGAGCTTGAACAGCTTGCCTGTGGCCAGGGCAAGTACCTGGCCCGAATCGTCCTTCACGGAACTCTCGGCCGTGATGATGCGGCCTTGGATCCCCAGGACTTTTCCGTTAACCGTGTAGGCGACCCCGGTGGCGACCGGTTTCTTGAATTTGACGCTGATCTCGACGGTGACGCACTTGATGCCGGCGGCCGCGGCGGCCTTGACCATGGCCTCGTCCAGGACAGTGGCCAGCAGGCCGCCGTGGACCGTGTCCTTCCAGCCCTGGAGATTGGCCGGGAAGACCACGTCGGCTTCAGCTTCCTGGTCCTCGTCTTTCGCCCGGAACCGGAGCTTGAGCCCCACCGGGTTCGCCGAGCCGCAGACGAAACAGTTCCCATCGTCGTTGAAATTTGCCATGGCCAAACATATACACCTTCCGGCCCCCGGGTTGATAGGCCAATCGATGGCATTCAGGTGGTATGGAGTCGAGTTGCTCATCTGCTCAGTCTAGAATATTCACGACATCCGACTCCGATGGACAACCTCCCTCTCGATCCCTATGGCCGGAGCGCCTCCGGGCGCAACGGTGCCGTGGCCGCAGCCACCTTCGAGGCCTCCAAGGTCGGCGTAGCGATCCTCCGGGCCGGAGGCAACGCGGTCGACGCCGCCGTCGCGGGCGGCTTCGTCAACGGCGTGCTGGAGCCGAACGCCAACGGCCTGGGCGGCGGCGGCTTCATGATCATCAAGCTGGCCGGGATGGTGGAAGCGGTGGTCATCGACTTCCGGGAGGCCGCGCCCAAGGGGGCGGTTCCCACGATGTTCAAGGTGGATGACGAGGGCCATCCGGCCGGGGATGCGACCATCACCGGCGGCCTCGCCGCCGGGGTCCCCGGCGAGACCGCCGGCCTGCTTTGCGCCCTGGAGCAGTTCGGCTCCCGGAAGCTCACCCGCGCCCAGATCCTCCAGCCGGCCATCGACTTCGCCGCCGGCGGATTCCCCGTCTCCGCCAACCTTTCCAGCCACCTCCAGGCCGAGCGGGAAAGGCTCAACCGGTTCCCCGCCTCCGCTGCCATCTACCTCCCGGAAGGCCAGCTGCTCCCGCCGGGCGCCTGGCTGCGAAATCCCGATGCCGCCAGAACCCTCGAACTCATCGCTGCCCGGGGCCGGGACGCCTTCTACCGGGGACCGGTCGCGGAGCGTATCGCGGCCGAAGTCCAGCGCACCGGCGGCATCATGACCCTGGAGGACCTGGCCGCCTACGAGCCCCGGATCCGCCAGCCGATCCTGGGCAGCTACCGGGGCTGCACGCTGCTGACGGTCCCGCTGGCGTCGGCCGGCGGGATCCACCTGGTCGAGCTGCTCAATGTCATGGAAACCTTCGATCTGGCGAAGACCGGAGCGGGCACTGCCGGCACCCTCCACCTCTGGGCCGAGGCGCTGCGGCAGGTATTCGCCGGCCGTGCCAGGTACTTGGCGGACCGGGAGCTGGACGAACTCCCCTGGGCCGGCCTGACCGCCAAAGCCCACGCCAGGGAACTGGCGGCGAGGATCGCCCCCGGGCGGCTCGCCCCCCGGTCCGAAGAGGGCGGTCCGGTCCGCCCTGGACCGGGCTGCACCACCCATCTCTCGGTCATGGACCAGGCCGGCAACATGGCCGCGGTCACCAAGACCCTGAACAATTTTTTCGGCTGTGCCGTGACCGTGCCCGGCACCGGCATCCTCCTGAACGACACCATGGACGACTTTGTTCCGTCGCCCGGCTCGGTCAACTCGGTCGGGCCGGGCAAGCGCCCCTTTTCCAGCTGCTGCCCGACCCTGGTGCTGGACCCGGAGGGCCGCCCCTTCCTTTCCGTCGGCTCCCCCGGGAGTCTCCGGATCTTCCCCACCGTGGCCCAGATCCTGTCCAATGTCATCGATTTCGGCATGAATATCGCGGAAGCCATCAACGCCCCGCGCCTGTTCCAGGCGGATCGCGGCGAGCTCGAGGTCGAGGGCCGGATCTCCGTCACTGCCTACAATGGGCTGGTGGGCCTGGGCCACAGCGTCCTCATCCGCGAGGACTGGGACAAGTTTTTCGGCGGCGCCCAGGCCGTGCTGCTCGACCCCGGCTCCCGGATCCTCACCGGCAGCGGCGACCCGCGCCGCGACGGGCGGGCCGCCGCTTTCTGATGCCGGGCGGGTGCCGGCCCGCGGCCGTCAGCGCAGCCGCTCCCGGTGGAGGGTGTAGCGGTCCAGGCGGACCGGGTCGACCGTGACCCCGGTCCCGGGCCCCGGGGGGAGCGCGATCCAGCCGCCCTCTCCCAGGACCACCGGCGGGTCGGCGATGTCCTCGCGGAAATAGCGGCGGGTCTCCGACGTGTCCCCCGGGATCCGGAAGTTGTCCACGGTCTGGAGCTGGAGGTTCACGGCCCGGCCGATGCCGGTCTCATCCATGCCCCCGGACCACACCGGCACCTTCTGGGCCTCGCACAGCCTGGCGATGCGCACCGATTCCAGCAGCCCGCCCACCCGGCCCTGCTTGATGTTGATGACCCGGCAGGCGCCCAGGGCCAGCGCGGTGGCGGCGTCCTCGAGGCTGTGGATGGACTCGTCCAGGCACAGGCTGGTGCTCAGCCGGGCCTGGAGGATGGAGTGCTGGTAGATGTCGTGGTAGCCCAGGGGCTGCTCGATCATGGTGAGCCCCAGGCTGTCCAGGCGGCTCAGGAGGGGCAAGTCATCGAGGGTGTAGTCGCCGTTGGCGTCCACCATGAGGGACAGGCCGGGGAAATGCTTGCGCACGGCCTGCACCCACTCCACGTCCCGGCCCCGCATGATCTTGATCTTCACCCGGTGGTAGCCCAGGGCAACGCCCTCTTCGACCTTGGCCAGCAGGGCCTCCACGGATTCCTGGATACCGATGCTCAGCCCGGAGGGAATCCGCCGGGATGGGTAGCCGAGCAGTTCGTGGAGCGGAATCCCCCGGCGGCGGGCGATCAGGTCCAGCAGGGCGTTCTCCACCGTGGCCTTGGCCATCGGGTTGCCCCGCACCTTGCGGAAGCGGGCCAGCGCCTCCTGGAGGGTGCTGGCCGGGTCCAGCTCCGGGAGCAGGAAACCGGTGATGATGTAGCGGGCCGAGACGGTGGTCTCGCCGTCATAGTAGGGGTCCGGGTCCGCCACGCATTCCCCCCACCCCTGGAAGCCCTCCTGCTCCACCCGGAGCAGGAGGGCCTCCTTGACCGCCCAGGCCGCGACGCTGGTGCCGAACGGCTCCACGAAGGGGAGCCGCACCACCACCAGGTCGACCCGGTCGATGGGGCCCAGGATCTCTTCACCGGCGTTGGGACTCGCGCTGGACATCTCATGCCTCCGTGAACACTACGCCGCGCCTGGCCAGCTCGGTCCGGATGAAGGGCCAGCACCCGGCCTCCCTCCCCAGGTACTCGGGCGGGGAGATCCCCTTGCGCCGGTAGCGCCCGGACGCCACCAGGCGCACGGCGGCGGCGCAGGCATGGCCGGTGGTGCGCGCCATGGAGGTGGTGCCGGTGGCCCGGTCGTACCGGTCCAGCAGGTCGAACTGGCGCCGGACCGGACTGTCGTCCTTCATCCCTTCCACCACGACCCGCATGAGGGTGAAGTCCTCGTCGCCCTCCTCCATCCGCCAGAGGGGGAACAGCAGGCTGGCGGTGACCTCGGCGGGAACCACCCAGGCGTCCCCCGCCCGCACCGGGGACCGTCCCAGGAAGCCGGCCTCCCACAACAGGCGCATCTTCTCCGCGTGGCCCGGGTAGCGCAGGGTCTTCTCCTTCATGAAGGGAGCGGCCACGGTGTGCAGCAGGGTGCGCAGCCCGTCCGTATTAAAGGCTTCAAGGGTCCCCACCCCCGGGAAGTCGATCAGCTCCAGTTCGGACAGGGCGGGCGCCACTACCACCTGGCCGTGGGCCAGGTAGCGGGCCGGGCGGGTGTATTCCTCCAGCACGTCCACCGGCGAGAAGCCCGCCTTGTACTCGAACGGCAAGGTCCGGACCAGGGGCAATCCCCCCACCAGGCACTCGAACCGGGTGACCCGCTCCAGGTCCCGTTCCAGGTCGCCCAGGATCAGGTTGTCACACCCGGGCGCCACCCCGCAGTCGACTAGGGCGGTGAGGCCCCGCTCCCTGGCCAGGGCGTCCAGGCGGAAAGGGTCCTCCTCGAAGAAGGAGATGTCCACTACGTCCTTGCCCGCCTCCAGGACCGCCTCCAGGGTCCGGAAGCCCATGGAGCCCGGCACCGCGCCCACCACCAAGTCCGCGTCGGCCACCGCCGCCCGCACCTGGT
>Ga0326728_10023079_pt1 | contig 11455 bp, 6 predicted proteins | sample MB3enrmetagenome_FD_207602 | JGI IMG/M metagenome (GOLD analysis project Ga0326728, IMG submission 207602) | Lab enriched peat soil microbial communities from McLean, Ithaca, NY, United States - MB31MN | ecosystem: Environmental > Terrestrial > Soil > Wetlands > Peat | place: USA: New York... | reverse complement strand
ATCGGTCACTTCCACATGTTCTGTGCGAACCGCGATTTCGAGTTGGGCATCCACGCGGACAATCTGGTCCACGTCGACAGTGATGTCTTCGAATGTGGCGGGTTTGAAGCCGGGCTTGCGAACGGTGACCCGGTAACTGCCCGGCTGGAGAATTACGATTTCGTAGTCGCCTGCACCGGAACTAATGGTGGAGCGTGATATGCCGGTTGCAAGGTTGGTGGCCGATATTTCCGCGCCGGGAATTACCGCGCCGCTGGGGTCGGTGACTGTGCCGATCAGGGTGCCGGTGGCGCCGGCCGCAAATCCAAGTCCCGTAAACAGCAAGAACGCCGCAACATATGCAAGCAGCCAACGTTTCATTCAGTCCGTCTCTTTCAGCATCGGTCGTGCAGGCGCATTCCGCTGATGAGACTTCGGGTGAGGTAGCAGGCAGGCACCAGGCGCTACTTCACGGGCGCGCGCGGACCGAAATTCAAGGCGCACTATCTTATATCGGGGCGGCCCGGGATTGAATTTATTCTTCCAGCTGGTTTGGCGGTTGCGCTTTCCATGCCGATGGCGGTATCTTCCCTGGGTCTTAATTGGCCCTCAAGACGTGTACTAATCAATACAGGAGCGGTGATGCAAAAAATAGCGGTGTTGGGCGGGGGAATTGGATCTCTCAGCGCGGTGTTCGAAATCACCAATGACCCGAACTGGAAGCAGAAGTATGACATCACCGTCTACCAGATGGGATGGCGGCTCGGTGGCAAGGGCACCAGCGGGCGTAACCGCAGCATGCACGATCGCATTGAGGAGCATGGCATCCACCTGTGGATGGGTTTTTACGAAAACGCCTTCCGCGTCATTCGGCAGGTGTACGACGAGGCGCACCAGAATAACCTGATGCCGACATCGCCCTTCACCGACGCGACCAAGGCGTTTTCCCCCATGCGCTACACCCCGATGATGGAGGATTACGGCGGGAAGTGGCAGGTGTGGAGCGTCAACTGGCCGGGCACGGGCGAGTTCCCGGGGGAAAGCGATCTCTTCGATAACAAAAAGCTTCCGCCGACTCCATGGGAGTTTGTGCAGAAGCTCATCGGCTACGTGACCGATCAGCTGGATCGGCAGCGGGACAAGCACAAGCTGCTGGTGGGGCTGTACGATTTCGGGATTGCGGGATTGAACGATGCGGTCGGAAATCATCCCCAGCTGCCGGACCATGCCGTCCCCCAAGGACCGCACACATTGCTGCATCGCGTCTTAGCTTATGCCGGCAACATGCACGTCGATGTCAAAGCGCATAAATCGGACGACCATAAGTCCATCGTTGGCTGGATTCGCGAGTTTCTCGACAAGCTGCTGGCGCTGGTGATCCATGAGTTGGAGGGGGATCCGGAATTGCGGCACCTGGTCATCATCGTGGAGACAGCGCTAAGCGCGGTGATTGGCATCATCAACGACGACGTGTTGAACAAGGGTTTTCTCGCTATCGACGACGAGGACTTTATGGACTGGCTGGCCCGGCATGGCTGCCGCTACGCGCGTTCGCCGCTCACGACCGGGATGTACGACGCTTGCTTTGCCTATCAGGACGGCGACAAATCCAAAATGCGCATGGCGGCGGGAACGACGCTCTACGGTGCGCTGCGCCTGATCTTCACCTACCGGGGCGCATTGATGTGGTGGATGAATGCGGGCATGGGCGAGACCATTTTCTCTCCAATCTATCTGGTGCTGCGCAACCGCGGCGTAAAGTTTGAATTCTTCCACAAGGTGACGCGCCTCGGTCTGTCACCGGACAAGAAGGCGGTCAACCAGATTGACATCGACGTGCAGGCGACCGTCAAAGGCGGCGAGTACAAGCCGCAGTTCATCGGATGCGACGGGATTCCGGTGTGGCCTACCGAGCCCGACTGGCCGCAGTTGGTGGAAGCCGACGCGATTCGCGCGTGCAAGAACCCCAATTTGGAATCCTGGTGGACTGACTGGAAAGGTGTTGGTCCGAAGACTTTGCGGCAGGGGCAGGATTTTGACCTGGTGATTTATGGTATTTCGCTGGGAGCGCACAAGTATCTTTGCCGGGAGTTGATCGCCGCCAATGATGGATGGCGCGCCATGGTCGCGAATTTGGAGACGGTGCGCACGCAGGGCCTGCAGCTGTGGATGAACAAAAACCTCGCGGATGCAGGCTGGCCGAACGCCCGCGGCATCGCTTGCGGCTGGGTGGAGCCGTTCGATACATGGTCCGACATGTCGCATCTGATCCCGCGCGAGACTTGGCCCGCTTCCTCGAACGTGCAGCAGATCGCCTACTTTTGCAACGTCATTCCGGACGATCCGGCAGCGCCCTTCAACGACCCGAGTTATCCAGACGCGGAGCTGCAGAGGGTAAGGGATTACGCGCGTGGATTCCTCGACCAAAACTGCGGGCTAATCTGGCCGAAGGCGCGGAATTCCAATGATCCCAAAAAATTTGACGACGCGGCGCTTGTCAATTGCGCGCTCGATCCGGCGATCCCGAACTTCCAGACGCAATTCTTCCGCGTGAATATCGACCCGACGGAATTGTACTGTCTGAGTCTGCCCGGCACGACAAAATTCCGGCTCCCGCCCGGGAAGTCCGGTTTCCCCAATCTGTTCCTAGCCGGCGACTGGACGCTCACCGATCTGAATATCGGGTGCATTGAGGCGACGGTCATCTCGGGCATGATGGCGTCCAGGGCCATTTGCGGCAAGCCGGATCACATCTACACGGCGTTTGGAACCGAGACACCGATCGTGACCGGCGCGCGTCCTACTGGCGACTAGCTGCCCGGCGATTGGTCCGGCGGGGTGTCGCTGCCCGGCGCCACCGGCGCCCCTTGGGCGGGCTCAAGTCCCATCATGATGCGATAGTTGGCCAGCGCCTTGCGGTCAAACGGCGACAGGAGCTCAAACGGGGCGCACAAACGAAACGCTCCCGTCGGGGCCATCGCGCCGTGCCATTCCCCAAGGTTGAGTGGTTCAAAGTGATGCTTGCCCGGAGGGAGCCCGGGCAGAGCATCAAATACTTCTACATCTGCACTGACCGGCTGTAACAGCGCGTCCAGCCAGTCCCAGTGATAGTGCAGGTAAAGAAACTCATCGGGACCGAACGAGTTGGCGTGCGGCTGATCCAATAATTCGCGCCAATGCGCCACGTTGGGTCCGCCCATGATCAGGGGCGGCAGCGTGCCGATCTCAAATTGCGCGGACAGGATCTTCTTTCCGCCCAGTGTGGCAATTTTGTAGGTTTTGTCTCGCCCATACACCCAGCCCAAATGTTTGCGATAACCGACCATCCATCCCATCACTACAGGATAAAATCGGCTGAGATATAGCGTCGGCAGATAGAAGAAAGGGAAGTCGTAACCGTGCTTTCGCGTGACGCGAATGCTCGGAATTCCCACGGCGAATTCCATGTAGTTGATTCCGGGCAAGGGATTCCAGACGCGGTGGAGGTTCTCGGTGTAGCCGAGCATGTAGATGATTGCGTGCTTGCCGAAGTGGATATGCGCCGGATCGAGTTCGGCTTCGGGCGGCAAAAGGCGCTGCAGTTCGGCGGCATCGGCATAGGTTACGATCATTGTCGCGATATATTGGCCGGCCGCGTCGCATCGTTCCGGCTTCACCGGGATGTCATTGTCCGTCATCGGGATGGGATACGGCGGCGAGGGGCGGTTCTGCCAGTCTTTCCACAAACTGATGTGGAACAAACGCTCCTCGGCACGATAGATGACACCAAACAGGGTGTCCCAAAACCCGAGCACAATGGATGCGAACCAGTGATACCACTCCTGCTGGTAGAGCCAGACGATGAATCGGAGGAGACGACGGGGCAGCCAGTCGACAATCATGGGGACCTCATCGCATTCGCAGGTAGGATACCCCCGGCGTGTACCGCCGCCATTCTATCCGCATTTACGACACTTTGAGATGTAAACCACTGGCGGCTGGCGGCCTCCATCTCCGAGCCGCGTTCGCCGCCGATCAGATATCCCGCATACAATCGGCAGGAAGCCTCGTTGCCGCGCATCCCCACTTCGGAGAACTCCTCGGTCGCCTTGATCAGCAAAGCGGCGGCCCCAGCGCGGTCCCCCTCCGCAGCCAACAGGCCCGCTTCGACGGTGTCGGTGACGGCGTGACTCCACCGCAGCGTCTCCTTCTTCAGCAGGCGATGTGCCTTGCGTGCCATAGCCAGGCCGGCCTTGCGATTCTCCGCACTGGCATTCGCCGCTCCCGCAACGGCCATGCCCGCCCGCGCCAGACGTTCGAGCCATGCGATTCGCAAGTTATCGAAGCTCGCCATTCCCGAGGAGCGCAACAGCCGCCATTGATCGTGCAGGTAGCCGACCATGCCGGTGACCGTGCCGTCATAGAACCCCGCCGAAACAAACGACTGCGCCGCCATCACTTGCTGCAGACCGTGCTGTTCCACTTTCCAGCGCTCCAGCCCCGCCTCGACAGCATGGCGCGCTTCGGTAACCCGGTCCGCCGCCAGCAACGCCATCGGCTGACAGAATGTCTCCATGCTCGCGCGGGAATAATGGTCGTCGAGAGCCTGGGCTTCCTGCAGAATCGGTCCGTACTCTCTGGCCAGAGCCGCAAATTCTCCCACGGAGTACAGGGTGTAAAGTCGCAGTGTCCGTACACTCGCCAATTCCCAGTGTGTTCCCGGGCACTTGGAGTAGAGGTGCTCCGCTTCCGCGAAGCACTCCAACGAGCGGCGCCACTCCCCGATCACGTAGGCTTGGGCTCCGGCCGTGAGCGCCAGCGTAGCGTCCAGCTTCGTATCCGCGCGCTGGGCGGAGATGCGGCGGGCCGTGTCCAATAACTTTGCCGCGCGCCTGCGCCCGCGAGGGCCCTGTAGGGTCATGCCATACCCGCCGACTTGCAGGCCGTAGCCCATGCGGACCGGATCTCCCGCGCGCAGCGCCAGCGACAGGCAGAGAGCGCCGAAACTTATGCCCTGGGCGCCGTCAATCATGCCCATGGGGGCGGCCATGGCGTAAGCTGCGTCAAAGCGGTTGCGAAACTCGTCCGAAATCCTATCCGTGGGACGTTCCCGGAAATTCGAACTGTGCAGCGCCAGATGCAAGCTCCGCGCCGTGAGAAGTGCCAACACCCCGGTCCGAGTTTTTGGAAGCCACAGGCGGGCGCGCTTCATGACGCGCTCCAGCACTTCGCGCCCTTGCTGCACACGTCCGCACGACATGTAATAGAACGCGGCGCGGCGCTCCAGCTCAAGCCGGGCTGCCGGGCCGGCCAGCTTGGCGGCGCTCTCGAATGCTTCCGCTGCATCCACGCCACCCCGTGCGTTGCCCAACGCCTCCGCCAGCCGCCGCCGCAAGGGGAGCTCGGCCTCCACGCTCAACTTCCGCAAGCTCAAGGAACGCTGATAGAAACTTGCCGCCCGGCCAAACGCAAGCGCAGCCGCCGCACGATCCGCCGCCACCTCAAAGAGTTCACCGGCGCGCAGATGGTTGCCCGCGCCTTGATAGTGGCTGGCCAAGGTCTCCGCATCGGCCCTTCCGGACTCCTCCAGCGTGGTGGCCAGAGCGCCGTGACGCTCGCGCCGCGTGTCCTGGGCCAGGCGCGCCAACACCGTCTCGCGCACACGATCGTGATAAGGCTCGACTTCGTCGGTTTCCGCACTCCCGGTGCTGCGGATGAGATTGGCGAAGCGAAGCGCAGCCAGCGGCGCGGGGTCGCGTCCGGCCAATCTCGCCGCGCGGTAGGCGTCGATCTGCGCCAGCGGCAACCCATGAACGGCGATCACCTCCAACAGCCTCTGTGCGGCGGGAGCAAGGCTGGCGTACCGCTGCGCCAAGGCCTGTTCGAGGCTCACACCTGCCGCTGACTCGACGGGTCTAGTTGTAACGTAGTCCGCGAGTTCCTTCACTAGATACGGGCTGCCCCCCGAGTCTGCGACGACTTGCGCAATCGCGCTGCCTTGCGTTTCGCCCATCAGTTGTGCGGCGAATGCCTGCGCCTCGCCCGGCGTCAGAGGCTCGACGGGAAGATCGATCCGCCTGAGTTCCGGATTCTCCTCCAGCGCAGGCAACAGGGATTGCAGGCAGTTGCTGCGGGCCGCGTACTCCCTCCGATACGTGCACAACACGAGCATCGGTGCTGGATCGGGCGCCGCCAGCATGTCGGCGAGGAGGGCGGCGCTGTCGGTGTCTCCCCACTGCAGGTCGTCAATGACCATGATGATGCGGCGTCGCTGCGCCAGGCGACGCAGCAGGTCGCGCAGGGAGGCAATCGCTATCCGGCGCGCCTGGCGAGGATCATTTCCGGCCGCCGCTTCGGGCCACGAGGTTCCCTCCTCCAGTCTGCGCAAGACGGGGAACAGGCGCGCCAGCATGGCCATATTCTCAGGAATGAGCGACGCGAGCTGGTCGAACGGGAAGCGGAGCAACTGGTGGCAAAGCGCGTCCATCGCGCTATCCACGGCCTTATACGGCACCGATTCCTGCTCGTAGCAGCGTCCGCGCAGAATCATGGAGTCGTCGGGCACCGACTTCAGGAAGTGGTCCACCAAGGTCGTCTTGCCCACTCCTGAACTTCCGTGTGCGGTGACAAAAACGGTCTCGCCAGAGGCCGCGGATTCCAGAGCCGCGCGGAGCGTTTCGGTCTCGCTCGTTCTGCCGACGAACAGGGCTCGCCTGTCGCGCGGCGCTTGCCTCTCGCTCGCGCCGGGGAGAGGCCGCGCTGCAGCAGCGTTGCTTCCCGCAAGGCGCGATACCACAGCGTCGCCTCCCGGTCTCTCCCCCGGGTCGGGATGCAGCAGGTCAAGGGTGAGCGTCTCCAGTTCCGGGTCCACCCCGACCGCGAGTTTGCTGGGGGGAATCAACGCACGGCGTCGCTTGGCATCCAGCAGCGTCGCAAACGAGCCCACAAATGGCAGGACGCCCGTAAGCGACTGATACAGCGTGACGCCCAGCGCGTACCAATCCGTCGCGGGTGTCAGCGTGCGATTGACGCTCTGTTCAGGAGACATGTAAGCGAAGGTCCCAAATATGACGTCAGGGTCTCCCGCGGATCCAAGCTCCTGCGCCAGGCCGAAGTCGAGCACGACGGCTCGCCCCTCCGGCGTGAGCACAATGTTGGAAGGCTTGATGTCGCGATGCAGCTTGCCCGCGCTGTGCACGGCCACCAGGCCTCGGGCCACCTGCAGGATGGCATCACGCAGCGCTGCGGCGTCCGGAGCCGTGCCACGCACGATCGGCTCCCGCATCACTCGTCCGTTCAGGCTGCTCTGCGCACCGCCGGGAAATGTCGTCGATTCCCCAGTGGCTGCATTTGCCGAGGCGTCAAAACCCTCCTCCGTCGCGCCGTTGGACGATGCTCTTGCAGTCAAGAACTCGCAGTTGTTTCGGCCCGACCGCAAGGTCTCGATCAGGTTCCCGCCCTTCAGCAGCTCCATGGTGAAGAAAAACACCTCACCCTCGGCGAACAGTTCATAGAGCGAGATGAGGTTCGGATGGACAATGTCCGCAAGGCTGCGGAACTCCTGCTTGAAAAGGAGCAGCCCATTCGGGCTCAGGTTGAGCAGAGTCTTGAGCGCGACGGGGATGTTCCGGTCGCGATCATGGGCCTCGTATACGACTCCCATGCCGCCTGCGCCCAGCTTACGGCCGATGGCAAAACGCGAGGTTCCCTCGAAGTTGTGAGCGTTCGACGGCAAGCTGGACTGTCTCCGCGCGGGCGAAGGCCGAGTGTAGCGCAGTGTTCCGCTAGCGACAATCGAGGTGGGAGATCCGGCTCAAGGCATCGTCGCCATTGGCGCAAACCATATACTAATCAAGTGTTTAGACTAAATTCCAACACTTGTTCTGGGTTGTCCCTCGACAAGATTCTGTCAGGCCCAGGAATCAGTAGCAGACAGCAAGCGCCTCGCTGGCGATCTGGCGTGGCTCAAGGGTATTTTCAACCTGCTGTTCTGTTCCGGCGCCCTCCTTCGCTCCTGTCGTTGTCGTCGGAGGCTCTTGCAGCCACAAAATTATCTACAGTCGCCCGAAACCAACCAACTTGGACCAGTCTTGAATTTTGGCGAACCACGGCAGTCAACTGGCGGGTCCACACGTGCGTCATCGCCTGGGATCGTATTGTGGGGAAGATACCTCACCTAGAGGAAATCAAGCGCGCAGGGATAGTCGAAAAAGGCTTCCTTGTTTGTCTCGCTCTCGTTCGGATACTTCGACATCAATTCGTTGTATGCGTTGTGCAAAGCATTCGATGCCGAACGCACCGCAGGATCATTTCCTGGCTGCTGGGCGAACGCAAACCCATCTCGCTGGGCCTTCCAATCGGCAAAGAATTGCCGTTGGTCGGATAACGCTTCGACAACGTCCTCGTGGAAGGAGGCGAGGGTCTTCGGAGCCTGCATCCCGCGCGCGAATGCGATCAGTTGGTCGAACTGGTCAACGACGTTCGAGTCATCGAACCGCTGGTTTTGGAAATTCTGCAGACCTGCCACTCGGACGGCAACACCCTCGTCCATGACCTTGAACATCACTCCGAGATAAGCAGCCTCCTGAGGCGGAACAGAAGTTGCGCTCTCGTCCCACACTGTCCTCCGATGCGGGATAGCGGCATAGGCTTCCTCGACGCTCAGTCCTGCGTCAATGGTGGGCGGATCGCTGTTTGAGGCAACTGCAGTCTGCCCGGCCGCGGAGTTGAGCGGCTTTTGAGCCGGATGCCCACAACCTGTAAGGAGCGCCGCACAGAGAAGGACAATCGAACACTTGACCATGGATTGACCTCATTCCTTCGACACGCCCTATTGTTCCAAAAGTATAGGGACGAAGGCCGTCTGCCGCAATCCGCGTGGTTTATGGAGCGGGCGATGGGAATCGAACCCACGTCCGAAGCTTGGGAAGCTTCTATACTGCCATTGTACGACGCCCGCCCCGACGCTTCGAGGTTGCTAGAATCAGAGGCTACCACTGCCCGCATTCGTCCGCAATGGGACGCGTTTACCTTTAGTGCTCTGCGGGTTCCGTCGAGGCCGGAACGAGCAGCGTGAGCGTGTCGGGGACGATGCGGAACCGAAGAGGAAGCGCGCCGACGGGTTCGCCGTCCACCTGCGCATAAAGCGTGCCGCCGGCCAAGGGGGTGCAGTTGACGTCCGTGGTCTTCCATGCGGTGATTCCCCGCACGCTGCGCAGCTTGCCGAAATAAAGCGCGGGCAGCGCGAAGAGGTAACGCAATCGGCTGCGCGTCGAGAAGGCGACGATTTCAAAGGAATCCTCGAAGAGGCTGGCGTTGCTGGTGATCTTGAACGGGCCCCCGTATTCGGCGGTGCGTCCGACGACGATGAGCGACGCCTCGATCGTGCGCTCGCGCGACTCGATGCGCATCAGCGGAAAATTGTAAGTGAGCAGTTGCCGGAATCCTTCGACCCAATACGCGAGCACGCCCGCGTTTTGCTTCAATCTTGCATCCACACGATTGACGATGGCGCCGTCGGGCCCGCTGCCGCCCACGGACAGAAAATAGCGGGGAGCGCGAGGCGGGCCGGCGGTTTCGCCGGGTTCCTGTGCCGGGATGCAGCCGAGCGCAATGCGGCGCGGAATGCTCGTGGGAATCAGGTGCGCGGCGGCGGGAATGTCCCACGGGATGCCAAGTTCCTTGGCGAGGATGTTGGCCGTGCCCGCCGGAAGCAGCGCTAACGGCACATCGCTGCCGGCGAGGCCGTTGATAATCTCGTTGACCGTGCCGTCGCCTCCACACGCGATGACGAGGCCTAGTTTCTGTGCCACCGCCTCTTGCGCGAACGTGGTTGCCGAGCCCGCCTCCGTCGTCGGGGCACATTCGACTGTGATACCGGCGTCGGCGAGGATCTTTCCCGCTTCATCGATCTCGGCGAGCCGGCGCTTGCGTCGCCGGCCGCTGACGGGGTTGTAAATCAGGACTGCATTGTGAACGGGTTCTACCACGCGTCGCCCATCCTCGTGCTGCGTGAAGGGAGTCGTACATTCCTTCGCATCTGCGCTGCGGGTCGCGTCAACGGCATTCCGCCGCCTTGGCAAGGGGTGCGGGAGGCGTAGCGCTTCGCTCAAGAATGTGCCGCAGGATGTCCGGAATCTCGAAGACGGCGCGATTTTCCAGAGCGGCGGCATTGGCGCGGAAACGCTCGAGGGTGTTGTCGCGCAGCAATTGTTCGACGGCCGGCACGATCCGGCGAAAATTCTTGACGGCGATTCCCACTTGGTTTTCGGTCACCCAGGTGGCGTTGTAGCGCTCCTGCGGAAGTGTCCACGCATTGCACTCGACGATGACCGGCAATTTCATGGCGATCGCTTCGCTGACGCTGCCGGGCCCGGGCTTGCCGATGAAAAAGTCCGAGAGGTGCATGTAATAGGGAATGTTCGTCGTGAAGCCTTCGACGAAGACCGGCATGCGCGTGCGCCGTGCCGCAAGACGCACGCGAACTTTTTCGTTGCGCCCGCAGATCAGGATGAGCTGCACGGCCAAATCTGTCTTGTCGAGGCGATCGACAATCCGCTCGATTGTGCTCGATCCGAATCCGCCGAAGAGAACCAGGCCGGTGGGAAGATTCGCGCCCAGTCCGAGCGCGGCGCGCGCGGCGGCGCGATCCGCGGTCTGCGGCTCGTAGAAGCGGGGATGAAGGATCATTCCCGACACTCGAAATACGCGCCCGGGGCAAGCCGTGAACGCGAGGGCCTGGCGTTCCGCGAACTCCGTGCCGCAGATGAAATCCTGTTCGCGGCGCTCCATCCAGAAATTCGGCGGATAGTTCGCGAGATCGGTGAGGATGGTGACGAACGGACGGCCGGGAAACGCGATTTGAAAACTCTCGCCGAGCACGCGATTGAAATGCGGCACGAAGGAAACCACCATGTCCGGCGAAACGGACCGCCAGTACTTCGTGAGAAGCTTCACCAGCTCGCCGTGATAGACGCGAATTGTGGCTTGCAGGAGAAGCAGCATTTTCGAGCTGCCCAGCGTCCATCCCGTGCGCAGCATCGAATTGTAAAAGTCCTGGATGCGAATCCCGGTGAGGCGGCGCAGGACGTCGAGCTTATCGAGCTCCTCCTGCAAATTCATCAGTTGCACGTCCCAATCCGGTTGCCGCGACTCGATTGCCAGCCGCAAAGCGGTTGCGGCGCTGCGGTGCCCGCCACCGGCGTCGAAAAAGACGAATTCAATGTGTTTCATAGGGCGGGATAGGAATAGCACAGGACGGGCCATTGGAAACACCCAGCTTAGGGGAAGGATGGGTTCGTGTGCCGAAAGAGTAATAAGTCCTTTATTTACAAGAGCTTTGCACATCTGTCATCAGGCTGTAACAGTTCGCGCTTATAAGAGAAACATGAAATGCGACCTGCATATCCACTCGAGGTTCTCAGGTCCATCGACGCTGCCGGTGCTGAGGGGATTTTGCCTGGAGTCGTACAGCGACCCGGATGAAGTATACTTGGAA
>Ga0326728_10023077_pt1 | contig 11456 bp, 8 predicted proteins | sample MB3enrmetagenome_FD_207602 | JGI IMG/M metagenome (GOLD analysis project Ga0326728, IMG submission 207602) | Lab enriched peat soil microbial communities from McLean, Ithaca, NY, United States - MB31MN | ecosystem: Environmental > Terrestrial > Soil > Wetlands > Peat | place: USA: New York... | reverse complement strand
TTCGAATGGCTGGGGCAGATTGTCCTGAATCTTTTTCTGGTCTATTTTCTTCTATCATCGGGTGACATTTTCAAAAGGAAGCTGGTGAGGCTAGCCGGCAATACCTTCGCTTCAAAACGAATCACAGCGGAAATTCTTGACGAGATCAACTCTCAGATTCAGCGCTATCTCCTGGTGCAGTTGCTTGTCAGCGTCATTGTCTGGGCCCTATCCTGGGCTGCGTTCGGAATCATCGGCCTAAAGAACGCCATGATTTGGGCCATTTTGGCGGGTGCGCTGCACTCGATCCCATATCTTGGCTCGGCACTGGTCACTGCTGGGACAGGTCTTGTGGGGTTTTTCCAGTTCGGTACATTTAAGATGGCTCTTCTGGCCATGGGGAGTTCGGCTGCAATTGCTACAATTGCCGGAATGATAATCTTACCTTTGCTGACAGGCCGCGCTATGCGTATGAACGCCGGCGCCGTATTCATAACGCTGCTCCTGTGGAGCTGGCTCTGGGGAGTCTGGGGCCTGATCCTCGGCACTCCGATCACTATTGCATTTAAGACTGTCTGTGAACATATTGAGAGAATGACTTTTATTGCGGAGTTGCTTGGAGAATAGGAACTCTGAAGAAGATCTTATAGTCTAAAACACCGGGGAAGCCCGTTCTCCAAGTATGTCCACCCTGGAAGGATTTCTTCGCCGCATGAGAGCTCGAATCAGGTCAGTCATGGTTTTTTGGCACCATTGGTGTTGGGTACAAAACTACCGCTGCATGTCCCCGGGATTTCACGGCCCAGGGACCTTTCCATGTTCTGCTCCGAATGAAAGGCGAACACCCGCTCCGCTACCGAGTTTCACCCATTTATTTAGCCTCCTTTTCTCATTACTTTGATTCTATGTCGATATTCCTGCTTTATTTCTTACGGAGGGACTTATGAAAGTTTGGCCGGGAAGAGCATATCCACTTGGTGCCACATGGGACGGATCGGGGGTCAATTTCGCGCTCTTCTCCGAGAACGCAACAGGAGTAGAACTGTGCCTGTTCGATTCCGAAGGAGTAAAAGAGACCCGAATTCCCGTCAAGCACCAAACTGACCAAGTCTGGCATATCTATCTTCCCGAAGCCCGAACCGGCCAGCTTTACGGGTACAGGGTGCATGGACCCTACGAGCCGTCGGAAGGCCACAGGTTCAATCCCGCCAAATTGCTCAGAGACCCTTATGCAAAGGCGATCAGCAGTACCATTACCTGGGATGACGCTCACTTCGGATACATCATCGGACACGATGAGGCCGATCTCTCCAAAGACGACCGTGACAGCGCGCCTTTTTCACCGAAATGCATCGTAATCGACCAGGCGTTCACCTGGGGAGACGACGTTCGCCCAAAAACCTCGTGGGACAAGACAATTATCTATGAAGCTCATGTGAAAGGCCTTACGCAACTTGCGCCCTTCGTTCCCGAGGAAATACGCGGAACTTACGCAGGCCTGCGCAGCCCGGCGGTAATGGAATATCTGCTATCGCTTGGAATTACCGCAATTGAACTGATGCCCATCCACCAGTTTGTCCACGACCGTTTTCTCATGGACAAGGGGCTCAAAAACTATTGGGGCTACAATACGATCAACTTTTTCGCTCCTCACGCAGACTATGCCCTCGACAAGAATCGGGGCAGACAGGTGGACGAGTTCAAAGCGATGGTCAAGACGCTTCATCGGGAAGGAATAGAGGTCATCTTGGACGTCGTTTACAACCACACCGCTGAAGGAAACCACATGGGACCAACGATTTCCTTCCGGGGCATCGATAATTCCACTTACTACCGTCTGGTGAATGACAACAAGCGTTATTACTTCGATTATACCGGCACCGGGAACACCCTGAACATGACCCAGCCCCGAGTACTCCAGCTCATAATGGACAGTCTAAGGTACTGGATCGAGGAGATGCACGTTGACGGGTTCCGGTTCGACCTGGCGGCGACCCTTGCCCGCGAATTGCACGAGGTGAACCGGCTGGGCGCTTTTTTCGACATCATTCACCAGGACCCGGTGATCTCGCAGGTAAAGCTCATCGCAGAACCCTGGGACTTGGGCGAGGGAGGATACCAGGTTGGAAATTTCCCTGTCCTGTGGACCGAATGGAACGGGGAGTACCGCGACTCAGTCAGGCGATTCTGGAAAGGCGACGAAGGGCAGATCGGCAGCCTTGCCTGGAGGCTCACAGGAAGCAGCGACCTTTATGCCAGTACCGGCAGAAAGCCTTACGCGAGCATCAATTTCGTTACCGCCCACGACGGTTTTTGCCTTCGCGACCTGGTAAGCTACGACCAAAAACACAATGAAGCCAATCTCGATGACAATAACGACGGCTCCAATAACAACATCAGCTGGAACTGCGGCGCGGAGGGGCCGACGGACGATCCGGAAATAAATGAGCTGCGTGCAAGGCAGCAGCGGAATTTGATGACAACTCTGCTTCTATCGCAGGGCGTGCCAATGATCCTGGGCGGCGACGAAACTTCCCAGACAAAGGGAGGCAACAACAACACCTACTGCCAGGACAACGAAATATCCTGGACCCACTGGGACATGGATGACGACCAGCGGAACTTTCTGAAATTCACAAGATCGGTGATTCAACTCCGCAAGGAGCATCCGGTCTTCAGAAGACAGAGTTTTTTCCAGGGAAGATCGATGCGTGATCCCAACCTCACCGATCTGGCCTGGTTTCGGCCCGACGGCAAAGAAATGACACCCGATGACTGGAACGACTCTTCTTCGCATTGTTTGGGGATTGTTTTGGCCGGGGATGCCATCAATGAACCGGACGAACGCGGAAACTCGATTATTGACGACACCATTCTTGTACTGATCAACGCCTATTGGGAGCCGATCCCGTTCGTAATGCCCCCCTCCAGGCTGGCAGAGAAGTGGCAGCAGTTTTCAGGGAGCTGGGCATTGGAACTCGACACCACAACGCCCAACGAAAAACGTAAACTAGCGCCTGTGAAGCCCGGTAAAAAATATGAAATCGAGTCGCGTTCGGTTGCGGTATTCCGATTCAGGGCTGCGGAAAAGCAGAAAAAGAGATCCTGATCCTACGCGGCCCTGGCCCCACATGTCATAGCAATGAGGGCCATGCGGGGCAAGATGGTGAAGACGCGCTTTGTTCGTTGGAGAATGCGTGGTTCAGAGTCGATCTACCGATGATGCCTCACTTCAATGGCAAACTTCAATCAGGTTTCTTTCTGAATGAATTTCCCGACAGTCTTCCTTAAATCTAGGCACGTTTTCGCTGACTTGCCAAGAAATCAGACCACTGCAAAATTACTTGAAGGCAGTTTTTGAAAATCACCTATGCCTCTTGGATATTTCCTCCTTGGGACTTACATTCAAAATAGAGTAATTCACCGATTTTTCAGCAAGTTATTTGCACGTGCGGACAATGCTCCCACGCTTTTTGCAAGTCTATACGAGGGATAAGAATCGATGACAATGAGGCAAAGGTGCTTCTTGTGCGGCATTGAGTCTGAGTGGCGATGGGAAGGCGGCAGGAGCTATCTCGTTGACTGGTATAATTGCGAGAACCACTGCGGACGTTTTGGCATTTCGGTGGAGGTGGCAATGGAAATGGCAAGGGATCGATCGCATCAGGTGAAAATTCGGGAGGAAAAGAATAAGCTCGCCAACTTCGCTCATCTAAGAAGAGCCAAAAAGAAAAAGCCGCTGTTGCTTTATGCGAAAGAATCGGAGGTATTCCCCGAAGAGACTCAATCCAGTGCTGACCTGTTCAAGTGGGATCAATTGATTTCCCTGTTAGACGATAACGGGGAAATGACAGTTTAGCAATCCACCGTTTTTTCCCATCATCTGCCATTATGAAAGGCCGACAACAAAGCTTAGGCTTCTCTATTCTCATGGAAAAAACGTTCCGATTTTGACCAGCTTCCAATTAGTATTTAGTCCTCTCAGGTACCCATGTTGGCACTTTAAGAGTTGCTGTAACTCTTCTAAGAAAACAGCAGGAAACTATTGATGCAGCGAATAGGGACCTTACGTCTAAAATACTGTTTTTACTGGATTTACTCCCATAACTCATGGCCTTATTTCATAATCAGGAAGGCTTCAAGATAACCGGTAATTCGAAACGCCAAGTTTCAGCAGAACGGAGAGATGAAAATGTTGGGAACAATTTTGCTCATTGTATTAATTCTTCTACTCGTGGGCGCACTCCCTTCCTGGCCATATAGTAGTGGATGGGGTTACTATCCAAGCGGTGGCCTGGGACTGGTCCTTTTGATTTTGCTCGTGCTCCTTTTAATGGGCCGTATCTGATATGAGTGACCAGGAGAAATAACATGAAGAAACTAAGCATTCTGCTGGCCGTTCTTCTCTTTCTGGGCACTTTCGCGGTCTCAATCACGTACCTGCAAGCGGCAGGCTCGGGTGGAGCAGGAGGTAGCGCCGGGTCCGGCATAGGAGGCTCAGGTTCGTCAGGTACAGGGTCCTCAGATTCATTGGGCACAGGATCTGGCGTAACTGGCAGGAGGCGTGTCGTTTGGGTTATTCAAGATTTATAAAAATCTTGTCTGACACCCACTTTAATTCATCCTTTCAGTGCCTACAATATAATAAGTAGACATTTCGATAGGTTGAGTGGTGTGCAAATCTCGTTTAGAGCAATCGAGGCATGGTCCATGAGCACAAATGCGCAGGATTAATCTGCTTTGATTGAGATCAAACAGTTAAAGACATATCAAGGAGGTAATATATATAATGAAACAATTCAATATATGTTTGTCACTACTGGTTATGGTTGGCTTGCTCGTGGCGGCGCCGATTTTTGCCGCAGGAACTGACCAATCCCGTTCAATGAGCAGCTCGCGAAATGCAGCGTTCCAAGCCTTTAATGCGAGTGATCTGATGGGCAAGACTGTGAAGAATTCCAAGGGAGAGGAACTCGGAAAAGTTGAAGACTTGGTGATCGGAAGCAATGGTCGCGCGGACTTCGTGGTACTTGAGCACGGTGGAGTGCTCGGGGTTGAGGGAAAGTATGTCCTTGTTCCTTATCAGACCTTCATGAATTCCACTAATATTGCGAAAATCAATACGGATCACGATTTGACCGCCAATCTGGACAAAGCCAGGTTTGATGCAGCTCCCACCTTTTCGGATAAAAAATGGGACCTGTCCAATACAGCTACTCGGAATAAGGTCTGCAGCTACTATGGGCCAGACGCCTGTCCACATATGTAAAGGGAGAGAGAAAATGAATTGGGATATCGTTAAAGGAAATTGGAAGCAAGCTAAAGGAAAGATCAAAGAACAATGGGGTAAGCTTACCGATGACGATCTGGATGTAATTGCAGGACAGCGCGATCAATTGATCGGCAAGCTGCAGGAGCGTTACGGTTTATCTAAGGATGAGGCCGAAAGACAGGTTGACGACTTTCATAGCCGGCGTGCAGCCTAAGGCTTTTTGAAGAACAAGCGACAGGCTGTTAGAGCCTGTCGCTTTCTATCCTTAAAATCTCCATCCTTCCTCAGTTGATTGATCTCATCAGCGAATTACAAAGAAATTGACGGCAAGGTCTGTTCTGCCCGGAGATATGATGCGTTACCGGAAAATTTTCGATATGATCCTCAGCACAGTGGAAGCCTGGATCGAAAACCGCGGCCCCAGCAGAGGAGCCGCCCTCGCGTTCTACACACTCTTTTCGATCTCCCCCATCCTGATCATCATGACGTCGATCGCAAGTTTTTTTCTCGGTGATGAAACTGTGCGAAATACAGTGATAGATCAGAGCCGAATCATGGTCGGAGATGAGGGCGCAAAAGTCGTGAAATCCATTCTTCAACACGGCCCGAACCGGGCTTCGAACTTTTTTGCCGGTTTTGTGGGATTGGTTATGATGTTGATCGGGTCCACAAGCGTTTTCGCTGAACTCAAGAATACCCTCGACCAGATCTGGAGGGCAGAGACGAAATGGGACGAGGGAATCTGGAACTTTGTCAAGACACGTCTGCTTTCGCTCGCCATCACACTTACCATGACGCTTCTCATTATAGTTTCAGTCGTGTTCAGCGCATTCGCGCATAAGATAGTCGTTTTGAGCGGCGGCTTTATCTCCGAATACACTTCCTTGCTCGAGGCCCTGAATTTTCTTTTCATGTTCATACTGACCACCGGGCTGTTCGCAACGATTTACAAAGTGCTGCCAAGCGCAAAAATCGAATGGAAAGACGTCTGGGTGGGAGCCGCAATAACCTCGGTCCTATTCACAATCGGGAAGACGTTAATCGGTTTTTACCTGCTCTACTCTGCCACCGCCTCTGTATTCGGAGCGGCGGGATCGCTGATTGTACTGCTCTTTTGGATGTATTACTCAGCACAGGTTTTCCTGCTCGGAGCAGAGTTTACAAAGTTTTACGCCGGTTACTTCGCTTCGAGGCCGCGTGATTGAAGGTGCGAATAGTTAACGCGGGAACACGGCAATTTTGGCAATTGTTTGCAGGAGAGTTTTTCGCCGATACGACCTTAGCGACAAGTGGCGTTAAATGGAGGAGGAGGAATCGACATGCAGGCAAATACCGTTCCGGTATCTTTGAGAAAACGATTGGAAATCACGGCCGTCAGGGCTTAAGCCGGACAGGTTTGCTGCACCACTATAGCACAGAGCTGCCTGAGGGTGGATACATCTCAAATGAGGGACCTTGAAAATGTCCAAATGGATAATTACTTAGAAATTCAACTAATTACATCGGCTTTAACATAGGAGGAAGCCATGCCTAGAGGCGCAGGCAAGAAGCGTGAGAGAGAATACGAAGAGCTTAAGGAAAAGTTTCATCAATTGGGACGATATAAAGGGCGTGAGGAGGAAGTAGCCGCACGCATTGTCAATAAACAGCGGGCTCAATCCGGAGAGACAAAAGGCGCGAAGGAAGAAGACAAGCTAGGTAAGTCCCCGGACCGGGACCTGCCGATAAAGGGCTACGACCACCTTACCGTCGATCAGGTGGTAAAGCGGCTTGATTCAATTTCCTTTAAGGAATTGGAACTGGTGAAGTCCTACGAGGTGGAACACAAAAACCGCAAAACGCTGATCGAGCAATTGGACAAAAGGTTGTAACCGGATGCTCTAAGCCGGCAGTGTCTTTGTCCCTTAGTGGGGGCTGAACAGGCAGATTACCCGAAAAATAACTCGATTATTCTGGAGGAAAGGCAGACGTGAGGTGAAAAAGAGGAGTGCAACCGTAGTTAACAGACGAATGCCGATAGGCGCTGAGGTGATCCGGGGCGTGGGCGTTCATTTTCGCGTGTGGGCGCCGGAGCGCCACCTGGTGGAAGTAGTTCTGGAAAGTTCCGAAAATGAACCGGGCACGGAACAAAAAGCATTTGCGCTAACGGCTGAAGGCAATGGTTACTTCTCGGGGTATGTGGAACGGGCCGCGTGTGGAATGCTGTACCGCTTCCGCCTCGATGAAAACCCTACGCTTTTTCCGGACCCCGCTTCCCGCTTCCAGCCTGACGGGCCGCACGGTCCTTCCAAGATAATTGACCCAACCGGTTTCGAATGGAGCGATGAGGGCTGGCAGGGGATAAACCCGAACGATCCCAGGGGCCAGGTGATCTACGAGATGCATATCGGCACCTTCACCAGTGAAGGGACCTGGGAGGCAGCGGCCCGGGAACTGACCGAACTGTCCTCGCTCGGCATCACAGTGATCGAGCTTATGCCGGTAGCCGATTTTCCGGGCAGATTCGGCTGGGGCTATGATGGTGTGAACCTGTTTGCGCCTACCCGTCTTTATGGAAAACCGGACGACTTGCGGCTTTTCGTCGATCTTGCCCACGCCGCCGGCCTTGGAGTGATTCTTGACGTAGTGTACAACCACCTCGGTCCCGACGGCAATTACCTCTTTCATTTTTCCAGCTGTTATCTTTCGAAACGCCACTCTTCTGAATGGGGAGATTCATTAAATTTTGACGAAGACAATTCGGAGGAGGTAAGGGAATATATCCTTTCAAACGCGGCTTATTGGATCAAGGAATTCCATTTTGACGGCCTGCGTTTAGATGCCACTCAGCAGATATTCGACGATTCCAGGGACCACATTATTGCGGCAATCGTACGTCGTGTCCATGAAGCCGCTCGACCCCGATCCGTGTATATCGTCGCTGAAAATGAGCCACAGCAGGTCAAGCTGATTTCACACTCCGAGCGGGGCGGATATGGAATCGACGCACTGTGGAACGACGATTTCCATCACAGCGCCATGGTGGCCATGTCCAACCGTGCTGATGCCTATTACAGTGATCATCGCGGTCAATCTCAAGAGTTTGTTTCGAGTATGAAGCATGGTTTTCTCTACCAGGGCCAATGGTACTCCTGGCAGAAGAAGCCTAGAGGAACGCCTGCGCTCAATTTAAGTCCCCGAAGCTTTGTCAATTTTCTGCAAAACCACGATCAAGTGGCCAATTCGGGCAGTGGCAAGCGAGCCCATCTTCTTACCAGTCCCAGCCGATTCAGAGTGCTTACGGCCGTACTGCTGCTGGCTCCGCAAACCCCCATGCTCTTCCAGGGACAAGAGTTTGCCGCCTCAAGTCCTTTCTTTTATTTTGCCGACCATAAAAGCGAAATTGCCCGCCTGGTTGCAAACGGCCGTGCCGTTTTCCTGTCTCAGTTTCGGGCGCTCGCCACACCTGAGATGCAGGCAAGACTGCCGGACCCGGGTGATCCCACCACCTTCGTTAAATCCAAACTCGATCAACGTGAACGCACTGTTAACACAGAGGAGTACGCATTACATCGGGACCTGTTACGGCTGCGGCGCGAGGACCCGGTATTTCGCAGCGTCAGGCGGACCGGACGCGTTGACGGAGCAGTTTTCAATCACGATGCTTTCCTGGTGCGTTTTTTCGGGGAAACTGGGGACGATGACCGGCTGTTACTCGTCAACCTTGGCCGGGACCTGTATCTGAGCCCGGCTCCAGAACCACTGCTGGCTCCCCCCGAGGGATCCGAGTGGGCGCTGCTCTGGACCAGCGAGGACCCTCATTATGGAGGAGCGAGCACTCCGCACTGGCCTAGCGAAGGCAGCTGGCACCTTTCCGGTGAGGCAGCCGTGGTGCTTACTTCGAAACCTCGCGAAGAGCGAGTGGAGGAGAATCGAGACTGTGAATGACGATAGTACGATCAGGCTCCAATTTACCGGAAGTCCCGATGAGGTAAATTCATTGATGACGCGGGAGTGGTTAGTTACCAACGGTCTTGGGGGTTACGCCTCCGGAACGCTGGCCGGAGTGGCGACTCGCCGCTATCATAGCGTGTTGACCGCAAATCTTACGGAGCCGAGCGGGCGGTATGTGATGCTCAACAAGGTGACTGAGTTGATTAGTATCGCAGGTGGAGAAAGATGGCGGCTGGGAGGCAAGGAGCGGGTTAGGGAAGGGCTGGACCTGCATGGTGCAACAGACCTAAGGGAGTTTCGCCTCGAGTTCGGTATTCCGATATGGAGATACCAACTGGGAGACAGTGTTCTTGAGAAATGGATCCTGATGCCCTACCGGCAGAACACGGTCTACATCGGTTACCGCCTGGTGGAAGGCGACCGGCCGATGCGCCTCAAGCTTCGTCTCGGCTTACATATTCGTCCCCATGAGTCGCCTCTTGGCGCCGGCCCGCCAGAAAATACCTACGTTTTTAACGTCGCGGATGGACGTTACGAAATCCGGACTCCTTCCATGCCTTCATTGCGATTGCGCCTTGTTGGCGACAACAGGGCGTTCACCTATGAGGGCCAGCGGTTTGCCGAAGTTCGATACCGGGTTGAGGAATCGCTCGGGTATGAGGCCGAGGGCGATCTCTGGAGCCCGGGATATTTCCGTGTCGATGTGTCTTCAGGTCAGGATGCCGCGCTGGTCATTTCCACCGAGAACTGGGAAACCATAATGGCACTAGATCCGAGTGCCGCATTCATTACGGAACTTGAACGGAATCATCACTTGATCGATTCCGCGCACCCTGCGCTAAGGCGCGGGACAGCGTCTCAATTGGTAATTGCGGCCGACCAGTTTATAGTGAGACCTGCAAACAGGGTTGCCGAAATGACGCGTGTACGCGCTGCAGGAGACGAGGTGCGAACCGTTATTGCCGGCTACCACTGGTTCTCCGATTGGGGACGCGACACGATGATAAGCCTGGAGGGACTCACCCTTGCTACCGGCAGGCTGGCTGAGGCAGGCAGCATCCTGCGCAGCTTCGGCCGCCATGTGCGCGACGGTCTTATTCCCAATATGTTTCCCGAGGGCGCCGATGAAGGTGTATATCATACAGCAGATGCAACACTATGGTACTTCCATGCTCTCGATCGCTATATTGCCGCAACGGGAGACCTGAATACTCTGAAAAACCTTCTGCCCACGCTGCACGAAATTGTCGAACGGCATTTGGCCGGCACCCGCTTCGGCATCGGAGTCGATCCTGCCGACGGGCTTCTCCGCCAGGGGGATTCGCGTCTTCCTCTAACCTGGATGGACGCCAGAATGGGTGATTGGGTGGTTACACCCAGGCGTGGAAAGGCCGTGGAGATCAATGCTTTGTGGTATAACGCGCTTTGCCTGCTTTCACACTGGTTTGAGGAGGAAGGGCAGCCGGGTCCGGCCGAAGAAGTCGAAAATATGGCGGCCCGCGCCAGGAAAAGCTTTAATGAACGATTCTGGAATGAGAATGAGCGGTATCTGTTCGACGTAGTAGATGGAGAAAGAGGCGATGATCCTTCATGCAGGCCCAACCAGATTTTTGCCATCTCTCTTCCCAACGCTGTACTGGATGAAGCGCTGTGGAACCCGGTACTCGAGGCAGTTTGCGAACGGCTTTTAACTCCCATGGGACTGCGAACGCTCTCATCCGACCATCCGGATTACAAGGCTAACTATCGAGGAGATCTCCGCTCCCGTGACGCCGCCTACCATCAGGGAACTGTCTGGCCTTGGCTGATTGGTCCTTTTATTGACGCATGGCTCAAGGTCTATCCTGGAGATCTAGACCGGGCGCGAGGCTTTTTGAGCGCTCTGACAGGTGAACACCTCAAGGATGCATGCGTCGGATCTATCAGTGAAGTATTCGATGCCGAGCCGCCGTTCACTCCCCGTGGCTGCATCGCCCAAGCCTGGAGCGTTGCCGAGGTGCTTCGTTGCCGGGTAAAAACGGATCAACCGGAATAGTGTTACGCGTTACGCAGATCATCAGCCTGTGAATACAGGTCGATTACGGGGCTGTCATGTCCATGCGGCACCGTCCGCCAGGGTCTATACTCTTGAATATAACTCACTTTTTAATAACGGCGCGATTGCCGCGTCCCGTCTTCGTACTCACCTTTATAGGTATGACGCAGAGTTAGAGGATAAGCGGCAGAATCAGGTGATAAACAGGAACCCTGTTCACTTCCGCCCCCTCTGAGC
>Ga0326728_10023076_pt1 | contig 11457 bp, 11 predicted proteins | sample MB3enrmetagenome_FD_207602 | JGI IMG/M metagenome (GOLD analysis project Ga0326728, IMG submission 207602) | Lab enriched peat soil microbial communities from McLean, Ithaca, NY, United States - MB31MN | ecosystem: Environmental > Terrestrial > Soil > Wetlands > Peat | place: USA: New York... | reverse complement strand
AAGAGCACCCTCTCCACCCGGGAGCTCATCGACCTCAAGGTGGGGGATGTGATCAAGCTGGGCACCACGGTGCAGGATGACCTTGAGATCTTCGTGGAGAACCGCTGCGTCTTCGGCGGCCGCCCAGGAGTGGCTCATCACAAGAAGGCTGTCATGATCACGCAAGTGCACGAGAGCAGTCTGTTCGAATAGGCAGGTCGCCGATCGAATTCAATCGCCCCTTGGAGGTTCTGGCATGGTGAATGCCGAGTTGATCAACGAGACCCAGCGCGCGGCGCTTGGGGATGCGCTTTCCGCGGCCGCTGACTCGGCCGCCAGCACTCTGACCGGCCTGCTGGGCCGCCAGGTCACCCTCACCCCCTCGGGGCTCTCCACCGTGGGCCTGTCCGAGGTGCCCGGCGCCTTCGGCGGCAGCCTGGCGGTCTCCAAGCTCAGCCTGAGCGCTGGCGCCAGCGGCGCGGGCTCCCTGGTGCTGGCTGAGAAGGATGCGGCGCTGCTGGCCGACCTGATCATCGGCCAGGACGGCTCTGCGGCCCCTGCGACGCTGAGCGAGCTGCATCTCTCCGCCATCGGGGAAGTGGCCAATCAGACGGTCACCGCCTTCATCGGCGGCTTGAGCAAGGCCCTGGGCAAGAAGTTCAGCGCCTCCAGCTCGGATGTGGAGGTGGCCAGCGACCTTTCGGGCCAAGCCAAGGCTCTGGGCGCCTCGGTGGTGCTGCTGGACTTTGACATGAGCGTTGAAGGCGCGGCCCCGGGCCGGCTGGCAGTGGTCCTCTCCGGCGCTGCGGCCTCTTCCATCACCGGCGGCGGCGCTCCTGCCGCGGCGGCGGCCCCGGCGGCTGGCAGCGGCTTCAGCGCGGCCAACACCTTTGGCGGCGGCGCCAGCGCGGGCACGGCTTCGGTGCAGCCCGCCCAGATGGCGGCGGTCGGCGAAGGCGGCTTGGTCGGCGGCGGTGCCAACCTTGAGCTGCTCATGGATGTGCCCCTGCAGGTCACGGTGGAGCTCGGCCGCACCCACAAGACGGTGCGCGAGATCCTGGCCTTCGGCTCTGGCTCGGTGGTCGAGCTGGACAAGCTGGCCGGCGAGCCCGTTGACATCCTCATCAACGAGCGGCCCATCGCCAAGGGCGAGGTTGTGGTGATCGATGAGAACTTCGGCATCCGCATCACCGAGATCCTCGCTCCCCGCGAGCGCGTAGCTCTCTGATCCATCCCATTCCAAGAAGGGACTCCGGCGCTGCGCCCGAAGTCCCTTCTTTTTTTTCCCCGCGGGCCTGGCCCGCGCAAGGGAGCGCTTTTGATCCCCACCCCTGCCATCTTCGGGCTGCTGCTGCCCGGCGGCCTGCGGGCCGCTGGCGCGGCCCCGACCCCCGATGCCGGCTACCTGGGCGGCGCCCTGCAGGACATGCAGGCCCAGCAAGCCATGCCTGCCCATGCCCCCAGCCTGCTGCCCACCCTGCTCAACATCGTGGTCTCGCTGCTGGTGGTGGTGCTGCTCATCTACGCCTTCCTGTGGCTGCTGCGGCGCTGGCAGTCCTCGCGCCAGGCCTCTGGGCTGGGCGCTGAGGAGGCCGCTGACCGGAGCCTGCACATCCTCAACCGGGCCTGGTTCGACAACCAGCGCGGGGTGGCCTTGGTGGAGGCAGGGAACGAGGTCTTTGTGGTGGGCTTGGGGCAGGACATCACCTTGCTCGGACGCATCAGCGACCCGGAGCAAGTGGAGCGGCTGCGTAGCGCATCGCCCGGCCCGGGCCTGCTGCGCTCATTCCCCCAGCAGCTAGACAAGGTGGCCGGCCTGCTGCGCCAGAAGCAATGGACCAAGAGCCGCAAATCCATCAAGACCCAAGCAGACCAGCTCAAGGAGCAGGCAGCCAAGCTCCGCGACCTGGGCTCCCGCGAGGACCAGCGATGAAACGAAAGAGCCTTTTCTATGCTGCCTTTGCCCTGGCCATCCTGGCCCTGGCCGCGGCGGCCCACGCCGCCACCGTGCCCCTGCCCAAGATAGAGCTGGGCGTGGGCCAAGCCTCGAGCCCCAAGGAGGTCGCCACCTCCCTGGAGGTGCTGCTGGTGCTCACGGTGCTGACCTTGGCGCCGGCCATCCTCATCCTCACCACCAGCTTCACCCGCATCATCATCGTGCTGGGCTTCCTGCGCCAGGCCCTGGCCACCCAGCAGATCCCCAGCAACCAGGTGCTGCTGGGCTTGGCGCTGTTCCTGACCTTCTTCACCATGAGCCCCACCTTCAACGCCATGAACCAGGATGCGCTGCAGCCCTATCTGAACAACAAGATCAGCCAGTCCGTGGCCTTGGACAAGGGTGTCAAGCCCCTGCGCGAGTTCATGTTCCGCCAGACCCGCGAGAAGGACCTGGCGCTCTTCGTCTACCTGAGCAAGAGCCCTCGCCCGGCCACCCCGGATGACGTGCCCACCATGGTGCTCATCCCGGCCTACATCATCTCGGAGCTGAAGACCGGCTTTGAGATGGGCTTCATCATCTACATCCCGTTCCTCATCATCGACATGGTGGTGGCCAGCACGCTGATGAGCATGGGCATGCTCATGCTCCCCCCGGTCACCATCTCGCTGCCCTTCAAGGTCCTGCTCTTCATCATGATCGACGGCTGGCACCTCATCGCCCGCTCGCTGGTCACCAGCTTCCACTGAGCGCCGAGCCATGACCCTAGATTTCGTCTTAGACCTTGGCAAGCAGGCCATGCTGCTGACCCTGCTCATCGCGGCGCCCATCCTGCTGCTGGGCCTGCTGGTGGGCGTGGTCATATCCATCATCCAGTCGGTCACCCAGATCCAGGAGATGACCCTCACCTTTGTCCCCAAGCTGGTGGTGACCGTGCTGGCCCTCATCTTCTTTGGGCCCTGGATGATGGGCCTGCTCATCAATTTCACGGTCCAGCTCTTCAACCTGCTGCCCAGCCTGTCCAGGTGACCGCCATGACGGTGGACGCCTTTGGCCTCACATTCCGCCAGGTCGAGACCTTCGCCCTCATCCTCACCCGGGTCAGCGCCCTCTTCACGGTGGCCCCGGTCTTCGGCAACAGCAACATCCCGGTGCAGGTCAAGGCCGGGGCCATCGGCCTCATCAGCCTCATCCTGGCCCTCAGCATGCCGCCCATGGCCCTGCCTGTCTCCCCGGACACGCTCACCCTGGCTGGCCGCGTGCTCACTGAATTCCTGGTGGGCGTCGCCATCTCGTACAGCGCCTACCTCCTCTTCGTCGGAATCCAGCTGGCTGGCCAGATCATCGACATCCAGATGGGCTTTGGCCTGGTCAACATCATCGACCCCCAGAGCAACACCCAGGTGAGCATCATCGGCCAGTTCTACTATCTTATGGCCATCCTGGTCTTCCTGGCCATCAACGGCCATCATGTGCTGCTGCGCGCCATGGGCGACAGCTTCGCCCTCATCCCCCCCGGCAGCTTCAGCCTAGCCAGGCTCAACGCCGTTTCCGGCCCGGTCATGGCGGAGTTCTTCACGCGCCTTTTCATCATCGCCCTGCAGGTCGCGGGCCCGGCCGTGGTCACCCTCTTCCTCACCACCGTCGCCATGGGCATCCTCTCCCGCACCATCCCCCAGATGAACATCTTCATCGTGGGCATGCCGCTCAATGTGCTGGTGGGCCTCATCATCACCTATGTGAGCCTGCAGGTGATGGGCGGGGTGCTCAGCACGGTGGTCTCGGGCATGGCGCAGAACATCACCAATCTGCTCGCCGCCATGGCAGGGACCTAAGCCCATGGCTGAGCCCAACCGCACAGAATCGGCCACCCCGCGCAAGAGGGAAGACGCCCGCAAGCGCGGCCAGGTGGCGCGCAGCATCGAGCTCAATTCGGCGCTGGGCCTGCTGGGGGTCCTGGCGCTCTTCCATTTCATCGGCGGCTACATGCTGCGCGAGATGGAGGGCATCGCCCGCTATGCTTGGGGCAACCTGGGCCAGTTCAACCTGAGCGACGCCGAATTCCGCCGCTGGGCCTTCTTCTACATCCTCAAATTCATCCTCATCCTGGGCCCCCTGCTGCTGGGCGTGTTCATCATCGGCATCCTCACCAATGCCATGCAGTTCGGCTTTCTCTTCACCACTGAGACCCTCTCGCCCAAGCCGGAGAACCTGAACCCCACCAAGGGATTCAAGCGCATCTTCTCGCGCCGCACCGCGGTCGAGCTCTTCAAGTCCCTGCTCAAGATCAGCGCCCTGGCGCTGACCACCTGGTTCACCCTGCAAGGCCGTCTGCCTGAGATCCTCAACATGCTCAACAGCGATGTGGGCGGCTTCTTGAGCCAGAGCGCCGCCTTGACCGGGCTGGTCTTCCTTCGCCTGGCCTTGGTGCTGCTGGTGCTGGCGCTGCTGGACTATGCCTACCAGCGCTGGGAGTATGAAGAGAGCATCAAGATGACCAAGCAGGAGGTCAAGGACGAGTTCCGCCAACTGGAAGGCGACCCGCAGATCAAATCCCGCATCCGCCAGCTGCAGCGCGAAGCAAGCCGGCGGCGCATGCTGGCCGATTTGCCCAAGGCGGATGTGGTCATCACCAACCCCACCCACCTCGCGGTGGCCGTGCAATACGATGGGCTGAACATGGACGCACCCATGGTCATCGCAAAAGGCGCCCGGCTGATGGCCGAGCGCATAAAAAAAGCCGCCAAGGAGCATGGCATCCCGGTGATGGAGAACAAGCCTTTGGCCAGGGCGCTTTATGCGAATTGCCCTGTCGGATCGGCAGTTCCTGGCTCGCTCTTCTCAGCTGTCGCAGAGCTGCTGGCCTACGTCTATCAAGTGCAAGGCACCTTGGCCCAAAAGGCAGAACAGAACCGAAGAAGGATCTACCAAAAGACAGGCAAGCTCCCGGATGTGCCTGTTTCTTGAGGCTGGTTGGGCATTTGGCTTGTCAAAAAACAGGAAAAAGGGTAAATTATAAAACTGAAAAAACTTTGATTTCGCGCCTCAAGACCTCTTTTCACCTCGGGAAGGTTCATGGCAGACAACGCACTCGGTCAGCAGCCAAACATCGTCTCCCGGCTCACCAAGTCCACGGAGATGGCGGCTATCGTCCTCATTCTGGGGGTGGTGCTGCTCATCTTCATCCCCTTGGCGCCGGTGTTCCTGGACATCTTGCTGGTCCTGAACATCACTTTCGCCCTGCTCATCCTGCTGGTGACGCTCTACACGCTTGAGCCGCTGCAGTTCAGCGTCTTCCCAGGGCTGCTGCTGGTCACCACCATGATGCGCTTAGGGCTGAATGTGGCCGCCACGCGCCTCATCCTCACCGAAGGGAACTCGGGCAGCGCCGCGGCCGGCCACGTCATCGAGGCTTTTGGCACCTTTGTGGGCGGCAAAGAGCCCGTGGTGGGGCTGGTCATCTTCCTCATCCTCATCATCATCCAGTTCGTGGTCATCACCAATGGCGCCCAGCGCGTCAGCGAGGTCGCGGCCCGCTTCACCTTGGACGCCATGCCCGGCAAGCAGATGGCCATTGATGCCGACCTCAACGCAGGCCTCATCAGCGAGGATGACGCCCGCACCCGCCGCCGCAACATCCAGCGCGAGGCCGACTTCTACGGCGCCATGGACGGCGCCAGCAAATTCGTGCGCGGTGACGCCATCGCCGCCATCATCATCGTGGTGGTCAACATCCTGGGCGGCGCGGTCATCGGCTTGGTGCGCAACAACCTGCCCTGGGACCAGGTGCTGAGCCGCTACACCCTGCTCACCATTGGCGACGGCCTGGTGACCCAGATCCCGGCCCTCATCATCGCCACCAGCACGGGCCTCATCGTCACCCGCGCGGCCAGCGAGAACAACATGGGCACTGACCTGGCCAAGCAGCTCATCAAGCAGCCCAGGGCCCTGGCCGTGGCTGCGGTGGTGCTGGTGGTGATGGGCGTGTTCTTCCCCGGCTGGAGCCGCGTGCCCCTGCTGGTGGTGGCCGCTGGCGTGGGCCTGCTGGCGTACTACTTGAGCTCCGCCACCCAGAAGGCCGAGGCAGAGAAGGCCGCCTTGGAAGCCGCCAAGCCCGCGCCGCGCGAGCCGGAGAACGTGGCCAAGCTGCTGACCCTGGACCCCATGGAGCTGGAGATCGGCTTTGGCCTGATACCGCTGGTGGAAGAGGGCCAAGGCGGCGACCTGCTGGACCGCATCACCATGATCCGCCGCCAGACCGCCATGGAGCTGGGCCTGGTGGTGCCGCCCATCCGCATCCGCGACAACATGCAGCTGGCCACCGAGGGCTACTGCATCAAGATCCGCGGCACCGAGGTGGCGCGGGCCGAGCTGATGGCCGGCCGCTACCTGGCCATCAATGCCATCGGCAGCCGGGAGACCGTGCCCGGCGTCAGCACCAAGGAGCCCACCTTTGGGCTGCCCGCCATCTGGATCGAGGAGCGCCTCAAGGGCGAGGCGGAGCGGCGCGGCTACACCGTGGTGGACCTGCCCTCGGTGATCGCCACCCACCTCACCGAGGTGGTGCGCTCGCATGCCGGCGAGCTGCTCACCCGCCAGGATGTGCAGAAGCTCATCGACAACACCAAGACCGTCAACAGCGCCGTGGTGGACGAGCTGCTGCCCGGACTGCTGGGCGTGGGCGATGTGCAGAAGGTCCTGCAGGCCCTGCTCAAGGAGCGGGTGCCCATCCGCGACATGGTGACCATCCTCGAGACCCTGGCCGACAACGCCCGCTCCACCAAGGATGCCGAGATCCTCACGGAGTACGTGCGGCAGGCCCTCTTCCGCACCATCACCAAGACCAACTTGAGCCCGGATGGCGCCATCCACGCCCTCACCCTGGAGCCTCAGCTGGAGCAGTCCATCGCCGATGCCGTGCAGCGCGGCGAGCGCGGCAGCTTCCTGTCCCTGGACCCGCGCATGGTGCAGCCCCTCTTCGGCAGCCTGACCCGCGAGATCGAGGCCATGAGCCGCGCCGGGCGTCAGCCCCTGGTCATCTGCTCGCCAGCGGTGCGCCGGCACTTCAAACGGCTGGTCGAGAAGGTGCTGCCCAACCTGGTGGTGCTCTCCTACAACGAGCTCGACCCCAAGACGGAGATACAACCCGCGGGCGTTGTGAACGCAGGCCATGCAGATAAAGCGGTTTGAGGCCCCTTCGGTCCAGGAGGCCCTGAGCCGCGTCAAGCGCGAGCTGGGGCCTGAAGCGGTCATCCTGTACACCAAGAAGGTCCGCAAGGGCGGCTTCCTGGGCCTGTGGGCCAGCGAGCAGATAGAGGTGACGGCGGGGGTGGATGTGCCCATCCTCGAGCCGCCGCAGGCTTTGGCCCCGGCGCCGCGCCCGGCCTCACGGGCCGCGCTGCCGGCTCCCGCGGCCCGCAGCCTGCCGCCCAAGCGCCTGGCCCCCCCGGCCGAGCGCCCGGCGCCCCGGATGGAGCAGCCCGCGCCGCCGCCTCGCGCCGAGCGCGAGGCGGAGCGAGAGCAGAGAAGGGAAGGGGTCTTTCAGAGCGAGCTCAATGAGGGCAAGGTGCTGGCCGGCCCCAATTTTGGCCGGGCCGCCGAGAAGGCCAGCCCCGCGCCCGACAGGCGCTGGCACCCCGAGGTGCTGCGCTTTGAGAAGGCCCTGCTCAAGGCCGGCTGCGAAGCCGACATCGTCCACCGCATCCTGGATTCGGTGAGCGCCGAGATCACGGAGCGGGGCTACCCGCGCAGCGGCAGCCTGGTGCCCATGGTGCAGGCCCGCTTGGCGGCCCTGCTCAAGGTCTCCGGCCCCATCGAGCCCGTCCCCGGCAAGCCCAGGGTGGTGGCCTTCATCGGGCCCACGGGCGTCGGCAAGACCACCACCCTGGTCAAGCTGGCCTCGCAGTACTCGCTGCTGCACCAGCGCCGGGTGGGCCTGATCACCGCCGACACCTACCGCATCGGCGCCGTGGAGCAGTTGCGCATCTACCGCGACATCATCGACATCCCCTTCGAGGCGGTGAGCACGCCCGAGGAGCTGGCGGCCTCCCTCAACCGCATGGCCGACCGGGACCTCATCTTCATGGACACCGCCGGGCGCAGCCCGCAGAACCGGGCGCAGATCCAGGACCTGCGCGGCTTTCTAGAGGTGGCCAAGCCCTCTGAGACCCATCTGGTGATCTCCGCCACCACCAAGAACGCGGACCTGCTGCCCATCGTTGCCAAGTTCGGCCTGGTCCCCATCAACCGCTTCCTCTTCACCAAGCTGGATGAGACCAAGACCTACGGCCTCTTCCTGAACCTGGCCAGCAGCTTCAACATCCCGGTGTCCTACTTGGCCACGGGGCAGATGGTGCCTGACGACATCGAGGTGGCGACGCCCGAGCGGATGGCGGACCTGGTGCTGGGGGAGAAGCATGCAAGACCAGGCTGAGAGGCTCCGGCAGCTGGCGAAGCAGGCCAAGCACGGCATGGCCCAGGCCGAAGCCGGGGCCCGCGCCCTGCTCAGCGCCAGCCCCAGCCAGCCCAACGCGGCCCAGGTCATCGCGGTCACCAGCGGCAAGGGCGGGGTCGGCAAGAGCAACATCTCGATCAACCTCTCGCTGGCCCTCTGCAGGCTCGGCAAGCAGGTCATCCTCTTTGATGCCGACTTGGGGATGGCGAATGTGGACGTGCTGCTGGGCATCTCGCCCCAGTACACCCTGCAGCATGTGGTGCATGGCCAGAAGCACATCCATGAGGTGCTCACCGAGGGCCCGCTGGGGCTCAAGGTCATCGCCTCCGGCAACGGCATCAGCCAGCTGGCCAACCTGAGCAACCAGCAGCGGGAGCGCATCCTCTCCCATTTCGCGCTCATCGAGGACCGGGCTGACTACATCATCATCGACACCGGCGCCGGCATCTCGCGCAACGTGATCAGCTTCGTGCTGGCGGCCGACCAGAGCCTGGTGGTGACCACGCCCGAGCCCACCGCCCGGCTCGACGCCTATGGGCTCATCAAGGTGACCTGCCAGGAGGATTTCAACGCCCGGCTCTCGCTGGTGGTCAACCAGGCCAAGGACGAGCGCGAGGGCGAAGAGCTGGGCGGGCTGATGCGCACGCTGGCCCAGCGCTTCTTGGGCATGCACCTGGACTACCTGGGCAGCGTGCCCAAGGATCCCAAGGTCTGGCAGGCCGTGCGCGAGCAGAACCCCTTTGTGCTGGGCCATCCGGGCTGCCCGGCTTCGCTGGCGGTCAACGCCCTGGCCGAGCGCCTATCAGCCACGCACGAGGCCAGCGCCGAGCGCCGCTCCAGCCTGGGCGGCTTCTTCGGCCGCTTGGCCGGGCTCTTCAACCAATCTTGACGCCACTATCATCCAGATCTAGGAGGGTTCCGTGAAGGAGATCACCAGCGCCTACCAAGACCTTGAGAAGCGCATGGCCGTGTTCATCGGCCTGGGCGCCCTGGTCTTTGTCAGCCTTTTCAACCTGGCCCTGGGCGCAGACCTGACGAGCTTTTTGGTGCGCGGCCTGGCAGCCCTGCTGGTGTTCTCGCTGGCGGGCTACTGGTACGGGGGCTTCATGGCTGGCCTGGTCAACAAAGAGGAGGCCCTGCCTTTGGAGCCCGGCGGCGGCGTCCAGGTGACAAGCACTGAAGCCCGCCCCGTTGACCTGGGCGGGGAGGCCTCGCCCGTGGAAGCCATCCTGCAGCCGCCAGCTCCGGCCGAGCCGGAGCCCGCCCCCGCGCAGGGGCAGCGCTTTGACCGCGTGCTGGATGACGAGGCGGTCCCCGACCTGGCCGCTGAGCTCAACGCCGGTCCTGGCAAGGGCTGAGGCCGGGGATGGCCGATGGCCGCGAGCTGGACGCGCTCTGGGAGCAATGGAGGCGCGGCCGCAGCCTTGAGGCCCGCGAGGACCTGCTGGTGGCCTATCTGCCGCTGGTGCAGGGAGCCCTCTCCCGGCTCAGGCACGCGCTGCCAGCCGAGGCAGGCCGGCAGCTGGCCGATGACCTCAAGAATGCGGGCGTGCTAGGCTTGATAGAGGCCTTCGAGCATTTCCGGGAGGGGCATGGGGCCAGCTTCCCGACCTTCGCCTCCCACCGCATCCGCGGCGCCATGCTTGATGAGCTGAGGCGCCAAGACTGGATATCCAAGCAGCGCCGGCAGCGCTGGAAGTCCCTGCAGGCCGCGCTCCGCCGCGCCGAGCAGCGCCTGGGCCGCGGCGCCTCTGAGGCGGAGCTGGCCGGTGAGGCGGGCATGAGCGTGGAAGCCCTGCGGCAGGAGCTGCTGGAGCTGGGGCCTGCTTCGCTGGTCTTCCTTGATGGCCTGGAGGGCGGCGGGGAAGACGCGCTGGGGCGATTCCACCACCCCATCCTCAAGCCCAGCGGCCCCGAGGAGCTGGCTCTGCGCCAGCGGACCTTGGAGAGGCTGGCAGCCCTCATCGAGGCCTTGCCCGAGAACGAGCGATTGGTGGTCACCCTGGCCGCCTACGAAGAGCTCAGCCACAAGGAGATCGCCCGCCTGCTCGGCATCTCCGCCCCCCGCGTCTCGCAGATCTACGCCCGCGCCGTGCTCAGGCTGCAGGCTGGCCTGCAAGGCCAGGGTCAACAGCTTTAAGTCCTTGCATTTCGGCGCCCAAACCAAGGTCCTCACAAGGGAGGCAATATGGTCAGCAAAGACGTCGATGGCTACATCACGGTCAACACGGCGGATGGTGGGCTCTCCATCACGGTCTTTCCGCCGCAGGGCCGGGGGAAGAAGATAGGGTTCGACCATGCGCGCCGGGAGCTGGAGCGCCAGTACAAGCAGACCACCAACATCAAATGGGATGGCGTGAAGAAGATCGTGGACGCCGCCAGCGGAAAGCCCCAGGTCCTCATGCCTGCCAAGAGCAAGAATGGCGATGGCCAGGTCTTTGTGCAGATCTCCGATGACGAGATGGAGGCCAACCTGACCGTGCTGCCCCCGGAGCGGGGCGGCAAGGCCATGACCCTGGAAAATGTGCGCGATGCGCTGGGCATGGCCGGCGTCAAATTCGGCGCGGACGAGGCGGTGCTGGCGGGCCTGGAGGCCAGCCTGGCCAAGATGTCCGACCCCGACCAGGTCTTTGAGCCCCTGGAGCTCATCATCGCCCGGGGCCGCAAGGTCATCAACGGCACGGATGCCAGCATCGAGACCTTCTTCGACAAGAAGCCGCCGGCGGAGAAGGCGCCGGTGGCCCCCAAAGAGGGCGAGGACGGCAAGGTAGACTACCGCCAGGTCCACACCATCGAGAACGTCACCAAGGGCACGCTGCTCGCCAAGAAGATCCCTGCCACCAAGGGCGAGAGCGGCATGACCGTCACCGGCAAGGAGCTGCAGCCCAAGCCCGGCAACGACATCAAGGTCTCGGCGGCGCTGGGCGTCAAGGCCGACCCGGACGATGAGAACACCTTCTTGGCGGACGCCGACGGCCAGGTGGTCATCAAGGACAACAAGATCTCGGTGCTGGCGCTGTACGAGATCAACGGCGACCTGACCATGAGCATCGGCAACATCGACTTCATCGGCTCGGTCATCATCCAC
>Ga0326728_10023075_pt1 | contig 11457 bp, 6 predicted proteins | sample MB3enrmetagenome_FD_207602 | JGI IMG/M metagenome (GOLD analysis project Ga0326728, IMG submission 207602) | Lab enriched peat soil microbial communities from McLean, Ithaca, NY, United States - MB31MN | ecosystem: Environmental > Terrestrial > Soil > Wetlands > Peat | place: USA: New York... | reverse complement strand
GTGAAGGATTCGACGCAAACACATGCGACACGGGGGTACAACCCGTCGTGGAGGGGTCGCTTGGTGCGATGTATGCGCACAACTGGTCATGGATCTCAGTGGGATTCGAAATGAAGTTATAGCGGATCCCAAAAATCAGCGTCAGGTTCCGAGCAATCCTCCAAGTGTCCTGGATGTAAGGAAACAGATCCCATTCGCGAAAACTTCTAGCCGAGTTTGCTGCCCCGGGCAGGGCAGCGATCAGGGTGATGGGAGGGTCGCTCGGGTTCACCGGCTTGCCTTCCAGAAAACTTTCCAAGCTGGGGAAGCTCCAACCCAGGTCGTTGAAAAAGCCGTTTTGCACCGGGCTCTGCAAGCGTCGAAATTCGAGACCCGCTTCAATGCTGTGCTTCCCATGTGCCCACAAAATTCCATCAGATAGGGAATAGGTGTTTTGGATCTCATGGTTCGGAGTGAACCCACTCGGGCCGATCTGGCTCAATCCAGGTACCGCGACATTGCCGTCTTGTCGGTTCTCTCCGTAGAAGGCGAAAAACTGCAAGGCAGGATTGCTCACGGTTGTGAAAGCCCGCATGTCGGTTCGCACAAACGAGAAATGTGCATCGTTGACCAGTGATGGGTTGATCAGTTTGTCGTAGCCGAGAGTCAGATACTGATTTCGCCCGCGTGATTGTTCGGGGTAGAGCCCCAGAGTAGAGGGGAACGGATCAGTTAAGCTGCCGTTATCTATGATGTATCTGGCAAAGAGGTTATCTGTTTCGGATGCGTGGTAATCCCAGCGTATATTTCCGTAATCCTCGTTCGCGGGTTGTGATCCCTGCAACGACACCGTCGCGAACGGACTCCCTGGAACTACTACGTTGCTTTTCGGGTAAAGGTTGAGAATCGCTTGCGATGCTGCGCTGACGGGGACTGTAGCTGTACCATTAGAGTTACAGGGCAGGTCTGGGGCATACGCACACGGCACAATGCCCTGGCGAGTGTTGTCGTTTGGCACAAACCCAATCGATGTCTTACCCGTCAGGCTGCGTATTCCTTCGTAATTGGCAAAAAAGAACATTCTGTCCTTTACGATAGGCCCACCCAGGGTTCCACCGAACTGATTTTGCCGAAATGGGTCCTGAGGGGCCGGAGCTTGATTGAAATAGTTGCGAGCGTCAAAAACGCTGTTTCGCAGGAACTCGTACGCACTCCCATGGAACGAGTTTGTTCCGGAACGTGTTGTGGCATTCATCACGCTGCCACTCCCTCCGAAACGAGCGCTATAGGAGTTAGTGAGGATCTGAAATTCTCCGATGCCGTCTACGCCGAGAGAAGTCCCAATGATGCTGTTGCCCGCGCCATGATTCCAGAATCCTTGTATGGTCACGCCGTCCAGTAGCAGTTCCTGACCTTCCGGCCGAGATCCAGAAATCGAGTAGGATGGTGCTCTGCCGTAAAACGAATTCTGCACTCCGCTAGTGACCGCCTGCACACCAGGTGCAAGGAGAATGAGTTGCTCGAAGTTGCGGCCATTGAGCGGAAGATTCTCCATCTGTTCACGGCTGATGAGAGCCGAAATCGCGGCTGTAGTAGTGTCCACCTGGCTGAACTCGGTCACAGTTGTCGTCGTGCTCTTCTGTCCGACAATCAACCTACAGTCAACCACAACATTTGCGCCGACCGTCAATGGCACCTGTTTTATGACTTGTGTTTCGAAGCCCTGCTTCGCTGCCTGGACGTCATAAGTGCCAACAATCAGATTCGGCACTACATAACGTCCTTGGCCGTTCGTCGTCGCGGAAGTCACAACGCCAGTCCGACTGTTGGTGATGCTGACAAGGGCGCCGACCACAACAGCTCCAGACGGATCCGTGACGATGCCGGAAATCGTTCCGGTGCCGACCTGAGCGTCAACTCCTATCCCGTAGAAACTCGCGATCGCGAATGCCAGCGGAAGCAGGAATGAATACCTGATCGTGCGCATCAAACCCCTCCGATCTATGGCAACCCGCGCCTTGCAAACGCCACAATTTGAAATAGATTTTCCAGCAGAATACCTCATGGTTGCAAGTTCTTGACGCCCGTAATTTTCTGCACACTGCGTGCTTCTTGCATGCCCGGGGGTTAAAATGTTTCCGAGATGAGGATGGCCGGAGCTCAAATAAAGCTTGTGCGAGCACTGGTTGCGCTTGGCACGGTTTACGTGCTGCTCTGGTGTCCCCATGCTCTTGCGCTGGATCCGTCGCTGGATATAAGTCAATACGCGCATACCGCATGGACCTATCGCGACGGATTCCTGCCAGGAGCGGTCAACGCATTGACCCAGACGGCTGACGGTTATCTCTGGCTGGGTACCCAATCCGGTGTAGTCCGCTTCGACGGCGTTCGAGCCGTACCGTTCGCTCCGCCACCTGGTCAGGAACTTCCGAGCACCGCGATTGGGGCCCTCCTCTCGGCACGCGACGGAACCCTCTGGATCGGTACCCTTGATGGGCTGGCGAGTTGGAAGAACGGTCAACTGACTGAATATCCGGCGCTCGCCGGCCGCACTGTTCTCGCGCTCTTGCAGGATCACGCCGGAACCGTTTGGGCGGGCGGTTTCGTGGGGCCGAGGGCAACCCTCTGCGCAATTCGCGGCGGAAGCACCACATGTTATGGCGATGACGGAAGTCTCGGCGCCGCAGTGGCATCCTTGTACGAAGATAGGGAGCGCAGCCTGTGGGTAGGAGCAGCGACAGGGTTATGGCGATTGAGGCCCGGTCCTCCAACCCGTTATCTGGCGACACAAATGGGGGGGAGCGGCAACATAACGCAAGGCGATCATGGGTCAGGCCTCATAGTTGCTGCTGACAGCGTCCATCAAATTATTGGAAGAGCAGTCGCTGATTATCCTCTTCATGGCGTGCCGTTGCCTTTGACTGCTAGAACCGTCCTTCGTGATCGCAACGGTGGACTGTGGATCGGCACACTCGCTCATGGGCTCGTGCATTCATACGAGGGTAAGACAAGCATGTTTACCCACAACGATGGCTTGTCGAGCGACTTTGTGTACGCCCTGTTCGAGGACCGTGAAGGAACGATCTGGGTCACCACTTCCGAAGGTCTCGATCAATTTCGTGAGTTGCCGGTCACCTCGCTTTCGGTGAAGGAAGGGCTGTCCAGCACGATTACTACATCCCTCCTGGCGGCGCGCGACGGCAATATATGGATCGGCACGGCGGATGGACTCAATAGATGGAAAGACGGACGCACCACGATTTATCGGACGCAAAGTGATCCTGGCCTGCCCGGCAACTCTATCCAATCGCTCTTTGAGGATGAGCGCGGCGGCATTTGGGTTTCAGGGTCTCGCGGCCTTGCGGTGTTCGAGGAGGGGAAGTTTAGTCCGGTACCGTCAGTGCCCGCAGGCATTACGCATGCGATCGCAGGCGATAACCATGGCGGGTTATGGCTCAGTCTGTGGCTCACCCCGAATAATTACGGTCTGATACATCTGGTCGACGGCAAAATCGTTGAGCAGGCGCCTTGGCAGAAGCTGGGTGGTGGGCCCGGGACCGGCCTCGTGCCCGAACCGGACGGTGGTGTCTGGACGGGGCTGTTGAGCGGCGGGATTGCGTATTTTCGGTCCGGACAAATACGGAACTTGCCATTGAGCGACAACCGGGGAGCTGGCCGTAAGGTGCTGGACGTCTCGCGCGATCGCGAGGGCTCGATTTGGGCCGCAACCGAGAATGGTCTCAGCCGGATCAGGAACGGGCATGCGGAAACGCTGACCACCGGGAACGGGTTACCCTGCAACACCGTTCACTGGATCATTGAAGATGACTTGTCTTCCTACTGGCTGTACACGCGGTGCGGACTCCTGCGTATAGTGCGAACCGACTTGGACGCCTGGATCGCCGACCCGAAGCGAACCATCCCGGTGACGACTTTCGGCCCCGTGGATGGGATTCGGCTGGTTCCGATCCTGAAGGGATTCAGGCCTGCGGTCACTAAGTCTCCCGACGGGAAAATCTGGTTCGTAAATGGGGACACGGTGAGCTTGATCGATCCGTCCCACATCGGCGGCATCAACACGCTCCCTCCTCCAGTCCACATCGAGCAGATTACCGCCGATGGCAAGGCGTACGATACGGCACACGGTTTGCGCCTCCCACCCCACGTCCGGTACCTCGACATCGACTACACCGCGCTGAGTCTGGTCGCGCCGGGGAAGGTACGCTTCCGCGTCAAGCTCGAAGGCCAGGACAAGGACTGGAGAGAGCTGGTCAACGTTCGCCACGTGGAGTACACCAACCTGCCGCCGAAGCATTACAAGCTTCGCGTCCTTGCCTGCAACAACAGCGGCGTGTGGAACGAGGAAGCAGCGACGCTGGATTTCGTGATTCCGCCTGCCTGGTACCAGACGAACTGGTTCCGTGCGCTTTGCGTGGCAGTTCTCCTCGCATTGCTTTGGGCGGCATACCGGCTGCGCATCGGGCAACTGGAGGCACAGGAAAAGAAGTTTCGCGAGGCCGTTGAATCCATGCCCGCTCTGGCGTTCGTTGCCCGGTCCGACGGCGAGCGTACCTTTGTTAACCGGCGCTGGGTCGAATATACCGGGTTGACGGTGGAGCAGGCATCCGGCTTGGGCTGGCAGAAAGCCGTTCATCCCGAAGATGTCATGAAGGTTCACGAGCGGTGGCAGAAGGCGCTGGTGACGGGCGAGCCATTGGATTACGAGACGCGGTTGCGTCACGGCCAGGACGGCGCGTATCGCTGGTTTCACACCCGCGCCGTGCCGCTGCGGGACAAGCGCGGGAAGATCGTCAAGTGGTGTGGCGTGGCGACCGACATCGAAGACCGCAAGCATGCTGAAGAGCTGCAGGCGGACCTTGCCCACACGAATCGCGTGGCCTTGATGGGCGAGCTGACTGCCTCGCTATCCCATGAACTAAAGCAGCCCATTGCCGCGTCAGTAACAAGCGCAAACGCAGCGTTGCGGTGGCTGAAACGTGACCAGCCGGATTTAGAAAGGGCGTGCGCCGCGGCCATGAGAATTGTCGAGGCTGGAAAGCGCGCGGGTGACATCATCGACCGGCTTCGGTCCTTGTACAAGAAAGCTCCTCCCCAACGTGAGTTGGTCGATGTGAACGAGATCGTGCGGCAGATGGCTGCGCTGCTGCGCGGTGAAGCCAATCGCTATGGAGTTTCGGTGCGCACCGATCTTGCTTCCGACCTTCCCACGGTCACGGCCGACCGTGTGCAAATGCAGCAGGTACTGATGAACCTTACCCTCAACAGCATCGAGGCGATGCAGGAGACCGGCGGAGTGGTTACGGTCAAGTCGCAATTGGCCGAGGACGGTCGAGTAATGATCTCGGTGAGCGACACAGGCGTGGGGCTGCCCGCGGACAAAGCCGACCAGATCTTCAATGCCTTCTTTACCACTAAAGCGCAAGGTAGCGGCATGGGGTTAGCCATCAGCCGCTCCATCATCGAGTCACATGGTGGGCGTTTATGGGCCACAGCCAACGACGGACGCGGCGCAACCTTTCATTTCACTCTGCCGGCCGCAACCGAGGTGCTGCAGGCGCCTGCTACCGGGATCTGATGCTGTCTGGGGACGCCTTCTGTAACCAGACTTGGCTAAGCACTAGAGCGGAACCATAAGAGCTGTAGACTGTCTCGAAAGGGCACGCCTTCAGGCGTGCCGAACAGTTTTTTGCATCCGGCTTCAGCCGCCGAGGACTCGCGTACCCCAGGGCCTGAAGGCCTATTTAAACGGACAGCTCAACGGCACGGCTGAACCCGCGCCCCTTCGAAACCGGAATACAGCAACTCTGGTTCGGTTCTAACCTGAACAACCGTAATTCTCCTTTTGGCAATTGGACAGTGAGCGCGAGGGGTTCAACTGCAGCCCAGCCATATGACGCGATCGCTTCCCGACCGTTAGTGCGCGTGAGCTTAACGAAAGTGTTATCGCGCCGACCTTAAGTGTGATTGTCTTCGCCGCCCCTGCCACACTAACCTCTGGGTTGTGCTAATCGAGCACAATGCGAACCTGATTGCAATCGTCGACGACGACCACTCGGTCCAGGATGCCGTCCGTGACCTTCTGGAATCGGATGGCCGTTCGGTCCGCTGCTTTGATATGGCGGAAGACTTCCTGGCCTCCGGCCTCGAGCGCGACATCGCATGTCTCGTATCCGATGTTCGGATGCCCGGGATGAGCGGGACTGAACTGCAGCGTCATTTGCTCGACCAAGGTTGCAGAGTACCGGTCATCTTCATGACTGCGCATGGGGCAGATGAACAGGCTCGGGAACGAGCGCTTACCGCCGGCGCACTCGCTTACCTCATTAAACCATTCGACCAGGACGAATTCCTGGATGCAGTCCACAGGGCGCTGAAATCGGATTCAACGCAAGACAGTTGATTAGGAGCAGTTGGTTATGACTCACAGCGACGGCCTTGTCTACGTGGTGGATGATGATAAATCGGTGCGCGAAGGAGTGGCAGACTTGGTTGCCTCCGCAGGACTGACGGCGGTCACGTTTACGTCAGGGGAGGAGTTCCTGGCTGCCCCGCGGCCTAAAATACCTGGTTGTTTGCTGCTGGATGTGAACCTCCCCGGGGTAAGCGGATTCGACGTCCAAAAGGAGCTTGCCAAGTCGAAGGTTCAGGTCCCCATCGTATTCCTCACCGGCTACGCCGACATCCCCATGACGGTGCGCGCGGTCAAGGCCGGCGCAGTGAATTTCTTGACGAAGCCTTTCGACGATGAAGAGCTGTTGCAGGCCGTCCAGCAGTGTATCGCTTCCTATGACGGGGAACGGTTGTCTCTCGAATCGGACATACGGTGTGGCGACAACTTCGAGGAAATCGTCGGGAAAAGCCAGGCGCTGCAACAAGTGCTGAAACAGGTCAGTATCGTTGCTCCGACCGACTCGACGGTGCTTCTGCAGGGAGAGACCGGCACCGGGAAGGAACTGATTGCGCGTGCGGTGCACAATCTGAGCCCACGGAAAGGCCGTAATTTCGTGCGAGTAAACTGTGCGGCGATTCCGTCTGGCCTGCTGGAGAGCGAGCTCTTCGGCCACGAGAAGGGTGCCTTTACCGGCGCGTTGATGCAGAAGAAGGGCCGTTTCGAGCTCGCCGATGGCGGCACGCTGTTCCTAGACGAGATCGGCGATATCAGCCTGGATTTGCAGCCCAAGCTGTTGCGAGCTCTCCAGGAACATGAATTTGAGCGACTCGGCAGCACAAGAACCCTTCAGGTGAACGTGCGCATAGTCGCAGCGACCCATTGCGACCTTACGTCATTGATTCGCAAGAATCAGTTCCGCGAGGATCTCTTCTATCGCCTGAACGTCTTCCCGATCGAGATCCCGCCGCTGCGCCAGCGGCGAGAGGATATTCCGCTGCTGGTTAACTATTTTGTCTCCAAGCTGTCACGACGAATGGGAAAGAAAATCAAATCGATCCCCGGGCAGGCGATGGAAGTGTTAGCCAATGGCTCGTGGCCCGGTAATGTACGCGAGCTGGAGAACTTCATCGAGCGCGCTGTCATTCTCACCGAGGGGAGCGAGTTGAAGGTCCCGATTGCAGAGCTCAAGAATGCAACGCCGAGCCCTCATGTTCCGATTGCACAGCCGAAGATTGCAATTTCGAATCCTGACACCAGCACCAACTCGGTGTCCACGTTTCATGACGCCGAGCGGCAGGCTATCATCGAGGCACTGAAAGCTGCTTCAGGTAGGCTTGCCGGCCGAGGCGGCGCTGCAGAACGCCTTGGCCTAAAACGTACCACGCTGCAAAACAAAATGCGCCGGCTCGGAATCTCACAGGCTGAGTATTCGCAGTCTAGCGTTCAGCGCAGCGCTGCATGAGATAGGCACGCGCAAGGAATTAATTGCGCGTGCCGTCCATCACCTGAGCCCTTCGGCGCAAACGCATCTTTGTGCGCTTAAATTGCGCTGCCATTCCATCCGGCCCGGTGCCTTGACGCAGAAACGCGGGCGGTTCGAAATTGCAGATCGCGGCACCCTCTTTTTCGACGAAATCGGCGACATCAGTCTGGATTTGCAACCCAAACTCTTACGTGCATTGCATAAACATGAATTTGAACGGTTGGGCAGCACGAAAACGATTCGCGTCGATGTTCGGTTGATCGCTGCCACGCATCGAGACCTGCCGGCGATGATCCACAATAACCAACCAATTCCGGGAGGACCTCTTCTACCGGCTGAATGTGTTCCCAATCGAGGTTCCTCCGCTTCGGGAACGACGTGAAGATATTCCGCTTCTCATTCACTACTTCGTGTCCCGTCTGTCGCGCCGCCTGCAGAAATGCATTAAATCCAATTCCCAAATAGGCAATACTGCAGCTTGGCGTACTCAGCTTTCGGTTGCTTGTTGGCAGCCAACGTGCCCTTTCATCAAGTAAGAGGACGTGGTTATGGCCAAGATAATTGAGTTTTACGTTCCCACAAGATTCCAGACAAAACAGACTTCACAGCTAGGCTCGCAATATGCAAAGATCATTGAATTCTGTGCTACGGGTAAGAAATCCGCGTAACACGGTTTCAATGTGGTCATGACCCGCGTTCACGCGACGAAGAAGCCGGGCCCTAAGCGCACAAGCCAGCGATGTCTTTGAACCGTTTCGGGCGACCGCTTGGGATTCCCCCCAAAACGTAGTGCACATCTCGAGGGCTGAACATTCCTTAATTTCCTTTCGAATCATGGTCCACGACTCGTTGCCAAGCATTACTTGCTACGTTGTTGCGAACCAGCCTCACGCGTATTCTTAGCCACCCAGCTAACCGCCTCAGCAGTCTCAAAAACCTGAAGAGTAATAAGGCTAACGCTCGCGATTCGAGGAGCAACGTTACGATGCAAAACAGGAACTCACAACTGCTTTCACCATGAGACAAACGTGTTTAGTCGCACTGGCTGCCCAGATTCCGCAACTTCTGCCCGGATTCGGGCAGTGGCGGTTGGAACCTCATGGGCACACTGACGATGGGAGTGAGGCAATTCCGTCCACCGTCACCATCCATCCGAGATCATCACAAAAGGAGATTTTTCAAAATGAATCAAGAGCAGCTTACGAAGAGATCCTCGCGGAACTGATTCTTGCGAATCATCGCCGTGAGGTCGCGATGGGTCGCTGCGATGATGCGAACGGGCGATCGTGCACAGCGTGAATACATCATTCGCCACTGGAGGGCTTGAGCCTGTCCGCCATCCTGACCAGATCCGGCAAGGACTTCGCCTGCATCTTTCGCATAACGTGCCCGCGTTGAATCTTCACGGTGGTTTCACTCGAGCCTAGCTCGGCGGCAATTTGTTTGTTGAGCATACCGGAAACAACCAGGCTCATGACGTCGCGCTCGCGGGCCGTGAGCGTCGCATATCTGTTTTTCAGCTCAACTAACGCATATTTTTTTTCCTGGCGCATGCGCTCACGCTTCAACGAGCGCTGAATGGCATCAAGCAGGTCTTGGTCCCTGAATGGCTTCGTGAGGAACTCGACGGCGCCGGACTTCATAGCCTCAACGCTCATCGGAATGTCTGCATGCCCTGAGATGAAAATGATGGGAATCCGGAATACATCTCTCCTCAATGCCTGCTGAAGATCCAATCCGCTCATGCCGGGTAGCCGGACGTCAAGGACCAGGCAACTCGGGCCATCGCCGCGCTCATAGGACAAGAACTCCTGCGCGCCGGCGAACGCCTTGCATTGCAGGCCCACGGACTCGACCAAATCCCGGACCGACTCCCGCACGCCGACATCATCATCAATGATGAAGACCGTGGGCAATTCCGGAGTGTTCATTCGTTGCTCCCGCAACAGCAGGCAATGTGAAATGAAATATTGCCCCTCGCTCAGCATTTGGGCTTGCCCACAATCGGCCGCCGTGTGCTTCGACGATCAAACGGGTAATCGTAAGTCCCATGCCGGCACCTTGGCGCTTGGTTGTGAAGAAGGGATCAACAATCTGGTCTGCACCTTCGGCCGGAAGGGCCACGCCAGTATCACTGATCGATATCAGTAACATGTTATTGTCGGTCCGCTGCGAGCGGATCGTGAGTTCACCGCCGGTATCCTGCATGGCTTCAATGGCGTTGAGCATGAGGTTCCTCAAAACCTGCTGCAACTGCACGCGGTCAGGCAGGACTTCGGGGAGTTCCGTGGGAACTTCGGTACGAATTGTAATCGAGTGCCGGTTTGCCTCCTTACCCAGCAGAACGCCCATTTCATTGATGGCCTTGCGAATTTTAACCGACTCGCGATGCGGCGGAGCGCCTTTTTTGTAGAATGCGCGCAAACGGTTGATGATCTCGGTAGCGCGCGTTCCGTCTTTCTTCACCCGCATGGTCGCGGCGCGCGCCCTTTCGACGTCAGGCGGATCATGCGCAAGCCATCTCAAGCAGGCATCGGCGCTTGTGATCGCCCCCGTTACGCATGTTTTACGGCGGGGCGGAATCGCCAGCGGCAACTGGCACCCTGTTTTGCCATTAAAAACGCATTTTTTGGGGGCTTCGCCGGGGCGGTCGTTGATTACAGGGGGTCAGCGCAGTGGTCCAAAAACCCGTGGAGACCTGCGCACCAGGATGCAGCTACCAGGGGCTCAGCCGTCAGGGCGGCGGCTGTAATCGGCTCCTGTGCAAGTCCGGGGCTCGCGCTAGCGGCGGTGAGTTTTTCCGTTTTTTACCGAGATTCTAGCCTGCACGGGTCTGGAAAGTCAGTACGCGCTGCGCCGCGACTTGTCACAGCAGTTGGGAGCGGTGGCGATATGCGGTGGCGTATCAGGACAGGCGGCGGCCCCGGCAGCACTGCAAGTTTCCAGTTTGTCGAGGATACGCTCCTAACTTCCCAGAACGCGGTTTCTGGGGAACCTGGAGATTATGTGCGGCCCCTGGATGCCCCGATGGCGTGGCGCCACAATTAACTTACCGTTAAAAACGACGATTGGCCTGCATGCCGTCCCCAGCGATGTTCGTCGTGCGCTTTGTGTTGAGCCACTGCAGGTCGAGACTTCCGGCGCGCCCCAGCGAACCGAATAGTTCATGCCCCATGTAGGTCGGTAAATTCCCTACCACAACCGCTCAAGAAAAATGTATGCCGACTAACGTCGAGCTTTAACCACGGCGTAGGTAGTTTGATACCCCTCTGCGGTGAGACCTGAGGCGATGTCGGTCGCCCGCTTAAAAACATGGAAAACGCTGAGTCCTTTTTCCGAGCCAAACTCAGCCAGGCACTTGTCCAGAAAAAACCTCTGGGTTCGATGCATCATGCCAAACATATAACTGTTTTGAACCTGCCGGTTGATGTGCTTAACCCCCACCCGCCATTGGTCTTCCCAGAACTGATCATCCAACTCGCCGCTGGTGATCCGAAGATACCACTCCTTAATGGTCTGTTCCCTCTGTGGGCGTTCGCCTTCGTGAAACGTATTCTTAGTAAAGGGACACACAAAAAGCGTG
>Ga0326728_10023073_pt1 | contig 11457 bp, 14 predicted proteins | sample MB3enrmetagenome_FD_207602 | JGI IMG/M metagenome (GOLD analysis project Ga0326728, IMG submission 207602) | Lab enriched peat soil microbial communities from McLean, Ithaca, NY, United States - MB31MN | ecosystem: Environmental > Terrestrial > Soil > Wetlands > Peat | place: USA: New York... | reverse complement strand
TTTAGGTTCCGGAACCCTTTTCGCGCTGACAACCGTCACAGCGGCAGACGACGGTACTCAGGTTTCGTTCTCACTCAATGACAATGCCTTGGCCGCTCTCAACGCGGCGGAGGGAAGCCAATTCGCGATTGGTGGCGAGCTAACGTCGACGACCGTCCCCGAACCCACCTCTCTCCTGCTCCTCGGCACAGGGCTAGCAGGGATCGGATTGGCAGCGTGGCGTAGGAAGAAAGTATAGGAATCCTCGGATAGGACTTCTCGAATAGTTCTCAAGGGCCGCTCTTCGGGGCGGCCTTTTGCTTTGTGACTCGAGATCAGGTTCTTGGTGGGACTGCATTGAATTGAAAGCCACAGCACTATTCCATCTAACACCATCTAACAAGACCAGCCAAAATGCCCTAAAGTCGGAAAGATGGCCTGTAATCGGAGAGTGCTGGAAATCGTTGATTTTTAAATAGGATAAGCAATGAGATGCAATGAGAAGAAATCAGCTAAAAAGGGGCTCTTTCGTAGTGTAAGACCGATGCTCTGCCGCTGAGCTAACCGCCCGAGAGATATTGATCTTATTCGATTTAGCGGGAAATTCCAACCCATAAAAAACGCCCATTTAGCTCGCTTGTGCCAATCTTGTGCCGTTCTTCCCACCCTCCAGCACCTGTAAAACAGCCCTGGAGGCTGATTCGGGGCTGAACTGGGCATATTGCTTTCGAGTGTAATCAACAGAGTGGCGCCCCATCACTTCGCTGATGAAATGAATGGGCCAACCTCTCTCGGTCAGTTTAATTCCGCAGGCATGGCGATCCTTATGTCTTGAGCCATGGATACCCCGCCGCCTCACGGGGCGTTACATTCCAAACCTCGTGTGCTGTGCCCCACCGGGATGGAGACTCTGGGTGATAAAACACGAACTTGAGATTGCCAGGCATTGTCTTGATCGCATTTATGGCGTTGGCTGTTAGTGGCACCTGGCGATCCTTGGCATTCTTGGTGTTGTCTGAAAAAACAATCACAGGCGGGACGGCATTCAAAACAATTTCGTTGTGCTTGAGTGATAAACCCTCTTCCCTCCTAGATCCGGTTTCACGCATGAACATAACCAAAGGAATAACTCTCTCATCGAGCTTGGCAAAAACAGCAACGATAGTCTTATTCGCTGGCCTCTGCCCCACCCACCTGATCTCATTCAGCTTTTGGATCTCTGGAAGCGGGATATGCTCTACGTATTTCTGTTTGACGCCCCATGAGAGTAGATGCCCAAGCACAACGAAATCACGGCTGATCGTGCGGTTTTTGACCTTACAGCATCATTTCAGCATCACCCAAAACCCAAGGAACAAGAAACCTATTGACAGAAAAAGCAATATCCACGCGTCCGCACGGGTCACTATTCTTTTCTCGGGCTTATCGACTTTGACTTTGGTGGGAGGCATAGGCTCGTGTCCCAAAAGGTATGCGACGTGATTTTCGGAACATAATGGGTGAGCCTTAAAAGTGCCTTCGCTTGTTTCGATTGTCACATTTTCGTCTTCTATCGGAAGGGAACAACAACCGCATCTTTCGGGATAGCCGATTGGTCTGGAATCCCCGCAGTTAGGACAAGGCCGAAATAATCCTCTTAATGGAATTGGCTGGGCGCAACATCGGCAATTCGTTTTCAAAAGTCCAATTATTGCCTGGTAGCAATCCTGATGATAGCCTTCCTCGGTCTTAGATGAGCGAAATTTGTATTCACCCATTGGCTTTGTTCCGAATGGGATCGGTTCCAGGTTTTCCCAATTGTATAACGCCGATTCCACGGCCGTACTGGCACGCGCTGGTTTCCAACATATGTGACACAAAACACCGTTAGGCCAATCGGTGCCACAATTAGGATGAGGACACTTTCCGGCCTCCGTGCTTACCGGTTTCCCACACTCCATGCATGGTGTCAATTTAGGGCCATCCGAAGTCATCTCGTTGCCTCTTCTGTCTGAGGGTGTGATGCTTCATTTTCCATGTCTATAATGCTTGGCATTGCAGATACAAATTCGCAAAAGGATGGAAACTGCCTAATTATACTGCAGACCCTGGAAATGATATATATGAAAACGATTGCAGGCAGATTCGCAAGTTCCAAAGATAAAGAGAATTTTTAGCTCGGATAGCGTAGTTTTTGACGCCGTTTTACTTGCGGTGGTAATTGCACTTGCGTTGGTGTGCTGCGTAGAATTTAGCCTGTTGCACTCTTTTGGAGCGCGCAAGAGAACAATATCATTGAGGCTTGCTCTTGTTTTTAAATCGAAACTTTTTCTTCTGCTCACCTCCAGCGATTGCCGCCTGGGATTTTGCCAGGAGCTGCTGGAAAACGGCTTGGTAAAGGCCCCAGGGCCTGTGTTTGTTGGCATAGGCCAGCGTGGATTTGGTGCGTCTGGAACGCCGGGATGTTTCAGCTTTCCCTAGCAGCTGGCTAATCCGCCGCAGATCTCGCACAAAGTATGCACCCGCCCCAGCTGACAGAAGAGCATGGCGACAAACTAGCCCCAACAACTGAAGCCACGGGCCTGGTATTCGGCTTTGTGGTCGCGGACAGCCTTTTCGAACTCCGCGCTTGGATAATGCTGACGTCAGCATTATGCAGTCATTCATGCGCGATGGCGCTTCTCTAAGCAACCCGCGACATTCGAAAAGTCTCCCTGTGGCTCGGCCATGAGAGCATTCAAACAACAGATATACTCGCACTGACCCGACCGATAAAATGGAGGCAATTGATCGATTCACTCTACCAATCTTAAAGCGAGGTCGCTTTCGCCCTCCTGACAAGCTGATCGCGCTGCTAAAGTCGAGGAAGTAATGCTGGGTTCAAGACCCAAATTGATATGGCTCGTTCTTACTCGATCGCCACCCACTCTTCATTACTATGGCATCCGCATAACCTGGAAAAAGTTGTAACAGTTGGGAGAAAATGCTACTAAACTTTTGCATGGTCGGACCTCCTTGGATTGATTTGTTTTGGGCAAATTCAATTTAAGCCAAGAAAGGTTCGGCCGTCTCCTCCATTTTGCCGGAGTCAGATCCGGATTAGGACCTTTGATCCGAAAAAACTAAGTTGGACAGGTATGATCCAGCTTAATCCTGGAAAAGAGAATCAGGGCGCTACTTCACTGGCAGCCTCTGGTTCAGCTCTTCGGGCCAGTTTACGGCAACATTGATTTTACTTGAGCCTCCGTCCGCCGATGGTTCAGCGGGCGGACAGGCGCTGAGGGGACGCTCTCCGCCTCCGCTGTTTCCTGTTTGATTTGGCGTGGAGGGCCTCAACGGAGCCACCAGACACGACTATTAGCGGTGTCTCAAAACAGTCACAGTTCTTCTTGGAAGAGAGGCACAGCCCCCTCAGTTTCACTTCCCAACATACTGACTAACCTTCAGGCAGAATCTTGAGATCTGGATTCTCCCGGTTATTTCTGAATGTTAAACTACCGCCACTTATCAATCTGGACTGACATGGAGGGCACCATTCCTCCCATACTGAAATAGTTGTTGTTGGATCCGCCGGTGACGATAACAGTGAACATTCCACCGGACCTTCGAACGCCGCTGTTGATCTCCATCCCGCGAGCAGCGGGCTTGGCTCCAGGAAGCTGACCTGTCACCCATTCCGTAAACTTTTCCACGGTATCGTATCCGGCATCCTTGACGAAATTGGCGATCGGTGGACTCAGAACGGCGCAAGTCCCAAACAAGTGTCCGTCTTGTGTATCGTAGATCTCCTTGATGATCTCGGGATAATTCATGTTTGGACCCCAAACAGTTGCGGCCCAGTTCTTGGCAGAAAGGATGCCCCACCCCATGAACAGGGTGACGACATTCTCGCCCTCTTTGAATCCGCGCCTCACAGCCAGCGGCTTGAACGGAGATTTCTGTTCATTTTCGGCGATGATAATCCCGATCAGGTTCATTGGATTGCCGATCGTGCCCATGTAGGTCGTTCCGACTTTACCGCAGTTTCCGCCATTGATGGACAACAGGCTCCAGGCTCGCCCAATAGTCGTATTGGCCTGGGCATAGGGACCCACGGCGCCTTCCTCGTAATTGAGCCCGATTTCGTCACGGATCTTTCCATTGATTACGGCGCCCGCCATGAAGCCGTTGTCGGAAACATTGACGGCCGTCATGCCGGTTGAACCCAGTGCCAGAATGACCGGGAAATATTCCGGTTGGGCGCCCGCCATCACTGCACTGACGGCTGCCTCCTTGACCGTGTAGCTCCAGGCTTCACCGGCTTCAGAACCCGGATTCATTTTGCCGAGTATCTCAGTGGGCTGGTGGCTGGTGAACTTCATCATCTCAGCGACTTTATCTTCCGTAGGCAATACCACAGGCAGGAAGTCTGTGTATCTCTTTTTGAGAAACAACTTCTGGAGTTCGTCTGGAGTTCCTGTGTAAGTCTTCGGTCCCAGGTCTTGCTTCACTTCTCCGGTCCTTTGCTCTTCGGCGGTCAGGGGTTTGGTTAGCAGTTCGACCAGTTCGGGCATCGCCGGTTTTCCCGTAATCGGATTGCTGCCTTCCACAATCTGCTTCTTGAGTTGCTCGTTCGTTTTGCCCCAGACCGGGCCGCGGAAATATTGAATCCGGAGGCCGGGCATTCCGAGGTTATAAGCTACCTCTTTTTCCTGTTTTTCAAAATCGTTCAGGATGAGAGGCACGGCGGGCTTTTTCATTTTAGACTCGATATCAATAGAGAGGCGAACCGCCCCCGGGGCACAGAGACTTCAATGCCCCAGCCCGACGATCGCGGCGTCCCCTTTTTCAGAAATCTCAGTCCACAGGGCTTTGCTTAATTCGGCCAATCCGGCCCCGCCTTTATTATCCTTGTACACGATGTTGGTTTTGGGATAGTTGGCCTTAAACCAATCCGACATGACTGCCATAAGGCGATCGGTTCCGATAAAGCCGGTATTTATAAAATAGATGGTTTTGCCGTCCAACGTATTCAGGCGCGGCGCCTGCGGGATCAACGTGATCGGCGGCGGCGTACCCATTGGGTTGAGCACAGTAATTTTAGGCATGACCACCGGTCCGTTGGCCGAGGCCGCACTCTTTCCCTGCGCATAGGTCTGATTGCTCCGCATTGAAACACTGCAAACAAGGCCTATGTACAAAATTGCAATCACAGCAATACGCGATTTCATGCGCGATTCCTCCGTATTTGGTTTGTGTTGATGCCCCGGAAGGGGATTACGTCTTAAAAAGCCCCGATTTTCAACACAAAAAGCATAGATGGGCACGAATTCAGGCCCGCAAAATCCATACGCTCTAAAATACACACACCTCGAATAAAACAAAGAAGGCTTTTATGGGGCGGCGGCGAGCAGCTATTTCCCAAGGGATTCGGCGCAGGGATTCAAAGATTTTATTTAACGAAAAAAATCTGCTTGTCATAAGGAACAAAACGACTTCTGTCACCTAACTCCTGGCAAGAATTTCGGCCTCTTCATTTAGGAAAATGGATCATTTGATAAATCCGCTTCAACATGAGCGTCTTATCATTAACTATGAATGGACATATCTGGAGTGGCGCATTTCGACGGTTAAATCCGCTCGTCCGTACGAGTGGGGCCGGTTGTTGCCGAACAAGCGACGTGGCCCGCAGTTTGGGCTACCTGATCAACTTGGCGAGAGTTTTCTATCAATGGCTGGATAGACGTCCATGGACTTGAGATCCATCGTATCCAGGTCGAGCCGTTGCCGGTGAGGCGCGGCACGTTCAATTGGACTGTGCAAAAACCGAACTATATTGTCCCAGCCTGGGATAAAATCCCAGCCAGTGCCGGACTTTATGATTCAATCGGAAATTGGATAACACATAGGAGGAGGAAACTGCATATGGAGGTAAAGAAATATTGGAGAAATGTGATTCGAGGGCCTTTTTTTAAGGAAACGGAGCCCGGGATGACCGGTATGTCTTTATTCGCCCACCACGATGAGTATAAGAATGGTACCACGTTGGGCTACCATTGCATCAATACCAACTACGAGGTGCCTTTTGCTCACTCTCATGATTTCCACGAATTGCTCTGCTTCATTGGCGGAAATCCTGAAAATATCAATGATCTAGGGGCCGAAATCAGTATTTGCCTCGGTGACGAATTGGAAGAACATATCATAGCCAGCGCTACCGTTGTCTCTATCCCACCGGGCTTAAAGCATTGTCCCTTGAAAGTAAAAAAAATAACCAAGCCGTTCGTGTTCCTCGAGATATCAACCACTAAGGAGTATGGGCAAGGAGCGCAAATGTCCGACGGCACTTTCGAACAGCAATCCATTGCAGATCAACAAGCACATAAGAGCAAAAAGTCTAAAACTAAATCCAGAAAGCTAATATAAGGAATACAGGAGACAGGCTATGCAATTCCGCCGTATCGGATTCCCGGATAGAGGATAAGACAAAAGCCGGCACCGGACATCAATCACAAATCCGCTTTGTAGCCAAGCAAAACGGCACTCTTAATTCGCTCGGCATCGTGCTCGGATTGACATCATCGTCCAATTCGCCATAAACAGGTAAACGGGCCTGCCTGCTCCCAATTTGTAGCTTCCCTATGGTGCTGTCGGCAACTAATCCTATTTCTGACCTGCGGGCGCACCGCTCTGGCGATAACGTTGTGCTATGCGTTGCTCGAGCATCTTGACCCGATCCCGCATTTCGGGATACTGGGTTGTCAAAGCCTCGACATTTGCGAATGCCGCCGGCCCCATCTTTGCCCGGATCTCCTTCAACAGGGGCCTGAACTTGGCGTAGGTGAAAAACGCTTCACCACACCAATCGAGGAAAACACCGGGATGGAGCGTGCCTCGCAGGACGAGCGAAGCAGCCATTTCCCAATAGCTTTGCACTTGGCGCAGGTAGGCGTTCTGCTGACTATCCATGGAGGAAGCAACCGCGTCGAATTCTTCGAAATTGCGCGGCCAAAATTCGAAATTGACAAAGTTACGCGCTTTCCGCATCTCGGATTCGCGCCGCAAATCATAAAGCCGCATTGCGATCTCGGCATCGGCCGGAGTTGCTGGTTTCAACCTTTTAGTCTTCTTTGTGGGCATGGGATCCTCGAAAAAAACGTTTGTTCTGAATACTTAATGTCCTGGCTGGTTTGGAGCTCGAAGTACTGTCACATTAGGACCCGGTCAGATGTATCTTTTGGGTCGGCGGGAGGCGGAGAATGGAAACTCCGTGCTAAATCTTTGTAATCTCCCGAGGACCTCAGACATCATAAACTGCGCAATGTATGATGCCACGAGCGAAGGAGGATTCCAATGGAACATGAATGTGCCGCTTGCCATGGATCCGGTGTTTGCTGAATCCGTTCCATGACACCAGCGGCTCTCTCGAGGCATTCAACCCTATGATCGGAAAGGCAGCCAATGAGCCAAGTTATCGCGCCAGCCACCCCTTCCGTGTTCAAGGAGCAGAAACGTCAGTATCTTCTGGTAAACAGAATGCTGTGATCCACACTGTTTGTGCCGTTTTCGCTAAGTTTTTTATTTGCACTGGTTAGGGGTGGTTTGCGCGAACCAGCCATAACCTACTGATTATTAAGTAACGATCCTCCGGCAGAGCCGGAGGCTTTCCGGTTGCTGGCCCCTCAAAGGGGCCTGATCGCAACCGATCAAAAACCGAGTGCTTCATAGGGGCGTCGCCGTATTTTCGCGCCCCTCGCACTGCCCTTTGATACACTTGCAAAGCAATGTGAAGCAACTTGAGAGGAAAGGCAGACTCCCGGATGCGTCAAACTTTTGCTGCCTCCCCGGCAGAGCCGGGGGATCTCTCTACGGATTAGTTGTAGATTGGTACGGGTTTGGGACTTGTGGCTGTTTCGAAGTGCAAGACCGATGCTCTGCCGCTGAGCTAACCGCCCAAAGTCCGTTGATGTTACAAGATTTAACGGCAGGAACCAACCCTCAAAATAAACCGATTTTACCCTTCTATCTAACATCCATCTAACAATTCAGGAAATTTCGGCATTCTCGCAGCTTTTTCGGGATATTTCTGCGAAGCCCCTGAGGATCTGAGCTTCCCTTTCCTGGTCTTGTTTCTGGCTCCGCGGCAGGTACAGGACCAGAGAAATGACCGAGAGGATGGGAAGAGGCGAAATTCGTGGACCAGATCCCAAGGAGGCAAGCAGCGCATTATACGGCCACTGAGAGCGGTTACTTACCAGAATTCGTTTCGGGACCGTAATCCCGGTTGTGTGATCCCACTTGTCCGGTTTTGCGATTATGCGTCCGTTGGGATAGTTGTGATTACTGTGATAGCGTTTTGGCGGAATTGGATTTCTTTCTTCGCAGTGCAGCCACAATGAGATTTGAAATCATTCGCGTGGGTGCAAATAGCATCCAGGGAGGATCGAGCGATCATCACGGACCTCGATAGAAGGAATTCGTGGTTGCCTGTGGTGTCGATTTATAGCTTGGTTATGATTTCTTGCCTTCAGGGGAATTGAGAAAGAGAGGCGGTTCTCCGTACTTGTCCTTTCCGAAATTGCGAATTACAATCTGCGCCTCCCTGCTTTGCAGCCAATTTACAAATTCGACCGCTTCCCTGTAATGAACCTGCGGGAATTGTGCGGAAGCGACGAGGATGAGAGTGATGAAGTTCAACAGGATTTCATCGTGTTCAACCATGATCTGCAAAGAGGCCTTCGATGTCATGGTGATGTAAGTGGCACTGTCCATGACCATATAGGCGTGTTTCTCGTCTGCCTATGCGTGGGGGGGCACTTCCCTTTTGCGCCCTCCTCAAAGGCGGAATACCAGGTTCCTTTTGGCGCAAGGCTCGATTTTTCCCACACCTCCAGTTCCTTGACATGTGTTCCTGATTTATCACCCCGTGTCACGAACAGAGCTCTGGAATCCGTAATTTTGCGGAAAGCCCCAGTTGCATCCGTCATAGAGCGGATACTGGCCGGATCTGCGGCAGGTCCAAGAATTACAAAATCGTCACACATCAGATCGTATCGCTGCGTGCCAAAGCCATCGCCGGCGAACTCATCCTCTCAATGCCTGAGCATGGACGAGAACGAGATCGAATTTACCCGTTTCTGACATTCTAAGCGCCTCTCACGTCCCTGAGCCTTGATGCTCAACTTGGAGACCCTTATTGTTGTCGAATGTCCCCTCGATCTTTCCGAGAATTCCCGTGCCAACCGGCCCAATGGTACTGGCAAGCATAATCCGGTGGCCCTCTGCAGAAGACTGATTCTGCACAAACGACCTCCGTCTGTCACATTGGTTTTGACTATTTTCGGTCCGGGAATCCTGAATTTCAGATCGTTACCGAGTTTGAAAGGGCTTCCGAATAGAAAAGCTGATCGTAGGGGTGTAAATCTTCAGCGAAATTGAGCCCATAGGGTCTAAAATAAGAAATACCTTACGCCGGGACTGATAGGGCGAGTTTAGCATGGATTGCTAGACCCTAGGAAACAAAAGGCCTATTCACCTGTCACCTACAGGAACTGGTCGTACTATCAGCAGCGTCATTTGCCCCAGGTAGCCAGTAGATCGTACACTCATTCACCGCGCTGGATGTCACCGTGACCATGAGGAAGCCACGTGCTTGCACAGTCTGGGCTTCCTGATACTCTTGCGCCAAAGGCGGCGCCACCCATGTCTTGCTTGAAACACATCGGCTCACCTGCAATGTCCGACGCCCTCGAGCGCCATAAACATCGCGATTGCTATCATGAAAATGTCCAGCAAAGATGGCGATGACATTGTTGCTGCACGCAGCCTGTTCCCATTCGGAGCGAAGCGTTGTGGGGATATCCCACGCCCCCGGTAACTCCTGTGCCCGTGGCGGAAAGGGATCTCTCAAATAGGGGATATGCATGAATATCAAAGCCGGGGCGCCATCCTTCAACGAACGGGACAGCCGCCCGACCTGAACTTGCGGGCAAGCCGCCCAAATCGAGGGGGCAATGCTCTCAAGTTGTTCGGAGCACCACGGCTCGTACTCCTGTTGATTTTTGAGGGATGCATCATTCAACCCAAGCAACCGGATCCCGCCGTCAACAAAAGTGCTATCCGGTTCTAAATTTGCCACTGCCAGCGGTTCGAAGGGAATACGTTCCTGCGCCCTGTGGTTAAGTCGCTCCTGCAATTTAGAAAGGAAGCATTGGTAGCGCCCAATATCCCCCAACTGCTCCCGCGCTAAATCGTTGTTACCTGGGAGAAAATACAGCCTCCTGACGGTCAGCCTATCCAGTACTTCGACCAAGCGGTCGATGACCGAGTCAAGGGAGCGTGAGTCCGACCTGGATTTCAAAGGAGCAATCTCGCATTGGGTAGGCGGAAAGGCAATGTTGCGAAGCCCTAGATCGCCGGTATACACCACAAAATCAATAGGCCTTCCCGCTGCCGTTAGACGGTTGATGGTGGAGACTGCCCAGTCCAGCGCCGAATAATTTGCAAACTCGTCATCGTCGAACAGGTGCGCATCTGTAATCTGCACGAAGGTGATTTGCGCCTGGGCAGAGGTTGGTTGAGCCATTGCACCGCCGACCAGCAAAACTAGGCATAAGAAGCAATACACCAATACTCGGACTGAGTTCATATCTCCTCGCAATGTTCCAACGATTCGGATCGCTTCCATCTTGGTACCCGCTTCGAAATCGATGTGATAGGCGTCCACAAGTCCTCGTTTAGTCATAGGATACTGATAGTGTTTCGTCATGTTCCACAACATGTTCCGTGCACCGTGAAAGTGAAGTCTCAGAATCGGTAACATTCTTCGGGTAAGCAATGGTCAACTTGCGCTGGCGGATTCCATCAGATGTTGCTTGTAAAAACATTCGATGAAACTTTTCATAACAACAATCTCACACCCATCGGCCGTACGAATCTTTATACAACCGCCATCATACTACTCGATAATGCCTTCAATATATTCTCCGTCCAGAAGTGCTACGACTGTGTGAATCTTCGCATCTTTTTGCTTGATCAAATAATAGTTTTCGGCATTAGTCGATGCAGGTGGTATGCTGCGCTGGAATTGTGACTTGCGGCGGATCAATTTCTGCTCCATTGTAATGGGGATTGGCGAGTTAGTTTACCGGCTGGCAAATTTTTCATTTTCAAGCTGACTTCCCCTGCGCCACTACATACCATTTACGTCATAGCTGTCGCCTATAATAAATTTTGCATAATGCATTTGCATGGATAGCCAGCCTAATGAACACTCCACCCGCAGAGCGGGTGGTATTAGGATGCCCCCAGGATGGGGGCGTAAGGTGCATTCAAACTTTGGACAGCAAATCGATCTTTGACCAAGTTCATGTATTTCATCTCCAGACGAGCGCGCAGAACATGCTGACCAGCCGCTCGACACCTGATGTCAAGATGCTTGCCTTTCCAAACCAAATGCACGATCGTTGTCCAGTTGTTTTATTTGGCTCTCCTTCGACCCCATCGGGGCCTTCCCAAAGA
>Ga0326728_10023070_pt1 | contig 11458 bp, 13 predicted proteins | sample MB3enrmetagenome_FD_207602 | JGI IMG/M metagenome (GOLD analysis project Ga0326728, IMG submission 207602) | Lab enriched peat soil microbial communities from McLean, Ithaca, NY, United States - MB31MN | ecosystem: Environmental > Terrestrial > Soil > Wetlands > Peat | place: USA: New York... | reverse complement strand
CCGGAGGTAATCGAGCCGGATGAGATTGTGCGCGGAACTGTTGCCATGCTCACCGGCTGCGTCATGGATGTGTTTTACGCGGATGTTAATCGTGATACTGTTGATGTCCTTCTCGCGAACGGCTGGCGCGTTGTGATTCCTCAGGATCAGGTCTGCTGCGGCTCGCTTGGCGGACACAACGGTGATGCCGAATATTCTAAACGGCTTGCAAGAAAAAATATCGATGCCTTCGAAAAATCGGATGCAGCATATTATGTGATAAACTCGGCGGGCTGCTGTGCTTTCATGAAGCGATATGGCGAACTTTTTTCTGATGACCCGAAGTATTCTGAAAGAGCGAGAGGATTCAGAAAGAAAGTCAAAGAATTTTCCGAGTTCATTTATGAGACTGGATTCAGGAAGCCTCTATGTAAAATTGCTGAGCCGGCGGTGTACCATGAGCCATGTCATTTAGTGCACACTCAGAAGATCAGCGAAGAGCCGCGTTCGATCGTCGGTGAACTTGCCGGCGAGAACTTCCGCGAGCTGAACGAAGCGAGTTGGTGCTGCGGAAGCGCCGGGATATATAATGTCCTCCGATTTGATGACGCCTCCAGACTTCTTGATCGAAAGATCGATAACATAAGAAAAAGCGGCGCGCGTCTGGTCATAACCGGTAATCCAGGCTGTCTTGCTCAAATTAATTCAGGAATTCAAAAAGAAGGATTGGACTTTGAAGTCCTCCATCCTGCTACGGTTTTGAACAGACTATATAAAATGGATGCCGCGAGGTGATTCCGCTTAAAGACAGAAACCCATCTCATACTTTCCCATTTATAAACTATTTGCTCATTGCAGCAAACTTTGTTGTCTTTTTCTACGAACTATCGCTTGGACAACATCTCGACGGTTTCATTATCAGATATGGCTTAATACCACATCGATATTTCTATGCTGTAGGACACAACATTAATCTTCTAACTCGATACATACCCTTCTTCACTTCAATGTTTCTTCACGGCGGCTGGATGCACATTATCGGCAACATGTGGTTCCTGTTCATCTTTGGCGACAATGTTGAAGACAGATTAGGCCACGGACATTATCTGGCGTTCTATTTGTTGAGCGGTCTCGCAGCAGCGGTCGTACAATTGCTCTCGAGCGTAAGTTCTTCGGTACCGACAATTGGGGCGAGCGGTGCGATATCCGGAGTGCTTGGCGCTTATCTTGTGATGTTCCCGCGCGCGAAAGTTGTCACGCTTATACCGATTTTTTTCTTCTTCGATATCATCGATATTCCCGCTTTCCTGTTTATCGGCTTCTGGTTTCTCATGCAATTTGTCAGCGGGCTCCAGACGCTCGGCATCGGCACGTCCGGCGGAATTGCATGGTGGGCGCATGTCGGCGGATTTGTTGCGGGAATTTTGATGGTGCCGGTTTTCAAGAAGAGAAAGTTTGGAACATAATTTAAGAGATTTTTTCTCGCTTTCGGATACATTTCATGTTCCATGGCACGAATAAGCTTTGATCCCTTCTTAACGCAGCTTTCCTTGCCAATAGGCCGTCGATTGTTTAATATTAATGGACAAAAAAGAAATCTAAGTGCCAAACAAGGTCATCCCCAAACGCTTCTCCTGGGAATCAAGAAATCCGCCCGGCTGGCCTGGCATTCCGGGTCGCTGGACTTCCAGCGCAAAAGCGGTTTCGTCTGTGCCGGGATACGCACAATATGGTTCACGATATCGCACGCTGATATAAATATTTGTCCGCCATGTGTGGTTAGGATGTTTCCATGTTGAACCTTGGCGCCGAAATCTTGTTTATACATTATTGGAGGGAATCAAAAAATGGGAAGGGACTAATTTTTCGATTGAAACTGAATAAGGAGAAATTATGGAAATAGGTTTAATCGGATTGGGAAAAATGGGAGCCAATATGGCGGAGCGACTTCTGAAAGGTGGGCATAAGGTCGTAGGATATGATCGCGATTCACAAGCCGTCAAAAGAATTACGGATCAGGGGAACGTCGGTGCGAGTTCTCTCGACGATCTTGTTTCAAAGTTGAAAGCGCCGACAATTGTCTGGGTGATGGTTCCTGCCGGCAAGCCCGTTGACGACACGATTACAACACTCATCTCCAAATTGAAATCTGGCGATGTAATAATCGATGGCGGAAATTCTTATTACAGGGATTCGATCCGACGCGCGAAAGAGCTTGCAGGTCACGGTATTAAAATGATTGACGCGGGTGTGAGCGGCGGAATCTGGGGATTGAAGGAAGGTTATAGCATCATGGTCGGCGGAGAAAAGAGTACGGTGGATCATATGAAGCCAATTTTCGAGACGCTGGCCCCGGGAAAAGATAAGGGATGGGGCCATGTCGGGCCGAATGGCGCAGGACACTTTGTGAAGATGGTACACAACGGGATAGAATACGGCTTGATGCAAGCTTATGCAGAGGGTTTCAACTTGATGAAACGGAAAACCGAATTCGAACTTGACCTGCATCAGATTGCCGAGATCTGGAGATACGGAAGCGTTGTCAGAAGCTGGCTTCTTGACTTGACCGCAGCGGCATTAAAAGATGATCAGGATTTGAAGAAGGTAGCTCCTTATGTTGCGGATTCCGGCGAGGGGCGCTGGACTGCGCTGGAGGCGATCGAATTGGGTGTTTCGCTTCCAATCATAGCTCAATCGCTTTACGAGCGCTTTGCAAGTCAAGATAATGAAGAATATGGAAACCGGCTCCTTGCTATGATGCGTCACGAGTTTGGCGGACACGCTGTAAAGGGAGAGGAGAAATAGGAATATGAACGACAAAAAGGTACCACCATATTTATTCATCATCATTGGCGGAACCGGCGATCTCGCGCGGCGAAAACTTCTTCCGGCAATTTGCAGATTGTGGGAAAAGAACCTATCCGAGTTTTATCTGATTGGATCTGGAAGCGGAAGAAAACATGACGATGAGACCTATCGCGATTTTGTGGCACGGTCGCTCGAGGAAGAAGGCGTCGACATAAGCCATATCGATTCCCTCGATTGGCTCTATTATCAGTCGGTTGGCACCGGCTCTTTGGAAGAGTTCAAAGCCTTTGCCGACCGTGTTCAGCAGTTAGAAAAGAATCTTAATCTGACCGGGAATAGAGTTTTTTATCTTGCAGTCCCACCTTCGGTTTTTCCCAATACTATCAAGAATATCGGGGAAGTTGGTCTGAACAAAAGCGGGGGCGAGACAAAGCTTGTCGTAGAGAAGCCTTTCGGGAGAGACCTCCAGTCAGCGCAAGAGTTGAACCGTCTGGTACACAAGTATTTTGACGAATCCCAGGTCTATCGCATAGATCATTACCTCGGTAAGGAAACGGTCCAGAACCTTCTTGCCTTTCGCTTCAGCAATGCAATGTTCGAGTCGCTTTGGTCGCGTGATAGGATCGAGCGAGTAGAAATAACAGTTGCCGAGACGCTCGGCCTCGAGCATCGTGCGGGATATTATGACAAGGTTGGCGCTTTGCGAGACATGATACAAAATCATTTAACTCAGCTGATGACGCTTGTCGCCATGGAAGTTCCGACGGCGATAGAAGCCGATGCGGTGCGATATGAAAAGGTGAAGGTGCTTCGCGCCGTGTCCCCCATCTCTTCAAGCGACGTGGTGCTGGGCCAGTACACGCGAGGCGCGGTCGAAGGAAGAGAGGTAATTGGATATTGCGAGGAAGAAGGAATTAATTGCAGCGATTCGCACACAGAGACTTACGCCGCTGTGAGATTGAATATTTCAAATTGGCGCTGGCAGGGAGTCCCTTTCCTGCTGCGAACAGGCAAAAGAATGTTCAAGGAAGCAACCGAGATCGCAATAACTTTTCGCCGTCCTCCGGTTTCTATATTCAAACAATTTTCGATAAAAGACATTCAGCCGAACAGGCTCGTCATAACGCTTCAGCCGGACGAAGGTTTTGATCTGTATTTTAAAGTCAAGGAGCCCGGCGAATCTTACAAACTCTCGACACAGAGTCTCCACTTTGAGTATTCCGAAATCTTTGGGAGATTACCCGATGCTTACGAAACATTATTGCTTGATATTCTGAAAGGCGACCAGACTTTGTTCGTCCGTGCAGATGAGGTCGAAGCCTCTTGGGAGCTCTATACCCCACTCTTGTCTAACCATCAAGATGTTTACAAGTATGCTTCCGGAACGTGGGGACCAATCGAAGCCGAGCGATTGCTTGACGGCGAGAAGTGGTGCACAGTCTGATAATTTCTTGCAAGGCCCGCAAAGCAATGACAAAACCGCAGATGGTGGCAAGAAGTAGAGTTTTTCTCTTTGCGACCTTTCCAAGTCCTTTGTTTACTCTCTGAGGCAAAGGTGGGATAATGAGAATCTTGATGAGAGAGAATTGAACACGAAGAGAAATTGATCGGCGAGATAAGAAAATTCCACACTTTCGATGAGCTTAGCGCTTCAGTCGCTGAAGACATCGATAGTCTCATTAATAGAGTTGTCTGCTCGAAAGGTATTTTTTATCTTGCCCTTTCCGGTGGAAACACTCCCCGGACTTTGTATCGCATCCTCGGGACGACTTATCGCGAAGCGATCCCCTGGGGGTCGGTTCATATTTTCTTTTGCGACGAACGTTTTGTTTCGCATGAAGATTCTCAAAGCAATTTCCGGATGACGAAAGAAAATCTGCTCGATTTGATTTCTATCCCGCAGGAAAATATTCATTCTATTCCAACTGATCGCTCGGACATCAAAGTTGCGGCAAGAGACTACGAGATTGAGCTACGAAAATTTTTTTCCGGAGGTGTGAATAGTTTTGACCTTGCTATCCTGGGAATTGGGAGGGAAGGACATACGGCCTCTCTTTTTCCAGGTTCGCCGGCGCTTGACGAGAAAGAGAAGTGGGTACTGGGTGTCGAAGTAGATGCCTTGCCGCCGAGGCGGATAACGCTTACGTATCCGATTCTCAATCGCAGTTCGGTCATCTACTTGATCGTCTCAGGTTCAGGTAAGGCAGAAATCATGAGAGAGATTCTGAAGGGTGTGAATGATTTTCACGTTTGCCCTGCGTCAGGAATTCGACCGTTGAATGGCAGGTTGGTTTGGCAGATAGACTTTCCAGCTTTGCCAAATGAAACGAGAAAATAGAGCACGGATTAAGTGGATTAGCATGGATAAGAGAAAGAGAACGATCAACATCCTTAAGAATCTGCTCATTTCACGCCATCCATAGGCGATAGCTTGATTATCTCACCAAATTTTTAGTGAAATTTCCGCATCCCCATAAATTTTATAACCTACACAAAATCAATAAGTTAGCGTCTTGACTTTTGCGGTTGTTTTTGTTATTATTTCATGAATTCAGCGGAGGTTTATTGGCAACAAAAGTCGAGGATCCCTTGCACGGAAAAAAAGGAGCTATCGTCTCCAGGGGGAGTTCGAAGATCCTTTATTCTCTTCCTCAAGATGATATTCTCTTTGCAGAGTTTAGACCCGAAGTAGCAATCAACGGGAAAAAGGTCTTCAGGATCAAAGAAAGACCAAGGATTGCATCGGAGCTACAGGCGTTTATCTTTGCATACTTGGAAACTTATCAGATACCGACTCACTTCTTCAGTCAATCAGGCGGTGAATTTCTTGTGAAGCGGTTGAATATCATCCCGGTCGCAGTAACTGTCCGCAATCTAGCCTCTCAATCGTTTGCGAAACGTTTCAAACATTTCAAGTCGAGACAACAACTAGATTTTCCAATATTCGAATATGTTCTGAAGGATGAGAGCGGTGACTTTCTTGTTAACGATACTCATTTGTACGCGCTGCAGATTTTGTCGCCGGATGATTTTCGCACAATGAACCGGCTCGCGAGCAAAGTCGACGCCGTAATGAAAAGTTTTTTTGAAAGGCGCGGCTTCATTCTAGTAGATATCACGATGAAGTTCGGCAAGCACAAAGGTATGATAATACTTGGGGATGAGATCTCTCCTGAAAACATAACGGTGATAGATAATGCTACGGGCGAAGAAATTTCCGTTGCCAATGCGCGTGATTCCCGCGAGGCATCGAAGCAATACCAATTGGTTTACGACCGCGTCCTTCCTTCCGTGAAGCGCAAGGCTTAGCAAAATGTTTCCCAGGCTAGCTCACTATGGTTACGACATGGTCGCGGTCATCGTTCTATCGTGTATTGTCGTCGTGTTTGTTTCTTTCTTTGTAGTCAGTGTTGCCGTCAAACTGCTTCTTGACGCGCTGGCACTCATCGCCGGAGGATTTACGATTTATTTTTTTCGCGACCCCGATCGAGAACCAGAAATATCCGACGAGCGGGTTGTTTTGTCGCCGGCTGATGGAAAGGTTGTCTTCTGCGATGAAGTTGAGGAGCCGGAGTTTCTGCGAAGTCGATCAAGGATGGTCAGCATTTTTATGTCACCGGCAAATGTGCATGTCAACAGAATCCCCGTGAGTGGCACGGTGAGGTTTCTTAAGTATGTTAAAGGGGAATATCTTGTTGCGTTTGATGAAAAGTCGAGCGACAGAAACGAGAGAATGTTAATCGGGATTGAAAACAACGGAAACAAGATTCTGTTTAAGCAAATTGCTGGCTTCGTCGCGCGAAGAATTGTATGCGAGCTCTCGAAAGGGCAAAAAGTTTCAGCCGGGGAAAGGTTTGGTATGATTAAGTTTGGGTCTCGCGTCGATGTCCTTCTTCCATTAAATTGTGATCTGAAGGTTAAGTTAAACGACAAGACATATGCCGGACATACCGTTATAGGAATGATGCAGAATGGGTAGTGGCCATTTGCCGTGCGGGAACGCTGAAGGGGCATCGGGACAGATTCTCTCGAGCAGTATTATTTGATTATGAGCAGGAAAAGAAAACATAATATACACATTTCCAGGGCGGTCATTCCGAACTTCTTCACGATTCTCACCATGTTCTCCGGCTTCATGTCAATCCTGGCTTCAGCCGATAAAGACTATCTTTCAGCTGCTTGGCTAATAATTCTTGCGGCGATTTTTGATACTCTCGATGGTATCATGGCACGATTAACGAAGACATCAAGCGAGTTTGGGGTGGAGCTCGATTCTCTCTCCGACCTCGTCTCGTTCGGTGTTGCACCTTCGTTCATGATCTACCGACTCGGACTCCGAACTCTGGGACCGATAGGCACACTTTCCAGTGCGATGGTCATGGTTTTCGGCGGGTTGCGGCTGGCGCGATTTAACGTCCAGCTTGTCGGCTTCGATAAGGAGTATTTCAAGGGCCTGCCTATCCCTTCAAGCGCAATCGTAATCAGTTCATTTGTCCTTTCGTTTTATGATACAGTGATGGGCACGCTCGGCGCGGACGCCGTTGTGCTTCCAGTAATTGCAGTTTCTTTATCGCTGCTCATGGTAAGCACTGTTCGATATGATACAATTCCGAAATTCAGCAAACGCGCAATAAGATCACATCCTTTGAAATTCTCGATCTTCATGATCTCGTTAGCTGTCATCATTGCGACTCTCGGCAAGGCACTTTTCTGGCTGTTTGTTCTCTATATAGTGGGTGGATTAGTTCGTTGGGTAGTTGAACACGTCAAAGCTCTTCTTTCTCCCCCGAAGCATGAGGAAGAAGAGGAAGACGTCGGGTTCAGCAGCTTCGATATCTGATTCCGAAAATCTCTTTTGGTGGAGGAGGAAATTGTACAAAGTAATTATAAAAGTAACACTTAAGAAGAAAATATTGGATCCTCAAGGAAAGGCAATTGAGAGCAGCTTGCATAATCTCGGCTTTTCAAATCTGACAGGGGTCAGAACTGGTAAGAACATCGAGATCGCGATAAACGAGAAAGATATTGGGCGCGCAAAGACTTCTATACAATCTGCCTGTGAAAAACTTCTGGCAAACCCGGTGACGGAAGAATTTGAGTATGAGATATTCGACAATGATGGTACAGCCGTGGCAAGGTTCTCGACTCTGCATACGCAGACGAAAGAGCCGGTAGGTTAAGATGGCACATAAAGTAGGAGTGGTGGTTTTCCCCGGCTCAAATTGCGACCGGGATGCGTTTAATGCCTTTGGAAGCGTCATGAATCAGAAAGTGGAATTCCTCTGGCATAAGGAGACTAGTCTTGACGGTGTTGATGTCGTCGTTCTTCCGGGCGGATTTTCGTACGGGGATTACCTTCGATCCGGTGCAATTGCGAGATTCTCACCGATAATGAATGAAGTTGTGAGGTTTGCGGAACGTGGAGGATTAGTGATGGGAATATGCAATGGCTTTCAAGTCCTCGTCGAATGCGGCCTGCTGCCCGGGGCATTGCTTAGAAACGCAAAATTGAAATTTGTCTGCCGCCAGGTTTACCTCAGAGCCGAAACGACAAAAACACCATTCACTTCGGCCTTAAAACCCGGACAAATCCTGAAGGTGCCGATTGCCCACGGCGATGGAAATTATTATGCGGATGAAGCGACGTTGAAAAGCTTAGAGGAAGAAGATCGTATCGTGTTTCGTTATTCGACACGGGATGGCGAGATTACGAGCGAGGCCAATCCCAACGGATCTATTCGGAACATTGCTGGCATCGTCAACAAGAGTCGGAACGTTTTGGGAATGATGCCGCATCCTGAGCGGGCGAGCGAACAAATTCTCGGAAGTGCAAGTGGTGCGATGGTTTTGAAATCGGTCATTGAAAGTTTAAATTGAGAAAAAGCGGAGGCGGTGATGCTTGAGGATTTGTTTGGCAGTTGGGAAAAGATCCTTTTGCTCGTTTTGGTACTTCTAATCTTTTTCGGTGGGAAGAGGATTCCCGAAATTGCGCAAGGCATTGGAAAAGGAATTAAGGAATTCAAGAAAGCCGTGAAAGATAGCCCGGAAGATTCTGAAAAGAAGGACGAGGGGAAGAAATAACGCACTGATGACCTGGATACGACTGATCTACATGGATAAAAATAATGATAGAGTCTGTGAACATTTGTTTAATCAGCATCATCTGCATTCTACTTGAGTCCTTGTAAGGGCTTTCTATCCTACATGGTTAGGGGTACTTCCTGATGGTTTTGAAGAAAAGGGCAGAAAATTTAAATTAATTCGGTAAAGTCTTTACCCGGGTTTTCGGATCAAAAGAGCGATTCGGAAACCTATAAAAAAGAAGTCCCGTGAAAGGGGCTCCGGAGTTAGAAAGATGCTTGATGATTTAAGTATTGGAAAGATCCTTTTGATAGTGGTGGTTATCCTGATTTTCTTCGGCCCGAAGAAGATACCGGATTTAGCGCAGTCTTTAGGAAAGGGAATTAGGGAATTCAAGAAAGCCATGCGCGATGTGACTGATGAAGTGCAGAAGCCTGTTAATGACGAGCCGAAAGTCTCCGCAACGAAATCGATAGACTCTTCTTCACAGGCTCCCAAGACAGATGCTCAATCCTCAACACAAATAAAGCCTTAGATTGTCGGACACTTATCAGAATTTTCAGAAACGTTTTCTTAAAGGGGAAGTTAGTTGCAGTAGTACCACTGAGTCTTACCTAAGGAGGGCTAAATCTAGCTCAAATCTAAATGCCTTTCTACAGCTTTTTGACGAGTCTATGGAGACCGCCGAGAAAGTTGACCAAAAGTTGAAAGCTGGAACAGCAGGAAAACTTGCAGGCCTCGTCCTTGGGGTAAAGGACGTAATTGCAATCAAGGATAAGCGGCTGACATGCGGCTCGAAGATTCTTGAAAATTTTGTTTCCCCTTATAACGCGACGGTCGTGGAACGTCTGAAAGAGGAGGATGCGATCATCATTGGCAAGACGAACATGGACGAGTTTGCGATGGGTTCTTCGACCGAGTTCAGCGCATACGGTCCGGTTCTTAATCCTGTAGATAATGCTCGGGTGCCGGGCGGTTCAAGCGGTGGAAGTGCGTCGGCGGTCGGCGCCGGACTGTGCCATGCTGCACTCGGAACTGACACCGGAGGCTCGATCAGGCAGCCGGCATCATTTTGTGGAGTCGTCGGATTAAAACCCACATACGGCCGCGTATCTCGATATGGACTCGTCGCTTTTGCGTCGTCGTTCGATGTGATCGGACCATTTGCGAATTCCGTTTACGACATCGCCCTGATTTTGGAAGTTCTTGCCGGGCATGATGAGCGGGATTCAACTTCGGCGGAAAAGTCTGTACCACAATATACCTCGTTCCTCGACAAAGTTATAACGAATCTAAAGGTTGGGGTGGCAAAGGAAACTCTGGGTACCGGAGTTGATAATGAAGTTAAAGAGTCCATATCAAAGCGAATCGATAACCTTCGATCTGCCGGTGTAGAGATAATCGAAATTTCTTTGCCTCATCTCGATTACACGATTCCAGCATATTACATTCTTGCTACTGCCGAAGCATCATCGAATCTTGAAAGGTATGATGGTGCAAGGTATGGACACAGAGCAAAGAATATTGAAGACCTCGAAGAAATGTACGTTCGTTCGCGCACTCAGGGATTCGGACCAGAAGTAAAAAGAAGGATAATGTTAGGAACGTTCGTGCTTTCGGCCGGGTACTACGAGGCTTATTATCGCAAGGCTCAGAAGGTACGCAGACTGATAAAACAGGATTTTGACGAAGCCTTTAAGAAGGTCGATGCAATCGTGACCCCAGTTGCACCCACCACGGCTTTCAAGATCGGCGAAAAAACCTCCGATCCGCTTCAAATGTATTTGTCGGACATCTTTACGGTGTCTGCGAATCTCGCTGGCATACCGGCGATCTCCATGCCGGTGGGAAGAGATTCGAATTCTTTGCCGATCGGCTTGCAGCTGACGGGGAGACAATTTGAGGAAGAAAAAATCTTGTCACTGGCCAATTTCATCGAGCATTCCGTACAAAATTTGGTGAGCCACGATGAGTATTCTGGTTGATAAATCAACCCGTCTCGTTGTTCAGGGGATCACAGGAAGCGAGGGTTCCTTCCATGCCGGCCAAATGATCGAATATGGCACGAAAGTCGTCGCTGGCGTGACCCCGGGAAAAGGCGGTACGAAACATTTAGAAGTCCCAGTCTTCAATACCGTCTCAGAGGCAGTGGGCAAAGAAGGCGCCAACACGTCCATCATCTTTGTGCCCGCTGTGTTTGCTCCGGATGCAATCGTTGAAGCTGCGGAAGCCGGTGTCAGATTAATCGTCTGCATCACCGAAGGCATCCCCGTTCGTGACATGGTCGGAGTCCACGATTATTTGAAAAAGAAGAACGTTCGGATGGTTGGCCCGAACTGTCCGGGCGTGATTTCTCCGGGGAAGGCAAAAGTCGGAATAATGCCCGGTTTTATTCACAGGCAGGGGTCCGTAGGATTGATATCGCGTAGCGGAACGCTGACTTATGAAGCGGTTGCCCAGATCACTGCAAGAGGTTATGGACAATCGACGTGCCTCGGAATAGGAGGCGACCCAATTATTGGGACTAAGTTTGTCGATGCGCTCCAGCTTTTCAAGGACGACGATCAAACCGAAGCGGTTGTAATGATTG
>Ga0326728_10023069_pt1 | contig 11458 bp, 10 predicted proteins | sample MB3enrmetagenome_FD_207602 | JGI IMG/M metagenome (GOLD analysis project Ga0326728, IMG submission 207602) | Lab enriched peat soil microbial communities from McLean, Ithaca, NY, United States - MB31MN | ecosystem: Environmental > Terrestrial > Soil > Wetlands > Peat | place: USA: New York... | reverse complement strand
CCGACGGTGACATTGATCCACTGGGTGGTTCGCAAGCTCATTTGGCGCACCCAGATGAAGACGGCGCCCGCCACGACGTTGGCCAGGAGATAAAACCAAAAGTAGTCCTGCAACAAAGCCAGGCCAAAACCCCGCGGCTGGCTTGGGACGTCGCGCCAATCGCTCAAGAAAAAGAAGTAGCCCAGGACGGCGATGAGGAGCACGCGCAGGGGCAAAATCACATCTTTCTCCACCGCCTGGATGCGCGCCGCCCGCTGGCTTGGCTCCAGGGTCGGAGCGACGAGAAGGCGCGAGAGCTTCTGGAAGGATTGTTCGCCAGGGAAGACCATAGCGGGGCGGGATTTATCGCAACAGGCTGGCGGCCCGGCGGGCTATTTGTTCGCAAGGCCACAAGCGGCCCAGGCCCTCGTATCCGCAGGACAGAAGGCCTTTTTCGGGGCCGATGAATTGGGCGCCGCGCTTTTTGAGGGTGGCGACGTTCTGCCGGGTGGCGGGATGGAGCCACATTTTGCCGTTCATGGCCGGGGCAATGAGGATTTTGGCCCGGGGGTTGAGGGCCAGGGCGATGCAGGTCAAGGAGTCGTTGGCCAGGCCGAGGGCCAGTTTGGCGATGGTGTTGGCGGTGGCCGGGGCGACGAGGAGCAGATCGGCCTCGTCGGCCAGTTGGATGTGGGCAGGTTTCCATCCTTCCGCCTCGTCGTAGAGATCGGTCACCACCGCATGGCGGGAGAGGGTCTGGAAGGGCAGGGCCGTGATAAAGCGCAGGGCGTCGGCCGTCATGACGACCGAGACGTCGCAGCCGTTCTTGACCAGCAAACTGGTCAACTCGACCGCCTTGTAGGCGGCGATGGAACCGGTGACGCCGTGAATGATGCGCTTCATCGCGATATACAAGTTACGAGTTTCGATTCATGAACCGGCGCTGCGGCTCACGCGCCGGCGGTTGCGAAAGGCTAACGGGCGCGAGACGAAACGCAAGACATACTACAGGAGCGGCGCGGCGTGTGCCAGCGCGGAAATATGGCTTACGGCACGGCGGGGCGGGGCGGGGAGGGCTGGGCGGAGATTTCGAGGGTGGCCGCGGCCAGGCCGTCGGAACGGGCGGTGAGCAGGATTTTGCCGGGGTCTTTGGCGGATTGCACAATGACTTGGGCCAGGCCGTTGAAAACGCGGCGCTGCCAGGCGGGAGGCGGGGGCTGAACGGCGGGCGCGGGACGGGGGCCGGAGTCGGGGAGAAAAACATCGGGTTCGTGGGACAGGGGATCGCCATTGCCGACGCCGATGATCGCGCCGGGGCCGGCGAGCGCGAAATGAAGGAGGTTGCCGGCGTCCGGCACGGGGCGGCCCTGGATGTCAAGTATAGTTACCGCGATGATGGCCAGGTCTTCGCCGTCGGCGCGGATCGCGGCGCGGTCGGGGGAAAGCTGGATGGCGACGGGGGCGCCGGCGGTTTCCACCTTGTCTTGGGCGATCTGCCGTCCGCCCTTGTAGCCGCGGGCCAGGAGGGTTCCGGGGGAGTATGGCACCATCCATTGCAAATGGGAGTTTTTCGGCATGGGTTTGCGGCCCAGGCTTTGGCCGTTGAGAAAGAGTTCGACCTCCTCGCAATTGCTGAAGCAGCGGACGTCAATGTCCTGGCCTTCCTTGCCGGCCCAGTTCCAATGAGGCATGAGATGGAGGACCGTTTTGTCGCTCCACCAGGATTGGTAGTAGTAGAAGACATCCTTGGGGAAGCCGCAGGTGTCGAGAATGCCGAAATCGCTCAGGACCTTCGGCCAGCCGAAGGGCAGAGGGCTGTGATAATCGAAGCCCGTCCAGACGAAGCCCCCGCCGGCCCAGGGACGCGCGCTGTAGTACTTCCACCATTCCTCGGCCGTCGCGCCGTAGCCGGGCTTGTTGGTGTCGTAGGCCGTGAAGTACGGGGGGGTGTTTTGGTAAACGCCGCGGGTGTAGAAGGCGCTGGCCTCTTCGGTGCCGATGGAGGGCATGTTTGGATTGGCGGTGTGGAAGCGGTCCACGCTGCCATTGTGCAAATAATTGAAGCCTTGCACATCAAGGCCCAGCGAGATGCCGTCGGCAGGGCCGGCGGACCAGGAGCTCATGGCGGCGGTGCAGGGGCGCGTCGGGTCCAACTGGCGGATCAGCCGTTGCATGGTGCCGGCGATGCGGCCGGCCGTGGCGGAGCGCTGCACCGTTTCTTCGTTGGCCAGGGACCAGAGGAGGACGCTGGGATGGTTGCGGTCGCGGCGGACCAGGCGTTCCAGACGGCCCAGGTTGCGGGAGTCGCTGCCGAGCAGGCGGTTTTCATCCAGGACGAGCATGCCCAGGTGGTCGCAGGCCTCGAGCAATTCGGCGGTGGGCGGGTTGTGCGAGGTGCGGATGGCGTTGTCGCCCATCTCCTTCAAGCGGGCGATGCGGAAATACTGGAGCGCGTCGGGCAGGGCAACGCCGACGCCGGCGTGGTCCTGGTGGTTGCAAGTGCCTTTAATAACGCAAGGCTCGCCGTTGAGGAGGAATCCTTGATTGGCGTCAAAAGCGATGGTGCGGATGCCAAATTCCGTTTCGGTGCGGTCCACGGCGACGCCGCCGACGGTCACGGTGGTCACCAGTTGGTAGAGGCGCGGCTTTTCCGGGGACCAGAGGACGGGCGCTGGGAGCGGGGTGGATTGCAGAACGGTTTTGAGGGAGAAGGGGTCGAAAGCGGCGGTTTGGCCGGACCGGGCCACTTCCTTGCCGTCGGGGTCGAGGATGCGGCATTGCAGGTCGGCATCCACGGATTTGTTTTGGGCGTTGCGAATCTGGGTTTCGATCTGGATGGTGGCGGGGCCGCGGGGGACGTTGTTGGAGAACTGGGAGTAAACGAAGGTTCCATCCTGGGCGATGGCCAGGGGGCTGGCCACGACGAGCCAGACATGGCGGTAAAGGCCGGCTCCCTCGTAGAACCAGCCTTCGAATTCCGAAGCCTCCACGCGCACGGCCAGGACGTTGGCGCCGCCGCAATTGGCCACGTCGGTGATGTCATAACGGAAACTGTCATAGCCGCTTTCATGATGGCCGATGAGGTATCCGTTGAGGAACACGCGGCTGTCGCGGAAAGCGCCGTCGAATTCCAGCCAGAGGCGTTTGTCCCGGTCCTCCTCCGGCAGGCGGAAAGAGCGGCGATACCAGCCGACGTTGTTGCTGGCGTAGCCGGGGCCGACGGGTTTGAAACCGTTGGTGGCGCTGGCTCCGGCATCGTAGGGCAATTCGACGACCCAGTCGTGGGGCAGGTTGAGGGAGCGCCAGGCGCTGTCGTCGAACGCGGGCCGGGCCGGGCCGGTGCTCTGGCCGGCTTTGTTGAGATTTTCGGCGGCGCCCCATTCGTCGCCCAAGTGAAACTTCCAACCGAAGTCCAGGAGCAGGCGCTGGCGCGGGGAGGCGTTGGCGGAGGCGGCGAAGGCGGAAAGGCCGGCCAGTCCGAGGGCGAGGATCCAGCCGGCCACCGGGCGGCGGACGCGCGGCAGGATGGAGGAGAACATAATTGTCCGGGAGTCACTTTCTTGCGACTTGCGACGCATCCAGCCAACAGGGTGTTTCATGCGGGTTCATTGATAATAACGCGGGCGGCGGAGAGCAAGGGAAATGCGGCAGGAAAGCGCGGATGCTCGGCGCGGAATTGCTCGACTTGTCCTCCGCCTCCGCCTAACCTCCGCCGCATGGAAATTCCGCCGCCGGTCCTGCCTCCGTCCGCCGCTCCGAGCCTGATCGAAGCGGCGGGCCTGACGAAATTATACGGCGATTTTCCCGCCGTCACCGATCTTTCCTTCTCCGTCCGCGCCGGGGAAGTGATCGGATTGGTCGGCCCCAACGGCGCGGGCAAAACCACCACCCTGCGCTGCCTCTCCGGCATCATTCCGCCCACGCGCGGCTCGGTGCAAATCTGCGGCCACACCATGGGCCTCGATCCCATTGAAGCCAAGCGGTGCCTGGCCTTTTTTCCCGATGAACCGCGCTTGTTTGATTACCTGACGGTCGCCCAGCACCTGACTTTCACGGCCCGCATTTACAACGTGGCCCATTACCAGGAAACCGCGCGCGGCCTGTTGGAGGAATTGGAAATCGCCGACAAGGCGGACAAACTGCCCGGCGAATTGTCCCGCGGCATGAAGCAAAAGCTGGCCATCGCCTGCGGTTTCCTCCACGCCCCCCGCGCGATTTTTTTCGATGAGCCGCTCACCGGCCTGGATCCCCTGGGCATCCGCCGCATGAAGGACTCCATTGTCAAGCGGGCCGCCGCCGGGGCCGCCATTTTGATCAGCTCGCATTTGCTCCACCTGCTCGAGGAGGTTTGCTCGCATGTCCTCATTCTCAAGGACGGACGCAAAATTATTGACGGCACCATGGACGAAGTGCGGCAGAAGTTCTCCGAAGTCTCCGCCGGCGCCAACCTGGAGGAGATTTTCTTCCGGGCGACGGGCGAAAACAAAGGACCGTGATGGGCCGCGCCTTGCTCTATTACGAATGGCATTCGCGCTGGAACCGGCTGCGCGCGCGCCTGCGGCGGCTGCGGCAGCCCAAGTATCTTGTTGGCGCGGTGGTGGGCGGGCTTTATTTTTACTGGTACGTGTTCGGCGCGTTGCGCGGCCGGGGCCGGGCGGGCGTGACGCCGCCGGCGCTGGCGCCCGAACACTGGGCCTTGGTGGAATCGCTGGCGGCGCTGGTTTTGCTGGTCGTGCTGCTCCTGATGTGGATCATCCCCCACGAGCGCGCCGCGCTCATGTTCACGGAAGCGGAGGTCGCTTTTCTTTTCCCGGCGCCCGTGGGACGGCGCACCTTGATTCATTTCAAATTGATCAAATCCCAGACCGCGATCTTGTTCAGCGCGCTTTTTATGACGCTGATCGGGCGGTGGGGCGGAGGACATTATTTGTTCCACGCCATCGGCTGGTGGGGGGTGCTGTCCATCGTGAATCTCCATTTGCTGGGCAGTTCCTTCGCCCGCACCCTGCTGCTGGAGCGCGGGATTTCCAATTGGCGGCGGCGCCTTTTTTTCCTCGGCGGCGCGGGATTGGCCGCCGCCGGAGTCTTCCTTTGGGCGCGCCGGGCGCTGCCGCCGCCACCCGATTTTTTGAACGCGCGGGACCTCTCCGCGTTCACCGGCTACGCCGGCCAACTCTTGCAATCCGGTCCGCTGCCGTGGTTGCTGGCGCCATTCCGGTGGGCCGTCGCCCCGCTGTTTGCGGCGGATGCCAAGACGCTCTGCCTCGCCCTCGTTCCGGTGCTGGGCATCATCGCGCTGCATTATTGGTGGGTCATCCGATCCAATGTGGCTTTTGAAGAGGCCTCGGTCGAGTTGTCGCGGAAATTCGCGGATCGGGTGGCGGCCATGCGCTCGGGCAACTGGCAGGCGATGAGCAAACCCAGGAAGGGCAAGCGGCCTCCCTTTGCCTTGGGTCCGCTGGGCTGGCCGGCAGTCGCGATTTTTTGGAAAAACCTGATCAGCGCCGGCCAATTCTTCACCGGACGCGCCTGGTTTTTTCTTATTCTGGTCACGGTGTTCGCGGGCGGGTTCACCAGGTCGGTCAGCCAGCATTCGGGCGCAGGCGCGGCCCTGGCGATTTTGGCGGTTTCGCTCGGGGTGATGTCCCTGCTCTACGGGCCGGCCATTTTGCGCCACGATTTCCGGCAGGATTTGCGCGTGGCCGACATTTTGAAATTGTATCCCATGCCGGGCTGGCAGGTGGTGCTGGGCGAGGTTCTCGCGCCCGTGGCCATTCTGGCGGGAGCGCAATGGGTGCTGCTCATTCTCGCTTTCCTGCTTTGTCCCGCCGAGCTGGGCGGCGCGCCGGCGCCGCTGATTTTGCGCATCGCCATCGCCCTTTCCGCCGCGTTGGTCCTGCCGTGCGTGGATTTCATTGCCTTGCTCCTGCCCAACGCCGCCGCCTTGATTTTTCCGGCCTGGGTGCAACTGGGCAAGGACACCCCGCGCGGCTTTGAGACCATGGGCCAGCAATTGATCCTCATGTTCGGCCAGATTCTCGTCTTGACACTGACCATGCTTCCGGCCGGCCTGGCCGGGGTGGCCGCCTATCTCATCGCCGGGTGGCTGCTGGGCAAGCTCATGGCCGTGGCGGTGGTGTCGGGCGCGCTGGCCGCGGCGCTGGTCCTGGCCGCCGAAGCCGCCGTCGGCGTGCGCCTCCTGGGGAGCGTGTTCGAGCGTTTCGACTGGAGCGAAGGCTCGCCCGAGTAAAGGCGCGGAATGCCCCGCAGATCCTCCCGGCGCCGCCAGCCGCAACCAAAGTTGAATTGCCACAAAAGAACGCAGAGATCGCAAAGAAAAAACAACATAAGCCCTTACTGAGTAGTCGGTTACATGGACTACAAACTGGAAGAAGAGAATTGCCGCGAAAATGCACAAAAGGCGCATAAATAAAAGAAATTTTGCGCTTCTTGCGCCTTTTCGCGGCTATTTCACCGTATCCTATCCTGCGGACTCCTTTGTATCTCTGCGTTCCTTGCGTTCCATTGCGGCAAAGATCTTGTCGGAATTGCATGAATACGGCGAACTGGTTTGAACAGGAGAAAACAGAGAGAACAGAGTTCTTTTCTCTGTTGCCTCCGTTCCCTCCTGTTTGAAAATCCTTCATCATCGTTCACCCCTGTCCGCCGTAGCCGCCTGGCCGCCGTAGCTTTGGGGAAGGTGGATGGCGAAGGAGGATGCGTGATCTGGGGGCAAAGGCCTTTCTTCCTGGATTCGCGGCGGTGAAACTGCGGCGGGCCCTGCAACAATACCGTTGGGCGAACACGCCCCCGGAGAAGCGGAAATTTCTGCGCAAGCAGCCCACTGTGGCCGCAAAATTTTACGGCCAAGCTGTTTTGCAACTTCGAGTTTTGGCTTGAACGCCTGCCTGAAAAGGAATTTTTCTCTGGGTTGGATTCCTTTCGTTTTTACGCTTGCATTATTTCGGAAAGTCAGCGAGAAGTCCTCTCATTCTACATGAATAAGCATGAAACGAGAGCGGACAAAGAGCCGATGAAACATGTGATCTTTTTGGGCGCCGGAGCCTCAAAGACATCGGGCTATCCTTTGGCCAGCGGTCTTCGATTAAGACTCTCAAGCGAAGACCAACTGATTGCCGACTTGAGGGAACTCACCGAAGGCACCAAAGGCGTACCCGAAGATACCGAGCGCTTGCAATGTAGAGGGTTTTTCAAACCGTTCAAAGGGACAGTTGAGCAATTTAGGCGTGGCGGATTCGGAACCATTGACGAGTTCAGCAAGCTTGCGTCGGCGAAGTATCCGGCCCGTGTCCAAGAAATGAAGCAATTGATGCTGTTGGCCCTGTCATTACATAACCCTGAAGAGAAATTCCACAACTCGGACTACTATCCCTTCATTCAGCGGCTTTTTGATCAATATGACCTCCACCTGCTCAAGCCACACGTTACTGTCATTTCGTACAACTATGACTGCTACCTTGAATACTTGCTGCTGCAAGCTCAAGCGTATAGAAACAAGCTTGCGGAACAGCCAGAACCAACGGTTGCACAAAAAGGGAGAATAAGCAGCGGGTTCTTCCAGCCAGATGATGCAGCCAGTTTGGCTAGTTTGGCCGGGCCTGAGCCGGAATTCAGGCACTTCAAACTTCACGGGAGCTTAACATACGCGAGCGACAGCGAGCATAAGAGATTATTCGGTGCAAGCCTGAGTGATCGTTTGCAGCTAGTCCACGATACGAAGATAAACAGGTCGGCACCACCTGTTGTATTTCCATGGGAGTTGTTCGGCGATGAAATGCAGTTTATTAGGTATCAAGAGTTTATCTTCGCTAAACAAGCGAAAGGGACGGATCAAGAAAGCCAAGCAACGATTCTTTACAACCTCTACAATTCCATTTGGATGGGAGCTAAGCAGGCCGTGCAAAGGGCGCACAAGATTTCCTTCGTGGGATTATCGATGCATCCATATATGCTGCCCGGCTTGAAGTATCTGTTTGAGAACAAAACTGGCGAGATCGAGGTCGTGGTTGCGAATCCTGCAAACAGCGAGCATAAGGACAACGAAAGTTCCAGAATTTTCCACCCTGGCAGTCCTCGCCAGCGCGTGGCTGAGATGTTCAAGATTGTTGCCCCGCACATGCAACTCGTGAGATCATCTTCTGAGTTTATTCGCGGCAAGAGGGATAAACGCGACGACGTTAAATTTGGGATCACCGGGCGAGATTCATTTAGCGATTTTATCGAACGGGAGATGGACTGAGCCGGCCTGTTTGGAAACGCGTATTTATCGCTCCCTGCGGGAGGAGTGTGAGGCCATCAGGGTTACTTCTAAACACCCTATTTTTTCTGTCGGGAAAGGAAGTCAAATGAAGAATGTGCGGATTTGACCCCAGATTCACAGACGCCGCGTGTAAAGCGACTTCCATAGCTCCGGGGAAGCGCGAAAATTAGTTTTGCGGAGAAGGTCGAGAGCGGCATGAAGTTGGAGGAGGCCGGCTTGAGCGGCGTCACACAAAACTCCCAGTGTGCCTATGACCTTCAGGCCGCGCTGGCACGCGAGCGCACGAGCGGCAGATTCATCGAGCAAAACCAAATCGGAGCGAAGTTGCGCGGACAGGAGCAACGCAGTGCGCTCGCCGGGGTCAAGCGCAGCCAATGTTTGGTCAGGCTCTTCCTGGTCAGGATGAATTTTTAACCACTCGGGCGGAGTCTTTGCCCAGGTACGAACTGACGGCGGCGCGTCCAAATGGCGAAGTTCCTCCAAAACCTTTTGCGTGATGTGAACGCTGCCGTACAGTTTGGGCAGAATTTCTGCGTGGCCGATCAGCGCAAGATAGCAAAGCGGCGAGGTGTTGCTGACAATGGTCATCAGCCGCGAGCGGTGCGCAGGGCCGCGAGGTCACGCTCCAGGTCACCCTCGCTGTAATGCAAGTAGGCTTGAACCCGCTTGAGAAACGATTCGGTCTCCCAACGCGAACTGTGGCCGAGCATTTCACCGACTTGATGCGCGGTGAGCGCGCCGGAACGGTAGGCTTCAGCCGCGACGGCTTCGAGGGCGCGCCGGGGAACATCCTTCCACCGCGAGCGCAACGGGACGGACACATTTTCAGGAATTTCAATTGCAACGTTCATGGCAATGAAACAATAAAAGCGACTTGACGCTGTGGCAAGATATGGTTTTCCGGTTTAGCGGGATGGGGCGCATGAGAGAAATCTTCACCTTCTTGGTAGGGCAGAGCTGCCGCTCTGCCCTGAATTCTTGGGCGGCGCGGCAGCGCCGCCCTACCGAGGACATGAAGGTTTTTGTCCTGCGCCCAGCGGGATGGGGCTCTCAGATTCAGACGCTGCGCAATCGCCCGCCCGGCAATATCCGGTAGTTGCGGCCGCGCCAGCGGATCTGGTTGCCTGTGAATGCCGCCACCCAGACCGCCAGGTTCAACAAGTCCTTCACCGGCGCCATCCAGCAATAGCGAAAATGCGCGCGCGAGCCGGTCAAGCGCTGTTCTAGCTCGAAGGCGGTGACGACTCGAAAAAGAATAAAGAGCATGCAGGCCGGCAGGACGGGGCTGTCCATGTCGGACAAAGCGGGCCGGCTCACGGCCAGCCACAGGAGCGGCCAAAAGGTCGCGTTGTCCAGAACGCTGAAAAAAAACAGCACCGGCTGGCAGATGCGGATGGTGCGCGCCCATCGCACTTGATGCGCCCAGGCCTGCGCCCAGTTCCGGCGCGGCTCGAAGCAATCCACCACCACCGGGGAAAAAACGATGCGTTTGCCCAGCCGGGCCATTTGCCGGCCCAGTTGGTAATCGTCGGCCAGGTAATCCGCCAGAGGGGCAAAGCCGCCCATCTCGCGCAGTTGCGCCGCCCGCAGGGCCATGACTGCGCCGAGCGCAAAATCCACCTTCTTCAGCCTCTGCGCCTGGAGCACCGCGCTCCAAAAATCCGCGTTGATGGCGATGGCTTCCCAGCGCATGGCCAGGTTGCCGGGATTGGCCAGCCGGTAAAAGCAGTTGACCAGGCCTGTTTCCGGGTCGGCCAAGGGCGGCGTCAGGTTGGCCAGCAAATCCGCGGGCGCCAGCACGTCCGCGTCACTGATGACGACCAGCGGATGCCGGATGAGCGGCTCCAACTGGCGCAAGGTGGAGATTTTCCCGTTGACGCCCAGCGCCGCCGCGCAGATGACCAACTGGGCGTCCTTCTGCGGAAATTCGGCCAGCAACTCGCGCACCACCGGGCAGACCGGATCCTCCGCCGAGGCGACGCCGAACAAAAACTGCGCCGGGCCGGGATAATCCTGTGCCAGCCAGGAGCGGAGGCAGGTTTTGGTTTCGGCATCGCAGCCTTTGAGCGGCTTGAGCACGGTGCAGCCCGGCAGTGGAGGGCGGACGGCGGCGCGGCGATGCAAAGGAAAATCCGCGCCGGCCACCCACCGCCAGACGGTCAGCACGAAACTCAAGAAGCTCAGGAAAGCCAGAATACACTTGACGATAGTGCCGATGCCAATGCCGGCCTGGGCAAGTTCACCTTGCCAATAACGCAGCGTTTCGCTCACAGGTGTCCTGGGTTGTCACACGGCTCTTTTCAAGCCGGTTGAGTAAGCCTTTTTGGGGTGGATGTCAGCAACATTCGCGCCACACAACATTCGCGCCAGCGCCGCTCTAAGGTTGTGTCGCTCTAAGGTTGCTGCCAAAACACCAAGGGCACGGCATTCTTGCGGCTTTCTGCCGAAAGCCGCTACGGTGCGCAGCAAGGGTAGCGGCGGATGGCAATCCGCCGCTATATTTTCATGCCAGTGGCGCTGGTTTTTTTAAACCATAACCTCTGCTCTCCAAATTCTCATCTGCGAACTGGCCCGGTGAAAGCTGGCGGTGGCGGTTGCCGACAAAACACCAGGGGCATCGAATTTCTGCGGCTTTCTGCCGAAAGCCGCTACGGTGCGCAGCACATGTTTTCAACCTCTAGAACGGCCCTGCATTCGCGCGGGAAGGAGGCAGGCTTTGACAGCCCGGACACCAGCAGGTGGTGCGTCCGCCAATGGCGGCGTGGCGCAGCGGGGCGCCGTCCCTGGGACAGTGGCCGCCCCGTTGCCAGCGGCGGTCAAAAAGCCAGGCGCGCGGCAGGTCGCCGTAATCCACGCCCACGGTGCGCAGGGCGGTGCGGGAAACGGATTTTACGGTGCGATGGAGCTTTTTGGTTTCCGCAGGGCGCAGTTTTCCGGCGGGACGAAGCGGGTGGATGCAAGCCTGCCAAAGAATTTCGTCGGCCATCCAGTTGCCAATGCCCGGAAAGCCGGCCTGCATCAGCAACACCGCTTTGACGGGAGCGGCGCGATGGCGGCTGAGGAATTTTTCCATCACGGGGAGGGAAAACTCGCGGGCGAGCAGGGCCGGGGGCAGGCGGCTCCACCACGGCGGCGCGGCGCGCCCGCGGTGAAAAAGCACGCGGCCAAACTGGCGCGGATCGGTGAAAACCAGACTCC
>Ga0326728_10023068_pt1 | contig 11458 bp, 10 predicted proteins | sample MB3enrmetagenome_FD_207602 | JGI IMG/M metagenome (GOLD analysis project Ga0326728, IMG submission 207602) | Lab enriched peat soil microbial communities from McLean, Ithaca, NY, United States - MB31MN | ecosystem: Environmental > Terrestrial > Soil > Wetlands > Peat | place: USA: New York... | reverse complement strand
GCAAGTCTTCCGAAAAAGGCTTCGCCATCCCTGCTGGCCTCCTTCCCAGCACGAATGGTGAATCACAACTCGCCCGATTCGTTCAATCCCCCATCGATTCTGACTATTCGGGACCCGCTCTAGCGCCCCGCGGCGCCGGCGGCTTCGCCCCGTCGCGAAGAGGAAGCCGCCGGTCGGCGGCGCGCCGGCGAAGGCCGGAATCGCGATCGTTTTGTCGGTCCGCCAATGCAATTCCGACACGAAACGTCGATCGAACGCTCGGCGTTCGCCTCGACGGGCGCGCAACCCGTCCGGGCTGCGACGCGCAATTGCAGGAAGAGAGCCCCTCTCCTACGAATTCGCTCCTGCGCCGGCGCGCCCGATCGGCGCCTCAATCCGGGGGAACGACGCCCTTCTTGAGGATGACGTTGCCGTAGAGCCGGCGTTCGCCGGTGGCGACGATGGCGAAACATCGGCGCGCGCGCTCGTAGAAGGCGAAGCGCTCGAGACTGCCGAGCTTGAACTCAGGGCCCTCGCGCTCGGCGATGACGGCGCGAAATTCGGCGAAGATCGGCGGCTCGGGGTCGCCGCCGGCGGCGCCGACGACCTCCATGCGCCAGCACGCCTCGGGAACGAAGGTGTCGAGCGGCAGCAGGGACAGCACGGCGTCGAGCGCGCGCGTCGCGTCGGCGGCGTCGAGCCTGACGACGTCGGGTCCCGCCGACTGCGCGGGATAATTGGCGTCGACGATGGCGATTTCGTCGCCGTGTCCCATCGCCTGCAGGACGTAGAGAAGATCCGGGCTCAACAGGGGATCGATCGCTTTCAGCATCGCTGTGACTCCTCCAAGGTTATTAATGCGGCGTCGGCGCGTCGGCGCGCAGCAGCCCTTCGGCCTTGAGCGCGCGCCACAACGCCGAGGGAATCCGGGCGCCGAGCATTTGGGCGTTGCGACGAACCTCGCTGGCCTTTTGCCCGCCGGGGATCACGCAGACAATCGCGGGATGGCTGAGCGGAAGGCGAAGCGCCGCCTCCGCGAGCTTCACTTCGTGCGCCTTGCAGACCGACTCGATCCGGCGCACGCGCTCCAGCACGGCTTCGGGCACCGGCGCGTAATTGTAGAACGCGCCGCGCTTCGGCCCGGTCGCCAGAATGCCGGAATTGAACGGTGCGCCGACGACGACGCCGATGTTCTTCTCCACGCAGTAGGGCAGGAAGCTCTGCAGCGCCTCCTGTTCGAGAAGCGTGTATCGGCCCGCCAGCAGAAAAATGTCGAAATCGCCCGAACGCGCCAGAGTCTCCGCGGCTTCCCACTCGTTGACGCCGGTACCGAACGCCTTGATCGCGCCGCTCTCGCGCAGCTTGAGCAGCGCCTTGTAGCCGCCTTCCATGAACTCGCCAATGCGCGCGTCTGAGGCTTCCTTGCCGCCGTGCGTGAATACGTCGATGGCGTGCGCGTAGACGATGTCGATGCGATCGACGCCGAGCCGCTCAAAGGAAAACTCCAACGAGCGCATGACGCCGTCGTAGGAATAGTCGAGCGCCTCGCGTCGCGACGGCGTTTCGAAGAACATGTTCTGACGCGAGCGCCGATCGGGCGCACAGAGTTCGAGCAGACGGCCGACCTTGGTCGAGAGCAGATAGCTCTCGCGCGGTTTGGCGCGCAAGAATCCGTTGAGCCGCGTCTCGGAAAGGCCGAGGCCATAGAGCGGCGCGGTGTCGTAATAGCGGCAGCCGGCCGTCCACGCGGCGTCGAGCGTCGCTCGGGCTTCCTTTTCGGTCAGAGGTCGATAGAGGTTGCCCAGCGGCGCCCCCCCAAATCCCAATTCGGTGAATTGCAGCACGGCGCCCGACCGCGTCGTGAATTTCCGCTTGCGACACGCTCTCGCGTGCGTCGCCGCCTCCATCGCCCCCTCCGCATTCTCGAACCTTTGAGCGCCTTGCCGCCGCCGGCGCATCCCCTGCGATCGGCGCCGAGCCCCCAATTCGGCGTCGAGGGCCGCGCCTTCCCGCGCCGCCGCGCTAAACCAGATGATTTTCGCTTGCAAAGCGGCGTCAACGCAAGACAATTATCGCGGCGTCGCCGCGTTCGAACGACGCAACAGAAAGGGGAGACTTCGATGATCGCCCATGCATTGGCCGTCTCTGTCGCCATGGCGACCTTGGCGAGCGCCGGCACCGCGCGCGCAATGTCGCTAACGAGCCCCGACATCAAGCCCGGCGCGCGCATCCCCGACGAACAACTGTTCAACGGCTGGGGGTGCCCGGGCAAGAATATTTCGCCGGCCTTGAGCTGGTCGGGCGCGCCGGAGGGCACGAAGAGCTTCGCGCTCACCCTCTACGATCCCGACGCGCCGACAGGCAGCGGCTTTTGGCATTGGGTGATGTTCAATATTCCGGCCGACGTCGCCAGCCTCGCCAAGGGCGCGGGCGATCCCAAGAGCGGCGCGGCGCCCAAGGGGGCGGTGCAGAGCCGCAGCGATTTCGGGACCTTAGGTTATGGCGGCCCCTGCCCGCCCAAGGGCGACAAGCCGCACCGCTATCAATTCACCGTCTTCGCCGTGGACGTCGAGAAGCTCGACGCGGACGAGCGCGCCTCGCCGGCCGTCGTCGGCTTCAACCTGAACTTCCATACGCTGGCGAAGGCCTCCTTGACCGGCCTTTATGGACACTGACGCTGCGTAATTTTCAAGGCGCGCGGCCCGGCGACGCGCCTTTCAGCGTTCGCCGCGGGTCCGATCCTGATCGCCGATGAAGGCCTTCAGTCGAGCCAAGGCGGGGTGGCCGGGCGCGGCGAAAGCCAGGTCGTCATGTATTCGTTCAAGCCCCTTTCGCGCGACGCTCCATGCGCCGCGCGAGGTCCCCAAAATCGTCAGTGTGTGTTCGATCGCCCGATTGACGATCTCTTCGATCTTGTCGGCCATCGCAGGTTCCGAAAAATGAAAGTTTCCGGACTGCGCGGCGCAATCGCGGCGCCGATGACGTAAGGCCTGAGGCGCCCCAGAATGGGACGGCGCGCCAAATTCGCACGGAGGCTTCAGGCCCCGCCGCGTTGCGCATAGCCGAGCCGCTGGTTCAGGCGCTCCATCAGGCTCAACGCCGCATCGGCGACCGCCGTGCCGGGCGGAAAGATCGCGTCGACGCCCGCCGCGCGCAACGGCGTAAAGTCCTCGTCGGGAATGACGCCGCCGACGACGATCATCGCTTCGCCGAGTCCGACGGCGCGTAGCGCGGTCTTCAGCGCCGGCGCCAGCGTCAGATGGGCCGCGGCGAGCGAAGAGACGCCGACGATATGGACCCTTTTTTCCGCCGCGAGCGCCGCGACTTCCTCCGGGGTAGCGAACAAGGGTCCGATCTCGACGTCAAAGCCGAGATCGGCGAACGCCGAGGCGATGATCTTTTGGCCGCGATCATGGCCGTCCTGGCCGATCTTGGCCACCAGGATGCGCGGACGCCGGCCGTCGTTCTCGGCGAAGGCGCGGGTCATCGCGATGACGCGCGCGTTGGCCTCGGCGTCGGCGCCCGATTCGGCGAGATAGACGCCGGAGATCGATTTGATCTCGGCGACATGCCGGCCGAAGACCTTCTCCATCGCCAGCGAAATCTCGCCGACCGTCGCCTTGGCGCGCGCCGCCTCGAGGCAGAGCGTCAAGAGATTGGCCTCGCCGCGCGCGCCGTTCGTCAGCGCTTCGAGCGCCGCTCGCGTCTTGGCCTCGTCGCGCTCGGCGCGCAGGCGCTTCAGCTTCTCGATCTGCTGCGCGCGCACGCTCGCCGCGTCGACCTTGAGGACGTTGAGTTCGCGCTCGACATGGGGCGGAAACTTGTTGACGCCGATCACCGTCTGTCGGCCCGAATCGATGCGCGCCTGCGCGCGCGCGGCCGCCTCCTCGATGCGGCGCTTGGGCAGCCCGAGTTCGATCGCCTTGGCCATGCCGCCGAGCGCTTCGATCTCGTCGATATGCGCGCGCGCGCGCGCCGCTAAGTCCGCGGTCAGGCGCTCGACGTAATAGGAGCCGCCCCAGGGATCGATCACCCGCGTCGTGCCGCTTTCCTCGATCAGGAAGAGCTGGGTGTTGCGCGCGATGCGCGCCGAGAATCGCGTCGGCAGCGCCAGCGCCTCGTCGAGCGCGTTGGTGTGCAGCGACTGAGCGTGGCCTTGAGTCGCCGCCATCGCCTCGATCTGGGTGCGCACGATGTTGTTGAACGGGTCTTGCGCGGTCAGCGACCAGCCGGAGGTCTGGCAGTGCGCGCGCAAGGGCAACGACTTCTCCGACTTCGGCCCGAAGCCCTTGACGAGGCCCGCCCACAGCATGCGCGCGGCGCGCAGCTTGGCCACCTCCATAAAGAAATTCATGCCGATCGCCCAGAAGAACGACAGCCGCGGCGCGAACTCATCGACGCTCAGTCCCGCGGCGACGCCGGCGCGCAAATATTCGAGGCCGTCGGCGAGCGTGTAGGCGAGTTCGAGGTCCTGCGTCGCGCCCGCTTCCTGCATGTGATAGCCGGAAATCGAGATCGAGTTGAACTTCGGCATGTGCTCGGCGGTGAAGGCGAGGATGTCGGCGACGATACGCATCGAGGCGGCGGGCGGATAGATGTAGGTGTTGCGCACCATGAATTCTTTGAGGATGTCGTTCTGAATGGTGCCCGACAACGCCGCCATCGGCGCGCCCTGCTCCTCGGCGGCGACGATGTAGAGCGCCAGAACTGGCAGCACCGCGCCGTTCATCGTCATCGACACGCTCATCGAGTCGAGCGGAATGCCTTGGAACAGCGTGCGCATGTCGTAGATCGAGTCGATCGCGACGCCCGCCATGCCGACGTCGCCGGCGACGCGCGGATGGTCGGAATCGTAGCCGCGATGAGTGGCGAGGTCGAAGGCGACCGAAAGCCCCTTCTGCCCCGCCGCCAGATTGGCGCGGTAGAACGCGTTCGACTGCTCGGCGGTGGAGAAGCCGGCGTATTGGCGCACCGTCCACGGCCGATTGACGTACATCGTCGGATAGGGCCCGCGTAAGAATGGCGGCAGGCCCGGCCAGGCGTCGAGAAAATCGAGGCCTCGCCAATCGCGCGCGTCGTAGAACGACTTGACGTCGATTCCCTCGGGGGTGAGCCAGCAGCGCGGCGCGGCGGGGGTCGGCGGCGGCGCCGAGAACGCGATCGAAGCGAAGTCGGGTATCGAACTCATGAACCGATCCTTCGAGGGCGGCCTAGCGTTCCAAGCCCAGCCGACCAAAAGTTCGCTCCAGCGCGGCGAGCGCGTCGCAGCCGGCGAAGATGAAGTCGTCGACGCCCGCGCCACGCGACGCCGTTTCGCTTTTCCCCGGTCCGCCCGCCAGAACGACGTGGCGCGCGCCGGCTTTCTTCAGCGCCAGAGCGAAACTTTCCGCGCATTCGCCATAGGCTTCGTCGCTTCCGCAGAGGCACGCCACGGCGGCGCCGCTCGCCGCAAAGCGCTGGGCGGCCTCGCGCGCGTCGGCGCCGGTCTCGATGAGCGCTTTGAGCCCTCCTGCTTCGAACAGCTCGCGCGCGAAGCCGACGCGCCGTCCATGCGCGGCCGGAGAGCCGATGGCGACGAGAACGATCTTCGGCCGCACGCCGTCGCGCGCCAAGGCGCCGTCCGCGGCGTCGCGTAAGCGCTCGAACGGCGCGGCGACGCGCATCGGCGCCATCGGCGGCGCGATCGCCTCGCCGGGATAGGCGAAGGCGGGCGCGCTCGCGGGGAGGACCTCGGCCTTGGCCTCGCTGAGATCGGGATGCGCGCTGACGCCGGTGATCGGCGTCTTCAGGCTCGCGGCGTCGCGCGCGAGTTTTTCGGCCGCCTCGGCGACCGCGCGCTGAAAGCCGCCGGCGATGAGCGCGCGCGGCAGGCCGCCCTCGCCTTCCAACCTTTGGAACAGCGTCCAGGACTTTTCGCACAAGGCTTGCGTCAACGCCTCGTATACGCCGGCGCCGGCGGCGGGATCCGCGACGAAGCCGAGATGCGACTCTTGCAACAGGATGAATTGGCTGTTGCGCGCCAAGCGGCGCGCCAGCGCGTCGGGCAAGCCGACGCCTAACGTGAACGGCAGCGCGCTGACGCTGTCGGCGCCGCCGAGCCCGGCGGCGAACGCCGCCGTCGCGCCGCGCATCACGTTGACGCAAGGGTCACGCACGCTCAAGACGCGCCACGCGCTCTCGGCGTGAATGCGCGCCGGGCGCGGCGCGAGGCCGCAGGCCTCAGAGACGCGCGCCCAGAGGAGGCGTAGCGCGCGGAATTTCGCCAGGGTGACGAATTGGTCGGCGTCCGCGGTCAGGCGAAACGCGATCGCCGCGCGCGCGTCGCCGAGGGCAAAGCCGTTTTCGCCGAGCGCGCGCAAATAGGCCAGCGCCGAAGCGAGCGCGAAGGCGAGCTCCTGCGCCGGCGTTCCGCCCGCGGCGTGAACGCAGCGCGCGTCGGCGGCGAGATACGGGCCGGCGAATCCCTTGGCCCTGAGAAACAGCGCGAGCTTGGCGAGCGTCGGCGCTTCGTCCTCCCACGCGCGCGCGGCGCGCCCGCTGCGCGCCAAGGCGCCGAGGGGGTCGAGACCGAAGCCGAGATCGAGCGCCGCCGGATCGGCGCCGCTGCGTTCGACGAGACCGGCGAAACCGGTCGCCTGGCTCTCGGCTTCGGGGCCGAGATCGAGTTCCAAGCGGAGCGCGCCGTCGAACCGCACGCCAGCGAAGGCGCGGTGCAACGTCGCCGAATCGAATTTGCCGAGGCCGAAGCCGTAGGCCCCGCCCGCCCCGGCGAACACCACTTGCAGCCCGTCGGCGCCGTTGGCGAGATCGTCGAGCGCTTGTTCGTTCGCCGCCGCCGCGTCGGGATGGTCGAGGCGCGCCAGCGCGCGCCAAGCGCGGCCGTCCCCGCGCGACGCGCGCGGACCCTCGCGGCGGAGATAGAGCGGTTGCAGCGCGATCGCGTCGGAGGTTTGCGAGACGAGGCTATCGAAGGCGGCGCCCTTGAGCGAAGCCTCGACCGCCTTGCGCCAATCGGCCTCGCTGAACGGCGCGAACGCGCTCGAAAACTCCGCCACGCCGGCCCCCGGTCAAATGAATTGCGCCAGTCCGGGAATCGCCGCCGAAATTTCGCCGAGGACGTCGTCGCCCGCCGTCTTGCGCGCGTAATCGAACACTTCCTTACCCACCGAGTGGATCTGAGGCATCTGCAGACCGAGCGCCATCAGATCGCCGCCGAGCGCCATCAAGCCGCCGCCGCCCATCGCGCCCGCGCCGGTCCCCATCAGGCCCTTGAGGGCCGGGCTCATCCCCTCGCCGCCCGTCGAGGCGGCGGAGGCCACGATCGCGTTGAGCTCGGGGGCGTTGGCGAGCAAGGCGTCGACCGCGCCCTCCGGCGCCTCGCGTTTGACGAAATCGAGCACCAGCGCGACGGCCCGACGCGCCGTTTCGGGCGTTATCTCGGCCGCCGCAGCGACGCGGGCGATCAAATTTTCCATTTCCGGCTCCCCCTCCATTGTGCGCCGCCGAAAGGCGCGCGCCTAACTGGATGTCGCCGCTCCACGCGGCAAAATCAAGCGCCGCGAAAAGCTAAACGCGCTCGCGCGCGCGGCCAAGTGTGGCGCCGGCTGGCCGAGATTGCGGCGCCGCAACAATCTAGCCATGAAAGGTCCACATTACTACATCGGCTGAATTTATTGCCCAAGCCGCCTCCGCCGGCAATCGGCGCGGCCCGTCGGCGTCCCGTCCCGACGCCCAAGAACCATGCAGATAGCCACTTTTTCCGCCAGATTGCGCGATTGCGCGTCGCCGACGGAATTCGCTTCCAGCAGAACGAAGGATGAAAAATCGCCGAAAAACCTATGCGTATTGCGCATATCTGAGTAGCGCCAATGACCCTTTCTCAGCGAAGCCAACCTTCCTATGTTGCATCGCACAGGCTGAGTCGATCGTCTTCGGACGCCGCGCGGCCGCAACTGTTCACAATGGAGGGTCCTATGGCCTCGCTCAAGACCATCGCCGAAAAGTTAAACGCGTGGCGCCGCTATCGCGAAGCCGTGCGCGAGCTGTCGCAGATGACCGACCGCGAACTGGAGGACATCGGCGTCCGGCGCGGCGACATTCACACCGTCGTCAGCGGAGCGCTCCCCCGCTAAGTTTGGACGCGCCGGCTCCTCCCACCGGGACGCGTCCACTGCGTCGGGCCAGGTCCGACGCAATAAACGCCCGCCGATTCCTCCTCGGCGGGCGTTTTTTTGATCGGGCGCCGGTGCGACGTCTTGGCGACCGACCCGAGCCGACAGACGCCGGAAATTGTCAACTCAGCGCGCCGGGCGGCTCGCGTCAGCCGGAATTCGGAGCCCCGCCGGCGCAGTTGCCGGCGCAGTTGACGAAGCGGCGCGGCTTTGTGACAAGCCTCCATGCGCCCCATTCACGTCATCGGCGGCGGCCTAGCCGGCTGCGAGGCGGCTTGGCAGATCGCTCAGGCCGAAGTCCCCGTCGTGCTTCATGAAATGCGCCCGCTGCGCGGCACCGAGGCGCACCGAACCGAGCGCCTCGCCGAACTGGTCTGCTCGAATTCCTTTCGCTCCGACGACGCGCTCAATAACGCCGTCGGCGTCATTCATCGCGAGATGCGCGCGCTGGGCTCGCTCATCATGCGCTCAGCCGACGCCCATCAGGTGCCCGCCGGCGGCGCGCTGGCGGTCGATCGCGCGGGCTTTTCCGCCGTGGTCGAGGCGGCGATTCTCTCGAACCCGCGCATTCGCGTCGAGCGCGGCGAAATCGCCTTTCCCCCCGACGAATGGGACAACGTCGTCATCGCCACCGGGCCGCTGACTTCGCCCGCGCTCGCCGCGGCGATCCGCGCGCGGACCGGCGAGGAGGCGCTAGCGTTCTTCGACGCCATCGCGCCGATCGTGCATCGCGATTCGATCGACATGAAGGTCGCCTGGCGCCAATCGCGCTACGACAAGGCCGGCCCCGGCGGCTCCGGCGCCGACTACATCAACTGCCCGCTCAGCCGCGATCAGTACGAAGCCTTCCTCGACGCGCTGCTCGCCGCCGAGAAGACCGAGTTCCGCGAGTTCGAGGGCGTGCCCTATTTCGACGGCTGCCTGCCGATCGAGGTCATGGCCGAGCGCGGCCGCGAGACCCTGCGCCACGGGCCGATGAAGCCGGTGGGGCTGACCAACGCCCACGCCCCAAGCGTCAAACCCTACGCCGTCGCGCAGCTTCGCCAGGACAACGCACTGGGCACGCTGTTCAACATGGTGGGGTTCCAGACCAAGCTGAAATACGCCGAGCAGGCGCGCGTGCTGCGCCTCATCCCGGGATTGGAGAGGGCCGAATTCGCGCGCCTGGGCGGCCTGCATCGCAACACCTACCTCAATTCGCCGCGCCTGCTCGATCCGCGCCTGCGCCTTAAAGTGGAGCCGCGACTGCGCTTCGCCGGGCAGATCACGGGCTGCGAAGGCTACGTCGAGAGCGCCGCGATCGGGCTTCTTGCCGGCCGCTTCGCCGCCGCCGAGCGGCTCGGGCGCGCGCTCGATCCGCCGCCGCCGACCACCGCGATCGGCGCCCTGCTCAACCACGTCACCGGCGGCCACATCGAAGCGATCGACGCCGGGCCGCGCTCGTTCCAGCCGATGAACGTCAATTTCGGCCTGTTCCCGCCGATCGAGGCGCCGCGCGTCGACGCCGCGGGCAAGCGCCTGAGCGGTCCCGAACGCGGCGCGGCGAGGAAGCGCGCGCTGTCGGCGCGGGCGGAGGTCGATCTGGCGAGGTGGCTGAGCGAAGGTCTGTGAGGGAGAAAGCCGCCGTCTGGCGGCAAAGCCGATCATGCACTAACATTCCCGGCGAACCGGTCGGCGGGGGCTGATCCGAAAAAATCGGGTGAACCGCCGACCCGCGGCCCTTCGCCGGGGCCGGCGCTCGGCCGGGCGACGCAGGAGCGAGCGATGGGCGGTTCGGCCGAGTTGAGGGAAAAGTTCCGAGAGGAATTCGGCGGCGAGCCGCGCCTCTATCGCGCGCCCGGGCGGGTGAACCTGATCGGCGAGCACACCGACTACAACGACGGCTTCGTGCTGCCGGCGGCGCTCGAATTGTGCGCCTGGGTCGCGGCGGCGGCGCGGCCCGACCGGCGCCTGCGCATCCGTTCGCTGCGCTTCGGCTCGGGCGTCGAGTTCGATCTCGACGATCCCGCCCCCGCCCCGCGGCGCGACTGGAGCGACTATGTGCGCGGCGTCGCGGTCATGCTGCAAAGGGCCGGCCATCGGCTGGCCGGAGCGGACCTGTTGATCGACAGCGACGTGCCGATCGGTGCCGGCCTCAGCTCCTCGGCGGCGTTGGAGGTCTCGACCGGCTACGCGCTGCTCGATCTTGCCGGCGTCGCGGTCGACCGCACCGAGCTCGCGCTCTGCTGCCAGCGCGCCGAGAACCAGTTCGTCGGAATGCGCTGCGGCGTCATGGACCAGTTCGTCTCCTGCCACGGCGCTGCGGGTCACGCGTTGCTGCTGGACTGTCGCAGCCTGGCGTTCCGGCTGGTTCCGATCGCGCCGTCGGTGCGGCTGGTGATCTGCAACTCGATGGTGCGTCACGAATTGGCGGCGGGCGAATACAACCTGCGCCGCGCCGAATGCGAGCGCGGCGTGGCGCTGCTTAAATCCGCGCTGCCGGCGATCCGCGCGCTACGCGACGTCAGCGCCGCCGAACTGACGGCGCACGCGGCGTTGCTGCCCGAGCTGACGCTGCGCCGCTGCCGCCACATCGTCACGGAGAACGAGCGCGTGCTGCGCGCCGGCGCCGCGCTCGACGCCGGGCGGGTGGAGGAATTCGGACGGTTGATGAACGAATCGCACGTCAGCATGCGCGACGATTACGAGATCAGTTGCCGCGAGCTCGACATTCTGGTCGAGCTCGCCTGGCGCGTCGAGGGCGTGCTCGGCTCGCGCATGACCGGCGGCGGCTTCGGCGGCTGCACGGTGAGCATGGTCAGGGCCGACGCGGTCGAGCGGTTCCGCGCGAGCGTCGCCGCGGGCTACACGGCGGCGACCGGGATCACGCCCGATATCCGGGTCTGCTCGCCGGGCGACGGCGTCGGCGCCGTCGCGGTCGACGCGCCGGATGCGCGCCGATGACGCCGTTCGCGGAAACTTCGCACCGCCGCCTCAACCCGCTGACGCGCGAGTGGGTGCTGGTGTCGCCGCAGCGCACGCAGCGGCCGTGGCAAGGGCAGATCGAGCGGCCGGCGCGCCCCGCCGCTCTTCGCTACGACCCCGAATGTTATCTTTGCCCCGGCAATCGCCGCGCGCACGGCGACGTCAACCCCGACTATCCCCACACCTTCGTCTTCGCCAACGATTTCCCGGCGCTGCGCGCGGACAATAGGGGCGAGGCCGTCGATCGCGGCGGACTGATCGTCGCCGAGGCCGAGAGCGGCCTCTGCCGGGTCGTCTGCTTCTCGCCGCGCCACGACCTGACGCTCGCCCGCATGACGACGCAG
>Ga0326728_10023067_pt1 | contig 11458 bp, 7 predicted proteins | sample MB3enrmetagenome_FD_207602 | JGI IMG/M metagenome (GOLD analysis project Ga0326728, IMG submission 207602) | Lab enriched peat soil microbial communities from McLean, Ithaca, NY, United States - MB31MN | ecosystem: Environmental > Terrestrial > Soil > Wetlands > Peat | place: USA: New York... | reverse complement strand
TTCGGCACCCCCAAGAGAACCTGCTTGCCCGTGAAACTGCAATCTGGCGGGGTGGTCTACTTTTACTCCGCCACGTCACGCCGCTAACGCGGCGTCACGTGGTCTATTTTTCCTCCGGCGCGTACACCGCCTCTGGGAGCGAACTATTGAAGATGAAAGCTCATTGGAGGTTTGTGAATTCCTAGAAGCGGGCGCATTCACCCAGCAAATCGTTCAGGCATTCCAGACCGGCTCTTGCAAAATTATCAACTCGCGCGGACGCGGACGCTGTACTGTTTTGCTCAAGAATGGCCGAGCGGCCACTCACCTGGAGGGCTGTGCGGAGGACCGTTCGCGAAGCTGAGGTCCGCTAGGGAACCTCTGCGCAGGTTCCTTAGACGATATCGCGTCCGGACTGGAGACGATCGCAGGTACCCCTGTTGCGTCGACATCCCAGTTTGAAGCATACCAACAGGCCGTTGGCGCTGTGACTAGCCCGGCAACGGAGAACCTTCTCGACGCAATGAATCCTGACACGTTTCCGAACACGTATTTCGATGACTTTACAAACAATGTGAATGGAATTGTGAATCAAGCGGCTCCAATACTCAATCTTCTTGCTGCCGTCCCGTCCGTGAGCGAACCCATTTCAACTTTTAGCAGTGCATGGCAGAGTGCCGTTCCTTGGATATCGGCAACAACGCACTTCTTCAACGATAGGACTTTATTTAAGTCCCAGTTGTATGACTTTCAGGGAGTATTCCCTAGGGCAGGAGTTCGCCGCGAAGGACAAGGCGAATTCCGCGAAGAAGGCCGCGCCGAAGCCACCGGCAAAGGCCGCAAAGGAGAGCAAAGCGGCGTAATTCCAACCAACCATCTTCCCGGCGGAGCCTGCCCCACAGGCTCCGCATCTTCGTGTCTTTCCTGCCCGCCTGCCCGCCCTGCAAGAGGCTCCTGCCATCCGGCAGGATCGCCTGTTTCCTCCCGCCCGACGGGCAGCGCAGAATCCCGTCGCGTGCTGGCCTGAATCAGCTTTGCTTCGGCCAAACCGGTTTTCATAGTGCGTCCCCGAAGCGAGTTTAATCCATTTGATGCAGGCTCACTCGATGTGCCCTGGACCGTAAAGACGTTCCGTCTTGTGTCCAACTCGCCATTTATGAACGGCTTATGTGTTCGTTGGCTCATGCAAGTCCTTCCACGGAATGCCCCTGGTAAACCGCCCCACTGATCTGTTCCTGCCGCGCCAAGGCCATGCGGAGGAGGTTCCTGAATCGATGTTGGCACGTCGACATCGACTGCGTCCCGTTGTCCATATTCCGATGCCAGGCACTTCGATAGACTTTTCTTATGGCGGATAAGAAAGATTCGTGCAACTTCTCCGCACCATTGTGCGATCTAATGCTGTGAGGTCTCTTTAGGGCCGCTTACGCATATGCGTTGTGGCGGATGATTTATCCAGAATTGACTTTGGGTCGCGGTGACTGTGAATCGTTTGAGCAAAGGCCGGCCATTCAGCCTCTTTGGGATGCTTGCATTCCTGGGATTGGCATTTTGCGTGTTCGCCTGGGGCTTGCAATACAAGCTTTCACTCTATGATCCACCTCAGACTGCTTCCCATCAGATTCCAAAGGCCAAGCTTTTATCCCGAGATGAGCAATCCAGTACCGCGGGACGCCCGCTGGTGATTCGGACGAAAACATCCACCAGTGTGATCTACACTGCGCCTACAGCCGTTTTCTTGATTCTGTTGCTGGCCGTCAGCCTGTTGATCCCGCCAGTATCAAGAAGAGTGGAGAGGCGGGCTAATAGGTTATCGCATCTACACCGCGCTGTCTTAAACACCCTCTTCGTTCGTCCCCCTCCCGTTCTCGTCTAGACACTCCTTCGTCGTCCATTCTGAAGCATTCGATCAAGATATGTGGTCGGGCGCAAGAGGCCATGTTCTCTCTCGGAGAATGTGCCCTGCTGTCGTGAACTCAGCAATCAGAACTTCATATTGAGGTGCATGCGAGATATGCGAAAGCGAACCTCCTTGATCGTCGCCGCGGGAATCACGTTTCCTGTCTTGGCCGGCATCGTTGCGTACATTCTCATGAACCAGCACCCAAGCGCACGTGCAGCTGAGGTGCCATCGGCGAAGGTGGCCACGGCAATGCGGGGAGACATTGCGCGCACCTTGAGCTTGGCCGGGCAGTTCCAACCCTATCAGGTGGTGGATGTTCATCCGAAGGTCAGCGGCTTCATGGTGAAGATCAACGTGGATATAGGCGACAGGGTGCGCAAAGGCCAGACTCTGGCGGTGCTGGAAGTTCCAGAGTTGACTGCGCAGTTGAAGGGCACCGGATTCGAGATGGAGCGGGCCAAGGACGATCTGTTGCGAGCACAGCATGAGATCAAGCGGGCAGAGGCCGTTCATTCAGCGCTTCATGCCGATTATCAGCGGCTGCTCGAAACATCTAAGGCACAGCCAGGCCTGATCGCGCAGCAGGAACTTGATGACGCCGAGAGCAAAGATCTCTCGTCGGAATCGCAGGTGGATGCGGCCAAAGCTGCCGCGGCAGCGGCCGAGCAGCATACCGAGGTGGCGCACAGCGACAACGACCGGGTGCAAGCGCTCCAGAATTACACCAATGTGGTGGCGCCGCTGGACGGCGTAGTCGTTTGGCGCTATGCCGACACCGGCGCGCTGATCCAGAGCGGGACGAATTCAAACGAGCAAGACATCCCGATCGTAAGGCTCTCGCAGAGCGGCCTGTTGCGCCTGCGTATGCCGATTCCGGAGAACGATGTGCAGTATGTGCATATCGGCGACCCGATGCTGGTTCGCGTGGATGCCATTGGCCGCTCCTTCACAGGCAAGATCGCGCGCTTTACGCGCGAGGTGAACTTCGAAACGCGGACCATGGAGACCGAGATCGACGTCGAAAACAACGACCTCTCGATCGACCCGGGCATGTACGCCAACACGCAACTTGAACTTGCTCATGCCCACAACGTGACCACCATCCCGGTCGAAGCGCTGTTGCTTAACGGGGATCGGGCAACGGTCTACTCGCTCGACGCGGGCAATCGCGTTCACATCCGCGATGTGGAGGTCGGGCTGCGGGGATCGAGGCTGGCCGAGATCAAGAGCGGCCTTGAACCCGGCGACCGCGTGATTCTTGGAGCTCAAGAGAAGTACTCCGAAGGCGAGCAGGTTTCTCCCATCCTCACTGAGGAGCCTGCCTCAGATGTAGCTCGTGAATCCGGCGGTGTGATCGACATGAAAACGGAAGCAAGCGAGAACAACGGAGGTGCGAATTAATGCCGAAGTTTGCTCTCAAGTATCCATTCTTCATCATCATGTTGTGCCTGGTCGTCTCGCTTGTGGGAGCGGTCAACATCGTTCGCATGCCGGTCGATCTGTTTCCGAAGATCGATATGCCGGTAGTCGTCGTGGCAACGTTTTACAACGGCATGCCGCCGGAGCAGATCGAAGCCGACATCACGAATACCTTCGAGCGCTTCTTCACGCTGGGCGCCAATATCGACCACAGCGAGTCGCGCTCGCTAACGGGCGTGAGCCTGATCAAGATCTACTTCAAGCCGGGCACCGACCCTAACGCGGCGCTGAGCAACATTGCCAACCTGGCCATGGCCGACCTGCGCCGCCTGCCGCCGGGCACATTGCCTCCGGTGGTGCTGGGCATGGACGCCTCGACGCAGCCGGTATGCCTGGTGACCTTGAAGGGGCAGGGACTGAACGAGACGAATCTGAAGGATCTGGCTCAGTTTCAGGTGCGCAATCAGATTGCCAACGTCCAGGGCGCTTCGGTCCCGCAGCCGTATGGAGGAACCTACCGGCAGATTCAGGTCTATGTGGACCCTCTGAAGATGGAGGCGCGGAACCTCAGCCTGAACGACGTGGTTCAGTCGGTCAACAGCTCGAACCTGATTCTGCCTGCCGGCGACGTGCGCATCGGTTCGAAGGACTTCAACATCTACGCGAACAGCCAGTTTCCCGACGCGAACGCGATGAATGAGATGCCGCTCAAGTCGGTGGGCAACGCCTCTGTGCTGGTGGCCGACATCGGCAAGGCGGAGGACTCGGGCGCGCTCCAGTACAACATCGTGCGCATCGACGGACAACGCTCGGTTTACATACCGGTCTTCAAGCAGGGCGGCGACAGCAACACGATCACAATCGTGGACGGAATGAAGGCCGCCATCAAGCATCTCGTCGATATTCCCGCATCGCTGGAGACGGCGGTGGTCTTCGACCAATCCGTCTTCGTCAAACTGGCTATCAGCAATGTCACCAGGGAAGCCACCATCGGCCTGGTGCTGGCCGGGGTGATGATCCTGATCTTCCTGGGAAGCCCGCGCGCCACGGTTGCCGTGCTTCTGGCCGTACCGCTGTCCATGGTGGTCTGCCTGATGATCTCGAATTACATGGGCGGCTCCATCAATACCATGATTCTGGGCGGACTGGCGCTGGTCTTCTCGCGGCTTATCGACAACGGCGTCATCGTGCTCGAAAACATCTTCCGCCACATGGAGATGGGCGAATCGCCCGCGGTTGCCGCGGATGCCGGCGGGACGGAAGTTTCGATGGCGGTGCTGGCCGCCACCTTCACGACCGCCATCGTGTTTTTCCCGGTCACGTTCTTCAGCGGTGTCAGCAGATACATTTTCACTCCGCTGGCGCTGGGCGTGGTGCTGTCGATCTTTGCTTCGTACTTCTTTGCAATGACGGTGGTGCCGCTCTACTGCGCCAGATTCATCCGACTGAAGGACGACGGTGAGTTCGGCACTGAATCGAGGTCGTCCTTCTTCGCTCGATTCGACAGAGCGTTCAACGAGAAGTATGAGCGCATGCTTGGCTGGTACGAGAGCCTTGCCAAGCGGGCAATGCGGCGGCCCGGCTTTACCGCCGCGGCGATACTGGGAGGCGTGGCGCTGGTGCTCGTTGCAGCCGTCCCCTTCCTGGGCCGCGCGTACTTTCCGCGCACGGATCCCGGCCAGTTTGTGATCGACGTGCGCATGCCCAGCGGCACACGGCTGGAGGCGAGCAACGACTACATCGCCAGGGTCGAGACGATCATTCGCGGCGTCGTGCCTCCCAAGGATCTGGACATGATCGTCTCCAACATCGGCGTCTATCCCGACCTCTCCGCTATCTACACCACCAACGCCTCGATGGATACGGCGTTCGTGCAGGTCAGCCTGAAGGAGGATCACAGTGCCGGGAGCTACGAATACATGCAGCGCGTGCGCGATAAGCTCTCCCGGGAGATGCCGGAGCTTACCGCATACTACCAGGCGGGCGGCCTCGTCGATAGCGTGATCAACCAGGGTTTGCCGGCTCCGATCGATATACAGGTTAGCTCGATGGACATGCGTGGAGCCTACGCTCTGGCCACTAGTCTCGCCGACAAGATCAAAGTGATGCCGAACGTGAGCGGCGTCTACATCCCCCAGAATCTGGACTTCCCGGGGATTGAGTTGAATATCGACCGCGAGAAGGCCAGCCTGATCGGGCTCTCCGCCAAGGATGTGGTGGACAACGTGATTACCGCAATGACATCGGATGGCATGGTCGCCCCCAGTTACTGGATCGATCCCAAGAGCGGCAACAACTACATGGTGACTGTCCAGTACGCTAACCGCATTCTCAACAACATGTCCATGCAGGACTTCGAAAGTATTCCTCTGCGCGGCGTTCAGCCGGCAGGTTACAGTCCCCAGCAGGATGCCCGCCAGGCTTCCGTTCATTCGCCTGCATCCTGGAGCGGCGGCCACACGTCCGGATACACGCCCTTAAGCTCGGTTGCGGACCTCAAGCTGATCAATACTCCAACTGAGGTGGATCACTACCAGATCAGGCGCGTGATCGACATCTATGTCTCCACCAAGACAGAAGCGTTACAAGGGGTAGGCAGCGATATCGATAGACTCCTGGCGAACACTAAGACCGAGAAGAACACGATTCTGAAGGTGCGCGGCGCAGTGGTCAGCATGAACCGGTCGTTCGCGGAGTTTGGCCTGGGGCTGATCATTGCTGTGCTCCTTGTGTACCTGATCCTGATGGCGCAGTTCGCATCGTTCATCGATCCATTCATTATCCTCATGGCCATTCCGCCAGGCCTCGTAGGGGTAGTCATGATCCTTCTGTTTACAGGCAGCACGTTGAACATCATGTCCTTGATGGGCGTGATCATGATGACCGGCATCGTTGTCTCGAACAGCATTTTGATCGTCGAATTCGCCACCACTCTGCATAAGCAAGGGCTCCCGCTCCTGGAAGCCGTCATCAAATCTTGCAAGATCCGCCTGCGCCCGATTTTGATGACCTCGTTGGCGACCCTTTTAGGCATGATTCCGATGGCGCTCGGGATGGAAGCCGGAAGCGAGCAATATGCGCCGCTGGCGCGGGCGGTCATCGGCGGCCTCGGAGTTTCGGTAGTCGTAACCGTCTTTCTGGTTCCGGCAGTGTATCTGGTCGTTCACGGCAGGCGGGATAGACAAGCCGCCAATGCGGAGGAGGCATTCGAAGGATGAAATGCACAAAGGACCGAGAGCTCTGCTTAACATTCCTCCTTGCGGTTGCATTCGCCTCTTCTGGCCCTCTATCAGGAGAAGCGGCAAACGTGGCGCAGCAGTTGCCGGATGCACCGCAAGTAGCGCTCGTCGCCCTTGCGCAGCAAGCTGCAACGCCGATGCGGGAGGGAATGGGAGCAGTTTTACCGGCGAAGGCGGACAACACCGCTTCCGGCGGGCATCAGCGCCTGACGCAGGCTGAAGCTGAAAAGCTGGCTGTCAAGAACAACCCGCGGGTCACTGTTGCCCACCTGCTTGCGATGGCCGAGCACCAAATTGTGCGCGAAACCCGAGCCGCGGAGTTGCCTACAGGAACCGCCAGCATTACCGCCGAGGATGCGGAGAATGCAAGCCGCATCTCCGCGGGATCGCTCACGGCCTCGCGTCTCTTTGAGCACGCCGGGGCCGGAGGCGGATTCACTCAGCTGATTACCGACTTTGGAAGAACCGCCAATCTTGTGGCGTCTTCAAAGCTCCAGGAGAAAGCGCAGAACGCGAATGCTTTGGCCACGACGGAAGATATAGTTCTTGCCGCCGACCAGGCATTTTTCAACGCACTTCAAGCACGGGCGCTGCTCAAGGTTGCGCAACAGAACGTCGATGCCCGCCAGACAACCGAAACACAGGTCAGTGAGTTGACAAGGAATAAGCTCAAATCAACTCTCGATCTGAGCTTCGCGGATGTCAACTTATCGCAAGCCAGGTTACTGCTGCTCGATGCTCAGAACAATGTTGACTCGACAATGGCGGCGTTGGATGCGGTTCTGGGGCTCGATCGCCAGACAACGTATGACCTGGTCGAAGACGATGCAACGGTGCAAGCGCCTCCTACCGATGCGGATCAACTCCTGCAACTCGCGTTCAAGCAACGGCCGGACCTGCAGGCTTTGACCTATAGCCAGCAGGCAGCCGTCAAGTTTAGCCATGCGCAGCGAGATCAAATGCTGCCGAGCATCAGCGCGGCGGGGACCGCAGGCAGCGTCCCGATCCGTCCCGCGCAATACTACGTTGCGAATTGGTGGGGCGGCATCGGCGTGAACATGAATATTCCGATCTTCAATGGCTTCCTCTACTCGGCCCAGGCGAAGGAAGCGTCTATCCGCGCCCAGGCCGCCTCGGAACAGACCCGCGATCTGCGCGACAGGATTGCCCGGGATGTTCGCACTGCCTGGCTCTCGGCAAACACTGCATATCAACGCGTCGCCGTAACAGCCGAGCTGCTGAGAGAAGCAAACCTTGCTCTCCAACTGGCGCAAACCCGCTACCAACTGGGACTTAGCTCGATCGTGGAGTTGAGCCAGGCACAGTTTCAACAGACCGATGCCGCCATCGGGAACGCGAATGCACAGTACCAATACCGGCTAGCTCTCGCCACACTCAACTACGAGACAGGAGCAAATCCATGATTGAAAACTTCAAGCTGAAGGTTTTTCGCGTGGTCGCGGACCATCTGAATTATCGCCGGGCAGCAGACGAGCTTCATATCACCCAACCCGCGGTTACGGCTCAGATCAGGTCCCTGGAAGAGAGCCTTGGAATAGCGCTCTTCGACCGCGTTGGTCGTGAAACCAGTCTCACCCTGGCTGGGGCGACGCTCTTGCAATATGTGCGGCAGATCGAGGCAGTTACCAACGATGCAATTGCCGCGCTTGCGCCGTTCGGCGGTCTCGAAGGGGGCGAATTGAGTATCGGAGCCTCACACACCTTAGCCGTCTATCTTCTGCCAGCTTTGCTGCCTTATCTTCTGCGGGAATGGCCCAAGCTTAGAATCCACGTCACGAGTGGAAGCACAAATGACGTTCTGCAAGCTCTGACTTTGCATCAGATCGGAATCGCTTTGATCGAGGCTCCTGCTCATCGCCCAGATTTGAAGATTGAATCATTCGGTGAAGATGAGCTGACGCTCATTGTAAAGCCCGATCATCACTGGGCAATGAAGCCATCTATAAGCGCTGTCGAATTAGTTCAGGAATCGATTATTGTGCGAGAGATCGGGTCAGGCATGCGTCGCTTTGTCGAAGACTATTTTGAACAGAATGGCATTCCGCGGCAGCAACTTCAAACATTCCTCGACATAAACTCGACGGAAGGAATTATCTCCGCAGTGGAGGCCGGGCTCGGCATTGGTTTTGTGCCAAGTCTCGCGCTTGAAAAAGCATTGAAGCTTGGAACAGTCAAGGCAATTCAACTCGACAAGGGTCCAATCCGGCGCGAACTGAGCGTTGTATTGCTCAATGGTCCCGATCCAAAAGGACCGATCGGGACGCTGTTGGAGCTTGTTCGCGAGTATGGTGCAGATAAGCGACACTCTCCACCTAGACTTCAACCGTATAAGGAGTCAACAAAACTGGTCGCGACGGGCAATGTGAATTCAGTAGAGCATGAGTACATGGCCTCCTGAGGTTCACCATCTTGTTGTTTAGCTCATCTGCGGGGAGACAACCATGGCGGCCGCAATAAATGACAAGCGAGTTCTAGATCTGAAGACGGTTGTGTACGCTACCGACTTCTCTCTTTGTTCCCAGAACGCCGGACTCTACGCAGGGCGAATGGCAGACTACTTCTCGGCAAAGCTTCTGGTGACTCATGCCTTCATGCGTTCACAAGCTGCCTTGGAGGTTGAGATCGGCGACCGAAGAGTGAGCCAGCAGAGAATGAATTTGACGCGTCTCCTATCGAAGGAGGCACTGTTTGTTGGAGCGGATTCTACTAAAACCGTACCGATTCTTCTGGAAGGTGATCCAAAGCAAGTGATTCCTGAGCTAGCTGATAACAATCAGCCGTCTATGATCGTCTTGGGGACACATGGGGGGAACAGGCTGGAGCGAGGCATCATCGGTTCAGTCGCGGAGAAGATCCTGCGGTCTACTCGCTGGCCAGCGCTCACTGTTGGTCCTCATGTCCAGGTCGTCTCATCGAAGACTCTTCCATTCGAAAGGATTCTCTTTGCCACGGACTTTACACTAGCTGCGGCTGGCGCAGCACTTTATGCGGTAACCATCGCAGAAGCGTTCGGAGCCACAATTGACGTACTTAATGTGATTCAGAAAAGCGCCATCGAGAATCCGGACTGCTTGTCCAACCTCCAGAGCAGCTTCTATGGTGCCCTCGATGGCCTTGTTTCGCCGCAGGCAATGGAATTCTGTCATCCGAGAACCTTTGTGGAGGTGGGCAGCGCACATGATCGAATTCTTGAACACATCAGAGAGCACTCCATTGACCTTCTCGTCCTTGGTATTCGAAAGGCTTCACATCTTGGCATGGAGATGCGAACATCTGGAGCCTTCAGGATCATAGTGGGCGCGGAATGCCCGGTCCTGACAATTAGAAGGTAAGAAGCTGACCGCTTTGCCGATGATGCAAATGGGACAAAAAGAAAGACAATCGATCCACGAGTATAATCACACGCCGACCACACTCCTTGTGGCTGCGTTTGGCGGCGCTTGCGCAATCCTCACTGTAGAAAGCACATTCAGCGACGTAATGGATTTGGGGGAGTATCAGATGAACAGACTTCCAGATTGGCAGGTTCATATGGGATCGGCATGCGTTGGGATTCTAACATTCTTTGTGTTCTTGTTCATTCTGGAGTTTCTCGAAACAAGGTCAAGGATAACCGCATGGCGATCAAGTGCGCCGTGGTTGCCTCTCGTCGCAGTCACGGCGTTGGCAACCGTCGTTCACATCCCGTTATACATTGTTCTGCTAGCAGGTGCCAGCTATGCCGTGTGGGCATACCGCCGAACGAGCAGTGTGCGCCGCGCACCAGGCTCCCGCAAAGGGAAAGAGATCGCCTAATCGTACTAGGCCAACAACGCCGTAACTTGTGGAAAGAACAGATTGCCTTTGTTGCCGAGCACGAACGGCGTGCAAGACAGTGATGCTCACGCCGCTGTCTCTGGACAATCGCTGCCAGTTCTTCCCGGCGTACGGTTTGGAGCAAGTCTGGCAGATTCCGCAGTGAACGGCATCTTCGCATTGTGTCGATAAATGCAGGGAAAATAAGTCGTATGACCGATAAGAAAATATGATCGCGAAGGTCAAAACCATTTTGCCTGGAGTTGAGTCTATAGTTGTAAGCGGGATTCATGAAAGCAGAAGGAGCTGTTCAGCGAATTGCCGGCAAGAAGCCCATTCACGATCATCGCCAACGCGGAGCAACGGCGGATCCTCCGGGTGAGGACGCAGACGCGGTGCGTGTATCCCACATGGAAGCAAATACTTAGACCATGCGCTCTGGGGATCATAGGGTTGGCAATTGCGGTCGTTCTGTGGGGGGTTGGTTACAAGCTATCCCTCTATCATCGCCACGCGACCCCTTCGTCGTCGGTTCCGGTTGCGAAATTGTGGATCGAGTCGCGTAACGCTTCCGTGACGGCGGCTTCAAGATTCAAGGCCAAGTCGCATCTCGTCCCCGGTTCACAGGCATTTTCCGTCCCCATTCAACGGCTTCCCCGCCTCAGCCGTGCTGTCGCCTGCATTCTCCCCGTATGCACGCGCGGCGTTGCCCACTTCGATTTCCTGATCCCATTCCGCTCTCCCCCTCCACCTCACTTCTTCTTCGCATAGTCGGCAGCGCGGTTCCGTCTCTGAGTTGGCGTTGTTGCCGCGTGCTCTGAAACGACCTGTATCTCGAAGCGTTATCTCGGTGGAGGAACATACTATGAATTCCCTCTGGTTTCTGCTCGCAGTTCTGCTGGCAGTCCTGCTGGCAGTTCCGTTGTTTGCCGTATGGCGGATTCGGCGATCTCGAAAGCGCGAACTCTGCATTAGACGTAAGCGTTCGGTTCTCGCCGTACGTCACTCTCCGCGCCCAAACGCTGGAGGAAGCTCGGACGGGTATCGACAAGGGCGGTGACCAAGTGCGGAGCACTGGTGATTGCCGCCTTGGCTTATTGTG
>Ga0326728_10023065_pt1 | contig 11459 bp, 14 predicted proteins | sample MB3enrmetagenome_FD_207602 | JGI IMG/M metagenome (GOLD analysis project Ga0326728, IMG submission 207602) | Lab enriched peat soil microbial communities from McLean, Ithaca, NY, United States - MB31MN | ecosystem: Environmental > Terrestrial > Soil > Wetlands > Peat | place: USA: New York... | reverse complement strand
CGACCCCACCCTGCATCGAATACGCGCCAGGGATCGAGAGCGCCGAGGCAGGGGAAATGTGGCGCTCAGCATTAAGCGTGTAACCGGCTGTCAGGTCGAGCATCCAGTGACCCAAGCGCTGCCCTAAGCCGACGGCAACCTTGGTGTCATCGGTATCAGCTACCAGCGGGCTCTCGCCCTTCGAGCCGACGATGTGTGACGCCCAGCTCGCGCCCAGGCGTAACATCGTCTGTTCCCAGATCGCGTACTCGGCCCCCAGGCCGAACTTCCATTCGTCGTGCGCGTCGGGAATGAAGCCGATGTTTGCCCGCGGTGTCAAGTCGTATTTAATCTGGGAGTCCAGTGTGCTCGAGTCCGTGAACCGCACCGCGCCGGACAGCGCCAGCCGCGGCACGCCGCGCCACGTGGCACCGAGAAAGACCTGGGTCGGCATTTCGAGGTCACAGTGGACGCCCTGTCGCCCGGCATCGGGCACTGGCATGCTGCCGGTCAGCCAAATCATGCCCGGCGTACGCACGCCCAGGCCGAAGGCCCACTGCTCGTTCGGGCGTAGCGTCAGGCCAACCATGCCCTGGATGCCGGGCCCGTTGATCTTGTAACGGAACTCCCTGATATCGTAGAGGAGCTCGAGAGGACCAGACGGGAAGTGCGTGCGCAGCTGCCCGAACAAGGGCTGCACTTCCGCGCCCACCGACAGCTGATCAGTGAGGCGGTAGGCGACCCCGACGGGGACGGCCATCACGACCGTTTCGCTGAAGAAGCTGGGGACTCCGTGGGCCGGGTCGGGGCCGAAATCGAGCGTGTAGCCGGTACTGCCGAACAAGCCGATGGCGAAGCGCCAGCGGTCACTGTAGGGGATCGACAAGCCAAGGTCCGGGATCAGGGGCCACATGGTGGTGGTGCCGTCGAACCCGGCCGGCACCGACGCTTCGATTCGCCCGCGCCCATAGCCGAGTCCGAGCCCCCCACCGGTTGTGAAGGTATCGAAGGCGGTCAGACCCGCGGGGTTCTCGAACAACGCCGACGACGGTGTGTACGGATCGGCGATGCGCGTGCCCACGGTCGCGATATCCGCTGTGCCGACCGCCGGTGCAATGAGAATGGACGCCGCTGCAGGCGCCGGTCTGAGCAGCGCGGAAGCGGCGAGACACACGCCCGCCACAACAAGTCCGGAAAGCCTCACACCAGGAGTTCGCGCGCGCCTGCCGCCAGCGGTCACGAGATCGATCATGTTCCGGATGCTCCTTCTGAGTCTTATCTGGACGCAACTACACGGGCGACCATACCAGTTTATGGACGAGCAGTTCCTGGCCGGAGATGACCGCTAACCGGCGCCGCGCATGACCAAAGCGGGCGTGACAACTGACCGATCGCCGCGCGCGGCGGCAGGCAGGATTGCGTCCACCTCGCGTCGGGAGTCTACCGCTTGCTGCACTTCTGCGCCCTCCTTGCAACGCTTGGCAGCTTGAGCACTTTAGGTGGCGCGCCGCAACAAGTGATTCCAGGCCCCCCCCAATCGACTACCTGAGGCGCGATCGCGCAAGAGAGGGGCAGAACCGGAGTAATATGGCACGGCGCCGGAGTCTCCGATCGCCAAGACAGGAGACGGCTGGTGTGCTCGCAGCGAGTACACCGCACTGATCGACTTGATCAGGCCGTGCGGTAGAGGTTCACCACGAACGGCGACGCGGCTCCGGGGCCGCTGGTTCGATCAGTAGGGCTCCGGCGATATAGCGGTCGAGGTTGAAGAACTCCCGGTACTCGGGGATGTACTTGAACTGCCGATCGATGATCATGTGGTAGCTGTCGGTGTCGGCCGCGAGCACGTACGGGCCGTCACTGCCGGTGCGGATCAGATCGACGACACCGATGCGGAAGCCGATGACCTCGGCGGTACGCAGCGCGACCTTCTTAGTCTCTTCGCTGGTATCATGGAGAAAGCGGTACTTCGCCCCCAACCCGATGTTGATGATCCAGTCGGAAGGTCGGTTGTAGCGCTCGCGGTAGCGTTCGGTCCAGAACGCGATCTGGTTGTCGATGATGTACGCGCGCAGCACCTGGCCGGGGAAGACACCACGCGGTCCGATGTCCGCCACCAGGCGCTGGAGGTAGAACGGGGCCGGGTACGTCAGGCGCTCGCCGTCGAGCCGCCGGCGTCCGTGCGGGACCAACTCCATCTTGTAGCGGTGACTGCCGCTGTCTCCCACCAACTCCTCATCCTCAAACCAGAGCACCACGTGCCCTTGTCCCCCACAAGCGTAGCGCTCCTTGAGCATGACGAACCCGTGCTCTTGCACGAAGCGATGGACATCGGCGGGCTCGGAGGTGATGAGCGTGTCCGGGACTGGAACGCCGCGCGCCAACAGCAACTCTTGTGTTGCGATCTTATCCCAGCAGAGTTCCTGCAGGGCAAAGCCGAGCACGACCTCGGCTTTGGGAAACAGCTCTCGGGTGATGGCGCCGGCTGACATCGTCCCAGGTGGATCGAACGGCAGGACGTAGAGCCGATGCACGTCCGCGCCGTGCCGGGGGTCGGCCATCGCCGCCTCCAGCGTCAGAGGACGCATCTCGCCACCCGCCAACGCTGCCGCCGCGCACAGGTCACGCGCCACCGGCTCGACGAACGGCGCGCAAGCGCGCCCATAGACGCATGTGATCATGTGCGCGGAGGTGCTGCGGCTTGTGACGGCAGCACCATATCTTCAACCTATGGTCTCCGGTTCGGAGCTACGGTCACATCCCTCCGGGAGAGGGCCAGGGGGAGAGATATCCGGCGTAGTTACCTTGTTCGTCACTGTAGTTATGAGGTGCCGTACTCACGCGAAGAATTCTTCCGCGTTTCCCGACGGCACCGCCACTTGGCGGACACCGTTGTTGCGGAATACGCGAAAGTTGATCACCTCTCCGGACGGGCGACCCCAGAGATGCTTGTAGAGCTCGTGGCGGCCGTTGATCTCCTGGTCGTCCACGGCCATCACGACGTCACCCGGCTTCAGTCCGGCTTGTTCGCCGGGCCCGCCGGGGAGGACGCCGGCGATGACCACGTGGTTGCGGAAGGTGTAACAGTAGAGCCCGATCCAGGCGCCTGACACACGGGTGACCCGCCGGCCGTGGCGCAAGAGTTCGTCGCGGTACTCGGTGTAGTGCTCGACCGGAATGGCCAGCGTGAAGCGACCGACCTCGCCGAGATCCAGCGAGACGATCCCGACCACCTGCCCGGACATGTCGAGCAGCGGCGCGCCGCCCAAACCTGGGTTCATGGCCGTCGTCGTGATGGCACGGTCCAGGGAGTATTCCCAATAAGCATCGAAGGCGGCGAGCGAGCTGATGGCGCCATTACTGGCGCGGCGCTTGTTGTCGCCAGCCGCCGCGGCAATAAACACCTCCTGCCCGAGCGTGAGCTGCCAGGAGCGGCCGGGCTTGAGTGCCGCGAGCCCCTTCCTGCCCATATCGACCACCGCTATGCCGCTGGCGAAATCCTGCGCCACCACCGTCCCGTCAACGTCCGTACCGTCGAGCAACGTCACCTCGACCGAGCGCGCTCCCAACACGACGTAGTTCACGGTCAGAATAAGTCCGGCCGGATCGATGACGACGCCGGAGCCGAAGCGTTCGCTCCCGAGGATCTGTGCCGACGGGTGTTCCTCGGCCACCACTGCCTTGAGCGCGACTGTGGCGGGCAGCACCAGCTCGATCAGTTTCACCGAAGCGTTCATAAAGCAGTCGTCACTTGCGCGGCATGCGTCTCCAAATCCGGTTGACTCTCCAGCGTTCGCGCTACGAAGTTTGGCTTTCCAAAGCAGGAATACCAGGGGGACGCAAGATGTCGAGTTGCCGCCTGCAGCCGTGCTGACGCGCTACCGGCAAACCGTTGACCAACGGGCTGGCGCGTGGACAGCGCTGCACGAACAGCCGACAACGTCTCCGACCTCTCCGCCAGGAACCCAAAGGCGTCGGCATTGGCAGGTTAATTGCTACTCCGCGGCAGCGGAAACGGAGATGCGGTCATGGACGTGCGCGAATTGTCGGAACCGGTGTTACAGGAATTGCTTGGAGCAACCGCCGTCTTGCCGGAACAGTTCGGGGCTCAAGGCCCAGGGCACCCCTGCGGAGAGCGGGCGTTGATGTGGGCGGTGTTGGCCGACGGCATCGAGTGCTACCGGCGGAACGCACCCCCCCTTTCGATGCAGCAAGAGATTGAATTTGAGGACGCCGAACGCTGGGTGTGGAGCACGGATTGGGACTGGCCGTTTTCTTTCGTCAATCTTTGTGAGGCGTTCGGCTTCGATCCTGCTGCGGTGCGGCAGGCCCTGCAATCCTGGCGCGGGCGCCGCAGCGCCCTTCGGCGCCAGCGTTTTCGCCACAGCGCGTTACGCGCGGCGTGAGCTTCTCCCGATCTCAAACACGTGCCTCGATACGGGGCCGAAGGCGGGCCTCGGCGTCTCGGCATCGCTTTTCTTCGACATCCCGCTGTGGTATCGAGGCACACTTATCTCTGCCATGTAAGAGGAGATTGCGATGCAACAGCCCAATACTGCCGGCTCGGAGCAAAAGCAGCTGCAAGAGAAGGTGTGGATTTTCGCTCAGCGCGGAGTCGTGCTGCTGGTGGCGATGCTCGCCGGCTTGCTCATCGGCTATCGCTTGTGGGGGCAGGCGGGGGCGCTGAAGGAGCAGGTCGTGCAGCTGGAAGAGCGCGTCAATCTGCGGGAAAAGGAACGCGACACGTTGAAGAGCCAGATGGCGATCGTCGATCGCGACAAGAAAGAGGTGGAGACGCGGTTGCGGGACTGCCAGGCCCGTTGCGCCGCGCCCGCGGAGGCCGGCGCCGCCGCGCATCCGTAAAGGTTCGGAGAGGCGCAGAGCGCCTGCGCCTCTCCGAACCTTTTCTTGACATCATCCCCGCCTTTCTATAGCGTCAGATTCTCCCAATAGAGTTGTATCGGGCCGCAGCGGCTCAAAGGGACATGTTTGACAACCTGAGCGAGAAGTTCGATCAGACGATCCGCAAGTTGCGCGGTGTCGGCAAAATCACCGAACGCAACATCGAGGACGCCGTCCGCGACGTGCGTCTGGCGTTGCTCGAGGCCGACGTGCAGTTCCAGGTCGTCAAGGACTTCACCGACCGCGTGCGTGCGAAAGCGCTGGGGCACAGCGTCCTTGCCAGCCTCACCCCTGAACAGCACTTCATCAAGATCGTCAAGACCGAGATGACCGCGTTAATGGGTGGCGCCGCCACCCGGCTCGACCTCGGCGCTACCCCGCCGGTGGCGATCATGCTGGTCGGCCTGCACGGCTCGGGCAAGACTACCACCATCGCCAAGCTCGCCCGCTATTTGCAAACCGAGCACGGCCGCACCCCTTACCTGGTACCGGCGGACGTCTATCGCCCCGCCGCCATCGAGCAGCTGGAGACGCTCGGCAAACAGGTCGACTGCCCCGTGCATCCGTCGCATCCAGACGCCGATCCGGTCGCCCTCAGCCGCGACGCGTTCACGTTTGCCAGGAATCACGGGCACGACGTGGTGCTGATCGACACCGCGGGGCGCCTGCACATCGACGATGAGCTGATGGGTGAGTTGCAGCGCATGAAAGCGGCGATTCATCCGCACCACATTTTGCTGGTAGTAGACGCCATGACCGGCCAGGATGCGGTGAACGTAGCCAGCGGGTTTCACAGCCGGCTGACGCTCACCGGGGTGATCTTGACGAAGCTCGACGGCGATGCGCGTGGCGGTGCGGCGCTCTCGGTGCGCGCGGTCACCGGCGCACCTGTCATCTTCGCCGGCACCGGTGAGAAGCTCGACGCACTGGATCTCTTCCATCCCGACCGCATGGCCACGCGCATTCTCGGCATGGGCGACGTGCTCACCCTGGTCGAGAAGGCCGAGCGCGCCTACGACGAGAAGCAGGCGCTGGCACTACAGAAGAAGCTGCGACGCAACGAATTCACCTTGGAGGACTTCCGCGACCAACTGCACGCTTTGCGCAGGATGGGTTCTATGGGTGACCTGCTGGCGATGATTCCGGGGATGAAGAAGTTCACCCGCGGCCTGGACATGGGCTCGGCCGAAAGCGAGCTCAAGCGCATCGAGGCCATCATCGGCTCGATGACCAAGGAGGAGCGCCGTAACCAGTTGATTCTCAACGGCAGTCGCCGCAAGCGCATTGCCCTCGGCAGTGGCACCTCGGTGGCCGAGGTCAACCGATTTCTCAAGCAGTTCGTGCAAACGAAAAAGGTTATGAAGCAGATGAGTAAGTTCGCCGGGCGCGGCTTGCCGCCGGGTTTGCCAGTGTGATTGCCGACCCTGACTGAGAGGAGTAGATTCCAACTATGGCTACCAAGATCCGTCTGGCCCGACACGGCGCCAAGAAGCACCCGTTCTACCGCATCATCGTCACCGACAGCCGAGCGCCGCGCGACGGGCGCCGACTGGATCAAGTGGGCATCTACGACCCGAGCCAGAAGCCGTCGCGAGTCGAGTTTCAACAAGACAAGTTGTCACACTGGCTGCGGCTCGGCGCGCAGCCTTCGGCGACCGTCGCCCAGCTGATCAAACGGAGGGGGCTTGCCCCATTGGGGAGCGCCCCGTCGGGCAGCGCCGACGCAGCGGCTGGCCAGAGCCAACCGACTCCCACCCCTGAACCCGGGGAGGCGCAAACATGAAGGAACTGGTCCAATTTCTCGCCCGCTCTCTCGTCAACCATCCGGAAGCTGTCGAAGTGAAAGAGACCCAGGGCGACACTGCATCGGTGCTCGAGCTGAAGGTGGCAAAGGAAGACCTGGGCCGGGTCATCGGTAAACAAGGGCGCACGGCGAAATCGATCCGGACCATCCTCAACGCGGCGGCGTCACGAACCAACCGCAAGGTGGTGCTGGAGATCGTCGAAGAGTAGCGGCCGCGGCAGCCGCAGTGCGTGCGCATTCTCACCGTCCCCCGGTGGCGCCGGATCGCGGGGTGGCGCCCGAAGAGCTCATCGCGCTCGGATACGTCGTCAAGACCCACGCCACCCACGGAGAATTACGTCTCCGCTTGTTTAATCCCGCCTCGACGGTGCTGGCCGCCGGCTCTCGTGTCGTGCTGCGGCGTGGCGCAGAGCAGTGCGAGCGCAGCGTGCGCGCCGTGCGCCGGCATGGGCAATCGCTGCTGTTGACGCTGGAAGGCTGTGAGTCGATGAGCGCGGCTGAGGTCCTGATCGGCTGCGAGCTCTGCGTCCGCCAAGCGGATCTGCCGCCCGCCGCGACCGGCGAAATCTACCACTACGAGCTCGTCGGGATGACCGTGGTCACCACCGCCGGCGTGGAGATCGGCACAGTCAGTGAGGTGATGAGCGTTCCCAGCAACGATGTCTGTGTCGTGCGCGCCGGCAGGCGCGAGCATCTCGTGCCGTTGATCGCGGACGTCGTCAAGCAGCTCGACCGCGAACAGCGGCGCATCGTGATCCAACCCTTGCCCGGGCTGCTCGAGTCGTGATGCGGTTTCACGTCTGCACGCTGTTTCCGGAATTCTTCACCTCGGCGCTCGCCAGCACCATGCTGCAGAAGGCGCAGGAGCGCGGCGCGGTGGAGTTCGTGCTGCACAACATCCGCGACTACGCCGAGGACAAGCATCGGGTGACGGACGATTCTCCCTACGGCGGCGGACAGGGTATGGTGATGAAGCCCGAGCCGGTGGTCGCAGCGTTGGAAGCATTGGAAGCAGGCGCGGAGCACCCCTGGCGCGTCCTGCTGTCGCCGCAGGGCCGCCCGTTCACGCAGGAACGCGCCGCCAGGTTGGCGCAACGGCCGGCGCTGGCATTGGTCTGCGGTCGCTATGAAGGCGTGGACGAACGCGTGCGGCAGTTCGTCCACGAGGAGCTTTCCATCGGCGACTTCATCTTGTCCGGCGGCGAAGCCGCCGCCCTGGTGGTGATCGAAGCCGTGAGCCGCCTGGTGCCAGGGGTGTTGGGCTGTGAGACCTCCGCTGCGGATGAGTCGTTCAGCCAGGGGCTGCTCGAGTACCCTCAGTACACCCGCCCACCCGAATTCCGCGGCCTCGTCGTCCCGGAGGTGCTACGCTCGGGCGATCACCACGCTATCGCCCGCTGGCGTCGGCAGGAGGCGTTACGGCGCACTTACGAACGGCGGCCCGACCTGCTGGCGCATGCCAGGCTCACCGACCAAGATCGCGCCTTCCTTGCCACGCTGTCAAAGCGTGCCGATGGCTGACCTCTACCTTGCTTTGCTGCATCACCCGGTCCTCGACAAGAACGGGCTGGTGGTGACGACCGCCGTGACCAACATGGATATCCACGACATCGCCCGCTCTGCGCGCACCTACGGCGTCCGGGCGTTCTACGTCGCGACGCCGGTAAGGGCCTTGCAGGTGTTGGCGGCCAAGATCATGGAGCACTGGCAGACGGGGTATGGCAGCACGTACAACACCACACGCAAAGACGCGCTCAGCCTGGTGCGGCTCGAGCGCGATCTCGACGGCATCATTCTGGCCATGGAACGGGAGACCGGGATGCGGCCGCGCCTGGTGGCGACCTCGGCGCGCAGCGGGCCGAACCGCACGACCTTTGCGGGGTTGCGCTCGCAGCTGGAAGCCAGTCCGGACCCGTACCTCATCGTGCTGGGTACCGGATGGGGACTGGCCCCGGAGGTCACGGAGCGCGCCGACGTCATGCTCGAACCGCTGCGTGGTCCCTCGGATTACAACCACCTGTCCGTCCGTTCGGCGGCCGCGGTCATCCTTGACCGCCTGCGCGGTGCAGGGTATGAAGGACGCTCCTCTAACAAATCGACCCCTGCGAGGTAGCGCCATGAACCCCATCGATGTGATCGAACGCGAGCAGCTCAAACCGGAGGTTCCCGACTTCAAGCCCGGTGACACGGTGCGGGTGCACGTGAAGGTCATCGAGGGCGAGAAGGAACGCATCCAAGTGTTCGAAGGCATCGTCCTGCGCAAGAGCCGGGGTGCGAACCGCTCCACTTTTACGGTGCGCAAGACGTCGTACGGCGTCGGCGTAGAGCGGACGTTTCCGCTCCATTCTCCGCGGATCGAACGCATCGATGTGGTCACCCACGGCCGCGTCCGTCGCGCCAAGCTCTACTACCTGCGCAAACTCTCCGGCAAAGCCGCCCGCATCGAAGAAGAAGTTGCGCGGTAAGTTGGAGTCGATAGTCCATAGTCGATAGCCGATGGCCAGAGCATCGAATCCGGAACTGTTGACTATCAACCCTCGACTCTCAAAAGATCGACTCGCGCTGCGCCAGCAGCTCGTGAACCATTGCCTGGACATGGCGCCGTACTCGCTCGGCAAGCTTGGCTGCCGTGGCACGGCTCGGCGGCCGGCGTAGCCGGGTCTCCGTATAGAAACGGATCGGCGCGCCAAAGCGGATGTGCCACTTCGTCGGTAGCGGCACCATGCCAAGCGCCCCGAGCCATGGGAACAGCGGCGTGACCGGAACGTAGGGAACGTTGAGCAGCTGCTTCAGCGGCCCGAGGTGCTCCCATTTCCCGATCACGGGGTAGGTCTCCTCAGCGCCGACCACCGCCGTGGGAATGATCGGCACGCGCAGCATCAGGCTCAGGCGCACGAAGCCGCTGTGGAAGGGCTGCAGTTCGTAACGACGCCAGATGCCTTTGGCGACGCCCTGGACGCCTTCCGGAAAGATTCCGACCAACTCCCCCATTTCCAGCAGGCGGCGAGCATTGTCGGTGGACGCCAGCACGGAGCCCATGCGATTGTACAGCTGTCCCATGAGTGGCATGGAGGCGACGAAGCGGTCGTACAGAAAACGCACCACCCGGTGCTGCGGATGCTCGAGATCAATGGCGCCAACGATCATCGCGGCGTCCAGCGGGATGCCACCGGAGTGATTGCCGACGAGCAAGGCGGCGCCGGCACTCGGGACGTGCTCCAGCCCGTCTGTCTGGACGCGCCAATAGCGGCGGTAGAAGAACCCGAGTAGCGGTCGCAGGCGCGCGACGAACTCCGGGTCGTACCCAAAGGGATCAGCCACGCCGGTTTTCGTGGCGTGCCCTGCGGTTCGGGCGTCGGATCGTGCCCTGGCCATGACGCTCACGCTTCACTGCTGCAGTGGAACGTGCACGCTGGCCGTGCCAGTCACCCAGCGTTCACCTTCCTCACTCTCCAGTGCCAGATCGCATTCGATGAAATCGCTACGGTCGGCTGCGTGCTTCTCCGTCATCACACCGCGGACCGTGAGCGCCTGGTTCGGGCGCACCGGCACACGGAAGGTGGCCCTCAGCCGTTTGAGCGTCGTGCCCGGGAAGGACTCGCGGAGCAGCCACGAAAACAGGGCCATGCTCATATTGCCGGCAGCGATCTGGCCGGGAAGCCCTTCCAGGCGGGCCGCTTCGCCTCACCGATCGTACGAACCGCCGGGGTGGTCGTAGGGGTCGATGCCTTCGGCCAGGCGGCGGTTGTAGGTCACGTCATCGATGCAGCGTTCGCAACTCTGTACCAGGAATTCGAGGAAGTCGCGCGTGGACACGATCCCTACCGGCTTGCCGTCCCGCACCGCGGGCAGGTGACGAAATCGGTTTTCTTTGAACACCTGCAGGACCGTTCGCAGCGGCGCATCCGCATCGATGGTCACGACGTTGCGCGTCGCCACCTCACCGACAGCGGTCGCTTTCGGATCGCGGTCTTGCGCAACGACGCGGGTGAGGAGGTCACGCTCCGAAAACAGCCCCCACAGATCGCCGTCTTTTACGACCAGAACCGCTCCCACCTTTCTTGCGCTCATCCGGCGAGCGATTTCAGCGACCGTTTCAGACGGGGTTGCAGTGACCATGTTGGTGACCATCCATTCATTTGTGCGAGCCATCGTGACCTCCTCGGCTCCCGCGCGCGGTCAGCCCCACGCGGCCTTGGTAAGATCAGCAATGCAGCAAGCAGTGAGTTATGTAAAGTGGTGCTGCTCAGCGCGACCGATGGCCGCACCCAAACACATGCCCGGTTGCGCAAGGATTCCTTCTCCCCCCGGGAGAAGCGCCTGCCCTGAGCCTGTCGAAGGGTCAGGATGAGGGGATGTGATGATCCTTTCCTACGCGAGCCCGGCGCTCCCGCAGGCCGGCGTGAACTCGGCGACGGCGCCAGGAGATCTCACCGTGTCTCGGCGTGCGTCCGGCGCGGTCACGAAAACCAAGACGCCTGCGACCGTGAGCAGCAGGCCGGCCAGTTGCGAACCGGTCGGGACTTCACCCAGCAGGAGGAAGCTCGCCGCCAGCGAGAGGAGCGGAGCCGACGGTACGACGATCGCGGTCGTACGCGCCAGATCGATTCGCGCGATGGCCTGATACCACAGCAGCGTCCCGACATAGCTGAGGATCATGCCCTGGATCGCCAGGAGCGGCAGCAGCCCGGCCAGCAGCGGTCCGGCGGGAAGGTGCGCCGTACCGGTCATGGCCCAGTACAAGGCGAGCAACACGCTGCCCTGGATGTAGCGC
>Ga0326728_10023064_pt1 | contig 11459 bp, 9 predicted proteins | sample MB3enrmetagenome_FD_207602 | JGI IMG/M metagenome (GOLD analysis project Ga0326728, IMG submission 207602) | Lab enriched peat soil microbial communities from McLean, Ithaca, NY, United States - MB31MN | ecosystem: Environmental > Terrestrial > Soil > Wetlands > Peat | place: USA: New York... | reverse complement strand
GGGCGGCCAGCCTGGACGGCAAGATGATCGACGCGGCCAACATCCGCATGGCCCGCGTGATCCTGGAGAAACATCGGCAGGCAGGGAGAGGATCGCATGAGTGAGCCGCATTCGGCCGGCGGGCGCAGCTACGAAGATTTCGAGGTAGGGGAGGTGATCCGCCATCCCCTGGGCCGCACGGTCACCGCGACCGACAATGCCTGGTTCACCCTGCTGACGGTGAACTCCAACCCCATCCACTTCGACGCGCACTACGCCGCGCAGACCGAGTTCGGCAGGCCGCTGGTCAATTCGACCTTCACGCTGGCGCTGGTGACCGGGCTTTCGGTGGCCGGCGTTTCGCAGCACGCGGTGAATCTCGGCTGGGATGAAGTGCGCCTTCCGGCGCCGGTGTTCGAGGGCGACACCATCTACGCGCAGACGGAAGTGCTGAGCAAGCGCGACTCGAAATCGCGGCCGCACATGGGGCTGGTGGAGATCAAAACCACGGGGTTCAAGCAGGATGGCACCGTCGTCATGGAATTCAGGCGTACCCTTCTGGTGTACCGGCGCGGCCATGTGCCCGAGCCGCCGCTGCCCGCGCCGAAGAAGTGAAGGACAGGCTCAGCGCTCCGCGGAATCGAGACGAATGAACACGGGCGAAAAAGGGCGGACCAGTTCGAGGCGCGCCACCGTGATGGGCAAACGGAAGCGGCGCGGGCCGGCGCTGCCCGGATTGATGTAAAGCACGCCCGCGCGCTCGGCCGATGCCGGCTGGTGCGAATGGCCGCTGACCACTACGTGGAAGCCGGCCGCCGCCGGGTCGAGATCCAGATCGTGGATGTCGTGGAGCACGTAGATGCGGACGCCCGCGGACTCGGCGACCGCCGTGGCGGGCAGGGCGGAAGCCCATGGACCGCGGTCGATATTGCCCTTTACGGCCACCACCGGCGCGATGGAGCGCAACCGATCCAGGATCTCCGGCCGCCCCACATCACCCGCGTGGATGACTAGGTCCGACCCCTGAAGAGCGCGCAAGGCCTCCGGCCGGAGCAGTCCGTGGGTGTCGGAAATCAGTCCGAGAACGGTCAATTGGCAATCTCCGCGTCTGATCCGCGCCTGGCCTCGCCTTTACTTTCCACCCTGTGAGATGGTAGGCTAAGTGTCTCATAATGCGCACGGTTGAGTTGATTCAGCGGAAACGCGACGGGAAAGAACTTGCTCCGGAAGAAATTGAGTTCTTGGTGGAAGGTTATACCAGTGGCGACATTCCCGACTACCAGATGTCGTCCTTCCTGATGGCGGTGTACTTCTCGGGGATGTCGGACCGGGAGGTCAGCCGTCTTACGGAGTGCATGCTGCGTTCCGGCGACACAGTCGACCTTTCAGCCATTCCCGGCGTGAAGGTGGATAAGCACTCCACGGGAGGAGTAGGCGATAAGACCAGCCTCATCGTGGCGCCGCTGGCGGCCGCCGCGGGAGTGATCGTGCCCATGATGTCCGGCCGGGCGTTGGGCCACACCGGCGGGACTCTGGACAAGCTCGAATCCATTCCGGGAATGCGCACCAGCCTTACCGCGGAGGAGTTCCAGAAACAACTCGCCGAGCTGGGTCTGTGCTTCATCGGCCAGACCGACCGGCTGGCGCCCGCGGATCGCAAGCTCTACGCGCTGCGCGACGTCACCGCCACGGTGGAATCCATCCCGCTGATCGCTTCTTCGATCATGTCCAAGAAGCTGGCGGAGGGTGTGGACGCGCTGGTGCTGGACGTCAAAGTCGGCAGCGGCGCCTTCATGAAGAAACAGGTGGACGCCCGCCGCCTGGCGCAGACCATGGTGGGAATTGGCCGCCGCATGGACAAGAAGGTGCAAGCGCTGATCACCGACATGAACCAGCCGCTGGGCTACGCGGTGGGCAACGCGCTGGAAGTGATGGAAGCGTCGCAGACGCTGCAGAACGCGGGCCCGGCGGACCTGACCAAGCTCTCCATCGAAATAGCCGCGCGCATGATTTTTCTCGGCAAGAAGGCGCCCTCGCTGGACGACGCCCGCCGGGTTGCCGAGAAGCACCTGGTGGAAGGCACCGCATACCGGAAGTTCAAGCAGGCAGTGGCGGCGCAGGGCGGCAATCCGCAGGCGCTCGACAAATTCGAACTGCTGCCCAACGCTACCGGCATGCGCGAGGTCACGTCGCCGCGCGGCGGCTATGTGACTTCGATCGATGCCGAGGATATCGGGTCCGCTTCCAACCTGATCGGCGCTGGACGGGACAAGAAGGAAGACACCATCGACCCCGCCGTGGGCGTGATCCTCGAAGTCAAAATGGGCGAGAAGGTGGATGCCGGCTCGGTGCTCTGCCGCCTGTATTACACCAAGGAGGATCGGGTGGACGAGGCCGCGGAGATGGTGGAAGACGCATTTCGCATCTCGGGGCAGAAACCCGACGAGCGCGAGCTCATCCTGGAAGTCGTGGGATAGCGTCAATGGGGCGGTTCACGGGGTTCCTGGGCCTCATTGTTATCCTCGGATTCGCCTGGCTCTGCTCCGCGCACAAACGCGCGATCGACTATCGCATCCTGGCCTGGGGCCTGGGCCTGCAGTTCGCGTTCGCGCTGCTGGTGCTGAAGACCAGTTTCGGAAAGATCTTCCAGGCGATCGGCGCCGGCGTGAATGCCATGCTGGGCTACACCGAAGAGGGCGCGAAGTTTCTGTTCGGGCCGCTGGGCATGAAATCGGGACCCTACGGCGTGCTCTTCGCCTTTCAGGTGCTGCCCATCATCATATTTATCGCATCGTTCTTTTCCATCCTCTATTACCTGGGCGTGATGCAGTGGGTGGTGAAGGGGATGGCGATCGTCATGCAGAAAGTGATGGGGGCCAGCGGGGCGGAGTCGCTGAACGTGGCTGCCAGCATTTTCATGGGCCAGACGGAAGCGCCGCTGACCATTCGTCCGTTCCTTGCCGGCATGACGCAATCCGAGCTGTTCACGGTGATGACCAGCGGGATGGCGCACGTTTCGGGATCGGTGATGGCGGCGTACGTGTTGATTGCCGGGGTGGAGATACAGCATCTGCTGACGGCGGTGATCATGACGGCGCCGGCAACCATCATGCTGGCGAAGATCTTCTTCCCGGAAGTGGACAAGCCCGCGACGGCGGGAAAAGTGGAAGTGAAGATCGAGAAAACGGCGGTGAACATCATCGACGCCGCAGGCCAGGGAGCGGGCGACGGCTTGCACCTGGCGCTCAACGTGGCGGCCATGCTGATCGCGTTTCTGGCGCTGATCGCGATGGTCAACGGGATACTGGGCGGCATTCACGGTACCAGGTTCATGGGCTGGGTGCCGGACTCGCTGCAGCAGATTTTCGGTGTGTTGTTCGCTCCGGTAGCATGGCTGCTGGGGGTGAGCTGGAAGGACGCGGCCTCGATCGGCAACCTGCTGGGCACGCGGCTGGTGTTGAACGAATTCGTAGCGTTTATCGACCTGGGCAAGATCAAGGCGGCGCTCGATCCGCGGTCCTTTACGATTGCCACGTACGCGCTTTGCGGGTTTGCGAACTTCAGCTCGATTGCCATCCAGGTGGGCGGAATCGGCGCGCTGGCTCCCTCGCGCAAGTCCGACCTGGCGCGCTTGGGATTGCGGGCGGTGATGGCGGGAACCATGGCCAATTTCATGTCGGCGTGCATTGCCGGTATGTTGCTGTAAAGATATTGTTGCCGTGAGACAAGAAGCGAAGGCCTATATCGAGAGCCGCACGGCGTTGCGGCCTTCCATCGGCGTGGTGCTGGGCAGCGGTCTCGGCGCATTCGCCGGCGAACTGAGCGAGCGGACGGAATTGGCATACGGCGAGATTCCTGGATGGCCGCCGGCGACGGCTGAGGGCCACGCGGGACGGCTGATCGTCGGCAAACTCGGAGAACTGGCGGTGGCGGTGATGGCGGGCCGCGCGCACCTCTACGAAGGGAATACGCCCGCACAGGTGACCTACGGGGTTCGCGTGCTGGCGGAGCTGGGCGTCCGCTCATTGGTCCTCACCAACGCCGCGGGCGGAATCAACCCGGAGTTCGAGCGCGGCTGGCTGGTCCTGATTTCCGATCACATCAACCTGCAAGGGGCGAATCCCCTGGTGGGGCGCAACGACGATTCGCTGGGACCGCGGTTTCCGGATATGTCGGAAGCCTACTCGCGGGCATACCGGGAAATCGCCAAGGACGTGGCCGTCCGTTTGTGCATTCCCCTGTCCGAAGGCGTGTACGCGGCCGTCGTCGGGCCATCCTACGAAACCCCGGCCGAAATCCGTTTTCTGCGGACCATCGGGGCGGACTTGGTGGGGATGTCGACGGCGCTCGAGGTAATCGCCGCCAATCACATGGGCATGAAGGTGCTGGGCATCTCCTCAGTGACCAACATGGCGGCGGGAATCCTGCCGCAGAGAATCAGTCACGAGGAGGTGCTCGAAACCGGGGACATGGTGCGCGACACGCTGGCGCGGTTTTTGAAGGCGCTGCTGCCGCGTCTGGCCGGGCATGACTGACCGGCTTATCGCCGCCGCGCTGGCCGCCCGCGAACATGCGTTCGCGCCGTATTCCAAGTTCCAGGTGGGCGCCGCCCTCGAAGATGCGGACGGGCGCATCCACACCGGCTGCAACGTGGAGAACGCCAGCTACGGACTCACCATGTGCGCCGAGCGGGTGGCCGTGTTCAAGGCCATCTCCGAAGGCGTCCGGCAATTCAGCCGGGTGGCGGTGGCGGCCGACAGCGACGCGCTCACTCCGCCTTGCGGGGCGTGCCGCCAGATTCTGTGGGAGTTTTGCGGCAATATCGAGATCGTGCTGGTGAACCCGCGGGGCAAGACGCAGGCGTACCGGCTCGCCGACCTCTTCCCGAAGCCATTCGATGTTTCGTTTCTGTAGCTACTTCCTGATCGTCTCCGTGCTGGCCGCCGAACCGGCCGCCGAACCGGCCGACTGGATCTGGAGCGCGCGTTTCGTCATCACCGAAAACCCGCAGCATCGGGTGATCGAAAACGGCGCTGTCGCCATACGCGCGGGCCGCATCGTGGGCGTGGGCACTAAAGCCGAAATCGACGCGCGCTTCCGGGCCAAGCGGCGGCTGGACCGCCCGGACGCCATTCTGGCGCCCGGCCTGATCAATACCCATACCCACGCCGCCATGTCGCTGTTCCGCGGAATCGCCGACGATCTCAAGCTCGAAGACTGGCTCGAGAAATACATCTTTCCCGCGGAGGCCAGGAACGTGTCGCCGGAATTCGTGCGGTGGGGCACGCGCCTGGGGTGTCTCGAAATGCTGCTGGGCGGCACCACCACGTTCACCGACATGTACTACTTCGAGGACGTGGTGGCGGAGGTGGCCAAAGAGGCCGGGATGCGCGGCGTGCTGGGCGAGACCATCATCGGGTTCCCGGTGGCCGACAACCAGACGCCGGCGGCCGCCCTGGCATTCACCGAGAAGTACCTGGCGCGGTTCCGCGGCGACCCGCTGGTGGTGGCGGCGGTGGCGCCGCACGCGCTCTACACCAATTCCGACGAGACCCTGAGGGCCTCGCGCGCGCTCGCCGACAAATATCATGCGCCGCTGATCATCCACCTCGCGGAGACCAAGAAAGAGAACGACGACTCGCTGGCGGCGCGCCACATGACGCCCACCCAGGTGTTGGACTCGCTGGGCGTCTTCAGCGGGCGCACCATTGCGGCACACTGCGTGTGGGTGAACGATCGAGACATGGCCATCCTGAAGGCGCGCGGCGTGGGTGTGGCTCACTGCCCATCGAGCAACATGAAACTGGCCAGCGGCGTGGCCCCGGTGGTCCGCATGCTGGCTCTCGATCTGGCGGTGGGGCTGGGCCCCGACGGCCCCGCGGGCAGCAACAACGACTTCAACCTGTTCGAGGAAATGGACCTGGCGGCCAAACTGCAGAAGGTCGCCACCATGGACCCCCAGGCGCTGCCCGCGAGCGCGGCCCTGGAGATGGCCACCATTCGCGGAGCACGCGCTTTGGGGCTCGAAAAGGAGATCGGCTCGCTCGAAGAGGGCAAACGCGCCGACCTCATCACCGTGCGGCTGGATCGCCCCAACGCCGTGCCGCTCTACGATGCGGTTTCCCAGATGGTATACGCGCTCAAGGCCGAAGACGTGCGCGATGTCATGGTCGACGGCAGGATGGTGGTCCGCGACGCGCGGATTCTTACCTTGCACGCGCCGCAGATTCTCGAAAAGGCGGCGGAATATCGGGCGAAGATCCAGGCGTCGTTGAAATAGGCGGATGGGGCGCCGGGAACTGTGAAAGCACTTGGGCCCAGACTGAAGGGTAGCGCCGTTCTGCTTGAAGGACCCCCGCACAAATAACTCGAATCGGTTTGCTGTCAACGGGAACACATCGCCCGATCCGGAATGGAATTCCTCCGCTCGCTCTGCGTTCTCAATCTCAAAAATGGCGGCAGCGGATTCGCGCCCGCCATCCGCCGCAATCCGTCTTGCGCTTTTTCTCCCGGTGTTTCCTCCGCGCCGATCTCCGCGTCTCCGTTGCTCCGCGGTGAGATCGCGGCTTCGGACCACGTTATTCTTGCGCGATGCCTAAAGGCCGGCGCCGGCGAGCATTGGCCCTCGCTCGAAAACGGCGCGATCGCGAGAGCATTGGCGCCGAACTGCGGCCGCGACCGGGGCGCCGTCGCCGCCGCCTCCCGCCCCTGGGATGCCCCGTCTGCCCGTCATGGAGCGGACCCGGAAAAATCCGGTAAAGCCACGGCTTCCTCGCTTTAGGGATGCTATTGTGTTGCTTCTCGCGCCAAAGAGGTAGAGAATATCGCAAAAGGGCGTACTGTGCGGAAATTCGCACTCGCCCCTTGGGTTGGTCGTCTGAACTTGGATATAGGAAGGTGGCAAATGGCACGACGCCTCGGCATGTTCTTTCTCATTGCGCTGCCGGTTCTTCGGCTCTACGCACAACAATTCGGCGAAATCACTGGCACCGTTACGGATGCCAGCGGTGCGGTTATCGCGGGCTCCCAGATTACCGTGACGAACACTGCTACACAGGTGGTTCGGACCGCGACCAGTAACGACACCGGCCTCTACGCGATTCCTTATTTGGTGCCGGGCCCCTACTCGGTCCGCGCCGAGAAAACGGGTTTCAAGGTGACTACCCAGGCCGGGGTGGACGTGCGCGTGGGCGACGTAGCGCGCATCGATTTCCAACTGGAGCTCGGCGAGATCTCCCAGCAGGTCGAGGTCACCGGCGGAGCGCCGCTGCTCAACACCGAATCCGTCGCGCTTGGCAGCGTGATTGAATCGACGCAAATCGCGAACCTTCCCCTCAACGGGCGCGACTATCTGAACCTGGTGATGTTGAGCTCCAACGCGGTGGGAGAAATGGGCGCCGGCGGGGGCGGCGGCTTGCAGGGCGGCGTGCGCTCTTCCACGGCCATTTCCGTGGCCGGGCAGCGCCTGGAATTCAACCACTACACGCTGGATGGCGTGGAAAACACCGACCCCAACTGGAATTCCTACATTATCCATCCATCGGTGGATGCCGTTCAGGAATTCAAGGTGCTGACCGGTGTTTATTCGGCCGAGTTCGGGCGGGGAGCCTCGCAGATCAACGTCAACACGCTGCCTGGCTCGAACACCTACCACTTGGCGGCTTTCGAGTTTCTGCGGAATGACGACATGGACGCCAAACAATGGGAACAGGTGGGCGCGAAGAATCCATTCCGCCGCAACGACTACGGCTTCACGCTGTCAGGGCCCGTCTCGATCCCCAGGCTGTTCAATGGCAAGAACAGGATCTTCTTCATGTCGAATTTCGAAGCGCTCCGCGATCGGACCACCTACCAGGAGATTGTCCCCGTAGCTACCGACCTGATGCGCGCGGGCAACTTCTCGCAAATCAGCCAGACGCTTTACGATCCGCTGACGCGGTCCTACAACGCCTCCGGGGCAGGCACGGCCACGCCTTTCCCGGGAAACATAATCCCCGCTGCGGAGATCAGCCCGCAAGCGCTGGCCCTGCTCAAGTACTATCCGAGCACCACAGTACCCGGCGACACCCTGAACGCGCGCAACTTCCATCGCAACGCCCTCTCGCCCACGGACTCCACCCAGTTCAACCAGCGAATCGACTGGGTCGAGAACAGCAAGTCGAGTTGGTTCGGCCGCTTCAGTTGGGGCAACGATTTGCAAGACGCCGTCGGGGCTTTCTACGGGGGAGACACGATTACCGGCACTACCGTTCGGCAGGGTGTGCTGGCCAACACGCGCATTCTGAGTCCCTCCCTGGTGAACGAGGCCCGCTTCTCCTGGAGCCAGTTCAACAACAATCTGACCGGCGATTACGCCAATACAACCAATGTTCAGGGCACGCTCGGCATCGCGGGCCTGGCGGCTCCCAGCCCGTTGGCTTATGGCATCCCGGCGATCGGTCTGGGGGAGGGCGTGACTGGCTTCGGCGGCGTCACTCCATGGATTACCCGGAACGACAACTTCCAGGGCACCGATACTGTCTCGATTCTCAAAGGCGGCCACAACATTAAGGTGGGTGCCGACCTTCGCCGCCAGCGCTACAACCAGTGGGGTAACCAGAAGACCGATGGCGAATTCGACTTCGACGGCCAGTCCACCTGCAATCCGGCCAGTTGCAGCACGAGCGGATTCGTCTTTGCCGATTTCATGGTGGGTTTGCCCGACCAGGCCTACCGCGCACTGGGCGAAGCCAACGCCATGATGCGCACCACTTTCTTTGCGGGTTACGTCCAGGATGACTGGAAAGTCAGCCGCAGGCTGACGCTGAATCTGGGCTTACGTTACGAAAACGAGCGCCCATGGGTCGACAAGTACAACGACATTATGAACATCCAGGCGTTTAGTACGGGCGCGGGTCCGGCCGGGGCCTATCTGATTCCCGGCGCGGCCCCACCGATCTTCACCAGGCCCGGAACCGGGAACTTTTACCCCAACAGCACGTGGGAATTTGCTCAAGGGCAGGCAACGCAAGTCAGCAACGTGATGGGGCGAGGCGGAGTCAACCCCAGCGACCGCAACTGGGGGCCGCGCGTTGGTCTGGCCTACAACCCGGCGCAACACTGGAGTGTCCGGGCTGGTTTCGGGATATTCTACGTGCAGGATATCACCAACATCGTTTTCGATATGGCCCGTAACCTGGCTGCCAAAGACGGATACGTAATCCCTTCCACCGCGCGGACTACCTACCTCTCCGCTCCGTGGATCACGGAGTCGGGGAGTCCCAATTGCCCCGGCTTTAGCGGGGTCTGCCTCGCGGCGCCGCAGGTCCAGGCCACCGACCAGAACAACCGAACGCCGTACGTCGAGCAGTTTATGTTGAACGTGCAGCGCGAGCTGACGCACCACATCGTGCTGGAGGTCGGATACCTGGGGAATGAAGGGCACCACCTGGACCGCTTCCAGGTCCTTAACCAGGCGATCCTTCCGAGCGGACCGAACGACCATTCGAGCACCGCGTCGCGCCGTCCCTGGCCGTTGTACGGCAATCTTCAGGAAGTGGCGGGCGTGGTCAACTCCAACTACCACGCCCTCAATTGGAAACTGACGCAGACGCCGGTCAGGGGCCTGGCCTACACGGTCGCGTTCACCTGGTCGAAGGCCATCGACGAGGGCAGCGCGACGCGCACGAATTCCGGCGATACCCTGTGGCCGAACAACAGCTACACGATGAACACCATGCGCGGGCTTTCGCAATTCGATGAGGGGCGCCGGTTTGTGGCTTCCTACGTGTATAATTTCCCGTTCGGGCCGGGCCAGAGCTTCCTCACGCACGGCGTCGGCGGCGCGGTCTTCGGCGGCTGGCAGCTCGGAGGTATCCTCACGCTGGCGGATGGCACGCCGCAACAGGGTTCGACTTTGGGCGATACCACCAACATCGGCAACCTGGCGGATTTCCCCGATGTTACGGGGATTAGTCCGATCCCGGCGAATCGTTCCGCGAGCAACTATTTTAATGCGGCCGCGTTCAATTTTACGAGCCCGACCCTGTCATATCTGCCGGGTAATGAGGGAAGAAACGTGCTGCTCACCCCGGGAGTCACGAACTTGGATGCATCGCTGGTGAGGGCCATCCATATCAAAGAGAGCCACGCGCTGACAGTCCGGTTTGAGGCCTTCAACTCACTCAACCATCCCAACTGGAATATGCCGCCCAACGATCCGCGATCGCCGACCACGTTCGGCATCGTGACCAGCGCCAGGACCATGCGGCAAATTCAAATCGCGATGAAGTATACTTTCTGACCGGGCGCGGAGCGAGCCCCCACGCAATCCATTTGCATCGGCGGCGCGTTGGCTGTAAGATCTCCCCATTGGCGCTGATTTCTCTCCGAGCCGATACACAGGCAGGAATGCCTGTGCTACTCGGGAATGCCTGTGCTACTCGGGAATGCCTGTGCTGCTCGGGAGGATCCGCCAGGAGGGAGACGTATGAGAATCTCGAAGGGAACGTATTTACTGGGTTTGCCGCTGGCTCTGGTGTTGGCAGTCGTCATCGCGCTGGCCCAAGACGGACATCTGACCTATAAGCCCAAGCGCATTAACCGGGCGGTTGAATTGTTGGCCGCCGGCCAGCCGATCTACTACACCGGCTCGCACACCGGGGCGCCGGGCGGCAGCGGGGGTGCGGCCGCTGCTTTTGAGCAGGGCAAGAAAGATGCGCAGACTTTCGCCGACTACATCAGCTACGACATGGAGCACACAGCCTACGACATCGTCGGGCTGACCGCGTACATGAAGGGACTGGTGGCCGGCGGCCCCACCAAAAGCGGCCATCGCACGCCGGCGGTGATCGTCAATGTGCCGGTCAACGGCCTCGATGAAGCGTCGGTTCGCGCCAATGCCTGGATGTTCCAGCAGGTGCTGGCCGCCGGCGTCCACGGAATCATGCTCACCCATGCGGACACGCCGGGCGCCATCCGCGCCTTCGTGGAAGCGGTCCGCTTCCCCATCCACAAAGAGGGCATCGGGCCGCTGCTCGGCGAGGGGCATCGGGGCGCGCATGGATCCGCGCCGGCCGCGCAAATCTGGGGAATTTCCGTGCAGGAGTACGAGCAGAAGGCCGATCCGTGGCCGCTCAACCCCGACGGTGAACTCCTGCTGGGTGTGAAAGAAGAAGACAAGTACGCGCTGGCGAACGTAGCCGAGAACCTCCAGATTCCGGGCATCGGGATGGCCGAGTGGGGGCCCGGAGACATGGCGTTATCGCTGGGCGTGCCGTCGGGCCGCGGCGCGGTCGCCGACCCCCGTATGGTGGCGGCCCGGGCCAAAGTACTCGCGGCCTGCAAGAAAAACCACATCGCGTTTCTGAATTCGTTGTCCGCCGCGGACGTGGTCGACATGATCAAGGAAGGGGTCATGGTCGGGCCGGCCAGCCAGCAGACCGCCGAAATCGGCCGCCAATTCACCAATCGCCAAATGCCCTGGTAAACCGATGACCATA
>Ga0326728_10023059_pt1 | contig 11462 bp, 7 predicted proteins | sample MB3enrmetagenome_FD_207602 | JGI IMG/M metagenome (GOLD analysis project Ga0326728, IMG submission 207602) | Lab enriched peat soil microbial communities from McLean, Ithaca, NY, United States - MB31MN | ecosystem: Environmental > Terrestrial > Soil > Wetlands > Peat | place: USA: New York... | reverse complement strand
GGACCCCCTGGTCCGCGGCCGGCCCCCTGGCCGGCCTTTTCGCGTTGGCAGACACCTGGTTCTTTGAGGGGAGAGCGGGACGTGGGCGTCCCGCGCGGACCAGGGGATCCGCCCTACCTTTGCGCCTTATTTTCCCGCCGCGGCCTTAATAGCGACTTTGCGCCGGCTGATAGTGGGCTGTCGCGTTCCGGCGTCTGCTTTGGCCTGCAGCAGAAAATCGCCGGGCGTATTCGGCACGTCGAGATCGATATAGAGGGTTGTCTGCCCCAGTGCCCCGACGGTGAACGGTTTTTGCGCTTCTTTTCCGGCCAGCGAAATCGTCAGCGTGCCGGACGCCTCCGAATACTCGTCGTTCACCAGCATCACGCGGAAGTTGCGCTTGCCGGGCGCAAGGTCGGGCTGCCAGAAACTCAGGTAGACGCCGAGCGGCGCGAAAGCCTGCGACATGTAATCGCGGAAGTGCGGATCGAGCTCCAGTTTCTCCACGTCGCGGAAGTGATCGGCAGTGTACCCGGCGGGATCGCTGCTCATCAGGTAGACGAAGTGGAGCACGGCGGCGTACTGCCGGTAGGCGCGCCAATACTCGGTGATGCCCGCGAGCAGATAGGCGTTCAGCGCCAACCGGTCGTCCGCGGTGGCAGTCGCCGGGAGCAAGCGGGGGTAGAGATCCTTGGTCAGCTCGGTGGGTGAGCCATCGCGATTCAGCCACAGCCAGCCATATTCATTGAGGATCAGCGCGTGGCCGCTGGGCGCGCCGGGAGCCTTGCCATCCGGGTGCTCGAAGGCGGTCATGCTGAAGGCCGGGCCGTCTTTCTCAGACATCGCCTGGAATTCATAGGGATGATCTTCCACGGGATCGTCGGGACCGGCGGGCGGATTGTAGCTGTTTTCCCACGGCCGGTTGGAAAGGTCGAGCCCGCGCACCGCCGGAATGATTTTCTCGCCGAAGATGGGATCGAACGTCTCGTTGTCGGCGTCCCAGATGGCCACGCTGGGATGATTCCGGTTGTCGCGCATCCATTCGCCATACTCGCCGATCATCTCCGCAGCATCGAAGCGCACCTGATTTTCCACGCCGTGCCAACCGTTTCCGGTCCAGACGAAATATTCGTTCTGGATGAGCAGGCCGGCCTCATCGGCGATCTCCAGCCACTGATCCGGCACCGGACCGATACAGAAGCGGAAGGAATTCCAGTGCATCTGTTTGGGAATCTCGACAAGCAGCTTGCGTACCCACTTTTCGTCCCACGGCAGCACGCCCGATTTGGGATCTTCGAAGAAACGATGCAGCGTGATGTTGGAGCCGCGCATGAAGTAAGGGCGTCCGTTGAGGTAAGCGCGCCTGGTCGCGGTCTCGAAGTGGAACTCGCGCATGCCGAAGCGGGTACTGGCAGAGTCGCCGCCAGCGCCGGTATCGAGCACGTAAAGGTTCGGCTCCTCCGGCGTCCACAATTTCGCGCCGGGCATGGCGATGGTCTGTGTCACAGTGCGAGTTTCGCCGGCCGCGAGTCTGAGCCGCATGGGCGGAGCGCTCGCGGTCGTGGCTGTCGATTTCCAAAGGTGTACCGACTGCGTGAGCGCGAAGGCCACCGACTGGGCACCGTGGTTATGCAGTTTCGTCTGCACCGTGATCGACCGAAGATCGCGGCTCGGCGCCACCTGGATGCTCTCGATGGCCGGGTCGCCGCTGAGCGTCAGCGACACGCTGTCGTAGATGCCAGGCGTCCAGCGATTCTTCTCGAAATCGGTGCCGGCCGAGACGGAGGCGGGCAAGACGCCCGGATGGGCGCCCACCCGTACGACGATCTCATTCTCGCCCTGGCGCAGCTTGCCCGAAACGTCGATGATGGCGGCCGAGAAGCACGGTAGATGCTCGCCCACCTTCTCGCCGTTCACCCACACGGCGGCGCCGAATTGCGCCTTGTTGATGCGCAATGTGGCGACGCCCCGAAGCGCGGCCACCTCGAACTTGCGCCGATACCAGAACCAATTGCGCTCCTGATGCGAGACGCCGGCAGTCGATACCAACGCCGAGGCGGGTGCAAGCCCGCGCGACACCCGGTTCTGCAGTAACTGCCGGCTTTCGAATTGATCCACGTCCTTGAAACCGGGCACGGCGGAATGCGCCAGACCGGGCACCGGTGCCTGGTGCGAGTACGCTGCCGGCAGCGCGTCCGCCGCCACCGAATCGGCAATCTCCCACTGCCCGTCCAGGGACAACGTGGTGCGCTGGGCGGCCGCGAGCGGGACTGCCAGCAAAGCGAAAAACAGCATCGACTTGAACATTCACATACCAATCAGCGGCCGCAACGATTCGACCGCGTGGAGGCTCTCCACCATGATGTTCAGGAACAGACCGCGCGGATCCAGCGAATCGCGCAGGAGCCGCACCTCGTCGGCGCCGAAGGAGCCGCGAATGAGGAGCGGCTTGCCGGCTGTCTGTACCTTTCGATAGTGCGGAATCATGGCGGCGGTGGACGGGCCGAGCGCATCTTTATTGATTTCGAAGCACTGGATCTCGCCGATTTCGAGGAAGGCGTCCAGCAGGAACATCGACGTGGAATGCAGGTGCATGAAGCTGCACGGGAATCGCGAAGCGAGCAACGCGTCGACCGGTTGGACGAACTTGCGATACAGCGCCGGAGAATATACCGCGGTGGCATCCTCCTGCAGCCGCATGATGGGCCGCGGCGACCAGAGGGAGTACTGGGCGTCGAAATAGCCGCCGTGGAAGAGCGGCATGTGCTCCCAGAATCCCTGCTGGACCTGGCGGAAAAAATCGGCAAGGTGGAAGAGGACTTCGGCCGCGCGCTCCGGTTCGTCCACCAGGTCCATGATGCTTTGGCTGTGGCCACGCAGGAGGGCGTGCAGGTCGGTGGGGCCGAGTTCCGCGGAATGGCTCACCGGGAATCGCCCCTCGGCCGCCGCCACCAGAGCGAGGCCGAACTCCAGGTATTTCCGGAACCAGGGATTATCGCGATCGAGAGCCAGGCTTGACACCCCGTCGAGCGACAGACACCGTTCCTCGCCGAGAATGCTGTCCGGAAACACGCGCACCTTGCAGCCGGCGATGCCGGGCAGCCAGGGGATCGCGACCTGGCCGGGACAGGCGCCGCGAATCAGATCGTCATCGATGAGTTCGCCCTCGCGCAGCAGGCGAAGATGGTCCTCGAGAAACGCCTGAGGATCGATCTTTTCCGCCGTGAGGTGATCCAGCGAGCGCCATGCCTTGCAGGCCTGGAATTCCTGCACCGGGAACCAGCCGACGAGGCTGAAGCCCACCAACGGCCGTGAAACCGAGCTGCGATTCCAAAAGGCCTGGTAGCGGTCGACCTTGGCCGGGTCGTTTCCGAACGGAACTGCGGAAGTTCCGGCGGACATCATATTTCACTCAACAGGCGATTTATAGCATGAGTGCAACGTCGCGCGCGCAGTTACTTCGGCTTCTGCATGCGGATCTTGCCGCATTGCGGACATCGCCACTTCCGCCGCTTGTGGTAGATGTGCCCCTTGAGCTCTTTCATGGGGACTTTGCACTTTCGACAGGTCACGCAGCAATCTTCCCAAATCCGCCTGCTCACGAGCGCGACTCATTAGCTACTGAGCCGCGACCGCGAGGGAGCGGCGCCTTTCGCCCGATTCGCCCGAATTCTGCAAGTTCCTCTGAAGTCCCCTCTCTTTGAGTTGACTCCGCCTTTGCACCGGCGGGATATTCGTAGTGCGCCCAACTCTCTGGGCACAAGCGGTTCCCTCCGCTCAGGGGATCTTCGCCGAGGTGACGCGGATGTCAAACGACAGGGAAGCGCTGTATGAGCAGAGGTTGAGCCGCTATGTGACGGCCATGCGAAACGGGCAACCCGACCGCGTACCCATTCGCCCCTTCGCCGCCGAAGTGACCGCAAAATACGCCGGCTTCACCTGCCAGCAAGTGACGCACGACTATCGCATGGCCTTCGAAGCGGTGCTCCGCTGCTGCCGCGATTTCGACTGGGACGCGGCCGTCCCCAACATGGTGTATGTGTGGACCGGCCTCACGCAGGCCATCGGACTGCGCTACTACGGCGTACCGGGAATCGATGTCGGGGCGGACGTGACGTTCCAGTACCGCGAGCCTGCCGAAGACCAGGCCTTCATGAAGCGCGAGGAATACGACGAGCTGATTGCCGATCCCACGCGCTTCCTCTATGAGACCTGGCTGCCGCGCGTGAACGGCGAGGTCGCCGCCAAGGGCTGCCCCGTCACGTACCGCAACAACCTTTCCTTCGTGAAGGGAGGCATGGCGATGCTCGACTACTTCCATGCCTTCGGCCCGCAGATCGACCGCATGCGGAGCGAGTGCGGGACGCCATCGGCCATCTGCGGCATGTTGAAAGCGCCGCTCGACATCCTGGGAGATAAGCTGCGCGGCTATCTGGCACTGGCCTTCGACCTGATGGAGATTCCCGAGAAGGTCCAACAGGCATGCGAGGCGCTGATGCCGCACCTGGGCTATCTGGCGCTGACCGGGGCCGACCCGCAAGGCCGGATTCCCATCCCCATCTGGATGCACCGCGGATGCACGCCGTTCATCTCCAAGCAGCACTTCCATTCCATCTACTGGCCGACGCTCAAACCCATTATCGAGGCGCTGTGGGCGCAAGGGAATCAGACCCTTCTGTACGCGGAAGGCAAGTGGGACGCGCACCTGGAGACCTTCGCGGAGCTTCCCGCGGGCAGCGTGATATTTCATATGGACCGCAGCGATCCGGTGTTGGCGCACCGTGTACTGGGGCGCAAGTTCTGCCTGAGCGGCGGTGTGCCCAACACGCTGCTGGCCTTCGGCTCTCCGGAGGACGTCAAGGCGCACTGCCGGCGCCTGATCGAGACCATCGGCGCCGAGGGCGGCTACATCATGGATGCCAGCGCCATCCTCCAGAACGACGCGTCTATCGAGAATCTGAAGGCCATGACGGATGCCACGCGGGAGTTCGGTGTCTACCGCTCGCCGTCGGCATCCGGTGGCCGCCAGCCCGCCGCTCCCACGCGAGCGACTACTGCGCTACCGGAGTGGGCCGCTTCCGGCGTATGCTTCCCGTTCGAACAGAAGGCGCGCGAGTTGCCGCCAATCGTCGGCGACCCCGTGCTGACCAGGCGGGTGTGGAACGAGATCGAAGGGTTGGCGTACCTGTACATCTGGCATGTGCTGCTCAGTTTCTGAATCAGTGGTGCGAGTTACAATCGTGTGGGCAGATCGCCCAGGAGTCCGATGAATACTGTCGTCCTGAACGCCGGCCGGGAACGCCTGTTCGCGGAGCACGAAGCGCTGATTCAGCGCCCCAACGAGCCCTTGCATGAGTCCAACGGGTGGTTCCGCCGCTACCGCTACCCCGTGCTGACCGCGGCCCATACGCCGTTGTTCTGGCGCTACGACCTGGACCCCGCCACCAATCCCTTCTGCATGGAACGGCTGGGAATCAACGCCGCCTTCAACGTCGGCGCCATGGAGTGGCACGGCAACGTGGTGCTGATGGCGCGCGTGGAAGGCGCGGACCGCAAGTCTTTCTTCGCCGTGGCGGAGAGCGCCAACGGCATCGACGGATTCCGCTTCTGGGACTACCCCGTGGTAATGCCGGAGACTGCCGAACCCGAAACCAACGTCTACGACATGCGCCTGACGGCCCACCAGGACGGCTGGATCTACGGCCTGTTCTGCGCGGAGCGAAAAGATCCGGCGGCGGGGCCGGGAGATTTGTCGTCCGCCGTGGCGCAGTGCGGCATCGCGCGCACCCACGATCTGAAAAAGTGGGAGCGGCTCGACGACTTGCGGACTCCGTCGGCACAGCAGCGCAATTGCGTCCTGCACGCCGAGTTCGTCGACGGCAAGTACGCCTTCTACACGCGCCCGCAGGATAGCTTCATCGAGGCCGGGCGCGGCGGCGGCATCGGCTGGGGGCTGGCAGCCAACATGGAACACGCGGTGATCGAAGAGGAGACCATCATGGATCGCCGCGAATACCACACCGTCAACGAAGTGAAGAACGGGCTGGGGCCGGCGCCCATCAAGACTGCGAAGGGCTGGCTGCACCTGGCGCATGGCGTGCGCAACACCGCGGCCGGACTGCGCTACGTGCTGTATTGCTTCCTGTGCGAGTTGGACCAGCCCTGGAAAGTGATCGCCAAACCCGGCGGATATTTTCTAGCACCCCAGGGCGAGGAGCGCGTGGGCGATGTCTCGAATGTGGCCTTCTCGAACGGGTGGGTCGAGCGCGGCGAGCAGGTCTTAATCTACTACGGCGCTTCCGACACGCGCACCTACGTTGCTGAGACCACCGTCGACCGTCTCTTGGACTACGTGATCAACACTCCGCCCGACCCGCTGCGCAGTGCGGCGTGCGTCCAGCAGCGCATCGCGCTCATCGAGCGGAATCTGCGCCTGCCGGGAGGCGGCAAGCAATGACCGCGACCATCGGCAAGACCGAATGGGCCGCTCGCTTGAAAAAGGAAGTGGCCGGTGACATCCTGCCCTTCTGGGCGCGCCACGCCGTCGACCGCGAGCATGGTGGTTTCTACGGTAAGATCGACTGCGATCTCAGGGTCGACGAGCAGGCGCCGCGGGCCGCGGTGATCAATGCGCGCATCTTATGGACTTATGCCGCGGCCTGCCGGCTGATCGACCCGACTTACCGCGAAATCGCCGACCGCGCGTGGAGTTACATCGTCGATAAGTTCTGGGACAACGATCACGGCGGCATTTACTGGATGGTCGATTACCTCGGCAACGCGATTTCCGATCGCAAGCAGATCTACGCGCAAGCCTTCGCTATTTACGGCATGGCCGAGTACTTCCGCGCCACCGGCAACGTCGATAGCCTGGAGCGCGCCAAGCAGCTCTTCGGATTCATCGAATCGCACAGCTCCGACCCGGCCCACAAAGGGTACATCGAAGCTTGCGCGCGCGATTGGGGCGCGCTCGACGATCTCCGGCTGAGCGAGAAGGATCTGAACTGCCCGAAGTCGATGAACACCCACCTGCACATCCTGGAGGCTTACACCAACCTCCTGCGTGTGTGGCGCGACCCCGGCCTGCTGGCCCGCCAGACAGAGCTTCTGCAAGTGACGATGGACCACATCGTCGACGAACGCACGGCGCATTTCCGCATGTTCTTCGATCACCAATGGAACTCGCTCACCGATCACATCTCGTACGGTCATGACATCGAGGGCAGTTGGTTACTTGTGGAAGCCGCCGAAGTGGTGGGCGACTCGGCCCTGCTGGCCCGCGCCCGCAAGTTGGCCGTCCGGATGGCCGTTGCTGTGGCCAAGGAGGCTGTCGACAAGGATGGCAGCATCTTCTATGAGGCCAATTCCGCCGGCGTCTTCATCGACCCCAATAAGCACTGGTGGGCGCAGGCGGAAGCGGTGGTGGGCTTCTATAATGCTTACCAACTTACCGGCGAGGAGCGATTCCGCGACCTGTCTTACCGCGCCTGGGAGTTTATCGAGCAGAAAGTGGTGGACCGCGCCCACGGCGAGTGGCATGCCAAGCTGAAACCGAACGGCACGCCTTTTGAGGAGCATGAGGATTCCGATGCCTGCCTGGTGGGTCCGTGGAAATGTCCCTATCACAACAGCCGCGTATGTTTTGAAATGATGGAACGCCTGGAAAAATAAATATGCAATACGGTTACTTTGACGACGTAAATCGTGAGTATGTGATTACCCGGCCAGATACGCCCCTGCCATGGATCAATTATCTGGGCTGCCAGGAATATTTCGGCATCATATCGAACACCGCGGGCGGTTATTCCTTCTACCGCGACGCGCGGTTGCGCCGCATTTCGCGCGGACGCTACAACAACGTGCCGTTCGATTTCGGCGGGCGCTATATCTACGTGCGCGATGAAACCAGCGGCGAATTCTGGTCGCCATCGTGGCAGCCTACGCGGCATGAACCCGAGCAGTATACCTGCCGGCACGGCATGGGCTACACCACCATCGGGTCGAAGTATCGCGGCATCGCGGCCAGCACCCGCTATTTCGTGCCACTCGACGAAAAGCTGGAAATCTGGCAGCTCACGGTCACCAACGAACGGCTGACGCCAGCTGCGCTCTCGGTATTCGGCAGCGTGGAGTTCTGCCTTTGGGACGCGCAGGACGATGCCACCAATTTCCAGCGAAATTTCAGCATCGGCGAAGTGGAAATCGAAGATGGCGTCATCTATCACAAGACCGAATACCGCGAGCGGCGCGATCATTTCGCCTGGCTCGCCTGCTCCGCCGAAACGGCCGGCTTCGACACCCAGCGCGAGGCGTTCCTCGGACCGTATCGCGGCTGGGACAAGCCCGCGGCGGTAGAGCGCGGCGCATTGTCGAACTCGGTAGCGCACGGTTGGTCGCCCATCGGCGCGCACCAGGTACGGATGGTTCTCGCGCCCGGTGAGACGCGGCAAGTGCTCTTCGTATTGGGTTATCACGAGAATCCCGTGGCCGAGAAATTCGACCCGCCGGAATCGCAGACCGTCAATAAGAAGACCGTGAAGCCGGTGATCGCGCGCTACCTCGACGCGGTCGCGGTCGACGCGGCTTTCGCCCGGCTGCGCGAGTACTGGGACGGCCTGCTGGGCATCCTCCAGGTGCACACTCCCGATATCCACACCGATCGCATGGTCAACGTGTGGAACGCCTACCAGTGCATGGCCACCTTCAACATGTCGCGATCGGCCTCTTTCTACGAATCGGGCATCGGGCGCGGCCTGGGCTTCCGCGATTCCAACCAGGACTTGCTGGGCTTCGTCCAGATGGTGCCGGCTCGCGCGCGCGAGCGCATTCTCGATCTCGCCGCGACGCAGCTTCCCACCGGCGGAGCGTATCACCAGTATCAGCCACTCACCAAGAAAGGCAACAACGACGTCGGCGGCAATTTCAATGACGATCCGCATTGGCTGATTGTGGGGGTGGCGGCGTATCTCAAGGAAACCGGCGACACCAGCATTCTCGACGAGGCGGTGCAGTACGACAATCAGCCCGGCTCGGAGCAGCCGCTCTACGAGCACTTGCAGCGTAGTTTCCGCTATACATTGGAGCGGCTCGGCCCGCACGGCCTGCCGCTGATCGGGCGCGCCGATTGGAACGATTGCCTCAATTTGAACTGCTTCTCCGACACGCCGGGCCAATCCTTCCAGACCACCACCAACAAAGAAGGCAAGGTGGCGGAATCGGTCTTCATCGCCGGACTATTCGTGCTGGCGTCGAAGGAACTGGCGGACATCGCCAGGTTGCGCAGTCTCGATCAAGAGGCTGAGGGCTACCTGGCGGAAGGCCGTCGCATGGAGGAGACCGTCCGGAAGCACGGATGGGATGGCGACTGGTTCCTGCGCGCTTACGACGATTTCGGAAGCAAGATCGGATCGAAGGAGTGCGCCGAAGGCAAGATTTTTATCGAGACGCAGGGCTTCTGCGTGCTCGCCGGCATCGGGCTTGGCGACGGCATGGCGCAAAAGGCGCTCGATTCCACACGGCGGTACCTGGCCACGCCGCACGGCATCATCCTGCAGCAGCCCGCGTATTCGCGCTACTACCTCAACCTGGGCGAGATCTCGTCTTATCCTCCGGGGTACAAGGAAAACGCCGGCATCTTCTGCCACAACAACCCGTGGGTGATGATCGCCGAAGCCATGGCGGGCAACGGCGACGGCGCTCACGACTACTACTCGCGCATCAATCCGTCGGCGCGCGAGCCCCTCGGCGATCTGCATCGCTGCGAGCCGTACGTGTACGCGCAGATGATCGCCGGCCGTGACGCGCCCACGCACGGGGAGGCCAAGAATTCGTGGCTCACGGGGACTGCGGCGTGGAACTTCTACGCCATCACGCAATGGATCCTGGGCATCCGTCCGGAGCACGGCGGACTGCGCATCGCGCCGGTAATCCCGGAGCGTTGGTCAGGCTTCCAGGCGACTCGCCGATTCCGCGGAGTCACCTATCGCATCGAAGCGGCAAGGCGCGGGCCGGGGAACGCTGTCGCTCTGACGGTCGACGGGCGGGCCGTGGATGGCAACTTGGTGCCGCTGCCTGCTGGCGGCCGCACCGACGTGCGGGTGAAGGTCGTGATCGGGTGAAGGGTGGGGCGGGCCCGCCCAATAATGTCACTTAGCAGCGGACGGGCGTTGTTCTTCAGTTGCCTCGACGCGGGACACGGAAGTCGCCACTAGACGGAACTTGGTGAAGGGCATAGGATGGCCGAATCCATCCAACCCAGTGACCTTTCCTGTCTTGGGATCGCGCTTCAAGCCCGCCTCGTTTGAAATCTCTAGGCGGCCCTCGAACTCGGCGACAACTCTGTATCGAGATTGGCCCGTACCAACGCTGTTTGGCGGCATGGGAAATGTCGCACTTAGTAGTTCGTTGAACCTCGAAAAATCGGCATCTCTCCGAACCTGGGCTTTGCCCGTGGCTAATAATGGGTCATCAGCCCAAACGAGGATGACTCGATTGGATGGGTTCTCCTCACAACCCACAGGCCGGATGAAGGTGTCGTGCCCTCCGGCGAATACTGTACCGACAATCTTTACCGCGTCGCCACTCTTTGCGGCATACAGTAGACACGAATCCTTTCTTGGCTGCGCAAATAGCACCGCACCGCAAAGGACAGTCAGAAGCCATCGGAAATGCACAATCAGAATCCTTTCCGAGTTATTTCTTGGCACCCTGCGTAACTATTTCACCGGCAGAGCCTGCGTCTTCTCTGCCGGCACCCAGACTTCTCTCTTCTCCAACCGGTCGTACCAGTTGAATTTCAGGATGACCGACGTCACCGCAATCGCGCCCAGACAATACCAGATGGCGGGAATGTTCGTCCGAATCACGATGTAGATTGGCAGAGCGACCAGCGCCACCTGCCAGACCATCCCGACCACGATGTTGAACATGTCGCGCAGAAAATCCGGGTTTGGCTGAAATGTGGGGTCCTGCGCCACCACCTTGGCCTTAATCGGACCCCAGAAACCCCACGGGCGCACTTTGCGATAGAAATCCATCAATACCTCATCCTCTTCCGGCGCAGTGAGATACGTGCCGAGCAGGCAGCCGATCATGCCGACGAGGAATACCAGGGCGAATCCGATGGAGACCTCCAGGTTCAGCGAGTGCAGGCTCGCCCAGTTTTGGAGCGAGGGAATCCGGCTCATGATTCCGGGAATCGCCAGCGAGCCGGTGATGCCTGTGACCATGCCCCAAAAGTAACCGTACCCGTTGAAGCGCCACCAATACCACTTCAGGACGTTGGAGGCGGTGTAGCCGCCCCATAGGCCCGAGACGATCCAGATCACCACCGAATTCACCGAAGCCACGTACCAGCCGATCAGAACTCCAATCACCACCACCAGGAACGAACTGAGATAGCTCAGCCGCACATAAGTGCGGGGAGCCGCGTTCGGATTGATGTAGCGCTTGTAAATGTCGTTGACGAAGTACGGCGGCGCAGC
>Ga0326728_10023058_pt1 | contig 11462 bp, 10 predicted proteins | sample MB3enrmetagenome_FD_207602 | JGI IMG/M metagenome (GOLD analysis project Ga0326728, IMG submission 207602) | Lab enriched peat soil microbial communities from McLean, Ithaca, NY, United States - MB31MN | ecosystem: Environmental > Terrestrial > Soil > Wetlands > Peat | place: USA: New York... | reverse complement strand
GATTATCTGGACGCCTCTTGCGATCAGGTCATGTTCGAGCAACAACCCATTCGGTCCATGGCGGCCGACGGCCAATTGATGGCCTTTCTGCACGACGGATTCTGGCAGCCGATGGACACCTTCTCCGAGTTCAACCTCCTCAACCGTCTCTGGTCCGAAGGCAAAGCCCCCTGGAAAATTTGGTGAGCAGGATCGAACTGACAAATTCTCATCCATTGAATTCCTCAATCAACCGGTCAAAACCCGCCACTTCCTCCTCAAACAAGCTCCGCCAATAATCCGGATGCCACTGTTCGTCCAATTCCCCGGACGTTTTCCCCTGCTGCTCCACCCAGGTGTAATACTTGAGATTGTGGATCGCTTTTCTGTCCGCGTAAGTCAGTTCCTTGAAATAATCCGCACCCTGCCGTGAGAGCGGCCCGGAGAAATCCCGGATCGCATCCGTTGCGCCATAAGCCCCGCGTTCCGTCCGCAACTCTTCCAGCCGCGATTTGTAAAGCTCCATCGAATCCGTGAATACGGTGAAAATGACATCACGCCCCCCCAGCTCAAAATACTTCGCCGTCTTGATGGCCGCCAGCAGGTTGCAGATGCTCGAAATGCCCAACAGCGAGAGCTTCTTGATCCGGGGCGCGTTCACGCCCGGTGTCGCCAGGTATTCCCGGCCCGCCGGCTCGTTGAACAACCGCAGCACCCTCATGCAATCCTCATCGTCAATCGCCGCCACCGCGTCCGTGTTCCGCACGTTATGCACCCACGGCACATGTTTGTCCCCGATGCCTTCAATGCGGTGCGCGCCAAACCCGTTCCGGAGCAGGGTCGGGCACTGCAGCGCCTCCGCGGCCACAATCTTCAACTCCGGATGCTTCCGCTTCAGAAAATCACCCGCCGCAATCGTTCCCGCCGAACCCGTCGCGGAGACAAACGCCGCCGCGCGCCAGTTGTCCCCCGGCAATCCCGCGAACACCTCTTCCAGCGCCGGCCCCGTCACGTTGTAATGGAAGATCGGATTTCCGAACTCCTCGAACTGGTTGAAAATCATGACCGCCGGGTCCTTCTTCAATTCCCGGCACTTGTCGTAAATCTCCTTGACGTTGGACTCGCACCCCGGCGTGGCGATGATCTGCGCCCCGATCTGCTTCAGCCATTCAAACCGCTCGCGCGACATCTGCTCCGGCAGGATCGCGATGGCCGTGCAACCCAGCAGCGCGCAATCGAACGCGCCGCCGCGGCAGAAATTCCCCGTTGACGGCCACGCCGCCTTGTGCTTTGCCGGATCGAACTCGCCGCTGACCAGGCGCGGCGCCAGGCAGCCGAACGCCGCGCCCACCTTGTGCGCGCCCGTCGGAAACCAAGCGCCGATCAGCCCGATGACCCGCGCCTGGACGCCCGTTATCGCCGGCGGGATTTCCAGGCAATTGACGCCCCCGTAAAGCCCCGATTTCAAATCGTTCTTCCAGGTGATGCGGAACAAATTCACCGGGTTGACGTCCCAAAGTCCCACGCCTTTGAGCTTCGCCTTGATGGAGTGCGGGATCGATTCCGGCTCGCGCAACTGCCGGAACGTCGGCAGCACGACGCCGCGCTCGCGGCAGCGCGCCGCGGTTTTCCGGATGACTTCCGGATGCAGGTGTTTGATGATTTTGGACATGCCAGGTCAATCTTACGAATAACCGCTGCAAAAGGGAATGAAAGAAAAATCCCGCAAGTTCACGAAAACGGCTTGCAAATGCTGCAATTAGCTGACATATTTGTCAGCATGAAGAGGCTTTCAAAACGAGAATTGGTTCGCAATCCGTCTCTCGCTTCCCATTTGAAGCCGGGACAATCGTTGCAATTGGAGGACGGCAGGGAACCGCTGGTGTTGTCCCGCCGCAAGCGCGTGCGGCTGACGGCCGGGCAAATTCATGCCGAATTGGACCGTCTCTGTGAAGGCGCTCCCGCCCAGGATGCTCAAGCCGCCCTGCGGGACTTGCGCCAATGAGGATCTACCCGGATGCCTCGTTTTTGGTCTCCTGGTTATACAGGCCCGATCCGCTCAACCCCAAGGCCCGCGTTTGGTTTGCCCGTCATCAATCCGATGATTTCCTGGTATCAGATTGGTCCCGGTTTGAGACGATCAACACGTTGCGGGATTTGTGTCTGCGCCCGCACCCACCCAAGCAGGAATTGATCGAGGCTTTGAGGCGTTATTTCTCTCATTTGCTGCACGCCGGCCCCTTCGAGTTTGTGGCGGTGGATTGGGATGAAGTGCTCAAGGATGCCCACCAAATCAGCGCGGGCTTTGCGACCCGGCTTAAGGCCCGCAGCGCGGACGTTTTGCATGTCGCCATTTTAGAGCAACTCAATCCGGATCTCTTTGTGTCGGGCGATAAAGATCAGTTGACGCTGGCGACTGCCCGCGGATTCCGATCCGTGCGCTTCTACTAGTTTACTTAATCAACTTGCCGAGCGCGGCCGGCGGCGATGGCACGCGCGCCAGGAAAATCATCGCCGCGATGACAAACGGCTTCCAGCCCGCCTCCCGATACATCGCGATGCGGTGTTTCTCGAACACCTCTTTCGACACTTCGCCCCGCGCGCAGTTCAGGCCCGAAATGTCCGCCGGCAGACAGTGCATGTAAAGCGCGTTGCCGCCCTTGGTCAGCTTCATCTTCTTTGCGTCGCATTCCCAGTTCTTGTATTTCGCGTTGTTGGCCAGGCATTCCTTCTCCAGCGCCTTCAACCTGTCGCGGTCGCCCTTGTGCAGCAATGGCGTGCGCCGTTGCATCACCCCATAAGGCGCCCACGATTTCGGATACACCGCGTCCGCATCGCGAAAGGCCTCTTCCATGCTTGAAACCACCTCGAATTTCCCGCCGCTCTTCGCGCTGTTCTTCCTCGCAAGCTCAACCACGTCCGGAATCAAGCCGTAACCCTCCGGATGCGCCAGCGACACCGTCATGCCAAACCGGCTCATCAAACCGATGATCCCCTGCGGCACCGAAAGCGGCTTGCCGTAACTCGGTGAATACGCCCAACTCATCGCAATCTTTTTGCCGCGCAGATTTTCCAGCGAGCCAAAAACGTCTTTCAGATGCGCCAGGTCCGCCATGCTCTGCGTCGGATGGTCAATGTCGCATTGCAGATTGATGACGCTGGGCCGCTGAGGCAGCACCCCCCGGTCAAACCCCTCCTGCACCGCGGCGGACACCTCGCGCATGTAACGGTTCCCCTCGCCCAGATACATGTCGTCCCGGATGCCGATGACCTCCGCCATGAACGAAATCATGTTCGCCGTCTCGCGCACGGTTTCGCCGTGGGCGATTTGCGACTTCTCCTCGTCCAGATCAGCCACTGCCAGCCCCAGCGCGTTCGCGGCCGAGGCAAAACTGAACCGCGTCCGCGTCGAGTTGTCGCGGAAAATGGAAATGGCCAGTCCGGTGTCGAACACCCGGAAGGATCTCTTCGCCCGGTGCAATTCCTGGAGGCACTCTGTCACGAGCGTCAGCGCGCGAATCTCCTCGTCCGTTTTCTCCCACGTCAGGAGGAAGTCCTTGCCGGGCGTGTCGGTCTTGAGTTTCTTTAGTTCGTCAATTTGCTGCTGCAGCGATTTCATGTGGTAACTGGTAATGGGAGGCCGCCTTCTGGATGGCGTCAATGATCTGCTGATAGCCGGTGCAGCGGCAAAGGTTCCCATTTATGGCCTTGCGAATCTCCTCACGGGTCGCCAATGGATTTTGCAGCAGCAACGCATGGGCGGTCAGCACCATGCCCGGCGTGCAAAAGCCGCATTGGATCGCGCCCGCCTCCACGAACGCCTGTTGCAGCGGATGCAGCGTCCCATCCGGCGCCGCCATCCCTTCTATCGTCAGCACCCGCCGCCCTTCCACGTCTTTGACCTGCATGAGGCAGATTTTCAGCGGTTCATTGTCAATCAAAATTGTGCAGGCGCCGCACGCTCCGATGCCGCACGCGTTCTTCACCCCGGTCAAATCCAGGTCCTCCCGCAGGAACTCCACCAGCAGTTTCTCCGCCAGTTCGCGCGCCACCTCCACTTCCTTTCCGTTGATGTGAAGTTTCATGCTCCGCATTCCTCCTCCGGCGCTTCCTCCGCCGCCACGGCCACGCGGATGGGCGGCGAAAAATGACGCCGCCCGGTGGCGTGGTAAATGGCGTTGGCAATCGCCGGCGCCATGATTTCGTTGGCCGGCTCGCCAATGCTCTTGGCGCCGCTTGGCGAAACCGGGTCGGGATTCTCAATGAGTATGGCTTTCATCTCCGGCATATCCATGGCGCGCGGGATGCGATACGTGTTGAAGTTCAGGTTCGTGATTTTGCCGTCCTTGAGTTTGATTTCCTCGTGCAGCCCAAAACCCGTCCCCATCGCCATGCCCCCGAAAAACTGTCCCTTCACCATCTCCGGATTGATGGCTTTGCCGACATCGTGCGCGGCGGCGGCCTTGAGCAGCTTCACCTTGCCGGTCTTTTTGTTCACCGTCAGCTCCACCGCCTGGCAGCCATAAACCCACGTGAAGTAGGCGTCGCCCTGGCCCGTGTGCTCGTCCCAAGTCACCCGCGGCGCTTTGAAAACGCCGAACGCATACGGGAATTGCTGGCTTTGGAACATCGCCTGCATCGCCTCGTCGAACGAAATCTTGTTTGTCTTCCCAAGGATGTAATTGTCCTTGAACCGCACCTCCTCGGCACGGCAATGCAGTTTCCCGCAAAGCGCCGCGGCAATCTTGTGCTTCAACTCTTGTGCCGCCAGCGTGACCGCGCCCCCGCCCATGATCGTCCCGCGCGACGCCACCGTGGTCCCGCTGTCTGGTATGTTGGAGGTTGAAGCCCGGCGGTAGCGGATGCGGCTGATATCGACCCCCAGTTCCCGGGCGCAGATCAGCATCAGTGCCGATTCCGATCCCTGGCCGTTTTCATGGATGCCGGTTTCCAAAAGTATCGAGCCGTCCGCCTGCGCGTTGATGATCGCGGCGCAGAAATCCACGCCCTCCGCCCCCAGGCTCACCCCGCGATAACTCATCGCCAGCCCGATGCCATACCACTCATCGCAATCCGGCTTCCCGAAGGAACAGCGGGCCAGCTTCGCCTCATAATCCATTTCGCCAAGCACCGCCTCCAACACCTGTTCCATGGCGACCTTGTGCCCGTCGAGCCGCTGGCCCGTGATGGTCAGGCTGCCTTGCCGCACCATGTTGCGCCGGCGGAATTCGATGCCCGACAGGCCCGCTTTCCCGGCCGCAATCTCCACCATCTGCTCCATCGCAAAATTTATCTGCGGCGAGCCAAATCCCCGCATCGCCCCCGTCACCACGTTGTTGGTGTAAACCCCGAACGTGTCGCACTGCACGTTTTCCACCTGATACGGCCCGCAGCACTGCACCGTCGAGCGCCACGTCACCCACGGCGTCACCGAGCAATACGCGCCGGCATCGGCAATGATCCGGCACTGCATCGCTGAGATCTTCCCGTCCCTGGTCACCCCCATCTTGTAGTAAATCCGGTAGGGGTGGCGCTTGTAGCTTTCGCGGATGGACCAATCGCGCCGATACATCATTTTCACCGGCCGGTTCAGCAATTTGGCCGCCAGCGCCGTGCGCGCGCAGACTATCGCCGCCGTGTCATCCTTGCCCCCAAAGCCCCCGCCCATCGGCACTCCCACCACTTCGATTTCCGACAGCGCAACGCCCAGACAGGCCGACGTGAACCGCCGCGTGCTGAACGGATGCTGCATGCTCCCATAAACTTCAATGACGCCATCCGCGCGCGGCACACAGACCGCCACTTCCGTCTCCAGGTAGGCGTGTTCGACGAATTGCGTCTGAAATTTCTCCTCAATGACAAATGCCGCCTCGCGAAATCCCTGCTCCACGTTGCCGCGCCGGATTTTGTGCGTGTTAAGGATGTTGCTTCCGTGCTTCGTGTGGACCAGCACGGTGTCCGCCTCCATCGCCCGTTCGGGATCCAGCACCGCCGGCAATGGCGTGGCATCCACCCGCACCAGCCGGGAGGCCCGGATGGCAATGTCGCGCGTTTCCGCCACGACCATCGCCACCACGTCGCCGTGATAGCGGATTTTGTCGTCGGCAAAGATGCGGTGATCCTGGACGATCTGGCCGCAACGATTGGCGCCGGGCACGTCCCTAGCCGTGAGCACCCGCACCACGCCCGGATAATTCTCCGCGTCCTCAGTGATGACGGACTCGATCTTCGCATGGACAAAATCTGAATACACCGGCGCGGCATGGAGCAAGTTTGAGAATTTGAGGTCGTCCGTGTACTTCGCCTTGCCGGTGACCTTGGCATAAGCGTCATTGCGCCAGGCTTTGGAATCCCGCTCTGTCACAGGCGCGCTCCTTTCGGTTTATTGCAGCTCGCCTCGAAGCCGGCCAGCGTTGGCTCAATCGCGGCGGGCATCCGGAGGTTTGTCATTGCCGCGTCCACGTTCTTCAACCCGTGTCCGGTGATCAACAGAACGATTTGTTTTTGCGGCCCGATCAAGTTTGCCGCCTGTATCTTCCTCAGCGCCGCCGCCGCCGCCGCCGCCGCCGGTTCGGCAAAAACACCCGTTTTCCGGGCGAGGGTTTGCTGTCCCGCCAGAATTTCCCGGTCCGTGACCGTGAGGGAGAAGCCGTTGCTTTCGAGCACAGCCTTCCTTGCCAGGTGCGCGTTGGCGGGAACCGAGACGGCAATGGAATCCGCAACAGTCGCAGGATGCCGGGCATTCCGGTATTTCCCGGTCGTGATGTAGTGGTGAATGGCGGAGGAGTTTTCCGCTTGCGCGCACACCAGCCGTGGCAGTTTTGAAATCAACCCCGCCGACTTCAGGTCGTGGAACGCCTTGTACACGCCATACAGAATGACCCCGTCGCCGACCGGCACGATGATGGCATCCGGCACGCGCCAGCCGTTCTGCCGCCAGATTTCCAGCCCGACGGTTTTCTTGCCCTCGATCGTCAGCGGATGATACGCCGTGTTCCGGTTCAAGCCGCCTTTGGCCGCCGTATATTCCAGCGACAGCCGGAAAGCGTCGTCATACGACCCTTTGACCGGCGCCACGCGCGCGCCATAAAGGAGCATCTGCGCCAGCTTCGCTTTCGGGGCGCGCTCCGGCACAAAAATCAGCGCCCGCTTGCCCGCGGCGGCGCACACCGCCGCCAGCGCGCTCGCCGCGTTGCCGGTGGAGGCCGTCACGACGGTCTCTTCGCCCAATCGGTTGGCCTCCGCCACGACCAGGAACGACGCCCGGTCTTTCAACGACCCGCTGGGGTTCAGCCCGTCATTCTTGATCCAGACATTCCCGAAACCGAATTCATCGCCCAACGCCGCCGACCGGAAGAACGGCGTCGCTCCCATGGCGTAAGGCGGGTAAAACCTGGATTCCACAGCCGAAAACAAATTCCAGTCCGGCTTGGTTTTCTTGAATTGTTTTCCGATGGCGGCATAGTCGAATTCCGCCGTCAGCACGCCGGTCAGCGGAAAGCCCGGGCGATAATCCTTCGCGCAAGACGGGCAAAGGTAGCGCGCCTCCTCGCGCCGGTGGCGTTTCCCGCAAGTGCCGCACCTGTAAACGAATTCGACCATGAGTGATTGCATTTTTTCGTCTTGTTCGTCCTGTATGCGTGCCTTTCGCGCTGATTCTGCGCCTGTCCGCCGCTCCCCGTCAAGCTGCAATCCAGTCCCCATCCCCGCCTGGGCGCATCCCACTTTTTGGGTGGCGGGTTCCAGCTCCTAATCCCAATCTTAATCCTAATCTTAATCTCCCCCGTGCAGGGAGTGGGATTAAGATTAGGAGAGGCTGCCCAAAAAGTCAGATGCCCCCCAACGGCGCTTTGCACGGAATTTCAAGCTTTGACTTCCCCCGGTTTGATGTATAGTCCATTAGCGTGGCTGTTTTTTAATATTATTGATTTGAACCCTGTCATGGCATGAACCAGGCAAACCCCGTCGCGGAGACGCCGCTGCCCGGAAAGCCCCGGAGGCCGGGCGCGTTCACCCTCGTTGAACTGCTGGTCGTCGTTGCCGTCATCGGCATTTTGGCGGGCCTGATCTTGCCGTCTCTGGCCCGGACAAAATCGCAAGCGCAAGGCGCCTTCTGCCAGAACAACGCCCGGCAGCTCGTGCTGGGTTGCTTGATGTATTGCGATGACAACGCGGGTTGTTTTCCCTTCAATCTGGCCGGCACGAACGTTCACACGAACATCAACTGGGCCGCCGATCTCCTCGATTGGGAAACCTCTCCCGACAATACGAACACGGCGCTTTTGATCGACGCCGCCCTGGGTCCGTATGTGGCCCGATCTTTCGCCATCTATCACTGTCCGTCCGATGCCGTTCTGAGCGCGATCCAGCACAGCCTCGGCTGGCGAAACCGCGCCCGCAGTTATTCGATGAACGCATCCGTCGGGGACGCCGGGGAAATCACACAGAGCGGCGTCAACACTAACAATCCAAACTACGTCCAGTTCTTCAAATTGTCGTCCGTGCCGGTGGCGGCGCGGATTTTTGTCTTTATCGAGGAACATCCGGACACGATTTCCGACGGGTATTTCATCAACAGGGCTTATTCCCCCGAGTGGATCCGGTTGCCGGCTTCCTGGCACGATGGCTGCGCCAATCTTTCATTCGTGGACGGCCACGCCGATCTGCATCACTGGCGGGACGCCGACACCATGCCCCCCGCCGAACCGGATGGCGCCGCCGCCGTGGTTTTCACCAACCTCCCGCCAAGTCAACAAGACGATTTTAATTGGGTCATCGCACACATGTCGGTGTATCAGCCGCCTCCCGCCTGGTGAACAGGACGATTTGGATCGGGTCATCGCCCGCACGACGGTGAAAGCGGATTAAAAGTACCTGCGCAGGAACTCCTCATCGCCAGCCGCGGCGAGAACGTATATTTTCCCTCCCTGGGTCCAGGCGGCTGTCATCAGTTTATTGACCCGGGCAATGAGGGGCGGGCGGCCTGCGGGGCCGTTCCGCACCGGGGATTGATCCACGATGAACAGCCACAGGTCCGTTTGCTCCCCGGTCCGAAACGGTTGCCCGGAGTGGAAACAGATCATCGACACAGGTTGGCCTTGCCATTTTAAAACCGCGCAACCGACAGGCCGCGCCTTTGACACGCCCTCCGGCAAAACATAATCCGCCGGGGCCTTGCGCCCGGCGAGAAACGCGTTGATGGACGGCAAATCACCGCTCCGCAATTCCATGCCATAGGGTTGCATGGCCGTCCGGACCATTCGGCTTCGAAAATTGTTAAAGTCATCCTCCCGGCCGTGGGATCGCCAGAGCAATGCAGCCAAACCCAGGCAGAGCACCAGGACCGCAGCAGCGCGAAGCAGAACCATTGGGCGCAATGGGATGACTGGCGCGGCGGGTTTCCTGACTTCCGCCAAAATTTGGTCTTTGAGTGCAGGCGGCACCGGGATTTTCAGGAACTTGCTTCGGATGTTCAGGTAGGATGAGCAATGCTCTTGAAACCAACGGCCCAACTCAGGATCGGGCTTGGCTTGCCCGCCCGCCGGCGTTGCTGGTTTGGCGCGCTCAAGGGCCTCCTTGAAACTCGGGTCGGTTCGATCTGCCGTTCCCGGCCGGTATAAGGCCAGTATTGTTCTTGCCTCCTCGTTATTCATGTTGACTCTTTCCAATGTGGCCGGGGGCGCTGGTTTCAATCAGTATCTTCTTGAGTTGTCCCAAACCGCGCGACAGGCGCGATTTGACCGTGCCGACGGGGATCTCCAAAACTTGCGCGATCTCCCCATAGGAGCACTCCTCGAGGTAAAAGAGCGCAACCGCCGCCTGGTAATTCTCGTCCACCCGGCCCAAAGCCTCCAGCATCTGCTCCCAATCCAGTTCACTGGCCATGACGGGGCAAGTGAAGGGCAGTTGATCGTCCGTTTCGTTCAGCGGCTCATGTGGAAAACGCGTTTCTCTCCGGCGGCTTTGCAAAAAGACCCGGTGCAAGGTCGTAAAAAGCCACGTTTTGGCGCTCTTTGGGTCGCGCAACTGGTGGCTCTTGGTCGCCCACACATAAAAGGTTTGCTGGGTCAGGTCGCAAGCGTCGGCTTCGGTTCGCGTGAGGCTGTAGGCAAACTTGTAAAGCGGCCCGTAGTACTGCTCCACAACTCTCTCAAAACTGACGCTTTCCATACTTTTCCATTCCAAGTAAGAGGCATGGTCTGCCGGATTGTTCCCGAAAAAAACAATAATCGTTTCATGGGAACAAAACCATCGGCCGGCCCTCTTACCGGGTGAAAGGTGCTTATGCCGGCGACCATGAAATTGATTCCACAATGGAACACACAGCTTTGGGCCTGCGCCATCAGTTACGGGCGCTTTGAACCTGCGCCACCCTGGAAGCGCAGGGCCAGGGCGCCATCCCTGTGTCGTCCCGGAAACAAACATGCGTTTCGCCCCTCCCATTTCAAAGGCGGCCCGCTGTCGGAATGGCGGCGAGGCGGTCAACACTTATGAAAACAACACCATTCCTGAATAAAGCGGGCCTAATGGCGATGGCGCTGTGCCTCTGTGCCGCTGGAATTGACCAGGCTCAAGTCGTGGTTTCCCCTCCAAATTACACCGTGACGACCCCAACCAATGAATTTGAGTTCGTGGTCAATGGGGAAAGTTCAGGGCAACCGCCAATGAAGGCGAATGTTGATGACAGCCTGAACTTCAGCCTCAATGCCGGAGCCACCTATATTTTCAGCATGAACACCGCCTCCATTCACCCGGTGGACATCTGCACCAACCCGAATATCAGCTCCCCTTACGTCGGTGCCAGCGCCCAAGCGGTCAGTTCAGGAACCGTGACCGTCACGATTCCAGCCACAAACTATCCGCCCACCCTTTATTACATTTGCAACATCCACACCTTTTACGGAATCATCACCGTCAATCCGCCCCAGTCGCCGCCCGATGCGACCATTCTTCAGACCTCGGTGACCACCAACATCGTCCTGACCTTTTCCGGCGGAACCAACACCATCCAATTGGTCCCGCAATTCAGTTCCAACCTTGTTGACGGCGTCTGGCTCCCGGTTCCGGGTTACACCAACACCTTCTCCGGCGGCATCACCAACACCACATCATTTGACCGCCTGGATGCGATTTGCGGCCCGGATGTTTTTCTCCGCATTTCGCAAGCCTCCAATTAGCAGGTAAATGATTCCACGAACAAGAAACAAAATTGCTCTCAAACCGCAGTAGGGGTCAGGCCCAGTCAAACCGGGTCAAACTGCCAACAAATCGTATGCAAGTGGTTTATTATGAACAATTTGCAAGATAACCGGCTCTCCGGGTGGTCAAGCCCAGTCAAAGTGAATCAAACCAATCACTTGAGCCTCCCCCGTTTTAGTGGACAGGGCGATAAAACAGTTGGAAAGTCAACTGATGAGCAAATACGGCAATCGATACAGTAAAGCGTTTAAAGAGGAGGCGGTGCGCCTGCTGGCCACCAGTGG